>Ga0074199_1000891_pt1 | contig 34717 bp, 30 predicted proteins | sample EPASupsiteSAE347_FD_64528 | JGI IMG/M metagenome (GOLD analysis project Ga0074199, IMG submission 64528) | Bioremediated contaminated groundwater from EPA Superfund site, New Mexico - Sample SAE3-47 | ecosystem: Environmental > Aquatic > Deep subsurface > Groundwater > Contaminated ... | reverse complement strand
CCTGGATGATCATGGCCACCACCAGGCGGGCGTCGGGGATGCCGTAGTAGTAGCTGTAGTAAATGATACTCCAGGATATGGCTTCAGCAGTCCTGCGGTCAAGAGAGGGGTTGGAATCCAGAATAAAATTTGTATAGATTTTTACCGTCTCTTTTACCTGGCGGTCTATGGAAGAAGAAGGCTTGGCCGACGCCGGAAGGCACGCGAAGAGCAACAGCAGCAGCATGAAACCAGGCAGGATGCGCGGCGCTTTGAATAGCGGCGTCATATTGTTTTGTCCCTTCTCATGAAGAAATTTTATCATAATTGTGAGGAGACCGCAACCGGGGCTCTTTAAAAAAATGCTCTCCCGGGGAAGGAGTCCCGGGGACAGCGGAAGAAGTATCCTGGCAGGGGGTGATGTGAAATGAAGAAAATCCTTATAGTTGAAGACGAAGAGAAGATAAGGAAAGTCATCAACATTCTGGTGAAGAGCGACGAGGTGGCCGCCGATGAGGCTTCCGACGGCATGGAGGCCCTAAACAAGATCAAGAACAACGACTATGACCTGGTGATTCTCGATCTCATGCTTCCCGTGGTCGACGGAATGACGATTCTCAAGGATATCCGTGCGGACAGCCGGACGGCCGCCCTGCCGGTGATTGTGGTATCCGCCAAGAATTTGAACCAGGATCTCCTGGATGGCTTCCAGGGCGGCGCCAACTATTATATCACCAAGCCCTTTGAGCCCAAGGAATTGATCGACAGCATAGAACTGATTCTCGGCGTAAAATATTAAAAGCGGATCCCGCAGTTGATTTCATTGCTATATAATACGGAAAAGGCCCAACGGAGGCCTTTTAAGGCCTCCGGACCGTCACTTCGTTCAGCCAGATGAAAGCCGGGTCTTTTTCAATGACTTTATTCCAGTCATTCCTTGCTTTTTCAATATCTTTTAAGAGGTAAAAGGTCAATCCGCGCAGCAAATAGGGGTAAAACGAGTCGCACTTAAGTCGTATGGATTCGTTAAAAAAGACCAGGGCTTTTTTGTATTGGCCCAGCTGCCGGAGAGTCTCTCCAGTCGCCCATAAGAATGAAGGCCATTTCTCATCGAAAGCGCCGGATAGTTCGGGGGATTCCGCAGAGTTCGGCAGCTTTTTGTAAACCTGTGTTTTAAACGTCGCCACATCTTTGAAGAGCGCGGGATTCACCGGATACACTCTTTTTAAATATTCGATGACCGTATCCGGAAATATAAAATCGGTCTTGCCTCCCAGGTAGCTGACCGTATATTGGAAATAACGGGTCATGGCATCGGCGCTGTATTCTATCATGGCATTTTTCCGTGCCTCTTTTTGAATGAATGCCATCTCTCCATTCCAGGTTCCGTTCCAGGAAAGAATTTTCTCCTTTTTATCACGGTTATATTCGGAGATGGTTTTTAAAGTTTCTTCCATGATCCAGGGATTGAAGGCCTGCCACCAGTGCATTTCATCCAGAAGAAAATCATACCCGGGGAGGCCGTGCGGAGCCATCTCCATGAATCTGGCCTCAAGATCCACCAGCGGCAAATTTTCGCGTCGGGCGATTTCGCCGGTGATCAGGTTCTTGCGGTGGCGATTGAAAAGAGATTCTCCCGCATAAAAGTCGATGTTCTGAAGGGCGCACCGGGCGTACTTTAACGCGAGTTGATAATCAGACTGCTCTTCCATGCAGAGGCCCAGTAGCATGAGAACGCCGAGATTTTTTCCATAATCATGCTCCGTCAGGTTCTTCAAGAGTTCCCCGGCTTCTTTGAATTTTTTCTGGTCCATTAAAATTCTTGCCAGAAAATATTCGCGGGTTGAAACCGGCCCCTGAAGGGCAAAGCGAAGAAAGGCCTTAAGGTTGCAGGGGAGAGTGTAAAGGGCGAGTGGAACCTTTTTCGCTTTCGAAAGCCGAACCATCTCCTTGAGTATTTTCTCGTGCATATCGAAGGAATACCCCTGGGGATAGCGGACGCAGTGGTTTTTCAAATAATTTCTGTCCAGCAGACGGTAGCACCAGGTTTTTTCATACAGGAACCGGCTGACGGGATTATTCATGACGAAATCCGGGTCAACGAGGACGTTATTTCCCATGAAAAGAAGAATGAGGTCCGGTGAATAGTTCATCACTTCTTTAAGGACCCGAAATGTCCTGATGATGTCATAACCCGGCATACCGCAGTTAATCACTTCGAATTCGGCGCCGGGGATTCGTTTTTTCAACACTGTAATCAATTCGTTTTTTGAATCGCCGAAATAGCAGGCGGTCGATTCTCCTAGAATAAAGATTCTCCTGGTTCCGGGCGGCTTTATTAAGGGGAAAGACTCTTTCGGGACGACCGCGAAAAGTTTCCGGCCGGCCTCGTTTCTCTGGGAGACACAGATGGTTTCGCCGGCAGGTGTCTTAACTTTGCGGAAAAAATCCCTGTAACAGTCGAAGTAAAAGTAATAGTAGCACGGGTTGGCAGTATCTTTTTTAAGAAGATCTTCCTGCGGGGAGCCCCATAGTTTTCTTAATGTTCCTTCCGCGAGCACGAGGCCCAGTAAAAGTCCGATCAAAAGGGCGATTGAACGGAAGAGGACAATCTTTGTTTTCATTCTTTCAGAATTCCCTGTATGCGCAGGTTATGGGAAGACGGCGATCCTTCCCGAAGCCCCTGGGGGTTATCTTGATCCCCGGGGGCGCCTGCCTGCGCTTGTACTCGCTCTTCTGCACCAGCTCGGTGACCCGTCGCACCGTTTCCGGCTCAAAGCCCATGGAGACGATCTCCTCGCAGGAAACGTCCTTCTCGACGTAGGCCCTGAGGATGGCATCCAGAACTTCGTAGGGAGGCAGGGTGTCCGAGTCCTTCTGGTTGTCCCTGAGTTCCGCCGAGGGTTCCTTGGCGAGCACGGAATTCGGGAAGACCTCTCCCAGCGAGTTTCTGAAGCGGCATATTTCGTAGACCATCGTCTTCGGTATGTCCCGGATCACCGCGAATCCCCCGGCCATGTCGCCGTAGAGGGTGGCATAGCCCACGCCCATCTCGCTCTTGTTGCCCGTCGTCAGCACCAGCCAGCCGAACTTGTTGGACAAGGCCATGAGGAGGTTGCCGCGGATTCGGGCCTGGAGGTTCTCCTCGGCCACGTCGGCGGCTTTGCCGGCGAAAAGTTCCCTGAGGGTTTCGAGGTAGCCCGCCAGGATCGCATCAATGGATAAGGTTTTCATTTCGATTTTGAGGCGGCGGGCGATTTCTTCGGCATCCGTCCGGCTCTGCGGGGAAGTGAAGCGGGAGGGCATGAACAGGGTCTTGACGTTTTCGTTTCCCAGCGCGTCACAGGCTATGGCGGCGGTGAGGGCCGAATCAATGCCTCCGCTCAGGCCGACGATCACTTTCTGAAAGCCGTTCTTTCTTACGTAGTCGCCGGTTCCAAGTTTGAGCGCCTCGTATATTTCCTCCGGGGGAACGGGCCACTCCCAGGAGTGTTCGGGCAGGGCCGGCTTTTCCTCGGCCGATTTTTTCTCAGATATGAGAAGACGCCGGATGTCGTGGAATTTTTCCTCTTCGTCCGGCTTTCGCGCTCTCCTCCTGGGGTCGTGCAGGCGGCGGCGGAAGGATTCCTCCAGTTCCAGGTCGGCCAGGAGCAGGTCCTCTTCGAAAGCTTTTCCGGCTTCTAGAAGCTCCCCCTGCGGATTGAAGATCATGGAACGACCGTCGAAGACCAGCTCGTCCTGGCCCCCGACGATGTTAACGTAGGCCAGGAACACCGCGTTGTCCGAAGATCTGGCGGCCAGCATCTCCCTTTTCGGCGTGATTTTCCCGAGCTGGTAGGGGGAGGCGCTGATATTGAGGAGAACTTCGGCGCCTCCGTAGAGAGACTGGTAGTTGGCCGGCCCGTCGGAGTACCAGATGTCCTCGCAGATCGTGATGCCCACCGTGGCGCCGCGAATAAGAAAGACGGGGATTTCCCGTCCCGCCTGAAAATATCTTTTCTCGTCGAAAACTCCGTAATTGGGAAGGAAAATTTTACGGTAGATCCCGGCGATTCTTCCTTCCTCGATAACCGCGGCGGCGTTGTAGATGTCATCATCCCTGTCCACAAAGCCCACCACGGCGGTTATCCCCTTGATTTTGGCGGCCAGCCGCTCGATGGCCTTGAGGTTGTCATCCACGAACCGGGGTCGAAGGAGAAGGTCCTCGGGGGGGTAGCCCGGAAGGGCCAGCTCGGGGAAAGCCACCAGGTCCGCTGCCATCTCGCGGGCCGCCTCCGCCGCCTCCAGGATTTTTTTGGAATTACCCTCCAGGTCTCCCACCGTCGGGTTCATCTGAGCCAGAGCGATTCTAAGTTTTCTTCTCATTCATATCACCAGGTGTTTTCTTCAATACGAAAGGCCTTATTCCTCTATGGCGTCAGGAACAGTTTGTTGGGAGCGGTCATGTAAGGGATGAGTTGATAGTAGGTGCGGGATGTGCATGACGAGAAAGGATATACGACGGATCTATGCACGTAGAAGTATTTTCCGAGCAAGTTCTTTATTCCTACCGGTACCCGGGCATTGTCGGGAGGGAGGTACCAGATGTTGTGACTGCGGGCATATTTGCAGAGTATTTCGCCGATAAGGCGCTCCTGCCCGGCGCTGATCGGGACGAAAGACGGCTCGAAGGTCACCGCATACATGCGCATGGCATAGGGGATTTCAAGTGTGTCTTCCCAAAAATTACAGAGCATCATGTCTTTTGGGGCGAAGTACAGGCTCAGAGCGGCTCTGTCCGGGCCCGAGAGGAGGTCGGGCCTGGCATGGAGCGGGGCGATGTTGAGCGTCGCCGAAAGGTAGAAGAGCAGGAGGACGGAGAGCGTCCAGACTCCCTTGAACAACTTTGAAGCGCTCGCGGCGGTTGAGAAAAGAAAAATACCGCCGACGAGGGGGAGAAAACCAAAGCTGTTCCTGTCTATTAATGAAAATTCCGCCGAGAAGATGACAAGCCAGGCAAATGAGAATACCCAACCAAAGAGGGGGCCTTTATGCCGGATCGTTCTTAAAAAAACGGGCAGGGCGAGGCAGAAGAGGGCTGTGAAAAGGCACCCCAGCATCGTTGAAATCCGGCCTGCAACGGGAGGATCCGTCATCCGGGTGTTGATAATGTTGACGGAGGCGCATTGGTCCAGAAAAAGGTGAAGGTTATAAGGGAAACGGTCCTTTGAGTTTTCGGTGATAATCCCTGTAAGATCGCCGAAAACGTTTTTTGATAAGTCGCAGAGGTTCTTCCAGTTGGAAAAATTCAAAATCTCGTCGGTTGCATAGGCGCCTGTCAGCAGCAGGAGCACAATCGCACAGAACATGAGGCTGCGGGAGAAGAAATGAGCTGCCGTTCTTGTACGGAAAGCCTCTTGAACAAGAAGTACGGCCAGAATGCCGATGCTGGCGAAAGACATGAGTACGGCGAGGGCGCAGCAGATGCCGCTTAATACGAGGCCGACGGTCCTGTTCCCATAAGTTATGTAAATCATAACCCCTAGCAGCATGAAAAACAGGGCCGACATATATCCGCCCCGGGGCTGCATCGCCCAGAACCAGAACCCGTAGAGGCCCCCGGCGGCAAGCGACGCCAGCGAGGCGGCCAGGAGATCGTTTGTCATATGAAAGACGACGAGGGCTAGGAGCCAAAGCACGAGAAATCCGTTTATGATGGAACAGATCTGCAGGAATTCAAAGAGGTATGAGTTTTTTATTCCCGCAAGCAAGGCGATCTTTGCTCGAAGGATCTGGAAGGGATAGAACCACAGGTGCGCGGGGCGGTTTAAAAAAAACCAGCCTTTGTTGGTCGGCGTGAAGTTCCAGGTGCACAGTGAAAAATTCAGCGGCAGGGACGGTTCAAATGAATCTGAATCGTAATTATGGCATAATCCTTCTATGGCAGAGACATCTCTTACGCTGTCAACATGGTAGACGTGGCTTGAGAAACACAGTGTCGTTATGAGCCAGAAAAGCGGAATGATTGATAAAAACAGGATGGAACTGGCGTTCATCCCCTGAAATTTTATTCCAGGTCCCCCGGCGCCGGTTTCATCCGGGCCAGAGAGGCTCAAAGTTTTCTTCCCATTCTTATCACCTGAAAAGACACTTCTCTGCGTGAAGAGAGAATCCTCTCAGTCAAGGATTTACTGCTTTAAAACGGGACTCTGACTCACCTTCCACGTCACCGATAAATTGGCTGCAGAATCTTTCCCGGACGTGTTTCACGTGAAACATATTGCCGCCGGGAGAGGGATAAAAAAGCAGGATCCGGGCAATTTCGTCGAATATTAAGCCGGGAAGGGAGGGCAACTTCAACGATGTCCAACCGCTGTACCGAATACCGCTGCTGGGAAATCGACCGGGAGATCAGGACGGGAAACTTTCCCAACGCCCGGCAACTCATAGATTCGACTTCTTTCACGGAGGCATGCATGACAAAATCAAGATCGTGGGAGAGGTATTTGTTGACGGAATAGATCGAAACGCAAGCGCCACCTACCAAGACTACTTCGATGCCGTTCTCTTTCAAGAGCCTGCAAATGAGACCTGCTAAATCCTTGATTCGGATGTTTTCCAAATCGATATTCATAGGGGCTTTCCTGGCCTCCTGGGTCTGGTCCGGAGGCGGTAATATTCTGTGAGTTCTTTCTCGGGAAGGAAAGTAAAGGCTTTTTCCAGGAGACTTTTTATTTCTTTCAAAAAGGGGTAACGTGGGTTGAACTGGTAGATTCTTGTTCTTCCTGCAAGCTCACTCACCACGACTCCGCCTTCTTCCAGCCTTTTCAACTGCTGTTGGATGCCGTTCAACGACAAATGGAAAACATCGGCCATTCTCTTGGGATATCCCTTTTCGTAGGTATGAAGAAAAAAAAGGACTTTCTCGACCGTTCTGTTGCCAAGCAAGGCTTCCTGCATAAATCCACCTTCAATATTATATTTTATGGTTATATTACCATATATATTGGTAAATATAAAGCATCTTCGAATCGTGGATTAAAGGGGTGTTCGCGGGGGAATGGGGTCGGTTGAATCTGTCAGGGCGAGTCGAATGTCTCCGTCTGGCCGCCGCGGCGCATGGTGCGGTCCCAGAGATTGGTCAGCGTAGACCCTCTGCGACCCCGTTTCCACTCGACCCTGATACGATAGGTTTTTCCTATGACTGCGCCGGTGCAATCCAACTCGGAAGAGGAGTCGCCCAGGTCCGAATCCCAGGTTTTTGACCAGTGCAGGTCGGTGTCCCCCGGTGCGTAGGCGTAAATTCTGCTCACCCAGCATCGGCGGGAAGATTCATAATAGGGGTGGGCGACAAGGTGAAGCGTACCTTTCTGAGGTTCACGGGGTTTTTCTGAGGAGGGATAGCCTGAAGTCCTTCCCGTGGCCTGTGTGTTTACACCGGCGGCGCCAAAGAGCGAGGAGAGGCTGATGAGGACGGATTTGGATTTACCCGGCTCGACGCTTACCTGTCCGGCGGCCTCACGATATCCCTGGAGGTTCGTCGAGAGCCGGTGAGGGCCGGGAGATATTCCCGAAAGGACATAGGAGCCGTCATTAAGCGAGAGGGTGGACTGACCGCTGTCCAGGAACAACCGGGCCCCTTTCAGGGGTTCCCCTGAAGAGCTCTCGACCTTTCCGGTCAGGGTTCCTCCGGATGTCTGTTGAATTGCCGGGGTGACTGAGACGGATGCGAGATTGCCCGGGTGATTCGAAGCAACCAGGAGGTTCAGATTGAGGAGGAGCGGGTGCCAGGCAAAGACCCACAGGCCGTGCATGGGGTCGAGTGAGGCGTCCGGGTTCAGCAGGTTTCGGCTGGAGATTCTGCCGTCAACCTCGAACGCGAAAGAAGAAATCCAGTTATCGCCGGAAGGTCCGGGAGAGGTGCCGGCGGCCGTTTCGAGGGCGCGTGTCGCCTGTTCGCAGGAAAAGGTCATGCGGTGCCAGTAGAGCTTCCGAGAAAAGGGACAGCCGATGAGGTTCCAGCCGGGGGCGAGGGGGACGGAGCTGACCTCCCTCTCGTTGGCGAAACCTGAAACTTTCGCCTTCACCGGTTTTTCGCAATAAGACAGGTAAGCCAGGCGCGGGTTGAGACGGGAGGGATAGTGCACCGGGTCGACCGGATAGTAATTCCCGGCGTTGTAGTACAGGAGCATCCGCGTGAAGCCGGAAGCGGAGTCAATGCGGGCCAGGGGAAAAGAAATGACGCACCAGCCGGCCGGAAGTTCATAATTGACCTGGACCGAGTGGGTCTCGCTACGCGGGGCAGGCGGCGGGGTCGGGGGAATAAGGGGGGGAAGCTGAGATGGGAGCCCGGGAGGGGCTGAGGGGTCGGAATAGGGATTGTCCCGCCCGAGAGCCGGTTTGGGAAGAAAGAAAAACAGAAGCGCCAGGACGACGACGAATGTTGTTTTTTTCATATAAGCCTCCTCCTTATGATGGCAAGAAGAACCGGCATTATTCCAAGACGGGCGAATACCTTTTGGTATGAGACCCATCACCTTTGGCGGAACAAGGAATACCGCAGGCTTTAGCCTGGTATTCTTTATTCCAAGACGGGCGAATACCTTTTGGTATGAGACCCATCACCTTTGGCGGAACAAAGAATACCGCAGGCTTTAGCCTGGTATTCTTTACTTCGCACCAGGCTGTTAATTTCCTCTCACTGAGGCGGGAATGTCCTTCCCCAGGGAATATGTCACCTTAATTACCCAGGGATTCTGTCATCCTCCTGCAAAGTCATGCTTTTAAGTCCCTTTCGTGAATTTTCAAGGAAGACTTCCTCATACGATAAAGGTCGCTGGCCATAAAAGATACTCAGCCCCTGGTCAGGGTACTTCCTGACTTCAACGGTTGCCCTGGCATAGGAAGCTCGCCATGGGTCCGCCAGTAGCTTGTAGAGTCGTCCCTGAAAGCTCAGTGTGTTGTCGTTCTTCACCTGCCGAGGCTGTTTTACACAGAAAACTTCTCTCAAGTCTACCCCCGCCGGAACCTCTCGATACGCCGGCTCCTTAAGCGCTGGCTCATGCGTGTATCTCTGGTTGTAATATGGCAACCAGCTCTCTTTTAAAAACTCATTCCCCGCCTCAGCAGTATTAATACCCATAATTCGCATCTCTTTCAGAAGCCGGTCCTGGAAAAAACCGAAGAGACGCTCCACTCTCCCTTTCGCCTGCGGCGTTCGTGCATTGATCATCTCAATCCCAACCTCCTTTAACGCTTGATGAACCTGTGTCTCCTCAAAATCATCCCGGCGAAAACTCTTCCGATTCGTCCAATCCCGTCTTAACGTCTTGAAGGAAGAAGCCCGGTCCACATAAAGCGACCAAAACAATCCTTTCCGCTCCACAATCCGACGCAGAACCGACAGGTAATTCAAACTCGACTCGCTTTCGAAAAATGACGCCCACGGCACCTCATTCGTTGCATCATCTATCGCCGCAATCAAAACGAACTTCTCCCCAGTCCCAAACCAATCATGACAGCTCCCATCCATCTGCAGCATCATCCCCGGCTGTAGCTTCCGCTCCCGACGTGTAAACCGCCGCCGACGCCGGCATTTCCGCAAGGGGACCCCCATCTGCTTGTAGAGCCTCCGAATAGTCTCACGGCCGACGCGAATCCCTACTTCCACTTCGAGCTTCTCCTGGAGATGAAGTGTATTTAATCCTTGGTATCGTCCCTTGATGAGCTCCGTGATGCGGGCATAGAGCCCTTCCCCGATCTTGTTCGCAGGACATCTCCCGCGATTCTGGTGGACAACGCCTAAAAGTCCAAAGTCTTTTACTCGCTTCTTCAACCTTTGAACCTGGCGAACAGAAAGATTCAATAGTTCCCCCGCCCTCTTGTTACTCAACCTCCCCAAGAGACAACGGCCGATGATTTGATGCCTTGTAATTTCTTTAGGTCTCAAGAAAATGTCACCATCCTTCACGTCTCATATCCACCTCCTGGTATTATCATAAACCAAAAGGTGTCCTACGTGGGGGTGACATTTTCCCTGGGGAATTAGCCTATGACATTTTCGCTTGGTAATAACACCCAAAAGGGCATCCAAAAGGCATCCGGGCAGGAATGTATCTTTAGTCCGGCTCGCCGCCGTTTATATGAAAATAAGCCATTCGGCCTAGTGAACAATCCTCCATTCTCAGTATACCATTCCCTGTTTCCCTGTGCGATAATAACACTGTAGCCAATCGCGAAGGCTCATACGGGGAAATGCATCGGGAAGAATATTTTCGGCTGGTGCGGCGAAGAACCACCCACCCTCCTCGCCGTGGCGGCCGATTTTCATTTCAATAGTGGCCTCATGCCGGGCGGTCATTGGTTCGGCGCCAACAGGTTCGGTTCGAAGCATCTCAAGGGCGGATCACGGCGCGCTCCGTCCGTGGAAATATCCGTTAATTCTTCACCATGGAGGCGGCGCACCGCCCGCCTTTCCCTCGCTGGGGCTGAGCATCATGGGAACTTCGGGTTCGAAGATTAGACGATCTATTCCCAGTTCCTCAAGATTCGGCGGAAGCTGGGTGTTTTTGTAAAAAAAAGTATTCCCCTGAGCGATGATGGGATCTTTCATCGCCTGGTTTCTGAAAAAGGTTCTGTAGTTGCGGCAGGACCGTTCACAGGTTTCCAGTACCTGGAAAACGGACAGTTCCTTCTCGTCAAGATTTCCGGCCTTGCAGAGGCGGGTGGTGGTGATATAGCCTATGGGATGATAAAGGGAGTTGGTCATCATGGGGGGATCGCTGCCAAGGTCCATTTTCATCCCTTGAAGAAGATTGTCGAATTCCAGTCGCTTGACTCCAAGCTCAATCAGCAATTTTCTAACCGCGGGTACCGAGAGGCTGCAATCCTGGAAATTGAGCAGGGCCTCCGGCGGCATTTTGTCCATATAATGATGGATTCTGGGGTCTCTTTTCATTTTGTTAGGAATTCTTCCCAAGGCGATATTTTTAAATGGATATTCCCTGCGCAGCCAATGGAGCACGCCCCAGTCGTTCACGACAATTTCCGTCGACGGCTCATTCTCTCTGAGATAATCAAAGAGAATCTCCAGCCTTTTCAGTCCCGTCTCGCTGACATAGGGAGTCACCAGGGTGAATTCCAGAGAATGATCCCGGGCGAAGGCAAGGGCCGTTCGGAGTTCCTCCTTGGTGGGAATCTGGTGCTGACAGAACTCAATGCCGTAATACAGGCGGGAGTAGCCCGGGTCTTCAGGCATTTTCAACTGGTCAGTTTGAACGACAAAAAACGCTTTTTCCATAACTCTCTTCTTTGATTTTCAGTCTTCGTGATTTCCCTTCATGGCGTAATAACAGAGGGAGGAGCTGCATTGAAGCTCGAAGGTCTTCATGAAATATTTCTTCACCTCTCTGGTGAAATGGAATCTGTTCCCCTCGAAGTAGAGCAGCATATGTTTCGCCCCTACGGCGGCCTTGAGGAAGCGGAGCCGGCTTTGCACGTCCGGATCCTCCCGTCCCGGAAGTTTGAAATACTTGATTCCCGCCTTGACAAAACCGTACATGGCGCAAAAAGCGCAGAAAAACGGGGCCATCGTGGGCAGGCTGTACCTCTTTTCTACGATTTTCCGGCCGGATGAATTCTCTCCCCGCATCGCGGTAAAGTAGTTGTAATTCAGATAACAGCCCACCGTCTCGGATACTTTGCCATGCTGCCCCGGCCCGTCTTCGCAGAAATTCCCGATTCCGTGCTCAAAGGTGCACTGCCCGTCGTCATTGATGCAGCGCTGGCCCAGGAGAAACACCTCAGTCTCCACCGGCGACTCTTTGAAAACATTGATGATTTCCGTTTCCGACATGTGGCGCGGGAGTATAACCCGTTTAACTTTCAATTCCTCGGCGAAAAAACGTACCGTATGGATATTGAAGGCCGAGAGGGTGGTACTGAGATGCACCCGGATGCCGGGATATTTGTCCCGCAGCAGAAGCAGAAGGCCGACGTCCGATACTATGAGCGCATCGGCGCGCGCTTCCAGAAAAGCCTCGATGCTCCTCTCCAGATAGGGATACTGCCTGGGGGTATAATAGAGCGAATTCAGGGTAAGGTGTAATTTGACCCCTCGGGCGTGGACCCTCTTGACCGCTTCTTTAAAGTCTTCAAGGCTTTGGAGGTTGGCTATGGCATAAGGGCGGCGGTTAACCACCAGGCCCTGCTCCGTCTCTTTCAGCTGGATTCCGCAGTAGAGCTCGTTGGCGCCTGCGTCAATGAGTGGATCAACTTCCTTCAGGGAGGCCATTGGAGAGACGATATTGATTTCTCTGGGTTGCTGTTCGGTCATGGACTTCCGCTCCTTGAACACAATTATAACAGTAAAGCCTCCGGATTGACAAGGGCTCTTCCATTCGTACAGCTGCCGCCGGCTTCGCCGCCCGGAATTTTCATCCGGAGGTCGAAGTCGAGCCGGAATTAATATCCCGGACGATGACGATGGGTGTCTGTTCCTCCGCGTTGCCCTGGGGGTTTTTGGCGAGCACTTCCGTGAGGAGTGCGGCTTTTTCGGGAGCGGTGGAAGCGAGGATGTCCACTTTTCCCAGATCATTGGCGTCCACTATGATCGCATCGACGCCCAGGGACGCTTTCAGTTTGCGGACAAAGTCCTGTCCTTCAGCCGGCCCCAGGACGACATATTTGTCGTAAGGAGGGATCGTTCCCGTGCAGTCGTCAATTGTGGCGACTGCCCTTCCCGCCAGGCGGTAAAAATCACCCTTCCGGCCGAAGATTTTACCCAGTCCCCCCAAAAGGAAGGCCAGGATGATCCTGGCAGTGCCGATTTCGCGAATAGCCATTTCAAGAGCATAGGGAGAAGAGAGGCTGCTGTCCTTGTCGAAGAGGCGGTTGAGCTTCCTGGCCAGGAGTCGGGGGTGGATGTCCCCGACATAGAAGGCCCTTCCCTGGACGATCGCCACAACACTCTCGGCCACGGCCACGATGTCGCCGGGTTTGAGTTCTCCTCCGGAGTAACGCCGGATGACTTCCGCCAAATCGTCGCCGGGGCGGAGAAGATGAGTCTTGACCGTGATGGCCCGGGCATCCCGCCTGTTTTCTTTTTGGCCCAAGGATTCCACCGGCGGGGGAGGCGGGTATTTCCCTTCGGAACTAAGATTTCCTGGCTGGATTTCCACGACCTGCCTCCTGTGAGTGAGCAGGCCCCTCCCGTAATATTCGTAGTACAGATCGACCCGGAGCTTTTCCAGATTTTTTAGATATTCGGTCACCGGTTTTCCGCAGGATTCAAGGGACACCCTAACCCTGACGTCGAGGGTCTTTTTCTCTTTGAGGATGAAGGCCTGCCAGTACCAGGGAAGGCCCGGATGTTCGGTGTTCTGGAGGGCGCAGGAGGTTTCAAGGCCGCCGAGACGATCCCCGTCCGGCTGCAAGCGGGCCGTACAATCAATTATCAGACCCTGCTGGCGCCCGGTGTTGACAAAGGGGAGCGTGAAATCAAGGAAGGCTTTCTGCTCGTTCGGAATAAAAAGGCGCATATCCCGGATTCTGGCTGTATCCATGGAGATTCGGCAGTCTCCCCTTCTTGCTGAGACGATCTCCAGCATGAGCCAGCAAATAAAGAGCAGGAAAAGAAGAGCCCCTGTAGTCCATGCAGCAATCCACATGCGGTCTTATTCACCCTTGGCCCCTCTTTTCCTCTTTCCATCGCTCCTCTTTTTTTCTAAATGTTCACATTTTGTTAACATATTTTTCAGCCGGCCTGTGATATAATCTGAGGGAAGATAAAATAAAGGAGTGTATCAGCCATGATTGACAACACATCCGGTGTCGGTTATCCTGCCGCGGTTCAGAGCGCCAGGTCGCAGCCGCTCAACTCCGGCAAGGCCGCGGCCGCGGAAAATCCCGCAGGGATGGCCCGGGATCGGGTCGAATTGGGAAGATTCTCGAAGTCAAAATCACCGGCGACCCCTCCACTTGTTCCCAAACCTTCACCGAAGGTTCTTATAGCTGAAAACGCCGCAGATTCCGGAAAGCCTGTTGAAAAGAAGAAGTGGACGATTCTCCAGTATTCCGCCGCCGACAACAATCTCCTGTCGGCGATGGTGGACGACGTGAAGGAGATGGAGAGAGTCGGCTCCAGCGCCGATATGAACCTGGTCGTTCAGCTTGATGAAGGCGGCAGCAAGGGCGCCGCCCGTTATTTCCTGGACAAACATGCCGCCAATTCCAGCGGCATCGTCTCTCCGGCCCTCGAAAAAATGGGCTCAATCAATATGGCGGATCCCAAGGTCCTGGCGGACTTCGTCAAATGGGGAATGGGAAAATATCCAGCCGAGCACTATGCTCTCATCATCTCGGACCACGGCGGCGGATGGACCGGCGCCATTTCAGATGACAGCCACGGAGGCTGGGCCTCAACGCCGCAGCTCCGCGAGTCCCTGGACATGGCTCTCAAAGACGGAAAGAAGCTCGATGTACTGGGCTTCGACGCCTGCCTCATGGCCAACCACGAGACCACCCACGAGCTTCAGGGAAAAACGGATTTCCTCATCGCCTCCGAGCAGACCGAGGGCGCCGACGGCTGGCCCTACTCAAAACTTCTTACGGGCAAGTTCCTTCAGGAGCTCCAGAGGGCGCTCAAGGCCAAGCTCAGTATTTCTCCGAAGGATTTCGCCATCAAGGCGGTACAGGACGCCTCGACCAACCAGGGGACCCTGCCGACCATGTCCTCAATGGAGATGGCGCAGGTTCCGGGACTCTCTGAGGCGACTAATGAACTGGCGGGGAAAATTCTGGCCACAAAGACTTCTTCCAGTATCTTGAAGAGCATTGTCTCCAAAACGCAGAGTTTCTACGGCTACAAGGACGAATACGACTTCTGCAAGCGCCTGGTGGAGAGCCCTCAGGTCGGCGACGAGGAACTCAAGGCCGCCGCCCGGAAGGTGATGGACGCCATCGGGCTGACCGTCATCGCCGAGGAGCATTCCTCGACCTACCCCGGCGCGCACGGCCTGACCATCGAGATGGGATCTCCGAATCAGCAGTACCAGCAGCTTAAACTGGCCCAGGATACCAAATGGGAAGAGGCCATGAACAAAATCAACCGGGCTTAACGGATAACGACGAAATTTGGATTCGAAAGAGGCGCTTCATTGAGGCGTCTCTTTTATTTTGGGCCGGGAACCCTGCTATATCTCATATATACCTCTGGTTAAAGGTCTCTTGATGAAAAGCCCGGTCATTAAAATGCCTCTGGCAATCATCAACAAGGAGATGGTCAGCCATATTCCGTTTATACCCATCCCCAGTTTAATTGCCAGAAAATAGGCAACCGGGATGCGTAAAATAGTCAAGGGAATGGAAACCAACATCGGCGGAACGGTATTGCCCGCACCGGAAAAAGCTCCGTCAAGTACTATACTTATCCCCATAAACACTTGTGAAAAAGCCACTATTTTTAAGTAATCGGCAGCTATTTTCAAGACTCCCGGATCATGCGTAAAAAAATGAGCCAAGGTATCGGCAAAGAAATAAAAGATCAACGAGAGGACAAAAGTTACGCTTGCCGCGATCCCCCAGCTGTTCCAGGCGCAAAGCCGGGCACGCTTTAAATTTTTTGCTCCTACATTGTGTCCTACCAGGGTTAAAGTAGCCATGGAGAATCCCATACATAACAGGAAGGACAAACTTTCAACACGATGACCTATCCCTAAAGCTGCAAGCGATTCCGTGCCGAAATCCATTATAATTCTGGTTAAAATCATATAAACCAGGGAGAAAATAATCGAGGAAATGGAAGGCGGAAGGCCGATGCGAATAATGGAAACAAGTTTATGCCATTGAGGTTTAAAAATGCCGGCACTGAGCTTTAATTCTATTTTGCCGGTAAACATTAGATACAGCAGCACAACAAAAGAAATTATAAAAGCTATGTCAGTAGCCAGAGCGGCTCCAAGGATTCCTAATTTTGGCGCTCCAAACCATCCTAATATTAAAATAGGGTCTAAAATAAGATTAATGCAAAAACCTAAAATGTCTATATAAGTGGGAGTACGGGTATTCCCGTATCCCCGCATGGCGGCATTCATAATTTCCAATAAACCGAAAAAGGGCGCTCCCAGACAAAACCAGGAAAGGTAAATACATCCTTGATTTATTACGGCATCTTCGGCCCCCATGGCTTTAAGAACTGCTTTCGAGCCGAATAATATAATCAAAGTCAAAAGTATTGAAAGTATTCCGCCTGCAGCCATGGCCAAATCGGCATAATGCCCGGCTTCCTGCCGGTTCTTCGCGCCGGAGCTCTGGGCGATTAAGGACGAGGCGCCGATGCCGATAACGGCGCATAAACCGTAAAACAACCACAGGATATATCCGCCGATATTTACCGCCGCAAAAGCAACGGTGCCTACTTTCCCGACCCAGACCCCGTTAAGGATGTTAAAAGCGGTTTCAAAAAACATCGAACCGATAATGGGCAAAGCCAGATAAAAAATAGTGGGAACTATCTTGCTGGTGGTTAAATCAATGTCGGTTTTCATAGCTTGGATTCGAAAGAGGCGCCTTATTGAGGCGCCTCTTTTAATTGGGACCAGGTACTCTGCGACATCTTAGGATACCCCCGGTTTTCCGGGACTCTATCCTGGTGGACCTGTATGGCGTGCTTCAGGTCTTCGGGAGGCTTCCCGCTCAAGGCGTATTCAATCGCCACCTCCGCGAGGTTTTCCACCACCCACTTGAAATACTCCTCGGTGATGACCTCGGGCCTGGTGGCGGGCATGGGGTTCATGAAGTCGATGGCGTAGGCTACTTTGTCCCGGATGGCAAACTCGACCGTATTGAAGTCGTATCCCAGAGCCTCGTTGAGCCTGGTGCAGGCATCCAGGATGCTGGCCCCGAGCTCATCGGTTAGGTGTTTGTGGTCCACGATGTAACGGTTGTTTTCGTTTTCAGGGTCGTAGCGGATCGGAAGAATCTTTTTTTTGCCGATGACAAAGGCGCGTACGTAGTGCTCAAACTCTATATACTCCTGCAGCACCATGACCTGTTCTCCGGATTCTTCATAGGCCTGCAGGAGTTCCTCCATATTTCCGACTTTGCGGACGTCTCTTAGCCCATAGCCGTCATATGGTTTGAGTACCGCCGGGAAGCCGATATAGTCAATGATATCCTCCCATTTGGGTGGGAGGTCAAGGTTTTTAAGATCGCCGGGCTCGATGTCTTCCCCGTAATCCCTGGAGGGGAGACAGGCGGTCCGGGGCGTGGGGATCCCCAGCTTTGAGGCCAGGCAGTAGTTATGAAACTTGTCATCGGCGGGAAAGATGAATGGGTTGTTGATTACGTAGGTGCCGGACAGGGCCGCATGCTTCAGATAGGCGCTGTAATATTCGACCAGGTGGGAGATCCGGTCGATGATGACCCGGTAGGGACTGGGCTCGGAGATTCTGGCCTCCCGGAGGCGGCAGAATTCCGCGGTCAATCCATCCATCCTGCGACCGTTGATCTTTTCAATGACTGCATATCCCAGCGGCTCTTCGCCCGAAAGAATACCAATCTTGTACATTTTACGCTCCTAAAATCTTCCGGGGAGGAACGGCTGTCCCTCCCTGATAAGAATCATCATTCTCAGGATGGAATCCGACCAGGAAAAGATAAGATACATGCGCTGGTAACCGGAAACACCGGCGACCTTGTAAACATAGACGGTATGCAGGAGGCCCGAGATGAATGTCTCCTCGGTTGAGTGCGGCGGTCCATAGACCCGTCTGACGGATCTGATCGTATCTCCTCCGGCGATTCCCCGGGCGGTGCCGACGCTGCGATCGGTCTGCCAGGCCGTGATCTCCGAGACCAGGTTGTCGCTTTTGGAGATGCTCACCGCAAAGAGGGAACCAGCGCCGAACTGGTCCCGGTAGAGATAGGAGCGGGAATCTTCTTCCTCCTTTTCCTGGGTCGGCTTTCCCAGCAGGCGTAGAGCCTCGGGGCCGGCCATGCCCGGCGTTATGCCCCAGAGGGTTTCCGCAGAGGCGATCCCGGTGGTAAAACCGAATAGGAGAAGCAAAAAAACAAAACAGGTCAATCGCTTTGCCGGAAAACCTGAGCAATTACTCCTTTTTCCAAAAACACAGTTTTTGAAGAAGCCCTGTGACCTGATTTTCAAGGATATTGTCCTTCTTTAAGACGATAGTGCGACCATTTCTTTCAAGTTGAATGATCTTGCCGAGAACAGACTTATTTGAGGCCGGGGGATCGGCTTCTTTAAAAGCATCTCCCTTGAGCGTAAAAACGTAGTTGTCTTGATTGTCTTCCGTTTTCTCCTTCGAGATGATTCGTCGGGGCATGAGCTCATCGCTTGCGATGGCCAGAACCAGATCCCCCGGGACAAGTTTTTTGTGGTTACACTTAACAACCTTTATCAGATCATTCGGCATAATCGCCGGGGCCATGCTTCCGGAGAGAACCCGGATTTTCAGGGACTTTCCTTCGTGCAGCTGACTTTTGCACTGTCCAATCGTGGCCGCCCGGTTGGCCCGTTGCGTCATGCTTAGATTATCCATAGTCCCACCCCCCCCACATAATTCGATAGGGTGCCTCAAATTCCTTTTTGGGCGGGTGGGGCGCGTTATAACGCAGTCTTGGCCAGGTAGTCGAGGGCAAAGGCGCTCATCAGAGCTGTTCCAACCGGCAGCGCCTCTTCATCGAAATCAAATGAAGGGTGGTGGTGGGGATAGTTCATACCCTTTTTGGAGTTGCTTCCTCCAAGGCGCACCATCACGGCCGGAACCGCCTGAGCGAAATAGGAGAAGTCCTCCGCTCCCATCGTAGGATGATTCAGCCGCTGAACATTCACGCCGCCCAGAAGTTCTACGGCAGTCCTGTGCACCATCGATGCGAGGGTCTGCTCGTTGATCGTGGAAGGATATCCCCGGGTGTATGTCAGGGTGTATTCGGCTCCCCAAGCCCGGGTCACTCCATCCGCGACCTCCCGTATCCGCTTTTCCATTTCTGTTCTCACCCCGGGATCCATCGTCCGGACGGTTCCACTCATCGTGACTTCGTCGGCAATAACATTTTGACGACAGCCGCCGGCGATGGTGCCGATGGTCAGAACGGCGGGCTGGATGGGGTCAATGTTGCGGCTGGTGATGCTGTGGAGGGCGACGATGACCTGTGCAGCCACGTGGATCGTATCCACGGTGGTGTGAGGGTAGGCGGCATGCCCGCCCCGCCCATGAATGACAAGCGCCAGCTCGTCTGCCGCAGCCGTTACCGGACCGAAGCAAAGGCCGATCATTCCTACGGGGAGGTCCATGAAGAGATGGAATGCCAGCATGGCATCGACTTTCGGGTTTTGAAGGACGCCCGCCCGGATCATGGGCAGGGCCCCTCCCGGGCCCTCCTCGGCAGGTTGAAAAATGAACTTCACCGAACCGGCAAGTTGCTCGCGATGCTGGCAGAGGAGGCGGGCGGCACCCATGAGGATCGCCATATGACCGTCGTGGCCGCAGGCATGCATGACGCCTGAGTGCAAAGAGACATATTCCGCTTCGCTCTTCTCCTGAATCGGCAGGGCGTCCATGTCCGCCCTGAGTCCCAGCACCTTTCCCGGAGAATTTCCCTCAAGGAGGGCCACGACCCCGGTGCCGGCGGCGCCCCGCTGAACAGGAAGACCCAGTTTCTCAAGGTAGTCCGAGATAATCGCCGCCGTCTCAAATTCGCAATTTCCCAGTTCCGGGTAGCGGTGAAAACGCCTTCGAAGCCCGATGAGTTCTTCCTTGAGGCCCCGGGCCTCTTCCATGACGCGGGAGAAAAATTCGCTCATGCCCCATCCGCCTGGGATAGCGTCCTTATGATATCGCTCCGGGTTATAATCCCGACCACCTCTTTCCCCCTGATCACGGGCAGCCGGTTGATCTTCTTATTTAACATCATCGCCGCCGCATCTTCGACGGCGGTCTCTTCCGTGATGGTCACGACCTTGGAAGTCATGATTTCAGAGGCCGTAAGGGCCATCATCTTTTTTAATTCCAGCGAAATCTCGCCGAAATTTTCAAGGAAGATGATGCCTCCCAGGAGCTGAATGTGGGGAGGTATGTGCGGACGGGCGACTTTCCAGATCAGGTCGCCCTCTGAAACGATTCCGACGAGTTCCTTTTTTTCATTGACGACCGGCAGTCCGCTGATCTTCTTTTCGTTTAGAATGGCGGCTATTTCCTTCACGGTGGTCAGGGGAGAGACCGTGATGATGTCCCGGCTCATGATCTGGCTGGCTGTCATACTGTTCACCTACTTCTTTCTGGATTCCGCCGTCAGGAATGCATCAACGGCTGACATTCCTTTGACAAAGGCGTAATATTTCAATTTCTCCTCCGGCGTGGCCGCTTTCATGTCGTATGAGGTCTGGGGCGTCACCTTTAACAGCTTCTGTATTTCATCTTCCTGCACTTCCTCATCTTTCAGGAATGCCTCGGAAAGAGCGGCGGGGTTTTCCTGTTCCAGGAGCCTGGCCATCACGAAAGTGTGGCAGCTCAGCCAGTGCTTTTCCGAGTATTTTTCCTTAAGGTGGGGTCGAATGAATTTATCAATGAAGTAGGGCGTGTACAGGCTGCTCACGTAATCAAAGGCTTCCTTCTCGCGTGGAAGGTTCTCAAACCTGCTGCCCAGAGGCTTTGCTATTCCGGCCTTTTCGCTTTCCACCCACTCCTTGATCAAAGCGAGGTACTTTGACATTTCCCGGCGCAGGGTAGCCAGGTGCGTATCAAGGAGGATCATGAAGGCCGGATTCAATTCCTTGAGGCATTCCTCCAGTTGCAGGTCCAGTTCTTCAGAGCTCCGGTAATTCCACCAGTCGTCTTTTCTGGATATGATCCTGGCCAGGCGTTCCCGAGCCCCATCCACTCCCAGGAACGGCTTCCCGGAGGCCAGGTACCTTGGAAACTCCTTCCGGTTGGAAAGGGCCAGCTCCACGGTGAAGGCTCCACGGGTTTTTGCGCCCTGAATCAGCAGAAAACCGTTCCAGCCGTTGGTGAAGATCTTGTGGTACACGAAAAGGAGAAAATGTGGGCTGGCGATCTTCTGGAATTCCTTAAGATCGGGCGCCATCGCCGCAATTCTGTTCTTTACGGTGTCTCCGAAGTTGATGATTGTCTTGGATGCAACGCCCCCGGCACTGTCTTCAGGCATAAATATCCCCTCCCGTTATAGAATCCATGATTTCAGGTATCAGTGGCAGGAGATCTCCGGCCAGAAACCCCCTGCGGCCGATTCTTTCAAAAGCCAGGTCGCCTGCCGCTCCGTGCAGGTAGACACCGGCCAGAGCCGCCTCTTCCGGCGAGGCCCCCTGTGCCATGAGGCCGGCAATGACTCCCGTCAGGACATCTCCCATGCCGGCGGTTGCCATTCCTGGGTTGCCGCTCCCGTTTAAGAAAGCCTCTCCGGAGGGAGTGGCAATTATCGTGTGCGCTCCCTTGAGTATAAGCACCGCGTTGTATTCCACGGCGGCCGCCAGTGCCTCTTCGAGGGGATTTTCCATGATTTCAGGAACGCTTTTTCCCCTGAGACGGGCCATTTCACCGGGGTGCGGAGTTAAGACCAGCGGGCAATTAGCTTTCCAGGCGGAGAGGGTTGCCACGGCGTTGATGGCATCGGCATCGAGAATTACCGGAATTTGAGAAAATAAGAGCAGAGCGGACAGAAGGCGGGCGATATCGGGATTTCTGCCCAGGCCCGGACCGGCGGCCACGACATCGAAGGCGGTTAGATTCTTCTTTAAAATATCGAGGGCTTCCACGCTAAGACCTCCCTCCGGGGTCTCCGGGAGGGGGAGAGTCATGACTTCGGTCAGTTTTGCTTCCATAGCGGGGTTTAAACCACGGGGTATTCCCAGGGTGACCAGCCCGGCGCCTGCCCGGAGAGCCGCCTGGCCCGCCAGGGCCGCCGCTCCCGTCAGCCCCGGAGATCCGGCCAGAATCAGGGCTTTCCCACAGTCGCCCTTGTGGGCGTTCAGGGGGCGCTCCGGCAGAAATTCCTCCAGCATCCGGGGTTCAATAAAGTTGAGGCGGAGATCGGGATCTTCCAACAGAGCTTTGGGAATTCCGATGTCGGCCACCAGAAGTTCTCCGACGTGCGCAGCGCCGGGAAAAAGCAGGAGTCCCCGCTTGGGAAGAGCCATGGTGACGGTCTGGTCGGCCTGTACGCAGACTCCCAGTATTTTCCCGGTGTCGGCATTTATACCCGAAGGGATGTCCACGGCCACCACGTGGGCTCCGGAGCAGTTGAGCTCTTCGATGACTTCACGCTCCAGGCCTTCGACGGGCCTGGTGAGGCCGGTTCCGAAAATGGCGTCCACAACGACCCCGGCCGCCTGGAGCGCCTGGCGGAGAGAAGAGATGTCCTGCCGGGCATGGATCTCATGAACGGTTATACCGCTTTTTAAGGCGATCGAAAGATTGAGCGCGGCGTCTTCTCGGAGATCCCCGTTTTCCCCCAGGAGGAAGACCTCCGGGTTCCATCCCGCATTGTAAAGATGGCGGGCGGCGACCAGGCCGTCTCCCCCGTTGTTTCCAGTGCCGCAGAGGATTAGAATTCTATCTTTTTCGCTGCCGGACAGGTATTCCTGGACTGACTCAAAGACGGCTCTTCCGGCGTTTTCCATCAGGACGACTCCCGGAATGCCGATCTCGCGGATCGCCCGCCCGTCAATCTGGGCCATTTCTCTTCCGGAGGCAATTTTCATTTGTCCTCGATGATGACCGTTGCAATAGCGTAGTTTCTGGAGTGGGAGATGCTGACCGCGGCGCTGTGGCTCCGCCCCTGGAAAAGGATCCGGGGAGGGCAGCCCTCCTCCCGTACGATCTCAACGTCCTTCCACCGAAGCGGAGAACCGTGGGCCTTGCGAAAGGCCTCTTTGGCCGCAAAGCGGCCCGCGAGGCTCGAAGTCGGCTCTCCCCTGGACAGACAGAAATCAAGTTCCGCCTGGGTGAAGACTCTGCGAAGGAAACTAGAGCCGAATTTTCGGATGCTCTCCCGGATGCGCGGGATCTCGATTATGTCCACTCCGACGCTCAGCATGCGTGACTCCTAAAGGGTTTTTCGACAGACAAGACCCTGATCCTCCCGTATGGCTAAAAAAAAAGAGGGGAGGTTATCTCCCCTCTTTCCCGTTTTCAGACAGAGGCTATCTCTTGGTCCACTGGAATCCTTTGCGGGCACGCTTTCTGCCGTATTTTTTCCGCTCCCTCATCCTCGGATCCCTGGTGAGCAATCCGGCTTTCCTCAGAATCCCGCGCATGCTCTCATCGAAGCGCACCAGGGCTCTGGCGATGCCGTGGCGTACAGCACCCGCCTGGCCGGAGATCCCACCGCCCTTGGCGGAGGCGATCACGTCGAATCTTCCCGTCGTCTGGGTCAGTTCGAAGGGCTGGTTGATGATGACGCCAAGAATCTTCCTCGCTAAGTATTGATCGGAAGGACGATCGTTAATCTGGATGACGCCTTTGCCCGGTATGAGGCGGACCCGCGCGATGGCGGTCTTCCTTCTACCTGTCGCATAGTAGGCAACGGCCTTGTTTGAAATTCTCAGTCTCGCCACGTACTGTTTACCTCACTCTCTCTATTTCGAGGACTGCGGGATTCTGCGCCTGGTGGGGGTGCGTCCCTCCCGCATAGACTTTAAGCCGGTTGAACCGGGGCGTTCTCAGTTTGTTGTGCGGGAGCATTCCCTTGACTGCGTTCTCCAGAATGGCGCCCGGATCTTTTTTCATGAGATCCTTGGCCCGCACGCTGGTCAGCCCTCCCGGATACTGAGAATGGCGGTGATACAGCTTTTGTATCATCTTGTTTCCGGTTAGGACTATTTTTTCAGCGTTGACGACGATTACGCCATCGCCCATGTCGATACTGGGCGTGAACTCCGCCTTGTTTTTTCCCGTCAGGATGGCGGCGATCTTCGAGGCCAGCCTGCCGAGGGTTTTACCGGAAGCATCCACCAGATACCACTGGTGCTGGATTTCATCTTGTCTGACCGAATGGGTGCGCACGGTCTTTTCCTCCTCGCCTGTAAAAAGACAGAATACCGAGTCCGATTGTAATATAAAAATTCCGAAGTGTCAAGCGACGGCGCATTGACTTTCCTTTCCCGTGCACTTCCCCTTTATCACGGCCATCTTTTTCAAACACCCGGCAGGCAGGAGATTTAACGAAGTATTCCGAATTTTCCCGTTAAATCCACCCTGGGATCCCTTTTTTTTGTTGTTTGAGATTGATGAAGGAGAAAACCAGCCCGATCGAGGTCCTCAGAAGATATGTTTAACACTCTTAATAAACGGGATTATTTAACCTGTGCCGCGCTTGGATTGGTTTCGCTCGTTGTTTTTTCGATATTTGCAAAAAAAGATTATCAGCATTTCAATTATTTTGTACCTCTGGCCAATTCCTTAATCCATTTTAAACTCGACGTTCCAAACAACTACTGCCTTAACGAGCTTGTAATGTTTGCGGGTAAATATTTTGTTGTTTTTCCCCCGATACCGGCTATCCTGATTACCCCCGCCGTTTTTATTTGGGGGATTCAATTCAATCAGGTCTGGGCGAGTGTCTTTTATGGAGCGCTTGGAGTTTTCTTTTTCAGCCTGGTTTCAAGAAAGTTATTTTCACAGAAGGTTTCAATATTTTTGACTTTGCTGTTTGCCTTTGGCACCAATTTCTTATATATCACCGCCATCGGTGCGGGCTGGTATTTTGCGCAAGTCACGGGGATTATGCTTATGGCGATCGCTGTATTATTTGCTATGAACGATCGGCCGGCTTTGAGCGGTTTGTTCATAGGACTTGCCTGCCTTTGCCGATTGCCTCTGATTTTGGGATTTGCCGTCTTGTTATACCTCCTGCTCAGGAACAAAACAAAAGAAGATTTCTTAAGGATTTCTTTGAATTTTTTTATCCCGCTTGGCCTATGCGTATTTGTTTTTGGGCTTTATTGCTTTTTACGCTTCGGTTCATTTTTTCAGACCGGATACAGTTTGATTCCCGGAGTATTGGATTTGCCCGGGAATAGAAACGGCATCATGAATTTAAGCTATATCCCGAGAAGTTTATGGCAATATTTGTTTCTCTTGCCCAAATTTTCCAGTCATCCGCCCTATATTTATCCAACCGAGATGGGGCTGGCTGTCTGGATTACAACTCCGGCCTTATTGGGGCTCTTTTTTTTGAAAAGCAAGGATAAGCTTGCGATTGTCTTTTTATTGCAGGCGCTTCTTATCGCACTTGCGGAATTGTCGCATGGAGAAAATGGCTGGTGCCAGTTTGGAATGCGTTTCTCGCTCGATTTCATGATCTTCATGCTTCTGGCGTTGGGCTTTGTTTTTCAAAGAGTCAAGACAAAATATGTAGTTCCGGTCATTATATTATGCATTTTGATCAATATCTGGGGCATAACCCTCTGGCATTTAGGGCTGTCTACTCCAAAGTAGAACGGATATATATCCTGTCGTTGCCTTTTTGATAAACAGGCTTGAAAAACTGCTCCATATAGCGAACTGCCGGACCCGGCATAAATTGAGCCAGAAAAGATTCGATTAAGACGCTGTTTGATCTTTGCAAAATACTCAGGTATTCGTTGCCGGATAAATTTTCGCCCAGTACTCTTAAGCAGCGCATATCGGCGACGTATTTATGGGATGTTAAATTCTTATTTGAATAGAGGGCGTAAATCGGCTCAAAGCAAAGCAGCGGTTCGGGAACCTGTTCAAGTTTGGAAATCGTTTCAAAAAAATCAGGAGATTTGGCATCTATCAGATTGAGTTTTAAAGTTTTAAACGAGGCAAAATATATTAAGATTACTCCGAGGAAAAACAACGGGATCGTATAATATTTCGAGGGAATAACGCTTAGAAGCAGGCCGCCGGTGACAGCGAAACATACTCCGAAAATTGTGATGTAGTGCGGAAAATACGACTTGCCGATCAGCATGACGATGGGAAATGTTCCGAGCGTTAAAAGGCTGAGGAACAAATTCTTCCGCAGGCTGAACAGCGCTCCCAGCAAACCGAATATCAATATCGGAGCGTTGTTTTTCAAACTATCCCTGAGCCAGGCAAATCTTATCGATAAGCCAATGGACGGCCTTAGATTTTGGAAAGAGACTATATATTCATAGGCGTTGGGAATTAAGAAAGTGATTGTAAAATAAAGGCCGTTTAAGATTAAGAAGATATAAATCATGCTCGAAAGTCTCTTGAAGCCTTCTTTTAAACTTTTAGACTTTAAAGATTCATCGGCCAGGAGAGCCGCAATCAGAAATACTGAAATTACCGTGTTTGAAAGTATGCAGAATGAAAAAAGGGACAAAAATATTGCGCTGATAATGTTGTTTCTGCGAACGCTGATGAAAAAAAGAGCGAATGCCAGCAGGGGAAGCGAGGCCTGGCGGATGGCAAAAAAGTGGCCGTCCCACTGGACCATCTCTGTAAAAGTGCTGAATAAAATAACTGCAAAAATGCCTGCCGGAATGCTCTTTGTTTCTTTTGAAACTATGAAATATATCGGAAAAACGCTGCTGAAAACAAGCAGTATGTAAATTAAGTGATAAATATTCAGATTGAAGTTTACGATTTTTAATATAAATGCGTTCAGGTACATTAAAAACGGCAGATGATTGAGGTAGAAATCCCTGTAAGGCATCAATCCCTGAGAGATTAGTTTTGAGGCATAAAGATAGACCCCTTCGTCGGTAAAAACGTAAACAAGTTTGCCGATTGCCCGGGATTGAACCCAAAAGTTTGCCAGAAAGAGAATCGAAACAATTGAGATGTTGATAAAATCCTTCTTTTTCATGTTTCCATTCCGCAGTCGAGCATTCTCGTTCCCTCCGGGTCCACGCTGCTCACCACACTTGAGGCCCGCACCCCGCATCTCTCAAAGGCTAAAACCATGCTCTCTGCGATCCGCTGAGCTTTTTCTTCAGAATCGGTTATGGCAAAAACCGCCGGGCCGGAGCCTGAGATGGCCATCCCATCGGCTCCCGCCGAAAGGGCGCTCTTCTTGACTTCATCAAAGCCCAGGATGAGTTTTCTGCGCACCGGTTCCGCGACCAGGTCGTTCAGGCTCCCGGCCAGGAGGGAGTAGTTGTTCCTGGCGAACGCCGCCGTGATCAGGCAGGCATGGGCCATGTTTGAGACGAAGCGCTTCATTAGAACCGCCTTCGGGAGCACCGCGCGGGCCTCCCGGGTCAGCACCGTGAGCTCCGGCATCAGCAGAACAATTCTCAGGTCATCTATCGTGCCGATCCGAACGATCTTAAGAGGATTCAGCGAACATGTCAGAGTGGCGCCTCCCAGCAGGGCCGGAGCGGTGTTATCGGCAAAAAACGCTCCGGAGACAACCTCTTCAGCCCTGGTCGCCGGAAGGATGAGTTCCTCCTTCGTGAGGCGGCTGCCGTAAAGAAAATTGGCGGCATAGGCGCCGGCGGCCGCGGAGGCCGCGCTTGAACCAAGGCCCGAGCCCGAGGGGAGGCCCTTGTTAATCCGAAGTTCCACTCCCCCTTCAACCCCGAGTATCCTGAGAACTTCGGTGGCGGCGATCCCGGCAGTGTTCCGACTCGGATCCGTGCTGAGCGCAGTCCGGGACTCAATCCGGCTTATCACGACTCCGGAAGATGTCCGGCGGGCCTCGATGGTGTCTCCGAGACCCTTCAGGGCCAGGCCGAGGACGTCAAAACCGGGTCCGATGTTCCCGATTGTGGCCGGGGAAAAGACTCTGACCCACTCCATCCGCTAAAGCCTCTCTAAAAGATATTTTCTCAGTGCCGGGTAGTTCTTCTTCAGCCGATCGGCCTTTCCCCTCCGGGAGTTCAGTTTTTTCATCGATTTCGGAGGAGGCAAGGCTATTCCGAGAGTATCCGATATGAGGGAGGCGAATTTATAGGGGTGGGCCGTCTCCAGACAGATCGCCGTTTCCCGATGATGGCTCTCGAAATAATGCCGGCACGCGGCCAGGCCCACGGCCCCGTGGGGTTCCACGATGAAGCTGTGCTCCTGGTAGAGCCGCACCATCGTCTCCGTCGTCTCCTTGTCGCTGATTGAAACCGAATAGAGGTTTTTCCGCATGGCCGCAAGATCGGGGGCGCGATGGACCACGCCGTTCTTGTCCAGGGTCCCCCCGTAGAGATCGAAGTAGCGGGCCAGGTTGGAGGGGTGGCCCACGTTCATGGCATTGGAAAGGCAGGCGCGGGCCGGATTCACCTTATTGTATTCCCCGCTGTTAAGAAAGTATGGGAACTCGTCGTTCTCGTTTACGGCGACGATGATTTTTCTGATTGGAAGGCCCATCCGGCGGGCCAGCTCGCAGCCCAGGGAGTTTCCGAAATTGCCGGAGGGGATGGAGAAGACGAGCGGCTTAAGATCCTCGGCCACGTTGGCGTAGGCGTAAAAATAGTAGACTATCTGGGGCAGAATTCTTCCGATGTTTATGGAGTTGGCAGAAGTCAGGTGCAGGGGGAGGAGTTTGGGGTCGGAAAAGGCCTCCTTGACCAAGCGCTGGCAGTCATCGAATTTACCCTCCACGGCTATCGCCTGGACGTTTCGCCCAATGGAGTCGAGCTGTTTTTTCTGAACTGGAGTGACTTCTCTTTCCGGGTAGAGGATATAGACCCTGATGCCGCTCAGGTTCCTGAAGGCCTCCCCGACGGCGCTCCCAGTGTCGCCGGAAGTAGCCACCAGTACCGTGATTTTTCTTCGGGGAACTTTCATGGCTTTCATGGCCAGGGCCATGAACCTGGCCGCAAAATCCTTAAATGAGGCCGTCGGACCCCGGTCGAGGCGCAGGAGATAGGTGAAAAAATCAATTCGCTCGATCGGGATCTCGTAATCGTAGGCATCTGCTGTCATGGCCTGAAGCTCGGCCTCGGCGATATCCCCAGAAAGAAACTTTCCCAGAACTGCCAGAGCCACCTCGGCATAGGGGCGTCCCCTGAGCGAGATGATTTCCTTCGGGGACATCCCGGGGATATCCGAAGGCATGAAGAGGCCCTGGTCGGGAGCCTGTCCCATGAAAAGGGCTTCCCTGAAAGAGAGTTTTTCCCTGAACCCCGAGGGTAGTTCTCTGTTGGTGCTCAAATATGTGATTTTCTTCATTATGTCGTTCGCAATCGCAGGGGCGACGGCCGTGCGCCCCAAAGATTATACGCGATTTTCACCCCCTTGGCAATGGACGGAAAAAGGAATTTTTAAACAAGTCAAGAAATTTTCTTCTTTGACATTCCGCCCTTAATCGTTCTGGGCCTCGGAGGGTGAGAAAAACAATGAACAAGCGCAAACAGGCCAGGGAAACCCCGAGTGAAACCCAGGCAAACCTGCAGTCCCTCTTTGACTCCGTGGATGACTTATTCCTGGTCTTCGATCGTAAGGGCAAGATCCTGCATTGTAATGCAGCCGCCCGGACCCGCCTGGGCTATGCGGAAAATGAACTTCTGGAGCTCAGCGCCATTCAGCTTCACTCTCCCGAACAGGCAAAAGCGACGGAGGAATGCTTCGCCGGACTTTTAGAGGGTGATAAACAGGTCTGCACGATTCCCATGATATCCCGGGACGGGAAAGAGATCCCCGTGGAAACAAAAATCACCCGGGGGCACTGGGGTCATAAAAAGGTGCTCTTCGGAATCAGCCGCGACACTTCGAACCGGAATCAGGCCGAGCGCCTGACTCATATTCAGCGGGACCTCGCGATCGCCCTCAGCCAGACTTTCGACCTCAAGGCGGCTCTGAAACTGTTCCTGGAAGCTTCCCTCAAAGCTGTTGATTTCGACTGCGGGGGAATCTATCTGCTGAACGAGGAGAATAAGTCCCTGGAACTCTTCGCGCACCGGGGACTGTCGGAGCAGTTTCTCAGGAAAACCTCCCGCTTTGAGGCAGACACCCCTCAGGTTAATATGGTTAATCAGGGGAAGCCGCTATATGTAACCTGTCAGAAGCTGGGGTTTCCTGTCGATGATGCCCGGCTCAAGGAAGGCATCCGCGCTGTTGCCATCATTCCCGTCCTTTTTCAGGGCCGGGCGGTCGCTTCCCTGAATGTCGCCTCCCACAGTTCAGATGAAATCTCCGCCTTTGCCCGGAACGCCCTCGAATCCATCGCCACTCCTATCGGCAGTGTCCTGGCCCGCATCCGATCCCGGGAGGTGATCGAGAACCTGAGCGCCAATCTGGAAGCCCAGGTCCGGGAGCGAACCGCGGAACTGGCGTCGGTCAACGCCCAGCTGCTCAAAACCAAGTGGCAACAGAAGGCTCTCCTGGACAGCATCCCCGACATCGCCTGGCTCAAGGATCTGGGAAGCCGCTTTATTGCAGTAAATGAGCCCTTCGGGCAGGCCTGCGGCGTCAAACCGGAAGACCTGGTGGGAAAAACCGACCTGGACATCTGGCCCGGGAATCTGGCTGCAAGGTATCGGGCCGACGATCGGGAAGTGATTCGTTCCGGGAAGATGAAACGGGTCGAAGAGCCCCTGGTGGATATCAACGGGCGGCAAACCTGGATTGAGACTATCAAGGTTCCAATACTGAATGCCGACCGTCAGGTCATCGGAACTGCCGGCGGGGCCCGCGACATCACCGACCGCAAATTATCCGAAGCTCTCCAGCGCCGGAACCGCGAAGAGCTGGAACGCCTGGTGCATCTTCGGACGTTTGAGCTGGAGAGGGCCAACGAACATCTCCGCTCGGAGATCGCCGAACGCATCCGGGCGGAGAAAGCCCTGCGGACTTCCCTCGCCGAGAAGGAAATTCTGCTCAAGGAGATCCACCACCGCGTCAAAAACAATCTGCAGATTATCTCCAGCCTCCTCAACCTTCAGTCAAAATATTCTCCGGATGAGAAGAGTCATGAGGTCTTCATGGAGATTCGAAACCGGATCTCCTCCATCGCCTTCATTCATGAGAAACTCTACCACGTGAAAGATTACTCGAATATAGATTTTCCAGCCTACCTGAAAAGCCTGACGGACAACCTCATCCATTCTTACGCGGTCAGTCCCGGCCAGGTGCGCTTTGTGACGGAGGTAGAGGATGTCTTTCTGAGCCTGGATTTGGCCGTTCCCTGCGGCCTGATCGTCAATGAACTGGTCTCAAACTGCCTCAAACACGCCTTCCCTCCGGATGAAAAAGGGGAAATTTACATAAAATTTTCCTCCAGCGGGCAGGGCCGTTACACCCTTATTGTAAAGAATAAAGGATCTCGGGTCGCTTTCCCAGAAAATCTGGATTTAAGGCAAGCGAAGACCCTGGGGCTCCAACTGGTCTGCACCCTGACAGGCCAGTTGCGGGGAGAGATCTCCCTCAACCGTATGGAGGGAACTGAATTCTGCATAACTTTCCCCGGTGAGAGCAGTTAGAAAGGAGAACGACGATGAGCGGCGCCCGTATTCTGGTGGTCGAAGACGAAGGAATCATCGCTTCGGATATCAAATCAACCCTGGAAAAGGTTGGATACCGGGTTGAGGCCGTTGTCGCCTACGGCAAGGAGGCCGTCTATCTTGCCGGAGAACACCGCCCCGATCTGGTGCTCATGGATATAGTCCTCAAAAACCAGATGGATGGGATAGAGGCCGCCCGTCAGATTTATTTCAACTACGATATTCCGGTGATCTACCTCACCGCCTACGCCGACGAAAGCATCCTGGAGCGGGCTGCCGCGACTGAGCCTTTCGGATACATCATCAAGCCTTTTCAGGAAGATGAACTGCGAACCAGCATCGAAGTCGCTCTCTACCGGCACAAGATAGAGAAAAAACTGAAGAAGAGCGAGAATCTTTTCTCCACCGTCTTAAAAAGCATCGGTGACGCCATCATCACCACCGATCCCCGGGGGATGGTTACCTTCATGAACCCGGTCGCCGAAAACCTGACCGGCTGGGGACGGAAGGACGCCTTCGGGAAAAACATTGGTGATATTTTCAATTTCAACAACGAGAAAATTCGCAGCCGGCTGGCCATCCCCATTGCCCAGGCGTTCACCGAGGGCACCAGCGCCAGCCTCGACGGTTTCCTGCTTCCTTCCTTAAACGGGCATGAACTGGCAATTAACATCAATACCTTCCCCATTCGCGACGACAACGGAACCATCACCGGAGCGGTCATCGTCTTTCACGATGTCACCAAGCGCAGAAAAACGGAAGAAAAAATGAAACGGGCCATGGCCGAATTGATATGCTCCAAGGCGGAGATGGAGCAGTTTTCCTTCATAGTCTCACATGACCTGCAGGAGCCATTGAAGCAGGTGGAAATAGTCGCCAGTCTTCTGAAGAGGCATTTTGGCGAGGGAAGCGACCCCAATGTCGCTCGGGGAATCGTCTCCATAATAAGCGAAGTCTCGAAAATGCAGGAGATGCTCGACGATCTCCTGGCCTTTTCCCTCGTGATCTCCCAGGGCTCTGAAGTTGCGCCGGTAGATTTCAACGACATCCTGGCCAAAGTCCTCGATACGATGAGAGAAGAAATCGACCGGGTTCAGGCTGAAATTACCTGTGGCCCGCTTCCCACCGTTATGGCGGACGGGCTCCAGATGGTACAGCTTTTTTCAAACCTGCTGGAAAATGCCATTAAATTCCGCCGCGAGTCTCCTTCGCGGATTCACATCTCGGCCAAAGCCGGAGAGAACGGGTGGATTTTCTCCGTTGAGGACAACGGTATCGGAATAAAATCCGAATTTTTTGACTTCATCTTCCTTATTTTCCAGCGCCTGCACAGCAAAAAGGAGCACCCGGGCAGCGGGGTGGGCCTAGCCATCTGCAAGAAGATCGTGGAAAATCATGGCGGTCGCATCTGGGTGGAATCCCAGCCTGGCAGGGGATCAACTTTCTTTTTTACCCTGCCAGAGACCGCACCCCAATAACAAGAAAAGGAATTTTCAGGAAGAGAAGTGAATCTTACGATTCTTAATGTTTTGACAAACTGGAGGAGAAACCTTAATGAAAGAAACGGCAGCAGTCATTCTGGCGGCAGGCAAGGGAACCAGGATGAAATCCGCCCTTCCCAAGATCCTGCATCCACTCTGCGGGAAGCCATTGATTTCCTACTCTCTCGATGTCGTCAGGGAGCTGGAAATCAAGAAAGTCTTTATAGTCGTCAACCCGGATGAGATTCCGAAGGAAACCTTCGGGGAAGAAGTTATCCTTGTTGAACAGAAAGAGCAATTGGGAACGGGACACGCCCTTCAACAGGTACTCCCGCATCTTGACGCATTTGAGGGCGACATCCTGGTCCTCTCCGGAGACATGCCGCTCTTGACCGCGGTTGATCTGAACGCCCTTATCAAAAAGCATCGCGCAAAGAATTCCTCTCTGACCGTTCTCTCGGCAGTCGTTCCCTGGGAGACGGATTTTGGAAGAATCATCCGTAATTTCAGCGGAAGTCTCCTGAAGATAGTGGAAGTCAGGGATGCTTCACCGGAAGAACTGAAAATTCAGGAATTAAATCTGGGATCCTACTGTTTCGAAGCCGAATTTCTGAGGCAGTACCTGCCCCTCATCAGTTCCAACAACGCACAGAATGAATTTTATCTGACAGAGGTCATACAGTTGGCCACCCAGGACGGGATTGCCGTGGAGGTGTTGCCCTGCCAGGACCCAAACTCATCCCGCGGCGTTAATTCCCGGGCCGAGCTGGCCAGGGTTTCTGAAATCCTCAGGAGTAAAATCTGCAACCACTGGATGAAGGAGGGGGTCTCGCTGGTCGATCCTCTCACGACCTATATCGATGCCACCGTACTTATCGGGAAAGACACTACAATTCTGCCGGGCGCGCTCCTTGAGGGAACGACACGGATCGGCGAACGCTGCACGATTGGCCCATCCTCGCGCATCAAGGATTCCTTTATTGGTGATGACGTCGCAATTCAGTATTCGGTGCTGCTTGAGACCAATGTCGGGGATTCGGCCAGCATCGGTCCTTTTGCCTATCTTCGGCCGGGTACGGTTCTCGGGAAAAAAGTAAGGGTCGGAGATTTCGTCGAGATTAAATCCTCCCGCATTGATGACGGCTCCAAGGTGCCTCACCTGAGCTATATCGGGGACGCGGTTATAGGAAAAAACGTTAACATCGGGGCGGGGACCATAACCTGCAACTATGACGGGGTCCGCAAAAACCAGACGGAAATCGCCGACGACGCCTCCATCGGCTCCAATACCAACCTGGTGGCGCCGGTCCGGGTGGGGCGTGGCTCCAAGACGGGCGCCGGATCCGTTATTCTTGCGGATGTTCCCGATTATTCACTGGCGGCGGGGGTTCCGGCCAAGATAAAAAAACAATTGAAACCAGAGACTAAAGACTAGGGACTGGAAAAGCCGATGCCTTCAAAAAAAACTATTCCCGGGAGAAGAAAGATGCTCGAAGGTCCGCTCATCGAAGATTGCTCTGAGATGAAAAACATTAAAGATTCGGTGAAAATTTTCACCGGCAACGCCAATCCGGCCCTGGCCCAGGCCATCGCCGATCTACTGGGTATTCCCCTGGGGCAGGCCCTGGTTTCCAAATTCACCAACAATGAGATCCGGGTCAAGATCGATGACAGCGTTCGTGGGCGGGAAACCTTTGTCATTCAGCCCACCTGCACTCCCGTGAATGACAACCTGATGGAACTTTTGATTATTATCGACGCCCTGCGGCGGGCTTCCGCCCAGAACGGCATAGCCGTCATCCCCTACTACGGCTACGCCAAGCAGGAAAACAAAAACGCCCCCAGGGAGCCGATCAGCGCCAAAATGGAGGTC
>Ga0074199_1000889_pt1 | contig 34776 bp, 31 predicted proteins | sample EPASupsiteSAE347_FD_64528 | JGI IMG/M metagenome (GOLD analysis project Ga0074199, IMG submission 64528) | Bioremediated contaminated groundwater from EPA Superfund site, New Mexico - Sample SAE3-47 | ecosystem: Environmental > Aquatic > Deep subsurface > Groundwater > Contaminated ... | reverse complement strand
GGGTGGCAAAGACCGAGATGATCACGGTGGTCTTGAGACCGTCCAGGATCAGCAGATACCGCTTTTCCTGGATGATGTTGCTCTGAAAACTGGTGACAAGACCGCTGAGGAAGGAGGGAACGGCAGGCTTTGATTCAGCGCCTGCAGCGGCAGCATCAGCGATATTCTTCCTCAGTGCAAAGACGCTGGCACCCAGCTCGTAGTATGGATCTGAAAAGGCGACCTGTTTTTTACGTTCGTCGGTAATCATCAGGGTGCTGAAGATGGCGTCGATCTTGTTGGTTGAGGCTGCCGCGATCAGGCTGCCAAACTCCATGTCGGCAAATACCGGTTCCTTGCCCAGGTAGGCGGCAAAACGTTCCGCCAGCTCAACATCAAAGCCGATCAGCCTGTTATCCTTGATGATGGTAAACGGCATCCCTTTGTCACTGACAATACCGATTACCAGCCGGCCGTTGGTCTTTGCTCCTTCAACCTTCGGCATCCGGGTATTGCCCTGCAGAATCCAGCGGCTGACCATGTCGTTAAACTGACCATTCGATTTGAGCTGGCGCAGGAAGGTGTTGAACTGGTTTTTCAGGCTGTCATTACTCATGTTGAAGCCGACGGCGATCGGTACGGAAAAGAGCGGTTTGCCCAGCAGCGCCAGCTCGGGATCCTGCCGCAGCACCTCCAGCAGGGTTTCGTGGGTATAAAAGGCGGCATCAACCTTGCCGGATTTGACTGCCAGTACCAGATCAGAAGGGCTTTTGTACTGCAGGATGGTGGCCCGGGGGTACTGTTTGATCGCATAGGTGTCATGCACCGAACCGAGTAGTACCCCGATCCGCTTGTCCTGCAGGTCATCGGCAGTGCTGAGTTTAGGGGCCCCGCTTTGGCTTACGGGCGGTGTAACGCCGGGCTTCCTGACCAGCATGACCTGGGCATTGGCAAAATAGGGTTGGGTGAAGTTGACAGATTTTTTGCGTTCAGTGGTGGCGGTCATGCCGCTGATGATCAGATCAACCTTGCCTGACTGCAGGGCCGGTATCAGCGCCATGAACTTCATGTTCAGGAACTCGATCGGGCGGTTGAGTTTGATGCTGACCCGGCGGGCCAGTTCGCCGTCATGACCGCTGATCCGGCCGCTCTTGTCCACAAAGCTGAGCGGTTCCCGGGTGGCACATACCCCTATTTTCAGCGGCTTGCCGACAGTGGGCAGGGTAAGGCTCAGCTCTTCGTAGGGGCTCAGGTCGTCCTTGAACCAGCGCTTTTTCATGGCGGCAAGGGTGCCGTCCGCCTGCAGTTCGGCGATGACCCGGTTCAGGTCCGCCAATAGTTGGCCCTCCCCCTTTCTGAGGGCGATGGAGCTGTCTTCATTACTGAGCGGTTCCTGTTTCAGGAAGGTAAATTCCCGGTTGAGCTTGGCGACCTGCAGTGCGGTCGGATAGGCCGTGACGATCGCCTCCAGCTGCCCTGATTTCATGGCCGCCACCGCATCCATCACGTCATCAAAGCTCTTGACCTGGGCCCGGGGAAAACGCTCTTTGGTAATTTGTTCGCCGGTTGTGCCGATCATGACGCCGATCCTGGCGGTTTTGGCATCATCCAGTGTGGTGATCGGCTTTTCCTGTTTCCTGCAACCGCTGCTGCAGGCAAGGAACAGCAGCAGCGCCATAATTGTCAGTAAGGCCCGTTTCATACCGCAACCTCATGTTTCAGGGACTGTCGCCTCTGTACCGCCACCCGGTGACCGGCCATGCCGACTACCGGGGTCGGGACGCCGCTACCGGTAGTCGGCATGCTGCTGTCTTGCGTCTTGCATGCCATGTTCTGCTCCTAAGGATAGGTGATTTTCGGTGTCAGGTAGAGAACCGGATGGTAATGGAAGGTTGCAAACGGATTCCAGGTATAGGCGGCAGTGCCCTGTGTCATGGTAAAAAAGGCGTAGTCGCCGTATTTTCTGTCGCCGTTTGCATCCAGCCCCATGAAGTTACTCATGCCGATGTAGTGGTCCGAGCTACTCAGGACAGCGCTTCGCAGCACTGCCGGGTCGGTTGACCATTCACTGTCGAGTAACGCGGTTACGATGATCCAGAGGGCATCCCAGGCCGGGTAGGCATAGAGGGCGGGGATACCGCTATAGGCCTCCCGGATGTCATCCCGGATAACCAACTTGGTAATCGAATTCGGTTGGGGGGCATGCTGGATAAAGACATGCTCGATCGGGCAGGTGAAGCTGCGTGCCGCAGCGTAGGCTGCAGCAGCAGGGGTTGCCGCAAGCCGTTCATTCTGGGCTGATCCGTCGCTGCCATACCACTTGACCGTGGCAAGGGAGGGGTAGGCGGGGGCCTGGAGAAAGATCTCGGTGATTTCATCAAAAGAGGCAGTCAACACTGCGGTACTTGCCGGTGTAGCCGAGTTCAGGGCACTGGCAAGGGTGGCCAGCTGGCTGGCAAAATTGGTGGTGTCCGTCGGGTAGGTGACGTTGGAAATGACCGCACCGCCCAGCGTCTGAAATTCACTGGCGGTACGGCTTGCCAGATCGCTGCCCCAGATGTCGTTGCGGGCCATGATTGCCAGGGAACGTACCCCCTGCTCATACAGAAGCATGGCCAGGGCCTGGGCCTCAAGCGTGGCGCTCGGCACAAAGCGGATCAGGTTGTCATCAGGCTGTGCCAGTTGTATGGCATTGCTTGAGGGACTGAGCAGGATGACGCCGCGGCTGTTGGCTGCCGACAGCACCCGCTGGCATTCGGCGCTGGTCACCGGACCGACAATAAACCTGATCCCGCGGTCAGCCAGTGTATTGAAGCCGCTTAAGGCCTGATCCGCATCTGAGCCGGTGTCGATAATATCCAGCGCTATCTTGACCGGATAGCCGTGACGGGTCAGGTAGGTGTTGATGTTGTCAAGTGCTGCCACCAGCCCGGCCCTGATTGAGCGTCCATTGTAGGACTGGCTGCCGGTCAGACTCAGCAGGGCTCCGATCCTGACCTCTGCGGCGGGAGGAGTAAGCCCCTTCAGGACCGGTTCGGAGACATCGATAATTTTTGGGGTTGACTGCTGTTCATATTGATAGGCGGCCTTGAGTTGCCAGGCATAACTGCCGCCGTTTGCCGCAATGCTGTAAAAGGCATAGTTGCCTTTGTTCATGTCGCCCGCTGCATTCATAACCAATGCGCCGTTCAGGCCGACGTTGCTCTTTGCAGCAGTGACCAGGGCTGCCTTCAACGTTTCGGTATCGGCATTGATACCGCCTGCCGTATAGGTCTTGGCAGTCAGCCACAACGCATCCCAGGTGGCGAAGGTGGTGCTGTCCGCCTGACGGCCGAGCTGTTGGGAGAGTTTTTCACGTAGTGCACGGTCGATCAGCACGGTGCCCGGCAAAGGCAGTACCACATCTTCCCTGCTGAAGATCGGAGACAGCAGGTTGGTCTGCGCCGCAAAGGCGGAGGCGGTGGCGGAAGCGGTAATCAGGGGGGAGAGGGTTGAGGCATCGCTGCCGAACCAAGCGGCTTGTGCCAGCGACGGCCTGGTTGCCGCAGCGTTCAGCAGAGCAACCGAGTCGGTCGGATAGGAAATCATCACCACCGCCACCTTGCCGGCTCCATGGGTGGTTAACGCCTGTGAAACCTGGGCGGCTGCCTGATCAAGCTCCGAGTCATACGCGCCGGCGCCGGGAGTGTAACGGACACCACTCAGCACTGCACCGCCGCCGGTCTGGAAGGCGGTGGTGATGCTTGTCTTGAGGTCATCACCCCAGACATCGCCGCGCCAGATCGGCACTACTGCCGTAAATCCCTTTTTCAGCATTAAGGCGGCTGTACCGGCTCCCTGGCTGTTGTCATTGGGCATCAGACGGAACAGGTTGTCACCGGCGATGGCCAGCGAGGTTGCGGTACTGGCCGGACTTATCAGGATCATACCCAGCGAGTTTGCCACCGGCAGGACCGCCGCACACTCGGCACTGCTGACGGGACCGATGACAAACTTGATCCCCTGGGCCTTGAGCGCCAACAAGGCCATTAAAGCCGTTTGCGGGTCAGAGGCCGTATCTTTCACGACAGTTGCAAGCCTGAAATTCTGCCCTTCCAGGGTAAGCCGCCGGTTTACCTGGGGCAGGCCAACCGTAAGTGCCGCCTGCATCCCTTCCCCGATATGTTGCAGGCTGCCGGTGAGTGGTGCCAGGACACCTATTGATACAGTCTGCGGGGTGCCGGAGGAAGTGGACGAAGAAGATGATGAACAGCCCCCCTGTACCAGCAGGGTGCAGAGCAACAACATCTGCAGCAGGAAAAACGGACGGATTTTCATTGTAGCGCTCCTTACGAATAGACTGCGGCACAACTGCCATTGTGCTGCAAGAGAAGTGGCATCTGATTGCGTTTCGTTATGCAGTATCCCCGGGGGGCAGGCCCCGCTGTTTCATCGCCATGATCCTGCGGCAGGCCTGTTCGATCCGCTCCCGCGGGATCCTGCCCTGCTGTACCAGATTCAGCAGCAGCTCAATGGTGCGGGGCATGATATCGGGGCTGTAGAGCTTGTCATTGGCCACCACCAGCAGGTCAACCCCGGCATTGATCGCCTTCTCCACAGCGGTCTCATAGCTGTAATGCTGGATAATCGCCCCCATGTAGAGGTCGTCGCTGACCACCACACCGTTAAAGCCGAGCTGTTTGCGAAGTATACCATCAATGGTGGCTTTGGAAAGGGTGGCCGGATACTGCGGGTCGATGGCGGTGTTGAAGGTGTGAGCGGTCATGACCATATCACACAGCCCCTGGTTGATCAGATTGCGGTAGGGCAACAGCTCGGTCTCGTTCCAGTAGCGGGTCACATCCACCAGTCCCAGGTGCGAGTCATCGCGGGAGCTGCCATGGCCGGGGAAATGTTTTAGACAGGTCAGGATCCGGTGGCGGTGGTGGCTCTTGATGAACTCAGCGGCATGGGCCGTGACCACGGCAGGATCAGCTGAAAAACTGCGCTCTTTAAAGGCGATCACCGGGTTATCCGGATTCGTCGCCAGGTCAACCACCGGTGCCAGGTTCAGGTTGAAGCCGTATTCCTCAAGGGTTGCTGCAAGACTGTCGCTGGATGAGCGGGTCAACTCCAGCCGGTTTTGCAGTCCCAGGTATTTGGCGGATACCGTGGCAGGAAAGCCGTAGCGGTCTTTTAACCGGGCAACCACACCTCCTTCCTGATCCACCGCAATCAAGAGCGGCAGTTCCGATGCCTGTTGCAGCGCGGTGGTCAGCTGCTTCAACTGGGCCGGGCTGGTGATGTTGCGGCCGGTTACCCCCAGATCAATATTGTTGTCAAACAGCACCACGCCGCCAACACCGTAGCGGCGGATGGCCTGATCAATCGGGCTGTCCGGTTCCAGAGTTTCGCCGGGAAAGCCCAACAACAGCATCTGGGCGATTTTGCGTTCCAGCGGCCAGTTCTGTTGGTCCGGCGGCAGTGTCTTGACGGCTGTACGACGGGTGACGGCACAGCCGCCCAGCAGGCCTGGCAGCAGCAATGAAGCGCCGGTCAGGGCGCTGTTTTTAAGAAAGGTCCGGCGTGTGCAGGAAAACATGATGCCTCGTCTGTTTGTGGAATCGGGATTGCTACAGCTGTTCTGTCCGGATCTGTACATCGGGCCAGACCGCTGCACTGGTACCTATGGTGTCTAACACAGTGTAGCAGATAGTTTGTTGTCGGCACTCCTTAGGGCGAAATGGGGGGCACCGGCAGCCGGGCCGCCCTGCAGATCTACTTATTTTGCAGCCTTGAGGGCAATTCTATTTTTCCGCGCTCTCCAGATCCTTTTCCGTGTCGCGCCGGAAATCACAGGTCAGATAATCAAAGCTCATCGGCAGTCCCAGCTCAAGGGTGTTCAGGAACTGGATCCCTACGGTGATGCCGTTGGGGCAACATTCCAGCAGGTGGCCGCCGGTTGTGCGGTCTGCCGAGAGAAAGTGCAGGTGCAGGCCGGGTACACTCAACGACCCCATGAAAGCAGGGGTGTAAAAGCCCACCAGGGTGCCTTCAATATCTGCATATTCAAAGATCGGTTGATCTTTTGCCACCTCTGCCAGGGGGCGGTAGTTCTCCTGACGGGGCACCGAGCGGACCCTGACCCGGCTGAAGCGTCCCTCAACCCGGATGGCGTAAAAGATATTGGGTGAAGGGAACAAGCTGTTCAGCCAGTCCAGAAATGCCGGGTAACTGCAGGGCTGCTCAAGCCGGTCATGGCTCATCGGCTGGTAAAAGGCCACGCAGGAAAAAGGGGTCAGAGTATCGTCAGCCACTCTGGCTGCTGCTCCATCGGAGGTGATCTGGTAGATATCTCCATCCAGCATGACCATCTCGCCATCCAGATGATCGAAGGTGCCCAACCCGAAGTCACCGTGTTGTTTGATCTCGGTAAAGGGAATCCGCTGCTGGTAGATCCCTTCCACCAGGGCGTTGACCGGGGCACAGAAGTAGATCCGGTTGGTGCGGCTGTCCTGCATCTGGGTGTCCTCTCTTAAACCGGGTCCGGGTGTATATCAGGCGAACAGGCGTCCCTTCAGTGCCATGATACGCCGGTAGGACTGATCAATCCGCTGTTCAGATATCCTGCCACTGTTCACCAGATCAACTACATGCTTAATGGTGGTCGGGGTAATTTCAGGATCATACTCCAGGTTGTTGGAAACCAGAATAATATCCACCCCGGCCAGGATGCTTTTCTCCACAATGGTCTTGTAATCAAAGAACTGGGTCAGCCCCTGCATCTGCAGGTCGTCGGTCACCACCACCCCGTTAAATCCCAGTTGTCCACGCAGCATGTCGGTGATGAACGGCCTTGAGAGGGTGGCAGGAAGATCGGGATCAATGTGCCGGTTAAAGACATGGGCGGTCATCACCATCCGGGCCTTGTCTGCATTGATCAGATTCCGGTACGGTTCAAGTTCGATAGCCGACCAGGTGTCGGTCACATCCACAAACCCCAGGTGGGAATCGGCGGTGGCACTGCCATGGCCGGGGAAGTGCTTGAAACAGGTGGCGACCCGGTTTGTGTCGTGGGTCTCCACAAAGATCCGGGCATGGTTGGTGACTATGGCCGGATCAGCGGAAAAACTGCGTTCCAGTGCACCGATGGCCGGACTTTGAGGGTTGATGTTCAGGTCAACCACCGGCGCAAAGTTCATGTTCAACCCATTTACTGCCAGCGTAGAGCCGATGCTGTCGGCATACAGCCGGGTGATTACCGGGTTGTTGAGGGTGCCGAGGTATTGGGCCGATACGGTAGGGGGAAAGCCGTAGCTCTCCTTCAAACGCACGACTCTTCCCCCCTCCTGATCAACGGCAATGAAGAGCGGGGTGGCAGAGAGTGTGCGCAGCTGGGCTGTCAGCCCCTGCAACTGCTCCGGAGAAACAATGTTGCGTCCGTAGGTTTTAAGCTTGGCGTCCCGGTCAAAGAGGATGGTTCCGCCGATACGATAGTCGCGGATATCGCGGACAATGTAGTTGCTGTCATCCAGGGTCAGTCCGCGGAAGCCCACCATCAGCATCTGGGCTATCTTCTGTTCCAACGGGACATCCCCTGATGAACTGCCGCAGCCGGTCATCAGGGACGGGAAGGTGGCCACCGCACCGGCCAGTGCCGCGCCCTTTAAAAAAGTGCGGCGGCTGCAGGACGGCAACGGCGTGTTGCTCTGTGATGACAAGGTCAGATGTCTCATCATACTGTTGTGTGTCCCTTTTGCGGTTCTATGAAGGTACATAATGCAAGCCGGTTAAGTATTGGGTTGGTCCTATTTTTTCTCAAAATGATAGCCGTCGCCTTGGTTGTTCCTGAATACTGTTAATTCATGAGATGAGGATTTGCAGTAGGTGTCCGTAAAAGGGTCATGGCCGCAATCCACGGGGTTGTCGGAACTCTTGCCGCTTTTGATGCAGTAGTAGAGAATAGTGTGTGTGGTATATGCCTTAACAGTGCCTGAAAGGGATGATGGGCATCGCTTGCCGCTGTGAAAGGTGTAGGTTGTGTTTGGCGATATCGTTGCGGTCTTGGAATGGCCCGTAAAATGGGTCAGGGTGACCTCTGCGCTGTAGCTGGTGGTATTGGTTATGTGTGTCTGGTGGTCAATCAGTCCGGCAGACGCACTGTTTGCCCAGAGGCATACCATGAGTGCGGCAACGGGGATGAAGGTGCTGATTGGGATTTTCTTGCTCACGGCGTTCTCCTTTTTAAGAATAAACGTCTGGTTCCTGGCGCTTAAAAGAAACCTGCCGGTTTGTTAACGGTCACTGAGACACCGCCCTGTTTGTCCACCGTAACAACATAGTCTTTTAACAGGTGAGGAGTTGCCTCCTGATACTCCTTCAAGAGCGCCTTGTTGGGGTCGGTACCGTCGGTGGTGTTGACCACCCTGATCTGACTGACCGCTTTCACCGGCGACCCCAGTCCCGGCTTGGAACTGTTGGGATTGATGATCTCCGAACTGTTTTTGCTGCCGTCACTGAATTTGACGCCTACAACGAGTACGAAGCTTGAGTTGTTGATGATCTTGACCATGCCGGCTTCGGCGTTGCCCAGGGTACACAGTGAGGTTGTCAGCAGGGTCGCGAGTGCTGCAAGTACGGTTTTTTTGTTCATGGTCTTCTCCTTGTTAGTTGGTTTGATGCCGCCCGAAACCGAAGCGATTTGCCCCGGACGTGGGAACGGGGTATGCTGATCCTGCCTGTGTTGGCGTCGTCAAAAGCATGCCGGCCATACTAATGATTCCTGTTGATGGTCGCATTTTCACGTTTCTGATTATTCAGGTCCAGGTTCTTCCTCTACCGCAAGGTACCGTTCCAGCAGAACCAGCCTGTTGTTGCGTCATAGGCTTTACCGGCACTATTGAATTCTGCTTGCCGTGCGGTGCTTAACAAAAATATCTTTATATTTGATGGCGACGTCGGAATCACCCTGAGGAACTCTCCGCCAGCGCCCCCGTTACCACATTCTCTTGAGGAGCTTCCTGGTCTGCCTACGCATAGACAGGTTGTAGCTGCATAAACCGGTATGCTTGAAAGTACAAGGCCAAGTAACAGCGTTCCGATAATGGTTGTCTTCATGTTTGGTTCCTCCCGGCGTGAGATACATGCATGGTGTCTTACGGATAAGCAGCTTGTGTGCCAAAACAAGTGCCCGTGATTTAAGGGCGTTAGGTGATATTATACTGCCAACCTTCTGCTGTAGCCGCCAACTCTGGTGGCGATCACAGCCATTCACAGCAAACGGCACAGATGATCCCCAGCCAGGTGCCAAAAATATTACCCAGTGTGGCCAGTAGCAGACCAACCCAGGCAAGGCCGGGTTGGTAGACCCCAGCCTGATGCAACTCGTGCCGGTCACAGCGAAAAGGTGGAATGTCCCTGGTTTTCTCTCCGAATTTTAACGTACTCTTTTGTATTGATTTTTTGTGGTAGCCCCTTTGGGGCGGGTATGTGATCTCGCGCTGATTCGCTAGTCCTTGCAGAAAGAATAGTCTTGTTTATAACCTTTGGGCATCTCACATATTTTCATTTTGAAATCTGCACACGCTACCGCCGCCCAGACTGCCCCTCCACCGTAGTACCAGGTGCCATACATATCGGTATCCATTACGTAAGGGGAGTTGCTGGTAAGCGCACGTGGACAGTTCCCAACAGACGTTACAAAGCCACCTGTCGAGTGTGGTTTTATAACTTCTTCCAGGGGTGGAGGCCCCACCAGCGGCAGACCATGCCAGAGCTGGACCGTTATTCTTCTATCCGTCGGATTTCTGACCATCACCTGCCATGCGTCGGCAGAAAACGGCGTGGAAAGCAGCATTGATACAAGTGCGACAAGAACAAGTTTCGTCATGATGCATCCCCTTATTATAGGCTTGTCATGGCATCCGAATAAATCCATGTTGAATACGGTTTTTGTTGTCACTTCACATGGAGCTTTTCGAAAACAATCTTGCAGGCCTGTTCCTTGGTTACACCAGGGTCCAGTGCTACCTGTCCGGTCCTGTCGCCGCTTGCAGCACTTCCTTCCAAACAAGAGCCCATGTAACATTCATAACTATTGCCGCTTGTATGATAGCAAGCGTAGCATATGGATCTGTAATGGTGATTATAACCCCGCCTTGACGTATCCTGATACATCAGCTCGAAAGATTCCCATGTGCCCCAGCGCCAGAACTCGATGACAGAAGAGAATAGCAGCTTTGAAAAAGTACACTGCCATGGTCTTGTAAGTGTGAAAACTTCCCTTTTTTTATACTCTTCCTCAATGTAGGTGCCTGACCAGCCCGGAGGCGCCGAGGCTGTCAGCGCAAGAATTACCGCTACGAGTATCATGAAACCTTTAAAGAAGTTGCGATGCATTTTATCCTCCCCTTTGTGTTTAAGCGGTTTTCTGTCCAGCTTGAGCTGTTACAGCGACGGGAATCCGCCACCGGCTTGCCGGATAAGGCCCAGTAGTCGGGAGCCGGATGGGCAGGATTCTGGAAATAGGCGTGGTCGCGGGATAATGGCACGGTTTTGGGGGCATATTTGGGGGGCGGGGCAGCTGCAGCGCTGATTGCCGACATGAAAAAGACGATCAGCGCCGCAGCTCCGATCTGCTGGAGCAGGATTGCTATTTGGGGGCGATGAAACGACTTGCACGCTGCTTGCATGATGCTCTCTTGTCTGCCGAAGGGAACGGTCTCCTGCTGTATCGATAGCTACTTGAAGCCGGTAATGGTTATGTTTCCGCTTCGGCTGTGTGAGAAACTTCCTTCTTTTGTCGTGTAGGTGGGAACCTTGCCGCTCAGGTGGCTGACATGGATGTTGCCTGCCTTCAAGGCACACAGGTTTTGCTGGATATGTATCTTGGAAACTTCTACCCAGTTGTTACCAAATGGCGCTGCACTGTTTTGGATGAACGTCACATCGCAACTTGGTCCCTCCCCGCCGATTTGCTGAACATAAAGGTCGTTGGTGGCCTTGCCCATCAGTTTGCCTTTTGAACAGTACACATCACCGATCCGGTAGTCTTTTATAAACGCATACAGATCCAGAAAATGACAGCCATTGGCATGAGCTGAAGTCGAAGAAGCCAAAATAACCAGGATACTGATGATCGTTGCCAGTCTCATGATACCCTCCTTTTGTAACTACTGTCTGAGCTTCCGTTTTCATTGTCCTGTGCCGCTATCCGTTGTCTCTGCTGCGGGAAAGTCCAGCTCTGTTTTCCGCTGTCGATCTATTTGACATAAATGAGAGAATAGCAGCAATTAGCGGTAGTGCAAGACATGGTAAACCAGTGGCTACATCCTGCTACGCCTGCGGTTTGGTTCAATTGGTACGGTCAAACCGGATCGTACTGCAATTTAATACATGCTCCATACCCACGTCATGGGAGGATTATAGGGAGCTTTATCGGTCTTGGTATTCGGGTCTGTCGGTTTGACTTCAACACGGTGGTTCCAACACTGTGCGCCGAGATAGCCGGACTCCAGTGCTTGATAATAATCAGGTGCGCCCCCCCCAATAATTTCTGGCAACATGGATGTTCACGCGTGTCGGGCAGTAGTCAAAAATGTAAGAGTCCAGCTGGCAGGTTCCTCCGCCGATATAGTCCCCATAATAATAACCACTGCATTTCAACTTTTCGCCAGACCATGTCTGCTGGTACACCTCGTACCTCAACTGGTGGCCGGTATTGTTGACGATTTTTACCTCCCACGCAGCTGCCTCAACCACGCACAACAGCAGCAAACAAAGCGCCAGCAAACATACCTTACGTCTGTTCATATCAGCCACCTCCCGGTATGCAGTTGATCTGTACTGTCTAATACAGTATGTGTGCCAAAGACGTATTTGCGTGATGTCAGTAGGTTAAGCAAATGCAAGCTGCCAACTTTCTGTTGCAACCGCCAACACTGGTGGCGACGTCAGTCCTTCAGAACAACCTGCAGAGCTGGGCGCAGATGATCCCCAGGTAGGTGCCGAAGATATTGCCCAGAATGGCCAAGAGCAGCCCCACCGAGGCCAGGCCGGGCTGGTAGACCTCGGCCACTACCGGGGCCGATGCCACCCCACCCACATTGGCCTGGCTGGCAGCAGCCACCAGAAAGAGCGGGGCCTTCAACAGGCGGGCCGCCACCAGCAGGAACAGGGCATGCACCGCCATGATCAACAGCCCGGCGCCGATCAAGATCAGACCGGAGCCGATGCTGGCCACCGAGGCCTTGGCCCCGATGGCGGTCAGCACAAAATAGAGCAGCCATGAACCGGCAGTGGAGGCGCCGTGCTGTTCAAGTCTGCGGGCCGGGGTGCAGGAGAGCAGCAGCCCCAGCAGCGAGACCAGCACAATGGTCCAAGTGTAGCCGGAAACCACATCCTTGATCACCGGCAGCCGGCTACCCAGCCAGTGGGACAGACCGCTGCCCGCAGCTGCGGCAGGCAGGATCAGCAGAAAACCGGCCGGGCTGAAGCGTTGCTGTACCGTCTGCCCGGCTGCTGCAAGCCGGTTACCCAGCTCATCGATAATGCGGCGGTCAGCCCGATTCCAGCGGTCAAAGGCCGGCTGCCAGGCTACCCCGGCGATCAGGGCCGCCATCCAGAGGTAGGGTACCACCGTATCCACAATCACCATCGGCGCAAAGACCTGATCCGGTACGGCCAGCGCCTCCTTGACAGCGATCATGTTGGCGCTGCCGCCGGTCCAGGAGGCGGACAGGGCGCCGAAGCCGGACCAGAATCGTTCACCGACCAGCGGTTTGAACAGTCCGAAGACCAGGGTCGCCCCCACGATAATCCCCGCTGCGCCGCTGAAGAACATGGCCAGTGCCGTCGGCCCCAACCGCAGGATCGCCTTGAGATCCACTGCCAGCAGTAACAGCAGCAGGCTGGCGGGCAGGAGCCAGGTGGTGATCAGGCCGTAGACCGGGCTTCTGGCATCAAGCAGGCCAAAGGTGCTGGCCAGCATCGGCAGAAAGTAGATCCAGAAGACCGGCGGCAGCAGGTTGAACCAGGCCTTGGTCCGCTCATGGCGCGCAAGTCCCAGGATCAGCAGCTCAATGGCCAGCAGGGTCATGACTATCAACAGGGGGTGACTGACCATGGCAGTGATTATTGGATGGTGACGGTCACGGTGCTTGGGCCGGTGCTGTTGCTTGAGGTCTGCTGGACCTGCAGGGTGTTGCCGGAGCGGCTCAATAATTGCCAGTAGGCCTTAACCTCCACCGTGGTGCCGGTATGGCTGTCGGTAAACTCTCTGCGCAGCGCGCCGTCCGGTTGCACCTCCCAGCGCTTGCAGCTGACAAAAGCGGGGTAGTTGCTGCAGGTCAGGCTGCCGTTGCTGTTGAAAGTCATGCTGCCGGTGGGATAGCCGGAACTGACCATGGTCTTGCCTGAGACCAGGGCATTGGTGAATTTTGAGCTGGGTGGGCTGAAGAGGTTTTCTGCTGCTGCGATACCACTGGTTGCAACGGCACAGCTGAGGGCTACGAGGGCGATACGAAGTTGTTTTTTCATGGGGTGATTCCTGCCTTTCTATGGGTTGGTTTGGTGTTGCACAAACGATACTCGGTCATCCCGTAAGCAGTCTGTTGCTGCTTTTCTGCTGTTCCTCCGGTTTCAGCTTCCTGTCAGCGGTACCTTTTTGGGGCTGAGGAGCCGCAGTCCATACCGGCGGGCAGCCTCTTTGACCGTCTGCAGCGCCTGCTCTTTGGGGACCACCAGTTCGCCAATTTCAGGCTGGTGGCCGGAGCCCCATTGGGTCAGCACAACATAGCTGAGGGCGTTGCCGGGTAAGGCCACCGCCATACCGAAGAAGCCGTCAGGGGCGCGGTATTCCACCAGGCGCTCCTGATATCCGGCCACCATGGCGCGAATCTGTTTCTCCAGGATGCCAGGCAGGTCCGTATCCGGCGGCAGGGAGGGCAGACCGGCAACCGTTGCCAGATCATGCCGTGTGCCCATCAGTATCTGCGGCTGTTGTAGCGGATCAAGCCAGGCCAGGAGTTTGATCAGCTCCGCCTCATCAAACGCCACGCAACCGCTGGTGGTGTAGCCGGCCTCCAGCCAGGCATGGACAAAGATTCCGCTGCCGTATCCTTTGATGACCGGTTTGCGGTTGTAGCCGGTTATCAGGCCGTGGCGGTAGCGGTTGTCTGCCAGCTTCATCACCTCAAAAGAGGTTGCACTGGTCTGGCCGCGTTTTACCCAGGTGTTGTAGTCGGGGGAGAGCACATCATCCACCCACAGGTCATTCTCGGTTGCCTGTTGGTACGGCATGCTGCTGTTGATGGAAGCGGCATAACCAAAGGCCGATTCCAGTGCAAACAGGCCGGTTGGCGCCCGGCCATCACCTTCGCGCTTGTCACCGGCAGGTGCAAAGCCGTTGCGGCCGGTAACTCCCGCCAGGGGACCGGTGCGCAGCTCCCAGCCAAGAGCAGTGCGCTCAAGGGCATAGATTTTCACCATTGAACTGTCCCGCGACTCAGCCAGTGCAATCAGCAGCTGATTGCCGGTGATAACCGTACCGGCCAGTGACGACTCTCTGTCAGACGATTGTCCGGCGCACCCGGAAATCATCACTAGGGCGATCAAAAAAAAGTGCGTGATGATACCTTTCATCTGTCTGACTTTCTCTGCGTAATAAGGATCAACCGCCAACTCTATTGGCCGTTTGTCATTGCAGCTTCACCGACCCATCCGGTTCAATAATCAGGGCATAATTAAAACCGGTCAGATTAAAACAGCCCAGCCCGAGCCCGGTTTTATCTTTAGGTGACATCTTGAGATTGCCATTTACGTAGATCTCATAGATACAGGGATCTTTCAGGTTATAGCTGATGATGGAGTTTGCTTTGACAGGCACCACTTCCGGGCTGTTCAGGATGGTGCTGTTGGGATTAATGGTTATGAATCGGACAGAGATGTTATTTTTGCCCTTGTTGTTCAGGGTGATGTTGCTCCCGGCCCAGGCGGTCGGGTCTCCTGATACCAGAAACAGTGTTACGGCAAGCAGTAGGGTGATGAAGGTTTTTGGTGACATCGCGTGTTTTCTCCTGTCATTTGGTATTTTCCTGCGGGACATGTCCGCTTTGTCTGCCTGTAACTATTTTAAATAGTTTGTTGTTTTTCTTTTAAATCGTCCGAATCAGCACTGATTACGGTATTACTCCATACCCAGCCGCTTCAGCTTCTTGCGCAGCCCTTCGCGGCTCATCCCCAGCCGCTGTGCTGCCTGGGTCTTGTTACCTTTTGACTCTTTGAGTGCCTGTTCAATCAGCTGTTTTTCTGAATCCTTCAGCAACGATCTCCCCCCAGGTGCTGATGGAGCTTGCTGTAGTACCTCGGACAGATCGCCTGTGGTTATGATATCGCCATAGGCCAGTGCCACGGCCCGTTCAATCTCATTGTCCAGTTCACGCACATTGCCGGGCCAGGCATAGCCGCGCAACCGTTCCAGCGCCTCTTTGGCCATCCGCATCGGTGGCCTGCCGCAACTGCGCCCCCACTTTTCCAAAAACTGGCGCGCGATCAGGTCAATGTCGCCTTTACGTTCCCGCAGGGGCGGAATCCGCAGGGTAACACCATTCAGGCGGTAGTAGAGGTCTTCGCGGAAGCTGCCTTTGGCAATCTCTTTGGTCAGGTCGCGGTTGGTGGCGGCAATGATCCGCAGGTCAACCGGAATGGCGGTCCGGCTGCCGACCCGTTCCAGGGTCCGCTCTTCAAGCACCCGCAAAAGTTTTGCCTGTAGCTGCAACGGCATCTCCCCCACCTCATCCAGAAACAGGGTGCCGCCTTGCGCCTGCTGGATCTTGCCGATGCGGGCCTCGACCCCGGTGGCCACCCCCTTTTCAATGCCGAACATCTCGCTCTCAAAGATGGTCTCCGGGATGGCGGAACAGTTGACCGCTACAAACGGCTTGGCGCTGCGGGGGCTGTTGAAGTGGATCGCCTTGGCAAACAGTTCCTTGCCGGTACCGGTCTCACCGGTGATGATCACCGAGAGGCGGGAGTCGGCTACCCGTTCTGCCTTGCCGATCAGCTCCCTGATCTGGGGACTGGTGCCAAGGATGGAGGAAAAGGGGAAAGAACGGCGCAGGTTCTTTTTGAGGCTGCTGTTCTCTCGGGCCAGTTGTTCCCTGGCTGTGCGCAACTGGAGCTCGGTTGCCCGCAGTTCTTCGATGATCTGTTCCAGCCGGTATTCACGTGCCTCAACCTTGACTGCCATCATCCCGAACGACTCGGCAAAACGGGCGATCAAGGGGGGATACTGGCCGCTTTTGGTTAACTCGAAGATGTCATCATACTGGCCAAAACGGCCTTTGGATATCTCTTCAGTAACCGCAATCAGGCGATCAAGTAGCTGGTTTACTTTGCTGTCGCTCATTACACGTCTCCTTCTGTCAGCTTGATGCTCGTCTGCGGTCGGTCTTTTGCTCAAGCCAGCCCATTGCCTGCATCAGTGTCCATGAGATCAGGAAGTAGAGGATGGCCACCATGACCAGGGGGAAGAAGGCGTCAAAGGTGCGGCTTCTGATAATGTCGCTGGCCTTGGTCAGGTCCTGTACGGCGATGTAGCCCACAATGGAGGTCATCTTGACCAGTGAGATGAACTCACCTTTGTAGACCGGCAGGATCCGCCGCACCATCTGGGGCAGTACGATCTGGAAGAAGGTGCTGGTCCTGGTGAAGCCCAGTGATATACCTGCCTCGGTCTGCCCTTTTTCCACCCCTTCTATGCCGGTCCTGAAGATCTCGGCGGTGTAGGCGCCGAAGTTCATGCCAAAGGCTATCACCGCCACAATGACCGGGTTGATGTTGATTGAGGCAAAGACGACATAGAAGATCAGCATCAGCAGCACCAGTACCGGAGTACCCCGCAGGATGGCGATGTAGAGCCTTGCCGGAGCAGAGAGCAGACGGCTCTTTGCCATCCGCATGAAGCAGATCAGCGCCCCCAGCAGGGTGCCGAAGAGGGTTGCAAAGACCGAAATGATCACGGTGGTCTTGAGACCGTCCAGGATCAGCAGATACCGCTTTTCCTGGATGATGTTGCTCTGAAAACTGCCGGCAAGACCGCTGAGGAAGGAGGGGGCAGCAGGTGCTGAACTCTTGTTCGTTGCGATGTTCTTCTTGAGGGCAAAGGCCAGTGAATCGACCGTGTAGTACGGATCTGAAAAGGCCACCCGTTTCTTGCGTTCTTCCGTGATGGCCAACGGCGTGGCGATCATGTCGATCTTGTGGCCTGCCAGCGCGGCAATCTGGCTGCCGAACTCTATGTCCGCGTACTGAATTCTGCGGTTGCTGAAGGTACCGAAACGTTCCATCAGTTCGATATTGAAGCCGACCAGACGGTTCTCTTTCATAATGATGAACGGTAGCCCATTGTCACTCAGGACTCCCACCACCAGCGGCTTGCCGGTTCCGGCGGCGGGCAGCTTCGGCATTCCGGCAGCACCCTGCTGCATCCAGCGCTTGAGCATATCGTCGTACGTGCCATCCGTGCGGATCTGCTGCAGGAAGCGATTGAAAGAGAGGAGCAGCCCGGCATCCTGTTGATGGAAGGCAATGGAGATCGGAGTGCGATACAGAGGGCCTCCCACAAATCCGAATTCATCGCTGTCCCGCATATATTCCGCCAGTTCATCGCGGCTGTAGATCGCGGCGTCCGCCCTGCCGCTCTTTAATGCCAGCAGCATGTCGGAGACGGATTTGTACTGCAGCACCGTGGCCCTGGGGTAGTGCCTTGTTGCGTACATCTCATGGGTGGAACCCTGCAATACCGCAATCCGCTTGTCCTGCAGGTCGTTGGCACTTGCCAGCGTGCTGCGGGAGCCTGAGGAAGGCAGCTGGTTGCTGCTGCAGCCGGCCACTACGGTGCAAAGTAGCAGCAGGGCCAAGTAGCTAAGCAATGAGGTGGGTCGCATGGGTTTGTTCATTCATCCTGTCTGTGTTGTTTCAAGCGATACGGAGCTGCCCCGTTCGATCCTGCTCTGTCTCAGAGGCAGCTCCGGCAACCCTACTATTCCTTGACCAATGCCGCAATGCCGCCGACGTAGTACGGTTCGGAAAAAAGCACCTTCTTGGCACGCTCGTCGGTAATGGTGATACAGGCCCCGATCATGTCCACCTTGCCCGCCATCAAGGCCGGAATCATGGCACCAAAATCCATATTGACCACTTCAAGGGTCATATCGAGTTTCTGTGCAACATGCCGGGCGATTTCAATGTCAAAGCCGACAATCGTATGGGAGGCATCCATGAAGGAAAACGGCTCGGTTACGGCTGAAGTGCCAAACTTCAGTACGCCCTTGCTGCCGGTCAGCTTGATCTCCGGCATGGGAGCCGGATTGCCGGTTTTGGGGAGCCAGCGCTGCATCATGGCATCGTAGGTGCCGTTCTTTTTCAGTTCACTGACAACGAGGTCAATGGCCTGTTTCAAATCCCGACGATTGGGCTGTACTGCAAAGCCGTAGTTGTCCTTGGTGATCAACTCCGGCAGAACGGTCAGCCCTTTGTTCTTTGCGGCAATATTTCTCAGAATCGGTTCGTCATAGGCCGCTGCATCAGCCTTGCCCGCCTGAACAGCCAGTGCTGAATCCAGCACACTGTTGTAGTACTGGAATTTTGCGTCGGGGAATTTTGAGAGCACCAGTTTGTCGGCAACAGTGCCGGTGGGGACGGCAAAATGTTTGCCGGACAGTTGCTGCAACTGCGTGACCTTCTCCCGCTTGCTGCAGGCGGAGAGCATCAGTAAGGCCGTAAAAATCAAACCGATACAGATTGCGCTGAACATCTTGTTTTGCATGGTACGTGGCTCCTTTGATAACGCTGTGTTGTGTGAGTGACGCTAATACTTCTGTTCATCTGCCGCATTGGGCGGGTACCAGGCCGGATAGAGCAGCTGTCTGCCGCTGATGCGGTCAGCAGCCTTGCGGGCCGTTTTGGTTGCGGAGGCTCCGTTGCAATAATCGCCAATGGCCCAGAGCAGTGCAGTGCCAAGCTGTCTGGTGTCATCAGGTGTGATCCAGCGGGGGGCAAAACCTGACCTGCCGTAGGTCATCTCGATAGTCATGGCCATGACCGTATCCTGAAAGTTAGCCCACCACCAGGATTCCGGGAAAGGGCTGTTGGCAAAACCTGAGCCGCCTTCTGTTGGGGGCGGCTCCAGCAGATTGGCGCTGTAACGGGCAGCCAGCAGATCAATGAAGCGGATCTGGCTGTTCCACAGAGCTACCTGAGGTGCGGTATAACTCTGTGTGGTCCCGAAGTGGGGATAGAAAAAGGTGCGGATGTCTGGCTCGCTGTTGGAGGCGTGCAGGTTCAGGGCAATCACTACTGGCGGCCCGCCGTCGCTCATCAGCCGTTTGGCATACTGATGGATCACCGCAATTTCCTGCGGCACATCGGCACGCAGGTTGATCGGGTTATTGGCATCCAGGTACCACATGACTTCCAGGTTCTCCGACTTGGGAGTGCTGCGATAATTTCCGGCAATCACGCCGTCAACGTTGTGCATCGGGAAGATATAAAACTCGGTGTTTGCCAGCAGGGTGGCCGCAGCACTGCTGCCGGAGAGCAGGCTGTTGATCAGCCCCTCCAGCAGGAACGAGGGAGAGGTCTCCGCCGGATGGGTGCGGGCATGGATGAAGATCCGTTTTTTACTGGAGACCGGGCTGTTCGGATCGGTCAGCTTCAGCAGATAGAGCGGCTTGCCGTTTTGTGAGTAACCTGGAACCTGTATCTCCAGAAACGGGTTGCCAGCGATATGCTGCAGATAGTTTTCAAGGTCGCTGAAGGTATAGGGGTAAAAACGGGCGATCCAGATTGTCGGCTGTGCGAACTGCTTGCGCACCACCAGCTCGTTGTTCTGGTTCTGGGTCACTTCCGATTCATCAAAACGGTGCCAGGTTTTCTGGTCGTAGGAGTAGATCGGCAGGTAGTAGTAGGGCCAGCCGGAGTTTTTCAGGGTAATGCTGGTCGGTGTGTGTGTGGCCGCGTTGTCCATACGGACATACCACCAGCTGCGCCAGGTTGCGGGCAGGCTGCTGTTATTGTTGTCGTCGGCAATGGTCAGCTCCCATTCCGTCGCACTGACCTTGACGACCGTGCCGATACTGCCTGATTCGAAGGCGGTTGTTACGGTTGTTCCCGGTGCAGAAGAAGAGTCACCGCAACCGGTCAGCAGGCTGATCACCAGCAGAAGCAGGGTTGACCGGATGATTATCGTGTACAGCATCGTTCTATCCTTTTCAGATTCTATTGCTTGTCTCAATACCCGGTTACAGCCTGATCATAGCGTATGGTGTGACAATTGCGATCGAGCCGCCGCTACAACCGGTGGTGAGCGAAGCCCGTGTCCAACCGCAGTTTGCGCTTAATTCAATACTGGTGCAGGCACTGGCATCATTGGTGGTGATCGTCTCTACGGCACCGGGCTCCATATATTTTGTCCCGTTAGTAATAACCGTCATGCCTTTGTTGATTACCTTGATCTGAACCGGGTTGCAGTAGGTCGCGTCAGCGGTGTTCTTTTTGGTGATGTTAGTGATGGTAAATGTGAAAGTCTCAGCCAGTGCCGTTGTTGTAAAAGCAAGGCTGCAGAGTGGTATGAGAACACGGTACATGGTCTTTTTCATTTTTCCCCCTTTGGCTGAGTTTGATCGGTGACCACCATAGGTGAATGGGCCGCCGCCCAGCTAGATCCACGGCATCGGGATGCTAAAGTAAGATATCCCCATATGGTTGGCGCCGCCGTTCCCGCCATGCTTTTTTCCTGGTGGGACAAAACCATTGCAGCCATTCATGGTTGAAAGCAATCCGCCTACCCGCGCCATAACGTGTTGCAGCGGGGATGGGCACAAGGAGCCTGGCAGAGACTCCTAGCCGCAACCGTGGTATGGATGCTCAGCTCGACACCGGCAGTTACCGCTTTAGTCTGGTGTAACTCATTCATGCACTGCTGCGTTCTGAAGTGACCTGCAACTGCCTGACCTGGCCGCGGGGTTGTCTGCATGCGGTTCCTCCTCTGCTGTGGCGGTGCCGTATAACCGGGTACCGGAAGTAACCGGCTGCATCACGCTCAACAACAGAAGAGCAGCTTGCATGCCAATAGGCAAATCAATACATATCAATAGGTTGTGGCGCAAGGTGCTGCCAACCTTGCCACATTGCCGCCAACTTGGTTGGCATCACTCTTTTGCGCAGCAATAAAATGTTTGTGTTCCTCCTCCGCCTTGACACTTCCCGCTAAAAACTACTTGTGCTCCATTAGCGGATGGGCATTGGGTAGTTATGGTTATCGGGTTTGTTATCTTATAAAATGTGGCGTTAGCAACATAGGAACAGCTTGCATCCAGCTTGTTTTTCATCTGCCATTGTGCTGTGGAGCGGGTCAGATGAACCGGTGGAATGATCGTAAAATTTCCGAAATAACCATAGCTTTCCAACGTTACTGTTGAGCTGGATGTATCAACTTTGAAGCCTGTTGAGTTGCCATCACATTGGTACTGAACGGTTTCTGCGCCGGCACCAGCAGAGGTAAAACAGACGCATAAAAACATAACCGTAGCGATACGACTGAATTTCATAGTTACTCCTTGCACGTGGTCAGACATCCCCTCGCAGCGTATTTATTTTATGGCACGAACCGGCCAGATATAGCCTTCATTGCGACAGTTGTATGCTTGGCCGTTTTTCATGCTGACCACCAGCGCATCGCATTTGTCATCATAGGTCGTTGACCAGTAGTTGCCATTGGTCTGTACATTTTTGAACTTTGTCAGATTGGTTGCCCTGGCCTGCAGCTCATTTGAGGTTGGCAACCGCCATGCTCCGGCAACAGAGCCGTCTTTAAGGCCACAGGAATCGCTTGCCAGGCTTTTTGCCTTGGTCCAGGCCGTATTGAAGGTTGCCTCTCCGCCAAAGCAGTTTGCATCCTTCAACCAAACCAGATGAGTGGCCGGATCAGTTATTGTTCCGTCGTCAAAAAGAATGTTACTTGCCACTGCGGTCCCCTGCAGGATTCCTACAGCAAGTAAAGCGGCAAATAGTGTTGCTGTTCTAAAACGCATAGCTCCTCCTGATTACTTGGATCGTATTGTAAATGTTTCGGTTGTTTAAACAATGCAGAGGTGATGCCAAAAAAACGTCTAGCAATTACAGTGTGTTGCCGCTGCCGGCCTGCCAACGGTTGCCAGGATCAGCCAACAATGGTGGCGGTGGCAGATGGCGATTTCAGTCAGATTTGAGTGCCACGATCGGATCAAGCAGCGAGGCCTGGCGGGCGGGATAGTAGCCAAAGAAGATCCCCACGGCATTGGAGACACCCACCCCCAGCAGGATGGCGCCAAACGACAGGACAAACTGCCATTGGGCGAAATGAGCAATCAACCAGGAAGCGCCGACCCCGAAGAGAATCCCCAGCAGGCCGCCGATTAAGGAAAGGATGATCGATTCGATCAGAAACTGACCGCGGATATCGCCCCGTTTGGCTCCCAGGGCCCGGCGGATGCCGATCTCGCGCCGCCGTTCCGTGACCGAGACCAGCATCACGTTCATGACACCCACTCCCCCCACGATCAACGAAATACTGCCGATGGCCCCCAACAGCAGGGTAAACATCTGCATCTGTTTTTCCATCTGGGCGATGATCTCTTCCGGGCTGGTAATTCTGACTTGAGCCTTGCCGAGCGTGGTAAAGTAGGCCATGACCTGATCGCGGGCAGCGTTGTTGCTCGTCCCCGGGCTGACACGGGCGGTGATGGAGGATATTTCCGCATTGTTGAAGACCCGTAGGCCGGTGGTGATATGCAGATAGATCATTTCATTGGGCTCAAAACGCCGCATGCCGCCCTGGGGCACCTCGTTGGTAACCCCGATAACGGTAAACAGGTTGTCCCCCAGCCTGATCCTGGAGCCGAGCAGCTGAGTTGTCCCCTGTTTTTGCAGCTCAGCAGCCACCAGGCTGCCGATCACACAGTATCTGCTCTGTTCATCCAGGTCGGACAGGAAGCGCCCTTCCCGCATGGTCAGTTTGTTGATCTCGAGGAACGATGCCGTTACCCCCATCGGACTGCACCGCTCCAGTTTTTTACCGTTAAAGCTGATATCCCCGCTGCCCCTGACTGACGGGGCGGCTGCCGTGATGCCGGGACAGCGGGAGGGAATTGCCATCACTACCGGCAGTGAAAGATTCCGCTTGGGGGCATTGCCCGGCATCCCGCCGCCGAGAGCGCTGCCAGAAGCGCCACCGAACTCCTTTTCAATGGTCAGGATGTCGGTGCCCATCTCCTTGAACTGGCGCAGCGACTCCTCCTGCACGATCTTGCCCACCGAGACCATGGCGATCACCGAGCCGATCCCGATCACGATCCCGATCAGGGCCAGGATGGTGCGCTGCTTGGACGCCAGCAGGCTGCTGACCGCCTCTTTCAGGTTGGACTGCAGGATCATGGCACAATGACCCCGTCTTTCATGACCGCCACCCGTGCACATTGTCGGGCAATACCGGGATCATGGGTAATGATCACCACCGTGATCCCCTCCTGACTGTTCAGGGTCTTGAACAGCTCCATGATCTCGCCCCCCACCTGGGTGTCCAGGGCGCCGGTCGGCTCATCGGCCAGGATAATGGCGGGCCGACCGATCAGGGCGCGGGCAATGGCAACCCGTTGCTGCTGACCGCCGGACAGCTCTGCCGGACGGTGATGGGCCCGTTCATGCATGCCAACCCGTTGCAGCAGTTCCATGGCCCGTTCACGCACCGCCGGACCGCTTTCGCCGCGGTACACCATCGGTAGTTGGACGTTTTCCAGGGCGGTCAGTTTCGAGAGCAGGAAATACTGCTGGAACACAAAGCCGATCCGGCGGTTGCGGATCTCGGACAGGGCATCATCGTTGCTATAGGTCACTTCCGAGCCGTCCAGGCAGTAGCTGCCCGAGCTGGGCCGGTCCAGCAGGCCGATGATGTTCATCAGGGTGGATTTACCGCAGCCGGAAGGCCCCATGATGGAGACCAGCTCCCCCTGCTGCACTTCCAGCGAGACCCCGTTCAGGACGTTTACCTCAGTGGGTCCGATCCGGTAACTTTTGCGGATATCAAGTAGTTGCAGCACGATTATTTCCCTGTGGGCGGACCAGCAGCAGGTGTTCCGACGCCGGATGGCTGCATGGCTGACGAAACTTCGATCAGATCATTGGCCTTCAGCCCACTGGTGATCTCCACCGCGTCCTGGGTGGTGTAGCCGGTGGTAACCGTCACCTTTTCAGTCGGATCTTCCGGCTTGCTGCCCTTCTTTCTGAGCACATAGCGTTTACCCTGCTCATCATGCACTGCAGCCAGCGGCAGCATCAGGGCATCAGCTTTTTCATAGGTGATAATCTCAAGGTTGGCAGTCATCCCCACCATGATCCGCTTTTTCAGTTCCGGTGGCACCGAGTCAATCATCACCCGGATGCCGAAGGACGAAACTGATTTGCCCCCTTCACCCTCTTCAGCATGGGGGGAGATACTCTGGATGCTGCCGCTTAGCTGCTGACCGGGAAAGGCATCACCGCTCACCCGCACCTTTTGTCCCAGCTGTACCTTGGTGACATCCACCTCATCCAGCTTGGCATTGACGGAAAAACCTGACAGGTCGCCAATGGCCAGCAACAGTTCTCCCTGTTGGAAGGTGGCGCCACGTTCGAGGGAGCGGCCTTCCTTGGACTGGCCGCTGGCAGGCGGCTTCATGATGATACCTGAAACCGGAGCCACGACCGTGGCTGATGCAATATCCTTTTCAGCCTGCTTCATGCGCGATTCGGCATTGTCCAGTTCAAAACGTGATACCTTGCGGTTTTCACTGTTCCCTTTTTCCTGGGCTGCCTTCAGCTCCTCTTGGGCACTCAGGTAATCCATCTGCTGGTTGGTGTACTGATGTCTGGCAGATTCATACTCCGTAGCCGGGATAATCCCCTTTTTGAAGAGCCGCTCCGATTCATCCAGCGTCTTTTTCTGGTTCTCCAGCGCGAGTTTGGCCTTTGCCAGGGAACGGTGCGCCCTGGTAACGTCGGTGCTGGTGTCCCATTTTTCCATCTGCTGGTAGCTGTTAAGGGCCTTGATGTAGGCTGCCTTTGCCTCACGGTATTTGATCATCGCTTCAGCGGTGTCCATGCTCAGCAGTGCTTGTCCCGCCTTGACAACGTCCCCGTAGCGCACCATCACCTGTCCCACCTTGCCGGAGATCGGGCTGGTCAGGTTGACCATCTGCAATGGCAGCAGTTTGCCGGTCAGGGAGATGCTGCTGGAGACCGGTTGGGGGGTGACAGGTATGACTGTTGTGGCAGTCCTCTGGGCTGTTGGAGGCGCGGAGGAGGCCGAGCTGAGGCTTGCGGGCTTGCGGTTCCAGACAAACAGGCCGATCCCCAGGAACAGGATGATGGTGAAGATGGTTGCCGAGTTCCTGATGATCTGCACCTTTTTCAGGGCTGTCTGCAGCTGCTGGTTGCCTTCCTCGGTCTTCAGGTAGGCTGCCTGCAGTTCCCGGTGTTTGTTCTTCAGTTCCTCCGCCAGGCGGGCCTCAGCCTCCTGCAGCGCCTGCAGTTCGGTGATGTCGCTGAAGACCGCGATCACCCCCATGCGCCGGCCGCTGCCGTCTTCGGCCTTAAGGAAGGTGGTGGTCAGTGCCAGGGTGGCACGTTTGTCGTTGTGGCTGAACGGGACGATCCGGTTATGGCTGGTGGATGATTCGTAGATCGCATCCAGGATGGTCTGGTTGAAGTCATCATTGTCTTCAGCCAGCAGAAATACCTCGCCAAAGGATTTTCCAAGTACATCTTCCTGCTCAATCCCCAGAATTCTGGCGGCTGCCGGGTTAAAGGTAATGATGGTGCCGGACAGGTCAACGGCAAGTACCCCGTCGGTCATGTCATCCAGAATCCGGCCTGAAATTATGTTGTCCCGTTCCATGGTGCTCCTGGTTACTTGCGTTCTGAAAGTGTGATGCCCCGGCGTTCCAGGGTGATGCCAAGTTTGCTTTCCAGTGTCGTCAGGGCGTTCAGGTAGGTGATGATGGCCGCCAGCTCATTGTTCTGGGCACTGACCAGATCGTTCTGGTAGCTGACCAGTTGGAAGTTGGTGGAACGTCCGGCCTTCAGTTTCTCGGTCTCGATTTCCACCTTTTTTTCCGACAATGTTCGTGCCAGGGTAGCCAGCCTGATCTGACGGTAGTTCATCTCGGCGTTGCGCAGGGCATCCTGTACCTCGATTTCAATATTTTCGCGCTGTCTTGCCAGATCATTCTCAAACTTCTTGAGGGCAATGTCAGCAGCGATATAGGCGCTGCGTTCTGTGGAGGCGCGGTAGAGGTTGTCGAACGGGATGGTCAGGGTCAGGCCTGCTGTCCAGATACCGTTGGAGCTGACCGGGCCTGCTGCTGCGCTGCGAGTGTAGTCTTCGCCGTAGCTGCCGGTCAGTGAAAGGTCCCAGAGGGTGCCGTTTTTGGCCAGCATCAGTTGTATCTTGGTGTTTTCGTAATTGAGCAAGGTCTGCAGGTAATCAGGGCGGTTTTCAAAGGCAAGCCGTTTGGCCTGTTCATGGCTATACGGAACCTGAGGTATATCGGTTTCAGGTACCGGGGCGAGTCGGCTGTTCTTGTCGATATCAATCGCCTTGGTCAGGGCCAGGCGGGCTGCATCCACCTGGTTTTCTGCGGAGAGCAGAGAGAACTCGCGATTGGCCAGATCCGCCTCGGATTGAACGATCTCGATGGCAGCCATCCTGCCGGCCGCAATCAGCTCCCGGTTGGTGGCTACCAGCTCGCGGCTGCGTTCCAGCGATTGCCGGGTAATTTCCAGGGATTTAATGGCCTGGACATAGCTGCGATAGGCACTCACCACGTCGGTGACGGTTGAGGTGATGGTGGTTTTGAGCGAGAGGATATTGCTCTGCTCGGTCAGGCGGGCCTGACGCACGGAGGCCAGATTGACATCCAGCCCGCCACCTTTCAGCAGTGGCTGAGTCAGACTGGCGTTCCAGCCATAGGCTCTGGTGGGACTGGACTGTTCCGTACTGCTGATGCCGTAGGTGCCGTTCAGGGTCAAGGTGGCGCCGGTTGGTAGTTTTTCACTGGCGTTTGTTGTAACGGCAGAGGTGGTTGTCGTTGTGCTGGCGCTAGCGGCGCTGCTGCTGCCGAGGGCGGGTACCGTGCCGGTGCCGGTAATAGCCGGGGTTATGGTCAATGTTGGGATGAATTTTTCTTCTGCCATCCTCAGGGTGTATCTCTGGACCACCCGGTCAAGATAGGCGTTTTTGATAGTGCGGTTTTGCTTCACGGCCAGGGCAATACAGTCATCCAACGACATGGTCGGGTCAGCGGCGTGTGATGGTATACTGTCAGATGCGAGAAGCAGTAACGATATGATAAACAGGCGTACTGCCGAACAACGGGTCATTGAAGCGGCTCCTCCGTATGGCGGAAGACCATCCTCACTATGTTCTGACCAGCTTCCCGGCGGTAGCTGACCTGGTCGGTCAGGCTACGGATGAAATAGACCCCCAGGCCGCCGATCTGGCGATCCATGAGGTCTGCAGTCGTATCCGGATCCGGCAGTGACAGGACATCAAAGGCGGCGCCGGAATCGGCGATTTCAACCACAAAGGCGTCGCCATCAGCGCCACAGCCAACGGAGACATCTCCTTCACCTTCCTTATAGGCATAATGACATACGTTTACAAAGGCCTCCTCGAGCGCCACCAGCAAGCCGAACTTCTTTTTGGTGGCGAGTCCGAAGCGATCGGCGCACGCTTCCACAAACGCAACCAACTCATCAAGTCTTGCGACGTTGGCGGGGCATCTGAACGTGTCGAATGTCATGGCTGTTCAGCCTATGTCGGCCAGTGCGTCGGCAACAGAGTCCTTGATCTTGAAGATGGTTCCGAAACCGGAGATGTCGAAGACTTCTCTGACAGTGCCCAGAACATTGCTCAGGAGGATCTGGCCGCCTTTGGTTTTCAGCAGTTTTGCCGTGGCAAGCAACGCCCTCAGGCCGGCGCTGCTGATGTAGTCCAGTCCCTGAAAGTCAACGACAAAAGAGGTCTCGCCTGAGGCGATAAATTCATTCAACGTCTTTTCATACTCAGGCGCAGTCATTGCGTCCATCCTGCCGGATATGGTTACAACCGTCGCGTTTGATTCCTTGGTGGTCTGGATAGTCATTTCTTTTCTCCGTTTCTCTCTGGTGGGGCAAAATAATCATGCATGATCGCATGTAACAGACGTTCTAGCTGAGATTCGCTCAGTCTGGCAATAGTTTCGTGGACGGTCTCGGCGTTCTTTACAAACAGGTCGAAGATTTCAGGGTCAAAATGGCTGCCCACCTCGCATCGCATGGCCCGCAAGGCATAGTCAAGGGGATAGGGCTCCTTATAGGGGCGCTTTGAGGTTAATGCGTCAAAGACATCACAGATGGCAAATATCCGTGCGTTCAGGGGGATCTGGTCTGCCTTGAGCCCGTCGGGGTAACCGTTTCCGTTAAATCGCTCGTGATGATAGAGCACCACCTCATGGGCATCCGATAACCAGCTGTAGGCCTTGATGATCTCGCTGCCATGCAGTACATGGGTCTTGATGATCTCATATTCCTGGTCATCCAGTCCGCCCGGTTTGAGCAGGATGGTGTCGCTGATTGCGATCTTGCCGATGTCATGCAGAAACGCGCCCTTTATCAGGCTGCGCAGGCTGTCGTCAGACAGCCCCAGCTCCTTGCCGAGGTGGATGGCATAGATACAGACGCGATAATTATGGGAACAGGTGTCACTGTCCCGTTTTGCAATGGCACTTCCCAGCACCTCCAGCATACCGATGTTGGCGTTCAGCAGGCTGTTTGAAACCAGTTCAAGCGCACAGTTTTTCTCCTGCAGGTTGACGAGCAGCTGCTCCAGGTGCTGCTGCTTGGCCTCTATATTGACAACCATCATGCCGAATGACTCTGCAAGGTTCACAATTTCAGGCGGATAGATGCCTTCCTTGGTCAGCTCGAAGATGGTCTCAATGTTGCTGGTATTGCCCTGGGAAACCTCGTTCATGATCCTGGTCAGCTGCCGGAAAAGTTTGTCGGTCTGGATCTTTGTCATTGCGATTGTACCCTATGGGGCCTTTACCGTCCTGAGTATGGCCGTAAACATCGCCTCCTGATCCGTCTGAGAGACCGATATCACCATCTCTACCTCAAACAGTTTGCCACAGACGTTGCGCACGGTCTGGAGGCTGGTGGTGCCGAGCAGGCCGCTGCTGACACCCTGGGAATAGTCTCTGATACCTGTCTTGAGCGGTTCCGGATCGGCCATGAAATCGAAGATGCTCTGGCCGAGCAACTCTTCCTTCGTCAACCCCAAAAGGGTTTCGGTTTTCTGATTGGCAATCACGATCTTGCCATCCGGCAGGAAGGTGATGATCGGCGACTGGGCGATTTCAATGAAGTTGCGGTAACGCTCATCAGACTCGGCCCGCTGGAGGGTCCTCCTCTCTAGCTCCGCCATGAGTTCGTTAAAGGAGGAGACCAGGTGGCCGATCTCATCACTGCTCGAATGTTCGATACGTTGGGTGTAGTCAGCGGTGCTGGCTACCCGCTCAATTCCTTTGGCAACAGTGGAAACCGGTTTCAGGATGGCGCGGTGGATGACCCATCCGCTAAAGACCAGCAACAGCAGCAGAATGGCCGATTCAATCACCAGCCCGTGGATCAGGTTGCTGTCGATGGAGCGGTACAGCTCCCGCATCGGCACGGAGACGGAAATGGCACCGATTATCTCGCCGACCCGGTAGTTGTAGGAAGGATGCCCTTTGGGGAAACGTTCCTGAACGAAGCGCGGTGCCGACTCAAAGCTGCCATGACAGGCCAGACAGGATTTTTCCGCCGTCATCGGCAGCAGATAGCGCAGGGCTTCCTTGCCGCCGCTGACAACCACCCGGAAGCGCTCCTGCGGCAGTGATGCCGAGGTAATCCGGGTCAGTTCTGCGGCTTCGTAGGCATCCGGCCTGTTTTCCGGGTTGCGATTGCGCAAGGAGATCTGCCGGACGTAATAGGGAGAACCTTCGGTGATCCGTACAGCGATCCGGCTGGCAGCCACTTGGGGCACCAGGGCGTAGTTCCTTTCCGATTCCCCCTGCTCGACGCGGGAGAGATAATCACGGGTTTCAATGATCTGACGGGCTATGACGCGGGCCTTCTCAACCGCCTGCTGCTGGATCAGACTCAGCTCATGCTGGTACGAGTTCCAGCCCAGCGCCATGAAAAGGGTTATCAGCAGCACCGTTATGATCAATGTCAGTTTGGTGGTAATGCGCATGGAATCGCCTCATGGAGTTTGAGAACTGTAATTTCATAAGTATAGCGTGAATATCCGGATTGACAAGCCTTGGCTGGCCGATAAAATAGCTAAAACTTGAACCGCTCCCCTGAATCAGGTATCGTGCGGATATGAGTAGTGGTTTTACGGATTACACTTGATGCAGTTGAAAGGTCGTTACAGATGCAGCAGGAATATACAAGAACGAATCGGCGGGCATCCGGTCAGGGAGGCAGGGGGTTTTTATCTACCCTGATCTTGATTGTGGTTACCCTGGTGGTGGTGTCACTGCTGGCGGTGGGGGGCTATGTGGCCTTTTTGATGGCAAAGCTCCCCAAGGTTGACCGTCTTGCCGATTATAAACCGCCGATTGTGTCGCAGGTGTATGGCGATGACGGGACGCTGGTGGGCGAGTTCTACCTCGAGCGCCGTTTGGTGGTCCCGGTTAACAAGATGCCGCGTAAATTGATCCAGGCCTTTGTCGCTGCAGAAGATGCCAGCTTCTATTCCCACAAGGGGATCGATTATTTTGGCATCATTCGCGCCGCCTTTAAAAACCTTATCTCCATGCGCAAGAAGGAGGGGGCCTCCACCATCACCCAGCAGGTTACCAAAACCATGCTGCTGACCTCTGAAAAGAAGCTCTCCCGCAAGATCAAAGAGGCGATCCTGGCCAAGCGGATGGAAGAAAAACTGACCAAGGACGAAATCCTGTACCTGTATCTGAACCAGATCTATCTGGGGGCCGGTTCCTATGGCGTGGAGGCGGCGGCTGAGACCTATTTCGGCAAGCATGTCGAACAGCTGAATCTGGCGGAGATGGCCATCCTGGCCGGCCTCCCCAAGGCACCTAACACCTATTCGCCAATCAAGCATCTGGAGCGGGCCAAAGAACGGCAGTCCTATGTGTTGGACAGAATGGTCGCGGAAGGGTTTGTTACCCAGGCCGAGGCCGATTATGCCCGCAGGAGTCCGCTGACTATCCTGCCCGGTCGTCGCGTCATGAATGACAGAGTGGCCTATTTTCTGGAACAGATGCGGATATATCTTGAGGAAAAGTATGGCGAAGACCAGCTGTACAAGGGGGGCTTGAAGATCTATACCACCATGAATGCCGCTATGCAGGGGGCTGCCTATGAGGCGGTCCGGTCCGGGCTAAAGGTGGTGGACAAACGCCAGGGATTCAGGGGGGCTGTTAAATACTTGCAGCAGGCTGAAATTGAACAGTTTTGCGTCAAGGTTGAGGAGGGTATTGATTCTGCTGCATTGAAGGTTGGCGAGACCTACCCCGGTGTGGTGACTGCCGTTGATCCGGCCAAGGGGATAGCAACCGTCAGGGTGGGCGAACGCTATGGTCTGCTTGATCGCAAGGGGATGGCCTGGGCCGGCAAGCTGAATCTGGTGAACAGCTACGGCAAGCCGGAAAAACCGTCCAGGTCGCTGGTGCTGGGTGCGGTACTGGATCTGCAGGTACTCACCCCGGATCAAAATAGTAAGGGGGCGGTCTTTGCCCTTGATCAGGTGCCGGAGGTGCAGGGGGCACTGGTCTCAATCGATCCGCGTACCGGTGGGGTCAAGGCGATGATCGGCGGATATGACTTCCGTAAGAGCCAGTTTAACCGGGCCGTGCAGGCCAAGCGCAATGCCGGCTCGGCCTTCAAGCCGATCATCTATGCAGCTGCACTTGAAAAAGGGTTTACTGCCGCGACGGTGATTGATGATTCACCGGTGGAGTATCCGGCTGGTCTGGGTAAGACCTGGTCACCCAAAAACTACGATAATACCTATCGAGGGCCGGTAACCATGCGGGAGGCGTTGACCCACTCCATCAACGTGGTCAGTGTCAAGATACTCAATCAGATCGGCGTGGAGAATGCGGTTGCCCTGGCTCAGCGGCTGGGCTTTACCTCGAAAATTGAGCCCAACCTGTCCCTGGCCCTGGGTGCTGCCAGTGTTTCCCCGCTGGAGCTGACTTCGGCCTATACCGCCTTTGCCAATAAGGGGGTCCATCTGCCGCCGTATTATATTGTGAAGGTTATGGACAGTGAGGGCAGGGTACTTGAGGAGTATCATCCGCCCGCACCTCCTGCGCCGGTCGCTCCTCCGGCTTCTGATGCGGAGCAGGTCGTGACGTTGACGGATAAGCCGGCTGCTGCAAAGCCTGCTGCGCCGTTGCCGTCGGCCGGTTCAATGCAGCTTGCCAGCTCCGAGCAGGCCACCTCGCCCGAGGTAGCCTACCTGATTACCAATCTGATGGAGTCTGTCGTGCAGAGCGGCACCGGTCACCGTGCCGCTGCCATCAAACGTCCGGTAGCCGGCAAGACCGGCACCACCAATGAGATGAAGGATGCCTGGTTTGTCGGCTATATACCGCAGCTGGTAACGGGGGTCTGGGTCGGTTTTGACAATCAGGCCCGTTCGCTGGGGGCCGGAGGTTCAGGGGGACAGGCCGCAGCGCCGATCTGGACCGACTACATGCTGAAGGCGGTTGCCGGTCTGCCTGTCCAGGGGTTTGATGCGCCGGAAACCGTCTCTGTGGTGCGGGTTAACCCGAAAAGCGGTAAACTCTCACGGGGTGTTGATGGAGCGTCAGAGGCATTTATCCGGGGTACTGAACCTTCCGTTTATGAAGGGGATTGAGAGCGGCTTGCGTCAACGGTCTGCTGTGTCTCAGGAACATTACGGGTGATCTCTTCGGCTACACCGGCCTTGCGGGAGATGACCCGTTTTACTTTTTCCCAGTCAACCCTCGAATCAAGTTTCTGGGCGCGGATCAGCGCCTGGGCCTCGGCTGCCAGACCTTTGGTCTTTTTGTAAATATCGACGTGGGCTTCGAGCAGTACACGGCCGTCCTCGGTTACCGCCAGCTTGACCGGTTTGTAAATGATCTCGCCTGCCGTATTGGGTTTTACCAGCTTGAACAACTCCTCCATCCGTTCCGGATACACTCTGATACAGCCATGGCTGGCGTAGGTGTAGATTGACCATGGCTTGGTGGTGCTGTGGATCAGGATGCCCGGCAGTGAGGTCTTTATGGCATACTTGCCGAGCGGGTTGTCCTTGCCGGGCGGGATGCTGGTGATCACTTCCTTGCCCTCCAGACGCATCTCTTCCTGAATGGAGGGGGGCACTGTCCAGGTAGGGTCTTTGGCCTTGTTGACGATCTTGAACTTGCCGACCGGAGTTTCCCATACGAACTGATCAGTTTTAGTCGGTGTACCCAGGGCAACCGCGGTGGAGAAGGCCATGCTACCCTGCTGGAAGAGGTAGAGCATGCGATCAGGTATATTGATGACAATGCCGTCGCGGGTCCGGTGTGGCGGGATGATCCGTTGATTATTGTAGCGCAGAAGTTGTCCGGCCTTTAGAGTATCCTTGTGGCTTAATCCATTCATGGCTGCAAGCTGTGTCCGGCTGACCCCCAACTTTGCTGCAACCAGCCGCAGGGTGTCCCCCTTTGCCACGGTGTAGATGCCGGCAGTACCGACAAGTCTGGTTGAACTGAATGGGGGAGGCTCTTCAGCTTCGGGCTGCGCCGGAGTTTGTTGCTGGGCAGGGGCAACCGGCACTGTAACGCTTGAAACAGGTGTTTGGACAACTGAGGGAGGGTTTGGCCGGGGGTTGTCTGAAGGGGGACCGTTGGCAAGACTGCCCGGCGGGGCGGCAATCGTCTCCGGTGCAGGGATGGCTGCCAGCAGGCGTTGCTGAATCACAGCACCCTTCTGGATGGCAAGTTGATAGTAGCGCTCGGCATTCTTCTGGTCATTCAACTGGTAATACATCTCCGCTGTTGCCAGAGCTGAATCAAGGCTGCGCATCTCATCAGGCAAGCGGTTCGCAATACCCTCCTGCCTGAGCTTGGCCAGCATTGCCATGGCATCACTGCGTTGGTCCGCCAGCGCGACGCCGGGACTTGCCAGGCTACAGACCAGGGCGCAGAGTGCAAAGAAAGAATATTTCATGATGCCGATCCTTAGTTAAGCTGGTCATAATTTGTTGAAAGTGATTCGTGCTATACACCACTAACCGTATTCTCGCAAACAGATTTCAGGTAGTTAGGGGTAAAATATTTTTTTTTGAAAAAAAATGTTGACGAGGAAAGAAGCCGTGTGTATAAACGGGATTCCTTGCAGCGCGGAACACCAGTCGCTGGCAACGAGTTGGTCTTTGAAAACCGAATAGCAAGTGTTGTGAATTGCGGGCCAAGCAATTCAAAATGATTTAAAAAGCTAGTATAGATTTGATACAGGTAATTCAAACTGGAGAGTTTGATCCTGGCTCAGAACGAACGCTGGCGGCGTGCCTAACACATGCAAGTCGAACGGAGTGAAGGAGCTTGCTCTTTCATTTAGTGGCGCACGGGTGAGTAACGCGTAGATAATCTGCCTTAGACTCTGGGATAACATCTCGAAAGGGGTGCTAATACCTGATAAGCCCACGATGGCGAAAGTCGTTGCGGGAAAAGGGGG
>Ga0074199_1000886_pt1 | contig 34844 bp, 27 predicted proteins | sample EPASupsiteSAE347_FD_64528 | JGI IMG/M metagenome (GOLD analysis project Ga0074199, IMG submission 64528) | Bioremediated contaminated groundwater from EPA Superfund site, New Mexico - Sample SAE3-47 | ecosystem: Environmental > Aquatic > Deep subsurface > Groundwater > Contaminated ... | reverse complement strand
GATTTTATGACTTAACTCTATTTAAGAGCAACATACTCCATAACGTTTATCTGACCAATAGCTGGGCTTGCGCTCCTAGTGAACACGGTGCTTCAACTGTATAGATATATCGGCATGAATAAAAATTATCTGGGTATCAATATATGTATAATCAACATGCGGCTATGATATGTTATACAGCTACTGATTTTCGACTGTCCGCAAAAAGTAAGATAATAAATAATAAAGGACATATGAAAATAAATGCTGGAATAATAATATTAGTAACATTTCTACATATTACTACGGTCAGTGGCAATATTACAGTTGAAAATGCAGATACCATTTGGAACAGTAGTGTGAATCTAGTATCCGATGATGTTATCAACTCAAGCGATGCGCCACCCCAGAACGTTTCACTCATTTATCTTAAAGATGTGGATACCATCTGGAACACCAGCATAATTCCGGCATCAGAGGACATCATTAACCCAGACGAAGCCCAGCCTCAAAATATTACAACCATTTTCGTTAAAGATGTCGATACAGTCTGGAAGCAAGATTTGATTCAATCCACCGATCTGATTCCACCTAATACCAACATAATAATGAACGAGACCTCATCTACCACAGAAACTCTATTTGAAACGGTTATCAGCCAAAGCTCATCATTGAATACCTCTATTACTGGAGATCTGAGCGGAAGTCTTAATTTTACTAGTCTTGAGACCGTTCTTATTAATTCCGGTTCCTTCGCTGGAGAAGGTTTCTCAAAAGGTGGGTGGAGCGCTACTATCGAGGGCGTATCATACGATGGCAACTGGCAGGGTGTTTTATTCGAGAAGCCTGATGAGAGAAGGATATATATCAAAGGCACGGTCGCAGGCGGCTTGAAAGGGATTGTCGAAGGCTACCTGACAGAATCTGTTAACGGGAGCGGTATTTATGACCAGTACTATGCCACCTGGACGATAAGCCAGATGGGGATATATACTGTTTATTCCAAAATCGATGTTAATGGAACGATAAATTATGGGACTAAGAATGAATATTCCTCCGAGCTTTACGCGCTTCAGACCTTTATCGAAGGAAAAGCTTCGGGACATTATAATGGCTCTCTGAGCGTTGTCCTGACGCATGTGAGGATTGATAATGTTACCAATCCCTATTATGGTCAAGGGTTCTCCATTATCTCTTACGTTTCTGAATACGGCTCAGGGGAGGGATGGACTTATGATAGTGTCAATTCGCCGGGCATAGTGGGAATGAAGGGGCTATTTGTGGAGCCTCTGATGGGCATTGCCTCTGGTGTTTTGGATGAGAGCGGTGGTTCGAGGGTTTTGTCCATATCAATAGAGAGAATAGATATTGGGTCGCCGCCGATGGCTTATCTATATGTTAAGATATGGGGGCCTGAAAGAATTAGCCCAGGACAGACGGTACAATATATTATCGAGTATAGAAATACTGGCTTGATGGCATTAGAAAATGCTGAAATAAGAGTGGAACTCCCAGAGGAAATGGAATATAAATATAGTTCCGAGAATTCTACATATGATTCGCTTACTCACAGCGTTACCTTGGATTTAGAAAAAATTAATGCAAAATCTAATGATTTCTCTTTTGTAACAGTTTATATACCATGGGGGCTGAGTCCTCATACTTTTCTAAAAGTGAAATCTATTGCCTATATGGGTGCTCCATCTGCATCCCAAATGGATGGTAATGTGTTTAATATAGGCGACTCGGTTATAACAACCGACCAAACTTATGTTTTTGATCAGCTCTATGGGAATTTAATATGGATAATAAATCCTGGCCATTCTGGAAAAATTTTTGGTGAAACAGCAAATAATATGTTTTATGTGTATTATGATATTGGAGTATCTGGTTGGTCTTTTCATGATACGCTTAAACCATATTTTTGTGGTAACTCTCCTGTTCTAATGTCTGATGTTGCTGATTATGCTAAAAATGCACAATTTGATGAATACTCTCAGGCGACCATGGTAGCTGTCGCGTGGGATGAATCGGATCAAGGCAATAAATTAGCATGTAACAAAAAAGGAAATGCTTTTCCATCTTGGGACAGAGGAATTCTTCAAATAAATAGTGCTGTTTGGGAAAATGCTGCCGATACTATTGTTTTCGACCCTTATTCAGCTTTTAAATGGAGCCATGATAATATCTATTCAACACCGAGAGGTATAAACCATTGGGATTCTTATGAGCACGGTGGATATAAAAATAAACTAAAAAGTGCTAGAGATATAGTCAACCCTGCAAGAATAAACTGGGACATACGTAAAAGCATAAATAATATTGATACGGATTCTATTGATTTTGGAACCTTTGACATCAATGGAGATAGTAGACCTGGATCAATTGATTTAACTAGTATAGTAGACTTAAGAATTACAGATGTACCAATAGAATTTGATGCAAACATCAACGATATTACGATTACAGGTGATATCAAACAGTTTATCGATAAAAATACCATATCATTCAGCCAAAATCCGATAAATATTGGTGAAAAATCGACTCTTAGTGTCACTGCAAATGTTCTTCCCGATACACCTCCAAACCTATACCAAGGAAAATTAACTTTTAATTATGATCTTGATTCTGGTAAAGAACCGCGTATAAATATTCCTGTTTCAATCGATCTTGTACTAAATATTCCTTCATGTTCGGCTCCAAACGGTCAAACCAATACTTATAATGTGGATTGCACCCCAACACCAACCCCCACTCCAACAACAACACCAACCCCCACTCCCACAACAACGCCAACTCCAACTCCCACAACAACGCCAACCCCTACTCCAATTCAAACCCAGATATCTGAATCTGAGTTTGATAGCGAAATCATTGTTGCTGGCGACCCCAACATCAAATACGGTCCAGATGGATTCATCCTACCCGATCAGAGGTTGAACTACACTGTCGAATTTGAGAATGAGGGAGAGGGCATTGCATTCGGGGTTTACCTCACAGATATCCTTGACGAGGATTTAGACGACTCCACTCTCGATATTGGTCCCGTACTCAGTAAAAAGAACGGCTCTATCATCGCGCCTCCTGGAACATACAACCCTTCAACAAGAACGATAACCTGGTTCGTCGGAGAGGTCGGGTCAAAGGAAGGCGGTTATGCCAACTACAGCATCAATGCCAGAAGTGACGCTGAGGAGGGAACAGAGATAATTAACTTTGCAACCGTTTATTTCCCGAGCGTTCCTGAGACCACGAGGACAAATGGTATTGTATCAATTATCGATGTAACCCCACCGAGATATTCAAATGCCGGTCAGGATGAATCTGTCGTAATTGCTGGCGAGGCTGCTGAAGTTTACGCCTACTGGCAGGATGGCGTGCGATTAAACCACACATGGCTGAAGACAAATGAGAGCGGAATATGGCAGAATGTAAGCTACCTAGAACATTCAGGATATAAATCATGGAGCAATTTCACTATACAAACAACGAAAGAAGGCGAAGTATGCTGGAAAATACATGCAAACGACACAGCAGGAAATGAAAATGTAACACCAGTGCTTTGCTTTAATGTTCTGCCAGATACCACGCCACCTCAGAGTATCAGCAACCTGAGTTTAGCGGCAGCAGGCACTACATGGCTAAACTTTACCTGGGATAACCCGCCTGACATCGACTTCTCCCATGCCGTGTTCTACCTCAACGGCACTTTCATAACCAACATCTCTGCGCCGCAGAACTTCTACAATATAACTGAATTAACTCCAGATACGCTATACGGGCTTGGCACGCATACCGTGGATATATCAGACAATACTAACGAAACATGGAAGAACGCTACTGCCCGCACCCTCGCTGCGCCGGATATTGTGCCGCCATTGATCTCAATTACCTCGCCTCTGGGTATTGTATACACAACGAGCACAATACCTCTTATATTCACCATAGAAGACACCAGCAGTATAGAATGGATAAATTATAGTCTGGACGGTGCAGAAAATGTAACCGTAAGCGGGAGCACTCTATTAACAGACCTTGCAGACAGCGCTCATATAATAGTTATCTATGCAAAGGACTCGGCAGGGAATATAGGCTCAGCATCAGTTGACTTCACAGTGAATGCAGCACAACGAGATACAATTCCTCCCGCGATCGAATCCATAACTTTATACCCCTCCAACGCCACCTCCGGCGCTCGCATCAACATCAGTATCAGTGCCTCAGATAACATAGGAGTAGTGGAAGTAACTGCAAACGGCACTTTGCTTGCAAACGTGGGCGGTCTCTGGAACGGAGGCATAACCGCAGCCTCTTCAGCAGGCACTTATACAATTACCATAAGAGCAAATGATTCAGCAGGGAACTCTGCTGAGAGAGCGGCATCCTACAAGGTTGTTGCTCCAACAGGCAGCCTCGGAGTAGGCGTGGCTCCAAAGACGACGACTGCATCAATATCTGGAGCAACTATTGATTACACAGTCAAGATCAAGAGCTTGCAGAATTTCGATGATATAGTTCGTGTAAACGTAACTATGGATGGTCTGTCTGCAAGCTATCAGATGCCATTAGAGTGGTTTAGCTGGAATAATCAAACAGTTAGAGTAGCATCGAATAGTACAATCAGCTTGCCACTGAGATTGACTATTCCACTAGGACAACAGGCAGGCAGGAAAGCCTTCAAGGTAAGAGCAAACTCCACTTTCTGGATGACGACGGCTTATGATTCTGGAGTTATAACAATTTCATAGAGGTGAAAAAAATGAAATCAAATAAAATAAAACTCAGTTTACTATTGCTTGTAAGCATGATAACGATTAATACCGCAAGTGCTAATCCAGGTTTCAATGTTGTCGTTACACCAATCTCCAGCGTAGTTAATCCTGGTGGAACTGCCACTTTCTCAGTAACTGTAACTGCAATAGATACTCTTGATATAGAGGAATTCGTGGATCTTTCAGTTGTTGATTCAGGTGGGAATCCGATAAGTTGGACTACTACGTTTAGCGAAAATTCATTTAAAATCGGTCCCTATCCATCGGAAAAAACCGTCACTTTAGAAATAATTGTACCTCCTGGAACTCTGGCTGGAGAATATCTTCATAAAGTAAAAGGAGATGGGTTTTTACCTGACCCTCTTGATCCTACTCAACCTGATAGGTTTTTGGGGTCTGTGGAATCTAGTGAATTTCCTATCATGGTATCTGTGACCGCAATACCAGAGTTCACCACCATAGCCCTGCCCGTAATTTCAGCACTTGGAATGATGCTCCTGATGTCGAGGCGAATGGGAAAAGGATTATAGCATTTTTCGGAGGTTTTTGGTCGTTTGACCCAATATCTATAAATTAGTGCCGGGTAATATACCATCAGATTTACAGGTGAATTAGAATGAGTCAAGAATTACCTCCGCAGATTAAAAACCAGCTTGCACAGTTGCAGCAGATTCAGCAGCAAGCTCAGGCGATCGCAGTTCAGAAAAACCAGGTTGAGATCAATTTGAAAGAGACCGAGCTGGCTCTTGAAGAACTTGAAAAATTAGAACCCGATGCAGTGGTCTACAGTGCAGTCGGGGACTTGCTGATAAAAACCGAACGGGACAAGGCAAAGGAATCCCTGAAGGAGAGGAAGGATACTCTCGATCTCCGACTTGCGACCCTTGCGCGCCAGGAAGAGCGCGCACAGAAGCGGTTCCAGCAACTGCAGGAGCAACTCAGGCAGGCTATCGGCACTCCATCCGCGCAGTGATCATGGAGATAGACGAATCGGAATTCTCTAACCAACTGCTGGACTACCATAATATACTCTACTTATGCCACCGCAACGCTGACCCGGACGCCCTGGGCAGTGCATTCGCGCTGAAGGAAGCCATCGGAGGCACCATAGGCGTCATTGACGGGTGCGACAGGGTAGCATCCCAGATAGCAAAACAACTGAACATCGAGTATGTCCTGAATCCGGCAGACGATTATGACCTTGTGGTAGTGGTCGATACCTCCACTCTCACCCAGCTAAATGGTTTTCAGCTAAAGAACTACGCTGTTATAGATCACCATGCCACTACGTCATTGAATGATAACGCGGTATTTTTCCTTCACCGGAACAGGAGCTCGACGGCAGAGATAGTGCTGCGGGTCTTAAACTCAATGGGCGCCCCGATAAAGAGGCGCACTGCGTTCGCCCTGATCGCAGGCATACTCACTGACACTGGCAATTTCAAGCATGCATCCGCAGACTCCTTCAGGGCTGTGGCTGAACTGATAGAACTGAGCGGCATTGAGTACGGTGAAGTGATGGATGTTATCTCATCCATCCCGCAGGACGTTTCCATGCGCATCGCTTTCCTGAAGGCTGCCCAGCGCGCCGTGATCGAGAAGGTGGATGAGTGGATCATCGTTACATCCCAGGTGAGCTCTTTTTCCGGCTCCGCCGCCTCCAACCTTGTCCTGGTAGGCGCAGATGTAGCATTTGTGGCTTCAAAGACAGACGATGTTGTCAAGGTAAGCGCACGAGCAAGAAAATACGCTATAAATGCAGGAGTGAACCTTGCGCGTTTGATGGAAGAGATAAGCGCCAAATTCAAAGGCACCGGAGGAGGGCATGAGGGCGCCGCAGGCATGGATGCGTATGGAGATCCGGATAGCATACTGGCAAGCTGCGTTGAGCATGCCAGAGCATCCCTGAGGTCTAAACAGTCCTGCTAAATCCCCAGGCTAAATCTTATCTCCTCTGCTCAAAAGCTGGTTTATTGCAGCCACCAGCGCTTCTACCGATGCCATGACGATATCCTCGTTCGTGGCGCGCGCAGATACTGCCCTGCCTCTATCATCCTCTACCCCGATGATAACCTCTGCCAGGGCATCAGAACCGCCTGAGATCGCCTCTATCCTGAAGTCGCGCAGTTTAACTTTGTAGTCCCCCAGGATGCCTGCCACGGTTTTAAGAGCCGCATCCACAGGTCCCACGCCGACATTTGCACCCAGGCGCTCCTCGCCATTAACTATGGCTTTCACCGTTGCTGTCGGTGTTATGATATTGCCCGTCATGACAGATACTTCCTTCAGCACGATTGCCTGTTCGCCTTTTGATGTGGTGCCTATTATTGATTCTGCAATGGCGTAGAGGTCTGCGTCAGTAACGCGTTTGCCTTTGTCGCCAATGTCCTTTATCCGCTTCAGTATATCGTTTAGCTGCTCATCGGTCGGGTGCAGGCCCGAACATTCAAGGGACTGCTTTACCGCATGTTTCCCGGCGTGCTTGCCGAGCACGATGCGCCTCCTGTGACCTACCATCTCAGGCGTCATGACGCCTGGCTCGAAGGTATCAGACCTCACAAGCACCCCGTGCGTATGTATGCCGGATTCGTGCGCAAATGCGTTCTCGCCCACGATGGGCATTGTTGGGGGCATGCGTACCTCGGTCAGCCTCTCGACAAGATGCGATGTCTCGACGATGTACTGGGTTTTAATGCCGGTCTTTGCACCGTACAGGGAATGAAGCCCCATTACGGTCTCTGCAAGGTCGGCATTCCCGGCGCGCTCTCCCAGACCGTTTATCGTTACCTGTACCTGGCTGGCTCCTGCCTCGACCGCTGCAAGACTGTTCGCCACGGCAAGTCCGAAATCATTGTGGCAGTGCACGTCGATAGGGATTTTGACGTTAGCAGCTATCTCGCTGATCAGTTTATACGTAGCAGACGGCACGCTCACTCCCACAGTATCGGGCACGTTGATGATATCGCAGTGCGCCGCTTCAACGCCTTTATAGATGTTGATCAGGTAGTCCACATCAGTGCGCGTGGCGTCCATGGCTGAGAACATGCACTTCACTCCGTGGTCCTTTATATACTCGACCGCGTCTATCGCCATCTGGTATACCTCATCCCTGCTCTTCTTGATTGTGCTTATCCGCTGCACGTCGGAGGTTGAGACAAAGGTGTGCACCATGTCCACGCCGCAGCAAAGGCAGGTATCTATATCGGATTTTATGACCCTTGCCAGTCCGCATACCTGTAAGCCAAGACCTGCATCCACTATCCTCTTAACAGATGCCGCTTCCCCCTCTGAGGACATGGGGAAGCCAGCCTCGATGATGTCCACACCCAGTTTATCAAGCTGCTGCGCGATGAGAAGTTTTTCATCCGATGTCAGCGACACGCCGGGGGTCTGTTCCCCGTCGCGGAGCGTGGTATCAAAAATGCTTATGTGTTTGTTCCTGAGCGATTCAATCACGTAAAAGACGATCCCTTTCTTTTGTCATAGTTATCGCATCTGAATAATGTGTTATGGTATAAAGTCTTTTTCTTGTGCTCGATCCCATCCAATAATTAGACAGGATTAACAGGATTGACAGGATTCACAGAGAAATATTTCAAAAAAGCTCTCTGCGCCTCCGCGTCTCTGTGGCTCATTTACATGCCCTGCCGTATTAGATGTTGGAATTATTATATAATATCGGGTTAGCTGCTCCCCTCGGTTATTTCATCTATCACCATATCCTCCCATTCCCTCTTCCCCAGCACGACCTCGAACTCCTGCGGCGTAAGTACGGGGACGTGGAACCTCCCTGCGTCATCTATCGCTACCCTGGGGCAGGCTGTGTTCACGTACGCCTCAGCACTGAACGCAAGCAGTTGCTCCGGGGTGACGAGGTCCATTAAAATAATGTATCCTTCCTTTCCATGCTTACCTGCGAGCCCTTTGAGCCTCAGAGCAAGTTCCATCCTGTTCTGCCCGCTTTTGGTTGAGACGATTATGCCGAAAACTTTCGCATCCATGGCTCTTGCGATATATCCGCCTCGCTTGCGCAGGAACTTCTCAGGCGAGACCTCCGCCGCCTGGTTCAGGTAAGGGTCTGCCGCTACCACCCTTTTGCGCGTGGCGATCGCAACACCAAGCGGGTGGAAAACGCCGCTCCCGATATAGAGATACTCCTCGCAATCCACCCGGGCGGCGGTGAAGTTGCACCCCAGCACCTGACCCGGATAGACCACTCTCAGGTCCCCTCTTCCTATGATGCACTCCTTCCCGTTTTCGTTGAGAAATCTGCATACCTCATCCAGCTTATGAACGTGCTGGACAGTGGTTATAAGACCGATCTTTTTAGCCTTCAGGAGAGGGATGGCAGCCTCGACCGCGGGTATCACATCGATGTTCGAGCGCGCCTCGATGAACACGACATTCCCGTGTTCCCCCATTTTCGCATGCCCGAAGTGGAACAGTATATCAACCCTGCTTGCAAGAGCAGTATCTATGTCGCAGGCTCCGAAGCAGGGATTGCCTGAGATAATAACGTTTGCCCCTGTTCTTTCCTCTATCTCCCTTGCGATGTTGACCGCCTGCCTCTTCAAGCCTTCGGGGAACTGAAGCCCTGCCTTTTTGCAGTTCTTATCTTTTATGATTTTAAATACACGTTCCAGATCAAGCTCGAATTGTTCCATTATATCTTCCTTGCTATTATATACGCCTCTTCTTTTTCAGGCTCAAGTACATCAACGATCTCCAGCCCCAGCGAGGACAGCTTCCTAAGTATCGGTTCCCTCTCTCTTTTTTTTGGCAGTTTCACCACAAGCAGCAGCCTTCCACCTTTCTTTAGCGCCGTGAGCGCATTCTCAAGGGCTTTTATTGATGACAGCGGACTGACTGTGATGTCCATGAGCACTACATCAAACTTCTCTTTCTCAAACTGCATCGTGAACGCATCCCCGAACTCGACCGTTACATTGGGGTGCTCATGGGCGATACTGCCCAGTTCAGAGCGGAACTCGCGGCTGAACTCGATGCCGTGGACGTGCGATGCGACCTCTGATGCGAACATGAGGAAACCTCCTGCGCTTGAGCCTATGTCCAGCACGCTGTCGCCCTCGTTGATGAGATGCGTCTTTTCCTGGATATCTTTAAGCTTCCAGTACCCGCCGGGTCTATCCAGTCCCTCTGTTATTTCAACATTGTCCGAATACGCAACATCGTAAGAGGGCTTGGTGATCACTCTGCCGTTGACCTTTACACTGCCTTCGACAATAGCCCGCTTTGCCCGTCCGCGCGAGCTGAAACCGCCGATATCGACAAGATAAGAATCAAGCCTCATAAATACCTTTATATTTGAGCGTACTGTATCTCCAAAGGGTTAATAGCTAACAAACTTATTATAGTCTTCCGCAAAACTTGTTGCGATGCTTAGAACCTATCCGAAAAGTCAAAGCCACAGAGAGCACAGAGACACGGAGATTTCTTAAACACTCTCTGTGTTCTCTGTGCTCTCTGTGGCTCATTCGGAATTATACTGCTGAATTGATTTTTCGGATAGACAGTATATTAGCGAAGTTTTGCGATAAACTATATTAAAATCATACCCGTGCCGAGGTGGCAGAGCGGACTAACGCGGCAGGCTCGAGACCTGTTTTACCCTTGGGTAAGCTAGGGTTCAAATCCCTACCTCGGCGCTCTACAATTAGAAGAGCCGCATATTTTAAAAAAATATATCTAATGTATCAGCTATATATAGTCATGTGTTTAAAGAACTTCTTGTGGCTCGTATTGATAATACCGTAACTGAGGTATCATCTCTTATGCTGGATTATGCTGGGGAGAGAACATGAATCTTAAGAAAGGTTTATTGAGACAGGACGACAATTCTTTCGTTGTGGAGGCGGATATATGAAAACAGTACCTACCGGGATAAAAGGACTTGACCTCGTTCTTAACGGAGGGTTCAACCATCCTTCGACAGTTTTAGTTGCAGGCACTGCAGGCGCAGGGAAAACGACACTGGCTATGCAATCTCTGTTCAACGCGGCAAAAGCAGGAGAGGACTGCCTGTTCATCTCAGCCATCTCAGAGCCCGTAGCCATGATGGAAAGCTTTGTATCCAATTATGCTTTTTTCGATTATTCCCTGCTTGAGAGAAAGAAGATAAGATTATTCAATATCGAGGAAGAACTGCTTAAATCAGGCACAACAGATGTCATACAATTCATCGAGGAAAAAATCCGGATGTACAAGCCCGGCAGGCTCGTTATCGACCCTGTTACCGTGCTTGCAGAATCAAAGGAGAACGAACACGAGCAGCGCCTTTTCCTTTTTGACCTCCTTACCAGGATGAAAAGCTGGAACCAGCTCGTCATACTCACAGGCGAGTTCACTATGGAAAGCCTGAAAGAAAGCCCGCTGAGCTATCTTGTAGACTGCATCCTGCACATCTCGGAAGTAATGGTGGGAGAGAAGAGCGAGCGCTACCTGAGCGTGGTAAAGATGCGGGGAAGGTCGTATATCTCAGGGAGGCATACGTATAAACTGAGCAATGAGGGTATCGCCGTCTTCCCGCGGCTGCTTCCGGAGACCGAGTTCAAAGCCGCGCCAACCCTCCGTATCAGTACGGGCGTTGAGGGGATGGACAGGATGCTGAAAGGCGGTTTATTTAAAGAAAACGTCATCCTGTTCTCAGGCGGTCCGGGCACAGGAAAGACCGTATTCGGCCTGCATTTCGTGAACGATGGTGCAAGCAAAGGGGAACCGTGCCTGGTGATCTCACTGGAGGAATGGCCGGCGAAACTCATAAGAAACGCAAAATCCTTCGGATGGGATTTTGAGCAGTTAGAGAAAAACGGGATGATCAAGTTCATGTATTTCTCTCCTGTACTGTTCAATGCGGATGAACACGCGATGCTTATAAAGGACATACTGAAAGAGAACAATATAAAGAGAGTCTTTTTCAACGGCATCAATAATCTTGAGACCTCCCTTCAGGATTCAATAAAAAGAAGGGATTATATTCATTCGCTGGTGAATTATTTCTCGGCGCAGGGCATTACAACGCTCCTGACCAGTGAGATCCCTGAGCTCTTCGGCGCGATACGGTTGACGCATGAGGCCTTCTCGGGGACTGCCGATGTTATCGTTCTTCTCCGGCAGGTGGAGGTTGAGGGACAGATGAGGAAAGCCCTGAGCATTTTGAAGTCCCGCGGTTCAGACCATGATAAGGAGATAAGGGAATACGAAATAACAGATAAAGGAATAGAAGTGAAGGTCGCTATTAAAGGTTACGAGAACGTACTTGCAGGCATGGCAAGGAGACCGCCTTCGGACGTGTTCAGGGAAATGTTCGGTGGTAAAAAGTGATGAGCCTTTTAATAGCGCTGTGGATAATTTCAATGATCCCGTTATTGCTTTTACCCTACAGCATAGCAATATTTTATCAGCGCATTTTCAAAAGAAGGACTTATCCCTACCTTTTTTTAACAGCTCTCATCCTGTACATCGTATCCCCAATGTACCCTTCTTTACTCTGGGGTAATCTCTTTTTTGCCCTTGGAGGCATATTGCTCGGGGGCGCAAGCATCAGGTTGAACCATGTTATGACCAAGAGGTGGAAATGATAATCGAGTTCGGGCTTTTCTTCCTGGGTATTTTAGGCTTGCTCGTGTTTTATACAGTGCTGATGCGTCTCAGCGTAAGGATGGGCGAAGGGATGGGCATTCCAAGATACTATATACTCTACTATTTCTCTATCCTGGCGCTAATTCTAACCATACCAGAAGGCTGGTCGGTTTATTATACCGGGAACAGGGATTCGGGGGATACTTTATTTGCTCTGCTCATAATTGGGAATGCCATCGCCATAGCTGCTTCTTTTAAGTACTGGTGGTGGTTAAAGGACGAGCTTCTGGGTAAACAGGAAAAAGTGAGGTAAATCGCATGGGTAAGAAAATAATGATCGTGGATGATGAGCCAGATACAGTGGATCTGGTAAAGCTTGTACTTGAGACTGAAGGTTTTGAAGTCATCACTGCTTACAGCGGCAGTGAGTGCTTAAAGAAACTGGATGAAGAAAAACCTGATGCTGTGCTCCTGGACATAATGATGCCTGAGATGGACGGCTGGGAGGTATTCAAGAAGATAAAAGAAAAGTATAAGGACCTGCCCGTGGCTATGCTCACGGTCAGGAACCAGGATATAGATAAAATGCTTGGGCTGCATGTCCTTAAAGCAAACGACTATATCACCAAACCTTTTGGAAGAAAAGATCTTGTTGAAAGGGTAAAAAAGTTAGTTGAAACGTGAGAATTTGAGGATAAGCCATAAGTTAGTAATCTCTTTAATAATAATATCGCTCCTGCCCTATGCCGTAGTAAGTTACATCAATTATTCATCGGAGAAGGCTACACTTGAGGAAAAGATCTTCAACGAACTGAACGCGCTTGCTGAAGCAAAGAGCACGCACATCTCAACCGTAGTTAATTTCAGAATAGAGCAGGTAAAAGAGGTAGCTACATCCAACTTCATGCAGGAGATTGAAAGTGGGAATACCAGCGATCTTGCTATCAATCTTGAGAGGGTAAAAAGGGAAATCCCTGTATTTTTTGAGATATCCGCTCTTAATCGCAATGGTACGGTTGTTGCATCTACTGACAGCAGACTGATAAATAAGAATCTGTCTGAAGAGGAGTTTTTTACAAGAGCTAAAGAAAACCTGTACCTTGGCAGTATAAGTTATTACGATAATAGAACAGGATATATAATAGCATCCCCTGTATTCAATAGAAGCACAGGCAGATTCATAGGTGTGGTAGTATTCAGGGTTTACCCAAGGCTTATATATGATGTAACCAGCGACTATACCGGATTGGGGGAAAGCGGTGAGACGCTTCTTGTCCAGAGAAGGGGGAACGATGTCGTCTACCTAAACCCCCTTCGCCATAATGCAAGCGCAGCACTCAGGCTCACTATCCCCCTCGGTTCCAGGACCGGCGAGCCTGCAACCCGCGCGTCAGGGGGGGAGAACGGCACCATACGGGCTCTTGACTATAGAGGGAGAGATGTTTTCGCAGCCTATACCCACATATCCGTTATCGACTGGGGACTGGTAGTGAAGATAGATTCCTCTGAAGCATTGATACCGGTGACCAGGTCTAAAGAGAGACTCATTGCACTGGGGATATTTTACTTTGCTGTAGTATCGGCGTTAGCCTATCTTCTCGGCAGGAGGTTTACAGGTCCGCTCCTAAGACTTGCAAACGCGTCCAGGAAAGTAGCCAAAGGTTACCTTACAGTCCAGATTGAGCCTGAGAGCAGGGACGAGATCGGCGAACTTGCACAGTCTTTCAATATCATGGTAAAGAAGTTGAAAGAGCTGTATGAGGGTCTGGAGCAAAAGGTGAAGGAGAGGACAAAGGACCTGAACAGAAGGAACCTGGAATTATCGGCGTTAATCAAAACCAACCAGAGCATTTCAAGCGGTCTTGACCTGAACAGGGTCCTTGAGATAGCGGTCAGGGAAGCTGTGAAAACAGCTAACGTTTCCCATTGCTCTATAATACTCGTTGAGGAGGGGAAGGAGTACGGGACTATAGCCTCAGAATACACTTCCAGAGATCGCAAGAAGCCGTCCCCGGGAAAGATGCTGTATTTTAAAGAATGTCCAATTCTGGAAGAAGCCTACCGGAAAAGGGAGTATGTACTGGTCGCCGATACTGCAAAGGCAGAACTGTCCCAAAAAGAGAAGGAGATTGCGGAGAAGCTGGATATCAGATCCATACTCGTGGTGCCTCTTATCCTGGGAGAGAAGACCCTGGGCGCCATGCAGTTGAGCAGCATCGGTGAAATAAAAGAATTTACTGAAGAGGAGATAAGTATCTGCCAGACGATCGCAAACCAGGCGGCGATTGCGATCGAGAACGCCCATCTCTACACGGAACTCAGGCAGCATGACAGGACGCTTGAGATATTGTTCGAGATAGATAGGGTTGTGAGCCAGTCCCTGTATCTCGACGATCTGTTGAGGGAGGCGGTAGCCAAAGCCATACAGGTCACTTCCTCGGATGCCGGCTGGATATACCTGCTTGAAGATGAAGGAAAAACCCTGAGCCTCAAAACGTACCAGGGAATATCCGAGGAGCTTGCACAGGTCGCCTCAAAGCTTACAGTAGAACAGGGAGTCTCAGGGATGACTGTCAGGTCCGAAAAACCGGTGATCATGGATATTGAGGACTATCCATATACCGAGTTCCGCCCCCTCATGACGAAAAATGGTATAGTTTCTCTGGCTGGCGTCCCCCTGGTATCAAAGGGAAAGGTCCTGGGAGCCATGGTGCTTTCAAACCGCAGGCGCAGGGTATTTTCAAAAGATGATATAGACATCCTCGCATCCATAGGAAGCCAGATAGGAGTGGCGGTAGAGAACGCAAGACTTTATTCTGAGCTAATGCGCCGCAACAAGATAATGGAGATACTTTTTGAGATCGACAGGGTAGTGAGCCAGACGCTGAACCTGGGTGAGATATTCAAAGAAGCGCTCGCTAAAACTTTGCAGGTGACTGCAACCGAGGCGGGTGCGATATATTTACTTGAAGATGAAGGAAGAATGCTGAGAGTGAAAACCGCTACAGGTCTTTCTGATACCTTTGCAAAGGCTGTTTCTGAAATAAAGGTGGGTGAGGGTATTGCAGGGAGGGCAGTCCAAACTAAAAAACCTTTTGTCACGGATATAGATCACTATCCCACCCGTTCTCTTTTACCTTATTTAGAAAAAGAGGGGCTTATCACTCTTGTGGGTGTGCCTCTTATGGCTAAAGGCAATGTGGTGGGTGCCATGAACCTTGCAAGCCGCAAGCGCAGGGTGTTCCCGAAAGAGGATATCGATGCCCTTGCATCGATAGGCAACCAGATAGGTGTGGCTGTTGAGAATGCAAGATTATACCAGGAATCCAGGAGCGCTTATGAGAGGCTTCAGGCAGCATATGAGGAGCTTAAATCCCTGGACAGGATGAAGAGCGAGTTCCTGTCAAACGTCTCCCACGAGCTTAAGACCCCGCTTGTCTCGATACGGGGATATAGCGAACTGATGTACGATGAAAAGCTCGGTGCCCTTATGCCGACCCAGAAGAAATCCCTGGAAGCGATTATCAGGAATACTGACAGGCTCACCCGGCTTATCGACAGTCTCCTGTTCCTGAGCGTACAGCAGATGGGCAAACCTGCGATTGAAATGAAAAAGCTGTCTATCGGGGAAATAGTGACCGCATCTGTGGCTGATATGAAGGTGCAGGCAGAGAGAAAGAACATAGATTTGATAAAAGAAGTGCCTGCCAACATTGAGATCATGGGCGACAGAGACAGGTTGACTGAAGTGTTCCTTAACCTGATAGACAATGCCATAAAATTCTCACATACCGGAGGCAAAATCACGATCAAAGCATGGGAAGAGGATGGCAGCTTGCGTATAACAGTGGCAGATACGGGCATAGGGATACCTGAGAACGTGATACCATTCCTTTTCCAGAGATTCTACCAGGCTGATGCTTCTCTGACCAGGAAATACGGCGGCACGGGTCTCGGATTGTATATAAGCAAAAGTATCATCGATGCCCATAAAGGCGAGATCTGGATAGAGAGCAAAGTTGGGGCAGGGACGATGGTGCATGTCAGGCTGCCCAAAAAAGCATAATCAGTATATGTTGAATATCGATTCCAGGTACTTCCTCTCCTCCGTCAATTCCCTTACCTTATCCTCCCGCGTCATTGGCTCTGAATAAGCCTTATCATCGATCTCTATTGTAAGGTCGCCGTCGTAGCCTGAACTCTGAAGCGCCCGCAGCACTGCCTCCATGCTCTTGTTACGATGCGACGGGTAGTGCTGTTTCCCGTCATGCGGCGCACCGACGTGCACGTTTATGATATTGTCTCCAAGTTCACTGATGAAAGACATGGCAGTCTCCGGGGAGTGGATGAACGCATGTGTCACGTCAAACGTGAAAAAAAGACCGGGAAATTTGCTTAAAACCTCTTTCATCTCCCCCGGCGTTGAGCACATGCTTGATACACCCGGCATTCTGTTCTCAAGGGATAGGTTCAGTTCAAGTTCATCCGCTTTCTTCGTGCATACTTTGAGGTATTTTAAGAACTTGCCCCAGTCCTCGTTCGTCGGGGTGCGGTGGACTGTGCGTTTGCCGGGATGTATCGTGACCACCCTTGCACCGAGTTTGCTCGCAAGATCAAGGGCCCACAGCGTCTCCTTTATGGTAGCTTCGTGCACATAATCGTTGTACGAGGAGGGATTGAGGTCAAGTATCGGCGCGTGAAGGGTGCATCCCTGCGGCATCATGGCGATGGCTTCTTCCAGCGCAGCCTGGACTATCAGATCGTGCCTGTCCTTCCAGAAATCAGGGGTCTCAGCCCAGAACTCAACGCTCTTTATGCCAGCCTCAAGCAGTATCTCCATTATATCTGAGATGCTGTATTCCCACAGGAAAAGAGATGCGCATGAAAGCTTCATTCCCGACACCTGTATGATTATTGGAGCCGAATCTATATATCAGTTGGCAATTTTCCTCGAATGTCGAAGTTCAACTGCAACGCCTTTTGCGCATTCTCTCATCTCCCAGCCGCTCATGAGCGCGCGCCCGGCCCCGAAGAACCTGTCGCCTTCCACTATCACCTCGTCGCCGGGGCGTATCTGGGGATCGGCATCCAGCACACCAGGCGCAAGTATACTGCTGTGCGGGGTGAAATCGCCTATCCTGACCCGGTGATTTGGATGGTCGCGAAGTCTCTCTCCTCCTTCAAGGGTCAGGGCAATGGTGCCGTACTGAGGGATCAGGGTCGCAAGCTGCATCTGTTGTTCGCGCGCGAATAGCTGGAACTTGGGATACGGGGCTCTGACGACCGCGCCCTTAACAAGCATGTCGCCCGCGCGTTTCCCGAACTGGTAATCCGCAGCCGCGCGCATAACGTCAAGTTTCGCTTTCTCTGACGGGCGCCCTTTAGTGTTTTCAAGCCCGGAGATCGCCTGATTCAGCCTTTCGAGGGATGTTCTTGAGGTCACGCCGCCTTCAGCCGTATATACGATATCAAGCCCAAGCTCTTTCTCAACGGATTCGCATATCTCCCTGTACGCGCCGTCCACATGAGCGATTATGTTCCTGTAGCTGTTCTTCTGGAGATACGAGCGCAGGCAGCCGCCTACGAATGCCCTCTCCTCTTTATCCCAGTATCCCGTGACGGGAGTATCGTAGTGGGCCGCAGGGTACATCAGTTCAAGCTCACGCGGGACGACGCCCACTGGGGATGTGATCACTACCTCATGCACGTACTTTCTGTACTTTCCTATGGCATTGATGAATTTCTGGTGGGACAATGAAATGGAATAGGGCTTCTTTGCAGAGCATGGGAACAGGACGAGTGTGTCCAGTTCAGGCGGTGTATAGCGCTCGATCACCCTCTCTGCGAACCTCCTTATCTCCACCCGGTTTAGCGATTCAGCAGTATTGGCATATAGAGTATTTGATCTGAAGACAGGCGTCCTTTTTTCAAGGAACGTATGCTCTGCATCGAGCAGCCGCAGCGCCGCGGTCAGCCAGGGGCGCGCCCTGCACTGGCGCTCCACGTACTCGCGAAGTCCTCCTGCCCTTATGTGCTCGCGGACGGCGCGCATCTCCTCGCCGAGTTTTAATGAATTGTGCCGCGATAACAATTCGGCGCGCTCCTTTTTAGGGAGCCTGAGAAGTTCCTGCGGCGTGGTGGCTGAACAGACTGTGCAGATGCAGGGGAACTCATGTAGCCTGTCGAGGTAATGTTCGCCGGAATTCGTGAGGTAGATATCCTGGTATCCCTTTATGATCGGCAGCGTCTCATCAACAATATCAACGCCAGCATATACGAGCATCGAGAGGTTCTCAGGCGTTGCAAGGGCAGGGGCGTACAGCAGCGAATCGGCGCGCGTGTTCTCCTTTAGCCGGATGATTGAGTTAATGAAATCCCTGGGCTTGTTCTCAAGCTGTTTTGCTGCGCCGAGAACGTACAGGTCTGAGGCAGGATATTCGCTGGCGAAGGGGTGGATTACAGTGCCTGTATGCGGCGGGTTTGAGGCGGGCTGAACCCCTTCCTGGATTTCTCTTATGAGTTCCTCCCTTGTATGCAGGGGGAGGGATTTGTGGGGAAGGATGATTATTTTTTTGCTCTCAGAGGTTTCGTGGGGTTCGGTTTTTCTCCAGAGTGAGCCGGAATCTACTATAGGAGAGTCCTTTTTGTGGATCTGGATGATGGTGGGGGTTGAGAACTCCCTATCAAGAGCCAGTTTGCCAATCCTGGCGGCTCCGTCGCGGTGGGTTATTTCGAAGATTTTGGTCATATGGTCTCGTAGTGGATCAGCCGCAGATGGATGCGGTTGTTTCTATTATCTGTTGTTTGTATCAAAGCTCATAAATTCCCGAAATCTATGAAAATTAGCCGCAGATGAACGCAGATGAACGCAGATGCAACCTTATATCTGCGTTCATCTGCGTTTATCTGCGGTTTTGTTTCTCATAGATATCGTGGTTATTTTCGAACTGCGCTATAGTTGTTAATGTTTGGTGCTGTTTATGTGTGAGGCTTATTTAAATCTGAGCTTATTCTGGGACTAGAAACGGGATGGAACACAGAGCAAGAATGAGCAGAAACACAAAAGGGCGCACGCATCGAGCAGGCGCCCCGGCAGTCTGTTGAAGACTGTATCTGATCGATCACACCAAATTTGTTATTGTATCGCTGGTTATTTAAAAGTGTGGGAAAGTCGAGCATAAATAATTATTTTCACTCTGCTCTTACCCAGGATTTTTATGTATGGATTTTAGAATATAGACCATGGATGCTGTCAAAAGGAGAGAACTCATGGCTGGGACGCTGGAACTACAACATGCAAAAAACGCTATGTACAGGCCTTGGCCTTAAGAGGCTGTCCGACAATTACTCTCAGTAATAAAAATTAACGAAAATTTTCCTCCTTTTTCGATTTAAAGCCCTAATATGCCTTCTTTTTTTCAAGGTTTTGAATTACCGGATAGCCTCTTAAGTCCGGGGTTTGTGACTTGAAGTTTTCAGAACAATCCAGTCCTCTGCATGGGGATCATCTATCGGGCACTCACTCCCTCACCAGCCAGCACCACAGCGGCACAAACCTCACCCTCTTCCCCCCCCTCTCCTCCTCCCCAAAATAATCATCCGTTACCACAACCCCCTCCCCAACCTCAAGCTTCCCCATAGCCTCCACCAGCCCCTCCACTTCCCTCTCTTTCGTCTTGGCATCACGAATATCCCAGCATACCTGGACAAGCTGTTCCACCTTCAAGCCCTCCATAACCACGAAATCCACTTCACCCTTTCCCTTCCAGTAATATACCCTCTTCCCTCTCCTCCTAAGATCAATAAAAACAAGGTTCTCGCTGAGCCTCCCGATATCCTGGGAAAACCTGAAAGCCACTGCGTTCCTCATCCCTGTGTCGATGAAATAGACCTTCTTCGGGTTTTTTATCTGCTCCTTCAGGGAATATGAGAATTTAGAAACCTGGAAAGAAAGATAGGCTTTTTCAAAATATGTAAGATATTCCCTTACTGTATTCTCATGAATCCCAGCCAGTTCCCCGATGTTATGGTAACTCACTGCGTTTGAGATATTGCTTATCACAAAATAAGCTATCTCTTCAAGCTTATTGGCATGTCTCACCTCGAAGCGGGGAATTATATCCCTGTACAGGATATCCTTATAATATTCTTTTAAGACCGCCTCCCTTTGCGATTCGTCAAGAAAGACCACCTCTGGAAAACTGCCCCATTTAAGAACCCCATCGAGATAGTGCCTCAGGGAATCCTTTATCCCGTAGTTCCTCATATAAATCTCTCCGGGATCGGGTGACACAATTATATCTTCACCCTTTGCTTTCAGCACTTCCCTGAAATTAAAGGGAAATACCTCGAACTGGAGGTTCCTTCCTGTCAGGAGCGTTGAGAGTTCGGAGGATAAAAGAGTGGAGTTCGAACCTGTTACTACGAACTTTATACCCTCTTCCATATCGTAATAGGCTTTTATCCACTTCTCCCAGTTCGGGACGTTCTGTATCTCATCAAAGAGGAGATACTTTACTCCTTTCGGATTTTTAAGTTTTAAGTAATCTCTGTAAAGCGTCTCAATGCCTCCAGGTTCGGCTCTCAAACCCTGGAATACAGGATCGTCGAAATTCACATATAGCACGTTCTCAGGCGGCATTTTTTTTAAAAGGACATCCACAAGTTGAAACAACAGGTAGGATTTGCCCGACCTTCTAACCCCGGTTATCACAAGAATATACTTCGTATCAAGAAATCTCACAACCTCAGGTTTAATATCCCTCTCTATGCCGACAGGAAATTTTTCACCCCTCCAGTGCCTGTTCTGCCTGATCAGTATTTCTTCATACGTCATCATCCATAATATAGTATTGATAAATCTTAAATTTTTCGTAATATATTATGGATGAAGCTAATGTCCGGTTACATCCCCTCATACACGCGCCGCCCTACCCACCACTTTAGCCTTTTGTGCGATCTCCTCCATCAGCGGGTGCTCCCCACTATAAACGAACGTAAACTCCGCCTCAGGATTCAGTTCCATCAGCTCAAGCGTATTCCGAAGCGCAACCGTCAGAGACTCATAATCCGGCTCATCCGCCACCTCTGCATTGAAAGGATACGTCTCCTTAAGTTCCAGAGGATACGCGCCAAACGGCGGCTTGAACTCAAGCACCCAGTCGAATTCCTCCTCATTATCAAGCCTTCCCGCCCTGATAAGCACCCTGCCTCTCAGATCGAAGTTACTGAGCCTTTTCCTGTACCTCAAAACCTCAGGTCTAAGTGCAGATTCAGGACCGCCGTAGAAGAAGGTCGATCTCGGCTCTGGCTGTATCTGCTCTATCCATTCCGCGTGAGACAGCGCGCGCCGAAGCCCGTCCAGGAGCCGGGGGTGCGTCCTGCATCTCTGCTCCACGAGTTCCCAGAGGCTTCCCTCTTTTATCGCCTGCTTGACTTCCCGCATCTCGGCGAACGTAGCGTAGAGGTTGTGGCGTGCCAGCAGTTCTTCCCTCTGTTCGCTCTTTATCAGTTCATCCGCGCCGTGAGAAGAACATACAGGGCACGAACACGGCAGGTACTGGAGTTCATCCACATGATACGTCCCGCGCACGGTCATGTACCGCCCTTCCTTGGCGTACAGCGCGTAGGAGGCTGAATCGAAAAGGTCGCAGCCCAGCGCCACAGCCAGTGAGAACATCATGGGGTGCCCTGCGCCGAAGAGATGCACGGGCGCGGCGGGAGAAAGACCTTTCTTTGAAGCCACGATGACATCCACAAGATCAGAGTACCTGTACGATTCCATGAGAGGCACAACTGCTCCGAGGGGGTATACATCAAAATCCGCCGAACTTAGCTCGCGCCCGGCCCGCTCCCGCAGTTCTGGGAACGTCGAGCCCTGCACAGGCGCAGCAAGAAGCATGTCACCTTTCAAAGCAAGGGCTTCCTTAGCTCTTTCTAAGGTAATTTCAAGTTCAGCCTCAGCGCGCTCCTTCGGGACATCGGGCGGAGTGGGTATATCGAGGGGAACTCCTATGTCTGAGCCGATATCCTGCTGGAATTTTACGATCTGCGCGTTATTCACCTCAACCTGCCCGTACACTGATAACTGGTAGGAACCCGAATCTGTCATTATCGGACCGCCAAAACCGAGCAGAGAATGCAGCCCCCCGCTCAGAGCGCGCTCCTTGAGTTCAGGCTTGCGGTAGATTATATAGGAATTCGTTATTATGATCTCTGCACCGAACTCGCGAAGCTCGGAAGGCTTGATGGTCTGGATATTTGGATTTACAACAGGCATGATGGTCGGGGTCTCGATAATCCCGTTGCGGGTTTGGAGGCGCCCGATGCGACCTGCGCAGGCTTTGTGGGTTATTTCGAAGATTGGGGGCATGACTGGGCTTAGTTATGGCGGGGAAGTATATTAGGGTGAGGTTGATCTGATTAGCTATGAATCTCAATTTTCGAGTTCGATTGCTTAATAATCATTATGTGTGTATATGCACATACATGCGTCTATGGCTATGAAAACCATAACTATCACTCTGGAAGCTTACAAAAAGCTACCCATAAAAAATCGCAAATGAGAGCTTTACCGACATGATATTACGATTGACCAAAAGAAGAGATACACTTGCTGTCATCCGTTCTATGGAGCCCAGTACTGAACTGGCTGATAATTTCGTAATATATAGGGATTTTAACCGCCTGATCGCGAGCATCTGTCTCAGCCACGGGGAACCGTTGCTCACAGGGAATACAAAGCATTTCTCTAAGGTTCCAGGACTGGCGCTTGAGGTATACTAAAATCATGCGCTCAAATATGCCAATAAAATGACCGCTAAGAAATATACGGCATCAGGTCAAAACTATGCTCTTTCCACTTCCCGTTCGCCGATATCTTCATATACAGCTTCGGCTCATCACTCCTGCCGACGAGCGGGAAGCACATGCCTGTGACCGTGCGTGCCTTCGGGAACACTTTGTAAAGGACGTCGGTATCGCATAACCCGCTCAAATCCTTGGTGTTGTACAGGTTGCCGTACCTCTCAAGCTGCCTTCCATCTTTAGTGACAATCGCCTTTCCTATTATCTCAAAATCTATGCGTTCGCTGTGGTTATTTACCATCTCAAGTCTGACTAAAAGGCAAGACTCTGCTCTATCTATCGTCATCTCGATACAGTCTTTAAGATATCCGACCTCCGTTACCTGGAGTTCATAGTTCGGCAGGGGTTTTGAGAAATTTCCTGCTATATCGCTGGCTGCTTTAGAGAGTTCTCCGGCGATGTACTGATAGGTCGAGGAGAATTTCTCTGCAGCCTTCTGGTAATGGATACTTAAACCCCCCTCGTTGACCTCAATACCGCCTGAATAATACACCAGAACCAGTAATGCGATCAGTACGATTATCGGTATTTCTTTCACACTTCACCTTTGGCTTTATAAGTGTGTATTGAACACCTACATAAGGCTCTTTGTGAATATTTTGTGAATTCTGTATCTTTTAGCTTTTGCCAGTTCATACAGATTCCTCAGTCTGTTCTCTGCAATAAAATCGGAGTAACAGTTCGCAAGAAAGCCATTATCAAACTCTTCCTGATGTATATTCGCCCTTTTCCTTATCGTACCTGCGTTCGATTTTATTCAAATAACCTTCTGTGCTTCTCCTGAAGTAACGAATAACGCCAATATTGTCACCCCCTTGATCATTTATATGCATTATAAACGGATATATTTAGGCGAACAAAAGACTCAACCCAGAGGAGACCCCGGATGACAAAGGTTTTTCTGCAATCAATTTATAATAAACAATACAGATCTTTGTGCAAAACCGAGGTGGTACACACGAGAGTGGCTATAGCTGGGGCGGGGATAGCAGGAGCATATCTTTACAGGCTCCTGCGGAATAAGGGCAGGAATGAGATACATATATATGATCACCAGCATACGACCGGGTGCGGTATTTCCCCGTGTGCATGGGGGGCGACCGGAGAGTTCAATAAGCTGCTGGAGTTCGCTGGATTGGATCCTGAAAAATATATTTTGCAGCATCTCGATCACGTAATAATAGATGGAACTGAGACCAAGGTGAATATAGTGACTTTCAATAAGCCGCTCCTTATCAGCGACCTGCTCGGCGGCGCCAAGGTAAATAATATCGCATTGAACCCTGAGTTATATGAAAGGGTGATCGATGCAACAGGTACTGAACGCGCGTACCTTCCGCCCATAAAGAACGATATCATCCTGTCATGCTCACAGAGCCGGGTGCAGAGCGATAAGCCTCTCGGCAACTGGGTCAATCTGGGTTATATAGGCTATGCCTGGTGCTTCCCCCTGTCGGAAAATATGTACCATATCGGCTATGGCAGCATCAGCCCATCCTCGTTCCAGGCATTATCAGAGGTATGCAGGACATGGGGGCAGGATGGCCGTACCATGTGCAGGTGCGAAGACAGGATACGCATCACAAGCCCGCACTATTCAACGCCTTTTGTGGATAACATGCAGGTCGGCGGTAATATCATACCCGTGTGGGGCATCGGCGAAGCCATAGGCTGCGTCGGACCCCTGGCTGGCGACGGTATAGTACCCGGCATGAGGAGCGCACAGCTTTTAGTAGAGCACTGGAATGACGCCGAGAGATATACGCACGCGGTATTGAATGAATTCAGGTGGATGAGGAATGAGCGCCGTGTGGTCGATAAGCTCTATGCGGGCGAAAAACTGGGGCTTGGCGAAGCGTGGGTATTTAAAAATAACGCCAGAAGAGCGGGGATGAAGATAGGGCTGTGGAGGGCTCTCAGAATGCTAAAAAAGCTTCGGGAGACTTAAGAGGTATCGGCAAGGAGTGATCAGTTATAGTTTCAGTGATTGCGGCTCATGATTTGGAGAAGAGGTTCGGGGAGTTTATTGCCGTCGACAGGGTGAGTTTTACCATTGAGAAAGGTGAAATGTTCGGGTTTCTCGGTCCAAACGGCGCCGGAAAGACTACCACAATGAAGATGATCCAGTGTATATCCCCCAAAACAGGAGGAGAACTTAAGGTGCTGGGGATGGATGTGAGCACACGCCAGAGGGAGATTAAAAGACTTCTCGGGGTTGTGCCCCAGGAGAATAATCTTGATCCTGATTTCACAGTGTACGAGAACCTTCTCGTATATTCGCGCTACTTTGATATCCCCCGCACTGAAGCGGAGAAAAGAATAGACGAACTCCTGGATTTTGTACAGTTGAACGAGAGGAAGAAGACACCGATAATAGAGTTGTCCGGGGGGATGAAGCGCAGACTGATACTTGCAAGGGCGCTTATCAACAACCCCCGCCTCTTGATCCTTGATGAGCCGACAGTCGGTCTTGACCCGCAGGCAAGGCACCTCATCTGGGATAAGCTCAAGGGCCTGAAGTCTCAGGGCAATACGGTTGTTCTAACGACCCATTACCTTGAGGAAGCTGCATACCTGTGCGACCGGCTCGTGATCATGGACCATGGTAAAATCCTGGTCGAAGGAAAGCCTGCCGAGCTTGTCCGTAAATATATAGGGACTGATATCGTGGAAGTTGAGAACGTCCCTGCGGCAGAGGCCTGTTTGAGGAGGCTTGATGCAAATTACGAGGTGATCGGGAATACGATACAGGTATATACCGATAATACTCAGAGGGTCACGGGCGCTCTTTTAGAGGAGTGCAGGCTCAGGCAGGTAACCGCAAGAAGAGCAACGCTTGAAGATGTATTCCTTAGATTGACAGGAAGAAAACTCAGGGAGTGAGAAAGATGCCTTACTTTGATATCCCAAAACTCACAGGCGGCGAATGGAAGGTCTGGCTCCGGAACAGGGACGTGTTCATGAAGACGTACAAAGTGAACTTCCTTCCGGCATTTTTGCAGCCGCTGCTATATCTTTTTGCCCTCGGGTTCGGGGTCGGGAACTACGTGGATACGATCGACGGCATATCATATGCCAGGTTCATCGCACCTGCCCTGATAGCCGTGGCTATCATGAACTCTTCATTCTTTGAATGTACCTTCGCCTCTTTCGTGCGTATGTATTTCCAGAAGACCTTTGATGCCATAATCGCCACTCCCCTGACTATCGAAGAAGTGATCACGGGGGAAATCCTCTGGGGCGCTACCCGCAGTACGATCAATACCGTGATAGTACTGCCCGTGCTGGCAGCCTTCGGTCTTATCGAGTTACCATCATCCCTGCTCGTAATCCCGTTCTCCTTCCTTGCAGGCTTTCTCTTCGCAGCGATCGGCATGTGCTTTACAGCCATCTCCCCCAACATAGATTCCCTGAATTACCCCATGTTCCTGTTCATAACTCCCATGTTCCTGTTCAGCGGCACCTTCTTCCCGCTTTCGCTCCTGCCGCTGTCCATCCAGTACTTTGCACTTGCTGTACTGCCGCTGACGCATGTGGTCATTATCGTGCGCTCCCTGACGCTGGCAAATCTGGATCAGCTCGTACTGCTGAGCCTCGCATGGATAATCCCTGTATCGCTCGTGCTTTTTATACTCTCAGTCAACCTCATGAAGAAGAGGCTCATCGTTTAATTTAAACACCTGCAAAACGCTGTCTATACCCCTCAGGGTAGAGATAATACCTTTTGCGTCCGCTGAAGCGACCCTGCTCGTCCTGGCAAACCTTGCCAGTTGCGAGAGGGTGTGGAATATACTATCGAACGCCTGTTTAACATGAAGGTCGTTGTCCAGGTTCTTCTCAAAATCCAGTTTCAGCCGGTCACTCAATCCTTTCACCCTTTTATCGCTAACCCCGGCATCCGAATTCTGGATGGCTTTGATAAATCCGTGAGCCTGTCTTAATCTGGATACAGTCTCCCTGAGCCTGTCATAGCTGAAGTCAAGCCTTCTCCTGTAATACCCGTATATCAGAAAGAACCTTATTTCCTCGCCCGTATACCCTTCCTTTAAAATATCGTCAATATAGATAATGTTCCCTTTGCTCTTGGACATCTTCTTCCCGTTCACGAGCAGGTGGGAACAGTGAAGCCAGTAGCGCGCCAGGGGTTTCCCTGAGACGGATTCAACGACCGCGATAATATAATCGTGATGCCTCACCAGATTGTCCTCCCCCCCGCAGAAAATATCTATGGAGAAGCCGAGTGTCTGGATCACCATGGCAGGGTCCTGGATGTTCCAGGCCGGTCTTCCTCTGCCGATGGCAGTATCCCGGTATACTGTGTCGCCCTTCCTGTACCCGTGCCACAGGATGAAATCCCCGAGGTTCCACGGGTTGCCGGGGTAAGTGTCCCTGTGGAAGCACCGTTTCTTTCGCGGCCAGCGGGACATATCCAGGTGCGCGAGCTTGCCAAAATCCCTGAACGTCAGGGGATCAAAATACACGTTCCCCCTGTACCAGTAAGCATTGCCGTTTTTTAAAAGCTGCTGTATGAGGAGGACAGCCTGGTCAATGGACGTGGAAGACCTGGGATTATAGGTCGGAGGTTTTATTTTCAGCAGCCTCATATCTTCAAAGAACGCATGGGCACATGGCTGGGTCAGCTCGAATATATCCATCTTTTCCTTCTGTGCTTCCTTGATGGATTTGTCCTCTATATCAGTAAAATTAAGCGTGCGGATAACCCTGCAGCCTTTATACTCAAGGTACCGCTGCAGCACGTCCTCAAAGAGGAACGTGCGGTAATTCCCGATATGCTGGCGCTGATAGGTGGAAGGACCGCAGGTGAACATCTTTACCTCGCGGTCCGAAAGAGGTTTAAAACGCTCAATCCTCCTCGTCATGCTGTTATGCAATACAAGCAATCTGATTAACCCCGAATAACTGTTTGATCCATAAATAGATAAATTTTCTTGTAGGATTTTAAAAACAGGAAGGCTTTTTATCTTCAAACTCCACATAATAAACAGGTAATCAGGAGGAATAAGATGAATAAAGAGACTGGTCAAAAGGTACCGTTTACAGCAGAGAACATTGCAAGATGTATGTGCCCCCGGTGCCCTGTCCAGGCAGAGAGCCAGTGCGTGAGCGATAAACTGGATAAAATGAATGAAGCGATGATAGCTGCAGGCAAAGGCAGGACACCGAAGCCTGATGAGGTTCCTGCTGTATACTGTTCTGCCGGGACTGCTGGCTGCAAGGACCTTGATTTTTCGCAGATGTGCATCTGCGGCAGCTGCTCAGTATGGCACCAGTACAATCTTGTGAGCGGAAAACCGGTATATTATTTTTGCAGGGACGGAAGGGCGCACTAGGGTATGGAAGTCCAGGATACCAGGGAAAACAGGGAAAAATGCCTATGCCCGGGCTGCCCTAGCTACCCCCACGGCTGCGCTGGAGAGATACTGTACTGCGGCCTTGGCAAAAGTGACTGCGACATTAAAGCCAGGGGCTGCAACTGCATCAACTGCCCTGTCTATTACGAATACAAACTGAACGGGCTGTTTTACTGCGACAAAGAGAAAGGTGTGGGTTTAAGCGGCTTCACGATGCGCAAAAAAAGGTCTGGCGAGGATGACTCCTTTTACCAGCGCATAGTGCACATCAAGGATATGGCAAACACCGGCGAGAGCGTTCCCTGCTCTATGGGCACACTGAAAAAGCTATCCTTCTCACTCGATGACCTGCATTTTTTGCCCGCACAGGTTGACAGGATTCCCCTGAACAGGGATGAGGAAGTAAATACAGGGATAGTTATCGGCAAAGGCTCAAAAAGACCGCTCAGGGCCTCTACCCCTATCATGATCACCGGGATGAGCTACGGTGCTGTCTCAAAGAACGTGAGACAGGTGATCGCATCTACTGCCGCGCAGTTAAAAATGGCTTTTAACTCAGGCGAGGGCGGCATACTTGAGAATGAGATCGTTACTGCAAAAGATCATTACATAGGTCAGTATGCCACAGGCAGGTTCGGGATAAGCGAAGAGGTGCTGAAGAAGGTCGCTGCTGTCGAGATCAGGTTCGGGCAGGGAGCCTATCCGGGCAAAGGAAGCTATCTTCCCGGCAGCAAGATAACGCCTGAAATAGCCAGAGTAAGGGGCTTGAAGAGGGGCGAGCCTGCTGTCTCCCCGGCGCACCATCCGGATATGACAGCACCGGCAGAGATAAGGGATAAGGTCTCCTGGCTTCGCGACCTCACAGGCGGGATCCCGGTGGGGGCGAAAATAGGATGCGGAAACATAGAAAAAGACATAAAAGTGCTTGTCGATGCAGGGGTTGATTTTATTGCCATCGACGGCTTCGGAGGCGGCACCGGGGCGACCGACCTGTACGTGAGGGAAAATGTGGGGATACCTGTATTCGCTGCGCTTCCCAGGGCTTACAGGTTTCTTACGGAGCTGGGGGTCAAGGACAGGGTTTCCCTGATAGCCGGGGGCGGTTTGTTGAACTCTTCGGATTTTGCCAAGTGTCTCGCGCTCGGAGCAGATGCGGTCTACATAGGAACAGCCGCGCTTATCGCCGCAAGCTGTGAGCAGTACAGGATATGCTATACAGGGCTTTGTCCCACCGGCGTGACCACCCATAACCCGGTATTACTTACGCGGCTCAATGTCGAGGAGGGTATTAAAAGATTAACGAATTTTATCAGGGTCTCTACGCAGGAGATAGCGAATTTTGCAAGGATCGTGGGGAAGGACGATGTGAACAGGCTGGACAGCGAGGATCTTGTTTCAATGAACAGGGAACTGGCGGCCATAACAGGCACGAGATGGGTGAACGGGGAGTATGTTAAATAGATGGGACTTATATGCTTTAACCTCGTAGTTCCCGGTGTGACCACCAATTCCTGAAATTCCCGCAATCCTCATCGCAGGCACAGGCAGCGGCGTGGGAAAGACCACCGTTGCCTCCGGCTTGATGGCTGCGCTCAGCAAAAGATACAGCGTCCAGCCGTTCAAAGTCGGACCCGACTTCATCGACCCGACCCACCATACGAAGATATGCGGGCGCCCATCCAGGAACCTGGACAGCTACATAATGGGTGAAAGCGGGGTGCTTGAGACTTTCATTCGCGCCTCGGCTGGAGCGGAGTTCTGCATAATAGAAGGAGTGATGGGTCTCTTCGACGGCTTGGATGATACTGAGGTAGCGAGCACAGCCCATGTCGCCAAAATCCTGAGCGTGCCTGTTGTACTCGTCGTCAATGCCCACGGGGTATCAAGGAGCGCTGCCGCCCTGGTAAAGGGTTTTGCAGAGTTCGACAGCGTCGATATCCGGGGCATAATCCTGAATAACGCTGGCAGCGGAAGGCATGCGGGACTCATACGGGACTCACTTCGCAGTGCAGGCATCGATATCCCTGTCATCGGGGTGCTCCCGAGGTCGCAGGAACTGTCTATCCCTTCGCGACATCTTGGTCTCCATATGGCTTGCGAGGATACGATGGATACAGCGCTGTTATCGGGATTTATCGAAAAGCATGTCGATATGGAGGCAGTGAGAGCGACTGCAGCTAATTTCAGGGCACCGGATATAAACCTGGGCGAACCTGATATGGAGTACAGCGCAAGAATAGGCATTGCTCAGGACAGCGCGTTCTGCTTCTATTATCACGATTCGTTCGATGCCCTCAGAAGACTGGGTGCCAAGCTTGTTTTCTTCAGTCCGATGAGCGACAGGCTCCCTGAAGTGGACGGCATCTACCTGGGCGGGGGGTACCCGGAGCTGTATGCGCGGGAGCTCTCAACCTCAGGAACGCGCGATGAGATAAAAAAAGCCGCAGAAGACGGGATGCCAATATACGGTGAATGCGGGGCGCTTTTGTACCTGAACAAGAGCCTCACGACAGACAGGACTTATCAGATGGCTGGCATACTTGGGGCGGATTCAAGGATGACAGACCGGCTCGCAGCTCTCGGTTATACGGAGGCGGAGGTCATTTCCGATTCGCCGCTTGCAGGCAAAGGAAGGGTGATAAGGGGTCATGAGTTCCACTACTCGGTTACGGAATGCGACAGGGATGCCAGGTTCGTTTACAGGTTGAGGCGGGGGAAGGGGATAGTCTCAGGTATGGACGGACTGATGGAGCACAATACCATGGCAAGCTACATGCATACCCATCCAGCCTCGGTTTCGTTCTCTGAATTCCTGCATAACTGCAGTAGGTATAAGTCAGGATGAGCATATACATAGGATAGGTCGGAAATATCTGCGGGAGCTTATGAATGTCCGAAGCTGTATTCATTCTTGTATGGCTGTTGATCGTTGAATTCATCGGGCTTGCTGCATTTCCTATTATAGCCTCATTCATCAACCTGCCTGACAGGGGCTATTCCATCTCTAAACTGATAGGGCTTCTCCTGGTAACGTACATGGTATGGGTTACCGTCAGCCTCGGTATTCTGGGTTTCGGGCTCGCAGTTGTTATATTTTCTCTGGCTGTTTTATATTTTATTTCCCTGCGCAAATTCGATCCAGGGCTCCTGTCCCTTAAAGGCACCGCGCTTAAGAGCGAACTTGTCTTTGTGGTTTCCTTCCTTGCGCTCACGCTTGTTGTGATGAACAAGCCAGACATATACGGGCCGCACTCTGAGGATTTCATGGATTTCGCCTTCCTGCAATCCCTGCTGCGCAGTACGCATTTCCCGCCCCCTGATCCCTGGATGGCAGGAGAAACCCTGAGCTATTATTACTTCGGGCAGCTGATCGTGGCCATACTCATAAAGTTATCCTCCATCCCTTCTAATATCGCGTACAATCTCGCCGTAGCAATGTTCTTTGCGCTTACAGCACAGGCTGCGTACGGCGTGGGGTATAACCTCACCAGGCGCCCTTTTTACGGCATTATAAGCGCACTGTTCGTATCAGTGAGCGGCATAATGTCCGGCTTCCTCCAGCTTATCGCATACCTTGTTCCGGCTGCGCGAAAGTATATAACCTACGCGCCTCTGCAGGTGCCGGATATACAGCAGTGGCTCCTGAAGTTCGATTTCTGGAACTCGATAAGCATCATCCCGCAGACCTTCAACTTCTACCCCTACCATACGTTCGCCCACGGCTACCTGCATGCCCATATGATGTCAATACCGTTCCAGGTAATGCTCATCACCCTGGGTCTGGGTCTGTTCAGCAGGGGAGCTGTGGGAAGGCGGGATATCCTGCTCCTGGGGGTATCCATCGGTTTCTTTGCAGGGCTGAGCATATGGGAATATCCCACCTATCTCCTTTTCGCGTACCTCGTCTTCATTCTCGTCCGGAGAGAGGATGCTCTGAAACTTGGCGTCCAGACAGCAGTTCTCAGCCTCATCCTTTACCTGCCCTACTACCTGTCCAGGGACTCAGGAGGGTTTGGCGGGCTCATGCCCGTACCGCAGAGAACTTTCCTTCTGGACTTCCTTGAAGTGTTCGCTCTCTTTGTATTCCTGATACTCTCCTTTCTTTTTGTGTACTTCTGGCAGCGCAGGGAGACTGTCAGTACCAGAACGCATGCATCCCGGCTTATGGCAGCAGCGCCTCTTCTTGTATTGATATCCGGGATCACTTTCCGATCCCAGGCATTACTATTGCTGGCTATCGTGACACTGGTATCTGCTTACGGGCTGCTCAGGTTCAGGGGGCGTGAGGAGAGGTTTGTCCTGCTGCTTACACTGCTCGGAAGCCTTGTGGCTTTATTCCCCGAAGTCCTTTACATCATGGATGCCATGCCTGTGGCGCGCTTTAACACGATCATGAAGCTGCACCTTCAGGTGTGGGTTCTGTGGGGGATCGCTTCCTCGTATGCGATTTATTATACTCTCGGTCGGGTCGGGAACGGCAGGTCCAGGAGGATAGCCGGGGCTGCCTGGTCTGTGGCTGTAATTTTCCTGGTTCTTGCCTCGCTTGTCCATCCTATCGCGTCCACCACAAGCTGGACAAGCGGCACTACGTTTTTCGGCACCTCGACCAGAGGAACTCTGGACGGGACTGCATACCTTGAAAAAACGAATAGAGAGGATTATATGGCGATCCGCTGGATAAATGGGAATATTACGGGCAGCGGGGTTATCCTGGAAGCGCCGGGCAGTGCCTATGAGTATTCATCGCGCATCTCCGCGCTCACAGGGCTTCCGACCGTTATCGGCTGGAAATCGCACGAGCAGATCTGGAACAATAACTGGAGTAAGGCAGAGGAGCGTGCGAAGGACGTGGATATAATATATTCTACCACGGATAAGAGAAGGGCGCTCGAATTGCTGAAAAAATACGGTGTTCAGTACGTTTATATCGGGGATATAGAGACCGGGAAATACCCGCAACCGGGGTTACAGAAATTCAACGACAGAGAGAGCTTCGAGCCTGTGTATAACGATACAGTGCAGATACTTGAGGTTATCCAAAAAACATTTTAAGCAATAGGATAATGTTGGAGCAGCGATATGGACGAATTCAACAGGATCAAACAATTGAAGGATGAGAGGAACGCTATAATCCTTGCGCACAACTACCAGCGCGGTGACGTGCAGGATGCCGCTGATTTCGTTGGGGATTCTTTCGGCTTGAGCAGGGCTGCGGTCTCAAGCGGCGCGGATGTTATAGTGTTTTGCGGGGTGGATTTCATGGCAGAAAGCGCCGCTGTGCTAAACCCCGATAAGACCGTGCTCATGCCAGAGCTGAGCGCACAGTGCCCCATGGCAGGCATGATAACACCTGAATCCCTGAAGCTTGAAAAAGATAGGCATCCAGATGCCGCAGTCGTCTGCTATGTCAACACCTCGGCAGCAGTGAAAGCTGAGAGTGATATATGCTGCACCTCAGCAAACGCGGTCAAGGTCGTGAACTCGATGGAGGAAGAAGAGATCATCTTTGTCCCTGATAAGAACCTTGCGCTGTACGTGGCTGCGAACACTAAAAAGAAGATCATACCCTGGAAAGGGTACTGCCCTACCCACCACCTGATACTGCCGGGCGACATCCTGCTTGAGAAAGAAGAGCATCCACAGGCAGAAGTCCTTGTGCATCCTGAGTGTAGACCTGAGGTCGTAGCGCTTGCGGATAAGGTCCTCAGCACCTCAGGGATGTTAAAATACGCCGCGCAGTCGGAATCAAAGGAGTTCATCATAGGCACGGAGGTAGGGCTCCTCCACAGGCTGAACAGGGAGAACCCCGGGAAAAGGTTCATTCCCGCGACAAAATATGCGGTCTGCCCGAACATGAAAATGAACACGTTAGGTAGCATAATCCGTGCGCTTGAGAGAAATGAGCACATAATAAAAGTGCCTGAGGATATAAGAAGGAAGGCAAAACTTGCGCTCGATAAAATGCTTGAGGTGGGGCGTGGTGACTGATGGTTATTCTTGAGCGCTTGAGAACTCACCGCAGAGTCGGCTATGAACGGTGTTCATAGATGACGATGAAAAAGTGCAACAAAATGTACATTAACAACGAACTGATACGAACTCGTACGAACTCTAATTGGTTTGAGTTCGTATCAGTTCGGTGCGACAAGAAAGCTATACTATGAATTGCCAACGAGCTACCCCTTCCATTTGGGGTAATCTTACCGGGATGTGCTTTTGCAGTAATGCAGAGGTGCAAAGCTCCTGGAACAACGTG
>Ga0074199_1000885_pt1 | contig 34902 bp, 29 predicted proteins | sample EPASupsiteSAE347_FD_64528 | JGI IMG/M metagenome (GOLD analysis project Ga0074199, IMG submission 64528) | Bioremediated contaminated groundwater from EPA Superfund site, New Mexico - Sample SAE3-47 | ecosystem: Environmental > Aquatic > Deep subsurface > Groundwater > Contaminated ... | reverse complement strand
TACCTGGGGTATACGGACACGATACCCATGGAAGTGGGGCCCGGACGGGCTGAATTTTACAGTCTTCTGCCGTATGAGGTGCAGGGGCTGGAAATAAGGGCCCCCGGCCGCGTCCGGCAGGGGAAGGTTTTGGAGTGGAGCGCGCAACTGAAAATCAAGGGGGACAAGGCTGGCCTGCATATTTTCCGGATTACGCTCAAATCGCCGTCAGGGAAAGAGATCGGCTATTATGCCGATAACGTCAAGGCGGAACAGGGTCAAGCTTCCGGCAAAATCCCGCTGGCGCTTAACGATGAGCCCGGCGCATGGATTTTTAGGATCAAAGATGTGGCGTCAGGTCAAACCACTGAGGCGGCGTTCAACATTGGGCCGGAAAAAATAACAGAAAATAATTTATGGTTTAAAATGGAAAGAATTAAAAATATTTTTAAAAAGATTATCCTGCGAGAAGACAAGCAAATTGGGAAGGAAGAAAAAAAATGAATAATTACCAGTTCAGGTATCGTCTTTGGGTGAAAATTTTTCTAGTCCTGACTGGTGCGCTCTGGTTCGGGGCGCTCGCCATTCAGGCCGGGGACCGTTATGTGGCCACCAACGGGACCGACAGCGGAACTTGCGAAACATGGGGAACGGCGGCGAGCAACATTCAATATGCGGTGGATGCCGCGGCCAACGGCGAGACGATCTGGGTGTCAAACGGCACCTATTACCTGACCAACCAGATCAGCGTCGCCAAATCCATCACGGTCAGAAGTTTCAGCGGCAGTTGGTCGGATACCATCGTGGACGGCAACTGGCCGGCCTATACTAACCGGGTTTTTTATCTCATGAACACCGGGGCGGTTCTCTCCGGCCTGACGATTACGAACGGGTGTGTTACCGGCGCTATAGATTCAGTTCGCTCAGGCGCGGGGATTTATGCCAGATGTCTTCTAATAACCAATTGCCTGGTAACCGGCAATACCACAACCAGCGATACATCAAGACTTTGGGGAGTTGGTATTTGTCTGGGTTCGGGAACAGTATCGCATTGCATTATAAAGGGGAACAGAACATTGGGCCGCCATGCCGATGAAGCCGGTGTGCCGGGAATTCTGCTTGATGGAAACGCAAATTCCGGATCAAGGATAGTGACCAATTGCGTCATCGCCAACAACACCTGCAGTCTGGTCAGCAGCAGAGGGGCGGCTTATGTGTTTTATAATTCCACAATTACCTGGTGCAATGTTTACGGAAGCATTAACTGCTCAGGCCTTGATGTGGCAGGCACACTCGGCGCCGCCGAATATTGTATCATAACCAACAACAGTTCGTATGGGGCCCTTTTTAAGGATCAGGGTGTTTTACGTAATTGTCTGATAGCCAGAAACGGCAGTATGGGAGTATATTTCAGCAGCACAGCAGGCGGGATAATGGAAAATTGCACGGTAGTAAGCAATGCATCCTATGGAATTCAAAGCACGGCCCATTCCAGCGCCAATCCCTTCAAAATTGTGAACAGCATCATATATGACAATCGTGGCAACCCCAGCGTGGCACAATGGAGCACGACCAATATCCCGTTCACCAACTGCTGCACCTATCCCCTGCCGGATTACGCTTTCAACTGCATCACCGCCTCCCCTTCGTTCGTTAATAAGGACGCGAACAACTGGCGGCTGAAGACCGATTCGCCTTGCGTCAATGCCGGCACGAACCAGAACTGGATGACGAATTCCGTTGATCTTGGAGGGACCCGGCGTATCCGCTATGGAACCGTAGACATTGGCGCCTACGAACGCGTCAACGAAGGAACCATTTATTGCGTCCATTAATTTTCCCAGCCTTCCGCAATCAAATCAATATGGGCCAAAATCCGCCAGACGATATCATCAATCGCCAATTATTTATCGCGCGCAAGGGCAGGCCGCACAATCCGGCCATCGCGCGCCGGGACAAGCTGATGGACGCCGAAGCGGCTGAACTGGCGGCCGTATTCAACGATGTCCTGCCGTGGTTCCGGCGCATGGCAGAAACGCAGAGTTTTTTCTGCCCCAATAAATGCATCAGCGATGCAGCCATGTTTCTTGCGTCCGGCCATATCCTGGAAAACGAAGAAGTCAAGGCATCCGGACAAACTGTTGAGGCGACGTTCAAAGTTGGGCCGGGAAGAATAACGAAAAATAATTTGTGGTTGAAAACAGAAAGAATTAAAAGTATCATCTTACAGATTATTTTGCAAAAAAGTGGCCAAATTATGAAGGAAGAAATGAATAATTACCACTTCCGGCGCCGTCTTCGGATAAAAATTTGTCTGGTCCTGACGGACGCCCTTTGGTTGGGAGTCCTGACCATTCAGGCCGGGGACCGTTACGTGGCCACCAACGGGACCGACAGTGGAACTTGCGAAACATGGGGCACGGCGGCGAGCAATATTCAATACGCGGTGGATGCTGCCGCCAACGGGGAGACGGTCTGGGTGTCAAACGGCATCTATTACCTGACCAATCAGATCAACGTCACCAAATCCATCACGGTCAGAAGCTTCAGCGGCAACTGGTCAAATACCATCGTGAACGGCAATTGGCCGGCCTACCCCAGCAACCGCGTTTTTTATCTTATGAACACCGGCGCGGTTCTCTCCGGCCTGACGATCACAAACGGATTTGTCACCAATGCAACGTATGTATCATACGCAGGCGGTGCAGGCGTTTATGCAGCTGCCTGCCTATTAATAACCAATTGCCTTGTAACCGGTAATGCCACGACCAGCGATACGTCAAGACTCTGGGGAGTGGGGATTTATCTCGGATCGGGAACAGTATCGCACTGTATCATACAGGGGAACAGATCATTGGGACGCCATGCCGATGAGCCCGGTGTTCCGGGAATTTTAATTGATAATATAAACAATGCCAGAAGGATAGTAACCAATTGCGTGATAGCCAATAATAGCTGCAGTCTAGCCAGCAGTAGGGGGGCGGTTTATTTGTATTATAACGCCACCACAGTTACCTGGTGCAATGTTTATGGAAACATTAACTGCTCCGGTATTGATGTGGCTGGCACGCTGGGCGACGCCGAATTTTGCACCATCATCAGCAACAGTTACCACGGGAGCGTTTTTAAGGACAACGGTATTTTACGCAATTGTCTGATAGCAAGAAACGGCAGTATGGGAGCATATTTCAGCAGCACGGCAGGCGGGATAATGGAAAATTGCACGGTCGTAAGCAACGCATCCTATGGGATTTCAAGCACGGCCCATTCCAGCGCCAATCCCTTCAAAATTGTGAACAGCATCATATATGATAATCGGGGCAACCCCAGCGTGGCGCAATGGAGCACGACCAATATCCCGTTCACCAACTGCTGCACCTATCCCCTGCCGGATTACGCGTTCAACTGCATTACCGCCTCCCCTTCGTTCGTTAATAAGGACGCGAACAACTGGCGGCTGAAGTCTGATTCGCCCTGCGTCAATGCCGGCACGAACCAGAACTGGATGACGAATTCCGTTGATCTTGGAGGGACCCGGCGTATCCGTTACGGGATCGTGGACATAGGCGCCTATGAGCATATTTGTGACGGAACTCTTTACCGTTCCTATTAATTTTCCTCCAACCTGACATTCCGCAATCAATATGGGCCAAAATCCGCCAGACGATATCATCAATCGCCAATTATTTATCGCGCGCAAGGGCAGGCCGCACAATCCGGCCATCGCGCACCTGTCCGAAACGCACAGCCTTCCGGCCACGGCCGACTATCTGCTTGAGACGGCGGTGAAAGGGAAAAAAGACCCGGATACCGCCAAAATGCTTTCCGCCATCCGCGCGTATCGCGACGCCGATCCGGCCAGCGCCACGTTCGGATCTTACAAGTGGTTCGTTGAAGACCCCGCCATTCACGACACCAACGCCTCGTTCTTTATCTGCCTGCCGCTCGCCGCGCTTTGGCTCGTTTGCCGAGACAGTCTGACGAATGCCGAAGCGGTTGAACTGTCGGCCGTATTTCATGACGTGTTACCATGGTTCCGGCGCATGGCCGATTCGCCAAGTTTTTTTTACCCCAACAAATGCATCAGCGACGCGGCCATGCTTCTCGCGGCCGGCCATATCCTCGGGAACGAGGCGGTCAAGGCGTCCGGCCGGGAATTCTGCAGCCGTTATTTTGACTACTATGTCCGCCGCGGAACCGGATGGGGCGAGGACCACTCGCCGTGTTACACCGCGGTCATTGTGGAGATGACGCTCTTGATCATGGCGCTGGAAAAGTCCGGCGCTCTCTTTGACAAGGCCCGGCGCATGACGGACGCCATTCTCGGATGGGTTGCGTTTCATGACGGCGTTGATGCGGTGCCAAGCATCCGCGGGTATAACTCTGACTGCGCCATCAGCGTGCCGTATCAAGCCGCCGCCTTGATCAATGCTGTTCCCTCCACGCTTCTCGGCATCCTGAAGGAGGCCAGCGGCTACAATTTCCGTCCCGAACCGCGGCAAACTCCCAGGCAGCAGCGATGGCGCACATTTGACGGACATTTCAGCACGAGTTACATCGGCAGTCAGGCACGTCTGGGCACTTTAAGTTACTATCCATTAATGCCCAATTCCTATATGCATGACTCATGGGGGCTGGGGTGGCAGTCCAAACCATGCTCGTTCATCGTGGGAGAAGAGGAATACGGCGTGCTGGAATGGATGAGCGAAGATGATAAGGGCGTCATCCGGCAGCACGAAGCAAAAGACGGCATTTACGACTGGGACAGCCGCCATCTCTTCAAACGCGTGTGTTTCCATCCGGATGTGATCATGGTCGGTCACCAGGAAGAAAAAGCCGCGATCATTCTGCGCGAGATACATAATTTACATTCGCCGACCATCCGTCTCGCGGACCGCTGGCGGCTTGCGCGCGCGGGCGGAAGAATTATCATCAATGGCCGGGAGTGGGACGGCAAGCCGATGGAAGTCCCGCCCGGCTGGGTGGTGGTTCAGTGCTCCAAAACCGCCGTCGCCCTGCGGCCGCTCAAGTGCCGGCTGCCGGACAAGGCCAGCGATGATCCCAACCCGCAGAAACGCTCGGCCGGCAATATTGTGGATCTGCCTCTGAGGATAGAACGGAGCGAACGCGGCACCCGGCTTTCGCTTTTCCTTGTCAACGCCCATGACGGCGTTCTCACCCAGCGCCTGTTCTTCAGCGGCTGGTGCGTCGCCTTGCTGGACTCTCCGGATGACGTGGCAGGCCTCGCGGTTGCCGAGACCTTCCACGATGACGGCGAACTTCCGCGGACTTATGGCGAGCTGATCCGGACCGTGGAATTTACGACGCGCGAAGTCAGATTACGGCTTGTCCGCGATATGCTGAACGGCGCCGTCAGGCGCTTTATCAATGGCAGCGAATTCAGCTTTAAACCAAACATTTTTTAAGAGAATGCATCGGAAAGCGAGGTTATTCATGACGACACTCTCCCGCCTGGATGAGTATATAAATACGCTTTATATTATTGACACCCATGAGCATCTGCCGATGGAGAAAGACCGGCCGGCCAAGACGGACGTGCTGGAAGAATGGCTGACCCATTATTTTTCCAGCGACCTGGTTTCCGCCGGGCTTTCAAACCGGGACTTGAGCGTCGTTCGCGACAGTTCAAAAGATATAATGCTGCGCTGGAAACTTGTTGAACCTTTCTGGCATGCGGCGCGGTCCACCGGCTATGGCCGTTCCCTGGAACTTGCCGCGCGCGACCTCTACGGGATAGACGAAATCAACCGCAAAACCATCCGGCCGCTCAACGCGGCCTTTCTTGCCGCGCGCGCCAAAGGGAACCACTACGAATATGTCTTGGGCAAAAAATCGCGGATCGCCGTTTCAATCGTGGATCCGTGCCTCTACCCAGTGTCAAAATCGGCCGGCCGATTTGTCTCCGCCTTGAACATCAGGCCGTTTCTCATGCCGGCCCACGCGCGCGACTTGCGCGCCCAGGAGGACCGCACGGGAATTAAAATTCATTGCCTGGAAGACTGGGAAGAAGCAACGCGACGCCTTATTGAAGACGCCTTCAAACCCGGCTGCAACGTCGTTTGTTTGAAATGCGGCATGGCATATCTGCGCACGCTCCGGTTTGACAAGCCGGCGCGGAGCGAGGCGGAACAGGCCTTTAACGAACTGTTTGCCGACCGCAACCTTCCCGACCGCAGACCGCCCGTCAGGCTGGCGCCGGCCTTTGAAAATCACATGATGCACTTTATCTGCCGATTGGCGGACCGGAAGGGGCTCACCATCCAAGTCCACACCGGTTTGCAGGAGGACAACGGCAATCTGATCTACGACTCAAACCCCGCCCTGCTCAGCAACCTTTTTCTGGAGTATCAGGACGCGCGGTTTGACCTCTTCCACATGGGTTATCCTTACACCCAGGAGCTTTCCAGCCTGGCAAAAAATTTCCGGAACGTCTCTATTGACATGTGCTGGGGCCATATTATTTCCCCGGAAGCGGCGCGGCGAGCGTTAATTGAATGGCTGGACGCTGTGCCGGCGAATAAAATCAGCGCCTTCGGGGGCGATTATTGTTTTGTGGATGGAGTCTACGGGCATCAGAAGCTTGCCCGCCGGAATGTGGCCATGGCGCTGGCGGCTAAAGTTGAGGATGGTTCGTTTGATTTTGAGCGGGCAAAAGAAATCGCCCACTGGCTGTTTATTGACAACCCCGCGCGGATATTTAATCTGGAAAAGATTCCGGAGAGCCGCCCGCGGATTTAACCGAGGCAGTTTCAAACTATTTTTTGCCATCTCTGAAAGCGCGTCTTATGTCAATCAAAAATACAACTAATTTTAACCGCGAGATAGGGCGGCGCAGATGGGAGGAGCCATATAGAGCTCCGGACATCAAGCCGCCATTAATCGAGCGGTTCCAATTTAAGGTTCCAGAACATGTCCTGGTGTTCAAAGGGTTCATCCCAGTCATCTCTACGCTCTCTTTGGAGCAAGAACAAATTCCAAGGACATTACGCATTCACAAATCGGAGGGCAAAGCCTCCAGGCTAAAATCGCGCTTATGTCCTCGCGGACGAAACCTTATGAACCTTATTTTGGGGTTCCCGATAATTTTCCTTTCGTGCCAATATATAAAACGCCGATTCTGCCAAATGGCGCGCTACAGCTCCGATTGCTTTGCCATGCCCGCGTCGTTTGGCAATGGTTGTATACACCCGACACACGTGTCGTTCGCCATGGACACGATGCATGCGGCAGACCGAATTGGCCGCTTCAATCAAGGCCCATTGCAAATAGCGATTCACATCCGGCCGCAGGCGTCCGAAACGAATTTTACCACCGCTGGCGTGCACGCGCGGGGTTGTTCCCCCATACGATGCCAAATGAGCAGCAGTAGGAAAACGACTAACGTCTCCTATCTCCAGCATGATGATGGCTGCCAGAATGCGTCCAATCCCTGGAATAGTCATCAGCCGCTGCATTTCGGGAGTTTCTTTAATCAACTCTTTAATCCGATCTTCCGCAACTTCAATCTGTTTTTCCAGTCCCTCAAGTTGTTGCAACATACAGTCAGTCATGCTTTGGGTTGTGGCCGGCAAACGCTGAATCAGTTGTCTGACTTCCTTGCGTCCGGCCGTACCGAACGAATCGGTTGCCGCCACTTTCCATCCGTATCGTGCCAAAGCGGCCAAAATCCGATTCTTCAGCCGTGTTTGATGCCGAACCATAAACATCCGACTCCGGGTAAGATCGCGCAAGTCGCGAATCTCTGCCGGCGGAATCCAGACCGTCGGCAAAGTTCCCGCCCGTTGCAGACGGTTCATTCCGCGTACGTCCAGGCGGTCGGTCTTATTAATGCATCCCAGCATAACTTTGGCCTTGTAGGGATGGACCAATGCAGGAAGACACTTAGCCGCTTCAATTTCATCCACTATCCAGTACCAATTACCCGTCGCTTCTACAGCCACTGTCGTTCCAGCTTCCGCATGCTTGTTCAAATATGCCAGAATCGCTCCCGGCTCATGTTCAATCCGATTCACCTGGGTTTCCCTGTTCAATTTGACTTCTCTTTCAACTAACGTATAATGCTTATGCGAATCGAATGCTACAAACTGTTTCATGGCGCGTCTCCTTTCTGTGGCTTAATTGCCACGTGCGATATTATAAGCGCGAGGACTATTGTCCAGGAGACGCGCTTTCATCTATTCACAAAAAAGCACAAGAAACACAAAATTGCCAAATAATTATAAGATTATAATATACAAGAAGATACATTATGATAACGCCTTTTCTGTCTTACTTATTTGTGACTTTTGTGCATCTTTGTGGCTACTTTTGAAATTAGCTCCGTAACAACATTTTACCGGTGAGCCATTGATTCTGATTTTAAGCGGTTTTCTATTTGAGAACAATTACGCCACGCAATCCCTGGGCTTCCGGGAGTTCTGCGCGCTGGCCAGGTCGCTGGGATGCGGCGGCCTGGACTTGCGCCGCACCCAGATCCACGTCAGCGACGGCAAATCGCAGCGGAAGGAAATTCTTAAAATGGCCGATGATCATGGCCTGGCAGTCACCCAGCTGACTGTTCGCGGACCCGCCGGGGAAAACGAATCGCAGGACGATTTTTTCTGCCGGCATCTTGAGCTGTGCGCCGATTTGCGCTGCCGTCTGCTCAAGGTCATTAAATGGGAACCGGACTGGCTGAAACGGGCCGCGAAAAAAGCTCAGTCAGCCGGCGTGACGATTGCCTGCAACAACCATATCAATGCTCCGCTGGAATCGGTTGAAGGCACACGGCGAATCCTGGCCGCCGCCAGCCATCCCGGCTTCGGCCTGCTTTATGACTGCTTGCACCTTGCCCTGAAGGGCGAGGATTATCTGGCGTGCATCCCCGAATTCATGCCGGCCACAAAAAACATTCTGGTGCATTCCGCGCGCCCCGCTTCTGCCGGTGAAGATTCATTTTACGCCGGCGAAGGGCGCAAATGGGCACAGGCGCTACCGGCCGAGCCGGGCGCGCAAAACTGGCGGGAGGTGTTTAAACGCTTCAAACAGTGCGGTTACAACGGACCGATAACAATATTTGAGAACGGCTGGCCGGTCAGCCGCCGCGCAGAAATCGCCCGAACCGCGGCTGAATTTATCCGCTCGGTCTGGGCGGAGGCATAAACCATGGAACTATCAATCGGATTTATAGGCCTGGGAAACATATTGGCGGCGCATTTAAAAGCCGTTCGGGCGATGGCCGAGTATCAAATAGTCGCGGGATGTGATCTTAACCCCGAACCCAGACACAGATTTGAAAACGAAACAGGCGCGCGTGCGCATGTTTCCTATCATGAAATGCTCAAGGAGCCGCCGGACGTGGTTATCATAAATTTGCCGCATTATCTGCATGTTGAAGCGACCCTGGCAAGTTTGGCAAGTAAATGCAACGTGATTGTGGAAAAACCCATGGCAATAAGCGTGGCGGAATGCAATCGCATGTTGCAGGCGGCCAAACAGGCAAAACGCAGCCTGATTGTCGCCGAAGCCGCCAGTTTTTATCCGGGTCCCGTCCGGACAGGCCAAAAATTTCAAGAGGGTCTGCTGGGGGGTCTGTTTTCCGGCTATATGCCCTGTGTCCGCGATTATTTTAACAAAGGCCGGCCCAACTGGTTCCTGAACCCCGCCACAAGCGGCGGCGGGATGTTCTGCAATGTCGGTTTACACCGTCTGGCCATGAGCCGCGCTTGCCTGCCCGGTCTTCATCCCGGATCCATTGCATCCTGCACTTCAAGGCCTTCTGTTTATCCTGTTGAGGCTTGCACCTCGGCTTTGGTGAGATACATTGAAGGCGGCGCGATTTTGTATGAAGAAGTTGGTTACCATCCCCGCCCAGAGTGGCTGCCGATGACCCCGCACTTGATTTTTGAGGAAGGAATTGTCACCTGGGATGACACCGCCTGGCGGATGCAAGGCCGCGACGGCAGTAATTTCAGCGAGCCGCTCCCTCCCAGGACAAATGATTATCTTCCGATCTATGAAAACATGATCAAGGCGATTAATGGCGAACCTTATCAACCGGCAGCAGCCGACCTGGCTGTTGACGTTGCCCTGGCACAGGCAGCCTACAGCAGTTCAGACCAATCCCGGACAATCAAGCTGAACGAATCTGAATGGACCATCAACCGCTGATCCCCTGACTTTGACATCGGCAAAATCCGGCGAATACGGTTTGAGCGCCAAACAAATCGGCACGAACTCGCACGATGGATCAAATCCGTGCCGCATCGTTTCAAGCATCCGATGGTTTCGGCGACATCAAGGTCCAGGCGATGCAGACTGAAAGGGAATGTTCGATGTAAGAAAACGCTTCCTCCATTTTGGGTTTTCCGTTTGGATGATATTGTTCCGGTATACCTTTTTCGGCGACAACCATGTCAATCAACCGCTTCATCAACGCGCGACTCATGCCGGATTTGCCATAATGCGCCAAGGCAGCGGTCAATGTTCCTCCGCATCGGCCACACATCGTCGCCAAGCCACAATCCCATGCACGGCAACCTTCCAGCATGTCGTCCGCAGGATCAGACCAATTACCAATGAGCAGGTATGGTGCAGGCGGGATCGCCCGTGGCAGTGGATGCGCTTCAAATGTCCGGACAATGGCATCAGCCTGATTATGTTCCGGAACTTGAAACAGCAAGGCTAACGCATGGGTGTCAATCCGATAATGAGGATGCACGTCACCCTTTGGTCCTCTCCAGTCCACATAACCGTTCCCGGTCCATAGCCCGCCTTCAGACAACGGCCGATTCAACTGACTGCGTAATCGTCGCGCATGTCCCTGATATCTGTTTGCCAGTTCTTTTTCTCCCTTGGCGCGCAAAATGACCGCGGTGACGACCAAGCCCCGATAAGCCAAAACATTGACCAGAGAACTATGCCAGCCGTTTTTCAACAGGTCCGCCCATTCACATCCCTTCATCTTTGATTCCGCAGCCACCAATCCATCTGACGTCATGTAATGCAGATAAAAATCAGAGGCCCGCAAGATTGTGCCCAGGTCAGGCAAGTTACCGGTCGTTTTCCAGATTTGATAAACCATATCCAGCCACAAGGCGTTCCCGTCAAAAAAAAGTCCGTATTTCGGATTGACCCACAGATGGTAATACGGCTCGCCTGTCGCAACCCTTCCCCATGGAATACAGCCATCAAATCGGATATGCCTGCCCAGCCATTTAATCTGGGATTCCAGGTAGGAACGTCTTAAATTTGATATATATGGATAAGCGCCTAAAAATTGAAAATATGTGTCCACAATGCCATCCATGCCGTAGCCGGCATTGGTATTTGGTTTCTGCATGATATTGTCACAGGTTAACGTTCCCCGTGTTCCTCCAAAAAAATCCAGCAGGCCGCGCACCATGGCATGATGACGACGCGGATCGCCTGCCGGTAAATTGCGGAAAGGAAACGAATGCGCCTTCCAATCCGGCTCATTGCCTTGATAAAGGTTCAGAGAGAGTTGTTGGGCCTGTGCCATCAAGGTGATCTCCTTTCCCGCCCGCGTGATAACCCAATTCCCGTCAATTCCCGGATCCAGCATTATACCATGATTTAAACCTCCTTCCGTTACATCAAAACAGCTGATTCGTCCCGAACCTTCAAACCGATCGTCCCGATGCAACGCGCCGGCAAGCGGTAAACCGGCCGTTGAAACGCGCTCATCATGATAAAAATACAACAAATCCGGGTGAAGACGAAAATGAAAATCCCGTCTGCCATTCGCTTTTAACAACCAGCCAGAGGACTTTTTCTGTATGGCACAACGTTCGGGCAATCCGATCGCCGTCAGCAGACAGTTATGACCATGGACCAGTTTCACCTTTGATTTCTTCATCAGCACAAGTCTCCTTTCATTTAACAACGGCATGGCTTTTTGCCTTCACGACTACTTTACCACCCACAACCGCCGGCTTATTCCCATAATTGACCAGCACGCGCGTTCCGTTGGAATACACGGTTTCAAAAACTTTATCCTCAATCCGCCGGTGCGATTCAATGAATTCCTTCTGCAGCGCGCCCAATCCTTTGCATATCCATTCATATTCTTTCTTCATCCAGCCGATGTGTTCCCGAAAATTTCCGAAGGACGACGGGCGGAATGTAACCTCATTCCTCGGCATGGCGCCCCATTCTATTTCCTTTAAGATGCCGTTGATTACGGAACCGAATAATTTCGGATATACGCGCCAGTCCATTAAATGGTAAATTATCAAGCCGTGTATTGCGACATGAAAAAATGGCGTAACCTCGTCCACCAGACTTTTGAACTCGGGGCGCAAAGGCCATAGCCCAAAACAAGGAATATGCGACACTTCATCCACGGCCGGCAAAACAAAGGCCGTCGGCATTTCCACCGCGCATCCGCCGAAAAACGCCCGCACGGTCTGAAATTGATCAACAATCCCCTCGCCTTCCGCCCGCCTGGTCAACGGATGGCCATGCGTTTTATCATAACATCCGCGCAATGCCCGCGGCGTGCCGTCCAGATAATACCAGCCGTTAATTCCCAGTTCCTTGATGCGCGGCAAATCCCGGCGCATGAATCTCTGAGCCGCCAATCGGGGACAGGGAAAATAGCTTTGTCCGCCCGCCCATACTCCGCCCGGAACCAAATGCCCCTGCCGGTCGGGAATCATGATGCTTTCATCCCAATCAGGCGAGATACGGTAAGCATCGCTGTAATTATCATGAAAAGTAACCTGATAATCCATTTCTTTTGCCGCCGTAATCAATTCTTTAAGCCCCGCTTCGCCCCCCAGCCTTTGATCCACAGGAAAACGCGTTGGATACCTCCCATCGTGCCCATCCCAATTCCAGCCCACCAATATACACCGGATTTTTTCCAGCCCTTCCTGTTTTAATCGTTTTAAAATCTGCAGGGCTTCGGCAAAGGTGGTATAAACGCGGTATTGAAATGAGCCGTCCGGCATCTGCGCCTTGGCGGCGCAGAATATCTTGAGAAATCCATAGGCTTCACACATATAATCCGCTTCAGATGACATCGCCGCCTTGTCCCTTAAAGGCAGGACACCTTTTGTCTTCACAAGATATTCCCGGTACCGTTTGGCCATTCCAACGTAACCGGCCTCGCTTCCGGAAAGAAAATGATAGGAGACGACCCGGTCAACCGGGTCAATTTCATCGGAATGATGATGCCGGTAATGAAATTCAGGATGAATGGCGTTGGCCTGTCGCTCGCCCCAGTTGAATGAAGCGACAACGCCGGCATCAAAATCACCGCTTTCAACGATCGCCGCAAATGCCGTTTTCCCGTGAACCGCGCCAAATACCGGCAAAACTGTTATATCCTCCCATTGCGGCTGAGAAACATAAAGCAAACTGCGATATTGTTGCGGCGCGCGACGTTTGAAACGGGAAGCCAGACCGCTGTAGTTGGGCAACAACAAATACCCCTCTTCTCCGGTCCGCGCGGCAAATCCACAGGAAATTAACTCCACGCTCATCAACACAAATGACTGTTTTCTGTTTTCCGCCATCTCGCCATATGGGATTGATATTCTTAATATGTCCCTGTCCAATATGAAACGAACCAGAAAACGAATCCCGGCATCATCGCAATTTACACTCATCCCAAATTCCTTGCTTGAACGATATGCCAAATCTATACTAATTTTTTCTGCGGCAGGCGTATAACGCCGGTCACACCCCAAATCATGCGCTTTTACCGTGAATAAAGCATCACCGGAAACCCAGCGATGTTTTGCCCTTCTATCCTCAACGGTAATGGCACCTTGTTTTTTAAGATCAACAAAAACAGTCAAGGAATCGCTTGCTAATTTAACGACTCTATCCATATGGTTCCTCCCGCCTAATCGCGCGTATTGTGGCCAGCGCCATATTTGTTTATATCCCCAACCATTACCGGTCGTCCCCTGCTTGCCATTGATTTATTGGCGGCTTCCAGAAAAGCGATTACCTCCACTGATTCCTCGGGCAGCACGGCCGGCTTCCCCGTCTCAAAAAACTTTTTGATCCGCTTCAATAATTCCTGATATATTTTTTTCACATCTATCGCGGCCGTCTCATTTTTTTTCTCCTTCCAAACCGTGAAGCCATAGCCATGCACGCCTTTTTTTACACCCCTTGCTATTCCCAACCGGCCGTCCCTCCAGACCCCCATGGCCACCGGTCCCTGCGCATGGTCAAGGCAACGCACCTCCCGGCATCCCGGCCCCAGCAAGGCATACAACGGTTCTACGGCATGAATGGCATAATAAATCCAGCCCGGCATGGTCGGCCGCAATAAAAACGGCGCATAAGTCATGGCCGAGAGAATACGTCCGCCCTTTTTATCTGCCAGAACTTTTTGCATTTCCAGCGTAAAGCGCAGCGAAGAAGCGCTGAATACTTGGACCTTGTGTTTCCGGCATAAGTCCATGATGGCGCGCGCCTTGTCCGCGCTTGCCTCCAGCGGTTTGTCAATAAAAAGCGGTTTGCCTTTATCTGCAAACATCCGCGCCAGTTCTAAATGTTTAGAGCCATCATCATGCAGAATAAGAATTCCGTCCACCCCAGCCGCCAATTCTTCCGGCTTGGCCACGATCGCAACGCCCATTTTCCGCATCGCTTCCGCGTTTGCCGCCAGCTGATTTTTAGAGATCATTGCCGAAGGAAACGGCATGGCCGCCGCCACTCTGAGCCCTTGGACGGCCTGCGCCGGGCCATTAATCTGCTGCGTAAACACGGGACCATGTCCGTCCAGGCCGACCACGCCAAGATTCAGAACATCTTTTTTCATTTAAGTTTCGCCTCCAATTTTTGCACGATGTCATCCGGAACCATACAAGGCAGTTCCAGCTGTTTCCCGGAATAGGCAGCCTGAAGCGTCGCCATGATCACATCAAACCCATTCAAGGTATTAGCCAGACAGTTCAGGTGCACGTTCTTGTCGTCATCCAGCCAGCGCGCCATAGCCCGGGTAAATTCCCTCTGCCCGGGAACGTCATCCCCCCATGAACACTTCTCCACGCGCGAGGTTTTCATCCCCTCCGCCTGATAGCCCCAGTCCCTGTTTTGCGCCCACCAGGCCCGCCCCTTCGTTCCCCAAAAATCAAATTCAAGATGCTGCCAGAAATCTTTTTCTCCGATGGTCCCGATTGCATCTTCCGCATCCTCAAAATAAACGACCTTTTCTCCGGGGAAGACATATTGAATCAACATGTTCGCCGGCGCCGGATGACCATAGTCATATCCGTTCATCCCGGACGCTGCCGCCCAGACGCAGTTGGGGCTGACATTATTCAGAAAATACAAAAGCAAATCCACCGCATGGGGTCCCATAGAAAGAATATTTCCCCTTGTAACGCAACGAACCCAATGAATGTCGCCGATTTTTCCCTCATCCAGAATCTTCTTCAAATCCTGGCAGGTCTTGAAATAGCGCCGCTGCATGTTCACGGCTATTTTCAGGCCGGTCCGCCTGGCCAGCCCCTTGATTTTGTTTGCCTGGGCCGGGTTGAGCGCGATCGGCTTTTCCACGATAATCCCCTTCACGCCATAACGGGCGGCCAGTTCCATCGGCTCCTCGCGAATAGCGGGCGGAGTGACGATATGCAGAACGTCCGGTTTTTCTTCCTTCAACATCGTCTCCAAGTCCTCATAAAGACGCGGGACCCGGTATTTCCGGCCATATTCATCCAGCCGTTCCTTTCGTTTGTCGCAGACCGCATTCAGCCGTATTTCTTTGATTCCTTCATACGCCTCAATATGTGCCGCCGCGCGCGGTCCACAACCAAGTATCACAGACTTATAACATTGCTTTATCATTATTGGTTCTTCCTTCATTTTCTCTTGTGCTGAACATAAAATTTAAGCAAAATTTTAAATTGCCCCCCTCGCTTGTTTTCCATTTTTTCACGGCAGCAGACGTTTGGCGCAGACATGGGAAAAAACGCGGGCCGGGATGAATCCCTCGGCATATTTTACGCCGCATTGATATCCGCGGTAACGCGCGGATGTCTTTACGTAATCAACGAAATCAAGTCCGTCGTGGTCCTTCATAAAATCCATCTGCGATTTGTGCGCCATAAGCATTTTTATTTTCGTTTCCATCACCGGCGTAATATCCACATATTCTTCCGGAACAAACCCCAATCCGCACAAGGTGTCCATATAAACCACCGCCGGACGCTTTTCAACCGGAGGATTTTTATCTTCGTTTTCGCCGAAATACGGCGCTCCGGACCAGAACGAAGCATCCAGCACCAGCCGGCTGGTATAGTCATGATCGGACATGTAATCATGCGGATAATGAGTGATGATAAGATCGGGTTTCACTTTCCGAATCACTTCCACGATTTTTTCCCGTATTTCCAGCGTAACTTCCACGTGGCCGTCCGGAATCTCAAGCGGGAAAACCTGCGCGCCGATCACGGCCGCGGATGCCGCCGCTTCCCGACGCCGGATTGCGGTGATTTTTTCCGGCGCCATCTCCACGCTTCCCTTATCGCCCATTGTCAAATAACATATCGCGACTTTATCGCCGCGTCCGGCATATAATGCCAGCGTTCCGGCACAAAATGCTTCAATATCGTCGGGATTTGCGCCCACAGCTAAAACATTCATGTTTTACTCCTATTTTTCTGATTTCAATGCCACATAATACGAAAGATTCCTCGGATTATCAGGGTCACAGCCGACCGCCATTGACTTATAATACGCCATAAACTGCAAAACCGGCATGTACAACACATCCCTGATTCCGTCCGACAAGCCTGTTTTCAGTTCCAGCAGGTAATCCGCTTTGCCGGCCAAACCGCGGCCAGCTTTATCGCACAAAACCAACACCTTGCCGCCAAGCTTTTTCATATTACCAACCAGAGCCGCATCATACTTGCGTCCGGCATTGGAGGTTAAAATCGTCACCAGCATGTTTTTATCCACGTTTGACATGGGGCCATGCTGATAATCCAGTGAAATATACGAATCCGAAGGCAAAAGCACCATTTCCTTGATCTTCAATTGTGCCTCCCGGGCCAAGCCGTAATACGGGCCCGTCCCCAGAAAAGCGTATTTTTTGATGACGGAATCATCGCTGATTTTCCTTCCTAATTCCTCAAAAGATTTCATCCTTTTCCGCGCCAGGTCCGGAAGTTTTTCCAATTGCCGGCACCGTTCTCCTTTGCCGCTCAAAAATTCTGCCAGGTAATACCCGGTCAAAACCATGGCGGTCAATGAACGCGTGGTGGTTACGCTCTTTTCCTGCGCCGCTTCCAGGACAAGCGGTATATCGGCGATTTTTGCCATGGCGCTGTCGCCAAAGCATACTAGCGCCACAGTATCGGCGCCGTGTTTTTTTGCCATCCGCAATGCCATCACGCTCTCGGTTGTCTGCCCGGAACGCGAAATTACCACCGCCAATGTTTTACGTTTCCCGTTAAAAAAGCATTCGGGATTGACAACCAAGTCCGAGGCATGGACCGCCCGGCAGGTCTTGCCGGAAGCCTTCTGCGCATACGGCGCCACGGCGTTGGCAATATTGAAGCCGGAGCCGCATCCGGCGAAAATAAGTTCATCCGCAGCCTTCCAGATTTTCCCAATCCGCGCTCCCGCTATTCCAACTTTGTCAAATGCTTCCGGCCAGCATTCCGGCTGGGCGCGGATTTCATTCAAAGTATGCATTCCTTTTGGCTGGTTTGTGTTTTTGCTCATGTTTTGATTATCTCCTTTTTATGTCGGCAATTTTTCCGGCAATCCCACGGCGCTTACCGCCGCCGCGCCGTATCTGTTACCCAGCCGGACGGCATTTTCAACCGGGTCTCCCCGGCTTATTCCCAGTAAAAATCCGGCGTTAAAACAATCGCCGCCGCAACTGGTATCAACCACTTTAATATCATCCTGCGCCGGATAGCGCTCCAGCCGGCCCTGATATCTTAAAAGCGCCCCATGTGCGCCGTTTTTTACAACCACCCCCCTAACTGCCTGAGGCGGGAAAACAGCCAAAGCTTTTTCCATATCATCAATCCCGGAAATGGATTTAAGCTCATCTGCGTTCGGTAAAAAAAAGTCCAGATATGACCAGGATGGCCCCAATCCGGTCAAATCCCATTTGTCGTCCGGATCATATCCGGGATCCAGAGACGTTGTCATTCCAAACTGTTTTGCCCGCCGGATTAATTCGCCAATGTCGGGTTTAAGAACTTTCTGTAAAAAATAGGCCGCCAGATGCAGATGCCCGCCCTTAAGGAAATATCCGTTTGGCATATCTTTCAGCACGGATACCGCCACTGTTCCGGGATCGGTTATATACATCCGATCAGCCGGGTAGGTCAGGGAAACTGTTAGGCCGGTGCGTTGTCCGCCTGCCAGGCAGACTGTTCCGGTATCCAGACCGTATTTTTTAAGCTCACTAATTATCCAACGGCCGAAAAAGTCATCGCCGGCTACCCCGAAGAAATGGACTGGACAACCGGCCAATGCCAGCATACAAGCCGTATTGGCCGCTGAGCCACCGACCTTCATTTTATATTCCCTCCCCAACACTTCTCTTCCCAGTGCCGGAGGGGTTGCCAGTCCGGAAAAAATCAGGTCAATATTTATATCGCCCAAAACTATGATGGTTTTCATTTTTTATCGTGTTTCATCACGCCGCTCCAGTCCTTTTCAAACTGCGCGATGCCGTTTTCCGTCAGTGGATTATCAAACAATTGATCAAAAACTTTATACGGCAAAGTGACGGCATGGGCACCGGCCTTCATCGCCTCCAGGACATGCAATGGCGTCCGCACACTGCCAACAATAATCTCCGATTTGAAATTATATTTGGCGATCATTTCCGCCGTATTACGGACAATTTCCATGCCATTCACTCCCACCGCGTCTATGCGTCCAACAATAATACTGACATAAACTGCGCCACCCTTGCAAGCCAGGAGCGCCTGATTCTGCGAGGCGGCCATGGTCAAATTGATCCGCACCCCTTCCTTACTCAGCATTGACAAGGCGCTGATGCCGGCGCGCGTGGCCGGCAGTTTCACAACCGCGTTCTTTCCCCAGCCTGCCAGCTCTCTGGCTTCCCGCGCCATATCGGCGCAATTTGAAGACATGGCCTCCACGCTCACGTCGCCCGGCACTAACTCTATAATTTCACGGGCAGTTTTTTCAAAAGGTTTTCCTGACTTAGCAATGATGGAAGGATTGGTGGTTACTCCATCCAAAACTCCAGTTGCCAAAGCCTTTTTAATTTCAGTTATATCGGCGGTATCCAGAAATATCTTCATCATTCTTCACCTCGCTTGTTTTGTGATTAACCGTAATGTTTCAATGCTTAAATTTGTCCGTGGGGCGGATCGCCCCGTTCGGCGACCACCAAGTCCGTTTCTGAAAAATCATCGTTTCCCGTATAGTTGTTTTTTGAAATTACGCATTTCATTCCCGCATCCTAGCAGCCAGGAGGCCATTCCCCTAGAGCTTAACGCACTATGTTGAGATAAAAAAATTATTTAGCTTCCACGACAAATTTATATTCTTTTCCATGATACAAAGATAATTCTATCTCCAAAACCAGATCTTTGCCGCAAAACGTCACACCTTCCACACGAAATGCCGGCGCCGGCTCCTGAATGTCAAAAAGGCCCGCCACCGCAGCGCCCATCATTTCCACGCCTAGCGTCTGCTCAATCCGTGTCAGATGAATTCCGTATTTCTTCGCATAGATTTCATACAAAGAACCCTCAAGATTTTCCTTGTCTATTCCGGGACACAAGGCCATTGCAATGTAACGCGTCTCCAGCATCATCGGCGCGCCATCCGCCAGCCGCAGACGGTTGATTTTAAATACTGGCGCTTTAACCTTATATTGACGGCCATTGATCACGGACAAATAATCAGACTGGATAATTCTGCTGTCCAATACCCGCGTCCCGGGCTGTCGGCCGGCCTGAATCATATTGCGCGTAAAACTGAGAATTTTGTTGATCCGCCGCTCAACAACGTCTGTGCGGACAAAAGCGCCTTTTCCTTTGACTTTTGTAATCCAGCCTTCATGCTCCACTTCCTGCAATGCCTTGCGGGCGGTGGTATTACTGACTCCGTATCGGTCAATTATTTCGTTCTCTGACAATGTCCGCTCGCCTTGCTTGATCTTGCCAGATTTTATTACTGCCACAATATCCCCGGCAATTCGCTGATATTTAGGCAAAAGTTCTGTATTTTGATCCGTCAACATAACGCACTATGTCCTTTTTATGATAAATAAAACATAATTAACTGATATTGTCAATTGTTTTTTTGTAATACACGACCGTTCCCCGACTAAAGGGCAGGATTCTTTGATCTGGCCGGCATCGGCAGCAATGATATGCGGGATATTATCAGAGAAATGGAGAACGGCGCACACTGTTCGACAAAAACAAGCTCCTAATTACGCCAGATCACGGTCTGCCAACGCGTTGGGAAATGCGGGAATTCCAATGCGGGAGGATTGTCACCCTTCGGTAATATTCCAACATTTAACTTTCGCCCATTTATGCTTTATCCTGCGTCAACAACCGATCCATCTTCGGGCTTAACGGCACGGCACCGTGCTCCTTTATTTCATATCCGGTTTCGATACGCGCACCATAAAAATCGGGATGACCAAAGAAGCTTACGTCAACGCAAACCGTCATTCCGGGCTGGAGAATATCATCGCTGTTGGGACCGAAAAACGGCGACTCCGCCTCATGCAAGCCAATGGTATGCACGAACGGGCAGACAAGATATTTGGACAGACCTTTCCTCTGAAAATATGCCCGCGCCGGGGCATCAATCTCCCGGCCGGTTTTCCCGACCGCAAGCGCCTGCCTGGTCAGACAAAACGCTTCTTTTAAATGCCACCGGCATTCCTTCTGTCTGGCGGTATATTTCCCAGTTACCGGCAACAGATCGCCCACTACCCCGGCGTAGCCCATAACTTTCGGGGCAATTCCGATCATGACCATTTCACCGGCGGCCATTTTTTTTGAACTTGCCGTGGGAACAACGGCATTGGAACGCGGACCGCTTCCTACGATAGCGGCGAATCCGAACCCGCTTGCGCTACGCCGACGGGCGGCGTATTCGCCGGCAGCGGCCACTTCAATTTCGGTTACGCCGGGAGCAATGATTTTTTTCATGGCGGCATAGGAAACTTCCGCCAGTTTAAAAGCGGCGCGGATTTGACCGGCTTCCCATTCCGATTTAATATAGCGCAGGCGGACATAATCATCAGTGATGTCAACCGCCCGGACACTTTTAAAACCATCCATGATTTGACGATGGCAATCGGCCGGTATTCGTCCCCCGCCCACAAGGCCGATTGCGCGCAATTTGCCCAACCTGCTTTTTAATTCTTCAAACAACGTTTTGAAATCCGTGATGGTCGCATTAGGATATTCCTCATTCGGCACCATGAAAACCGGGAAATTGCGCGTATCAGTTATGGCGCTGTCAAGCCTGGCAAACGGTTCGCTTTCCGGTCCGCCCAAGATAAGCGGCGCGCCTTCACGCGGCACCAAGACCGCCCCGCTTTCGAACTGCGGACACCAGCCCGTCAGATACCAGCCGTTACCGATATTGAACTCGTCATAATAAACCAGGATTGCGTCAAGGTTTTTTTCGGCCATTATTTTGCGAACATTTCTAATCCGCGTTTGACTTTCACGTTTATCAAGGTAGCCCATGTTTGGCCTCCTATTTAAGGCTTTTTGTTGCGTTTATGTTCAAACCCCAAAGTGCTTTCCCGGACAATTAATTTAGGCAAAAGGCGGATATGCTTTATCGCGCTCTTCAATGGATTGCATGAAAGCAAATATTCAACCGCTGTTCGCGCCAATTCCTGATAATCCATGACAACCGTAGTCAGAGACGGATACGTTAAACTGCCATAAGGCAGCCCATCGCATCCGACTACGGCCACATCCCCGGGAACCCGGCATCCATTTTCGGCCAGCGCCCGCATAACTCCCAGCGCCATCTCGTCGTTAGTAAAGACCGCGTCAAAATCCACCCCGTGTTTGACGATATTCAAGACACACTGATAAGCCCCGAGGGCGGTAAAATCGGCGGCAATGATCAATTTTTTATCCAGCTCAAGCCCGGTATTCTTTAGTATTTCCCGATAACCCGTCTCAATTTCGATTGAAAAAAAATGGCCGGGATGCCCTTTGACAAGCAATATGCGCCTGCGGCCGATTTCCAGAAGGTGGCGAGCAGCGATCCGACCGGCCTCGATATTATCAAATCCGACGCAGTCGTATTGATATGTCAGACGCTGGTCTTCCGTGTAATCCACCAGAAGGGCGCCCGGCGCCGCGGCCATCAACGCGCGGAGTTTTGCAACCGGGAAATACCCCACGATCATGGTTGGAACATTGTTTTCGGAGCGCAAAGCATCACATAGCCAGATGAAATCTTTATCATCGCCGTCGCACGTCCGTAAATGACAATCGCAGCGGTGTTGCGCCAACTCCCGTTCGATTGAACCCAATAGAAAGGCATGATAAAGATTGGCCCCGCCGATTTGCCCGCCTACGACAACGCGCGCGGGCATTCCGGATTTTTCTGATTGTCCGCGCGGACGCCCCCTCCAGCCATCCGACTGATAATTCATTCTGGCGGCCGCCTTCAAAATACGTTCGCGGACATCGGGCGCCACATAACTATTTCGACGAAACGCCCTGCTGACGGTCATCGTGCTGACCTTGCATATCCCGGCAATCGCGGCCATATTAAGATTATGGCTCATTTATTTGTGTTAAATTTAACATATATGACTATATTGTCAATTCATGTTTTCTTCACAATTGATTTATAAGACCTCCCCCCTCTTAAAGGAAGGTTTCTCTCCTCCGGCCAGCCAATGATAATGAAAAAATCGGATTATTGTTTTGTAATACGAAAAGAAATTTAGTTATAGCTAAATTGAATGACTTATTATGAATTCATACAACCATTTGTAACTACACGAGGTGTTTCGCCAGGAATTCCTGCACCGGCTTGGCCGGAAGCTTAAGGCCGGCATGCTGATGTCGGGAAACGATAGCGCCTATAGGATCAGCATGCAGTCGCCGTAGCTGTAAAAGCGGTATCTTTCCTTGACGGCAATTTCATAAGCGCAGCGGATCAATTCCCTGCCCGTCCGCCGCGGCGAACTACCCGCCGCGGCGAGACTGCCCGCGGGGCGGTCAGCAAAGGCGCTCACCAGCATTAGCAGGGTTGAGCGCGGCAGGTGAAAATTGGTCAGGAGCGCGCCGACTATCTTGAAATGGTATGGCGGATAAATAAAAATATCCGTGCTTCTCGTTCCGGCCATGACTCTGCCTTCATCGCCTGCGGCCGATTCCAGCGCGCGCACCACGGTTGTGCCCACGGCAACGATTCTGCGTTTTTCGTCCAGGGCATTATTAATCGTCTGCGCCGCGGTTTCTTCAATAATATAACGTTCCGGCTCCATTTTATGTCCCTCCACCCTCTCGCTCTTGACGGGAATAAAAGTGCCGGGGCCAACGTGCAGGGTCACCGACGCGGTCTGAACGCCTTTTTCATGAAGTTTGGCGATTAAATTTTCCGAAAAATGCAGTCCGGCGGTCGGCGCGGCAATGGCGCCGGGAACTTTTGCGTAGACGGTCTGATAGCGTTCATAATCCGCTTTCCTCTGGCGGCGGCCATCCGGCGTGGACAGCTCATTTTTCGGCCGCTTGATATACGGCGGCAGGGGCGGCAGGCCTTCTTCTTCCATAATTTTTGAAAAATCTCCAGCAAAACAAATCTCCAGTTTAACGCGGCCGTATTCGCCGATTGATTGAATCACCGCCTTGATCTTGCCGTTTGCCAGCAGAAGAACATCGCCGGCCCGCGGCCGGCCGGACGCATGCAGAAACGCTTCCCAGAGATTATTCGCATGCTCCATAATGAAGAGGACTTCCACCCTGCCGCCGGTTTTCTGTTTCCGGCCGAAAACTCTGGCCGGGATTACACGCGTATCGTTCAGGATTAAAAGGTCGCCCGGTTGCAGCAAGGAAGGCAGATCGGCCGCGCGATAATGCGCCAGTGCGCCGCTGGAACAGTTCACCAGCATCAAACGCGCCTGCGTGCGTTCCGCGGCCGGCTGTTGGGCGATCAGCTCCGGCGGCAAATGATAATCAAAATCTTTTGTCTGCATTTTTTATGACTCAAGCAAAACTGTAACCTCAGTCATTGAAGGCAATGTGACCTGTAGCGCGCCACGGTGTGGCGCGTTCGCCGCACGCAGTGCGGCGCTACAACAAAAATATAACCCTTCATAACTGAGATCACGAAAAACTTCCAAAAACTCTTGATTTATCGTTAAACAACGCTAACATAAGGCCTTCTTTTTCTTAAAGAAAGGCAAAAAAACATGGAGGTTAAAAAATGAAAGTCCCGTTTTACGGTCATGTGCGGCAGTATCACAACATCAAGGACGAAATTGACGCGAACATAAAAAAAGTCCTGGAAAGCGGCGAATATGTCATGGGCCCCATGCTCAAGCAATTTGAGGGGGAACTCGCCAAATATTGCGGCACAAAATATGCCATCGGCACCGGCAACGGCACGGACGCCATCTGGCTTTCCCTCCTTGCGCTCGGCATCGGGCCGGGCGATGAATGCATCACCCATACCAACACCTTTTTTGCCACAGCCGAAGCCATCTGGTTCACCGGCGCCACAGCCGTGTTCGTGGATTGCGACCCGAAAACCAAATGCATTGATCCCTCAAAAATTGAGGCCGCCATCACGAAACGCACCAAAGCCATTGTGCCGGTCCACCTCTACGGCCAATGCGCGGACATGAAGGCCATTAAAAAAATCGCCGACAAGCACAAACTGTTTATCGTTGAGGATAATGCCCAGGCCTTTGGCGCCCGCGGCGATTCATTCAGAATCGGCGAACTCGGCGATGCCGCCAGCACGAGTTTTATCATTCAGAAAAATCTCGGCACCTTCGGCGACGGCGGGGCGGTTGTGACCAATAACTCTGAAATTGACCGGATTGTCCGCAAACTGCGCAATCACGGTTCAGACAAGCGCTCCTGCCACAGCATGGGCTATAACAGCCGGCTGGACGATTTGCACGCCGGAATCCTGAGCGCCAAGCTCAAACATATTGACGCCGGAAATGATCAGCGCAGGAAATTGGCCGCGCGCTACAATCAGGGCTTGAAAAACGCCAAGACCTTTACCCTGCCGTATGAAATGCCGGGTTACCGGCATATTTATCATCTCTACGTCATTGAGTTGAAAAAGGCCGCTCAACGGGACGTTTTGTTGAAGTTCCTCAATGAAAGCGGCATTGACGCCAAGTGCCATTATCCGATCGCCATCCATCAGCAGGAAGGATATCCCTGGGGCAAACAAGCGCGCATTGTCGGCTCCATCGCCAATTCGGAATACAATGCCGCCGCCTGCGTGTCCCTGCCCATGTTCCCGGAGCTGACCGAGGCGGAACAGAACTATGTAATTGAAAAAGCTCTGGAATGGGACAAAATCATGCCGTAGGCAGCCTGCCCGAACTCGGCCAAGGATCCGCCTACGGCGGAAACATTCTAATGCCGGCTAAGAATAGCCGCAGGAGTTTTTAATGACGCCGCATCCGTTGCTCATCCAGAATCTGCTTGATTTTGTAGCCGCCAGGATCGGCGTTCCCCTCGCCTCGTTCCCTGACGGCGGCATCATTGCCGGGTCAGTGGAAACGCCGGTGGAAGGGCTTTTGGTCACCTGGATGGCCACCCCAGAAGCGCTCCAGGCGGCGGTTGACCAAGGGCTCAATGTGGTGTTGTGTCATGAGGAGTTTTTATTCAACGAAATGCCCCAGGCGCCCATTTACCGCTGGACCTCTCCGCCGGATGAAAAACCTTATGAGTTGCCCGATCATCCCAACCAGACGCGGCTTCAATTAATCAACAAGCACCGGCTTTCCGTTCTCCGCATTCATTATGGATTGGACCGGCTTTGCATTTGCGATGATTTTATGAAATATCTCGGCATAACTCAGGTCATTGCCGGCGGCGCCTATGAAAAAGTGTACGCCTTGCCCAAACCTATACCCGCTCATGAACTGGCACGGATGGTTGCATCCCGATTGGGGGCTAAAGCCATCCGCATTGCCGGTAACGGCAACAAGATCATCTCCAAAGTTGGGAATCTATGGGGCGGCGTGGGACTCTCCTCCAACCGTTATTGGATGCGCAAGCAAATTGAGCACGGCGCCGAGGCGATTATCTGCGGCGAATCCGACGAATTTGCCGAACTGTTTGCCCGGGAATATCGCGATACTGTGCTGATAGAAACTTCCCATGTGGAGAGCGAAAATATGGGGTTACGCCACGCGGTCGCCATGCTGAAAGAAGCCTTTCCAAAGCTCCGGATTGAATTCTTTGAAGTGCCGCGGCCCAATCATCTGCTGATGATATAGAACTGAGAATCCGGCTCCCTGCACCTTTGTAACATTTTGACCGGCCGCGGAATCTGCTTGCCAACCCCGCCTTTTCCCTTTATGTTTTCCACATAACTTAAGGAGTAAAAACAACCTATGAACAATAAATACCGGGTCATGATTGTCGGCATGGGCAAGCGCGGCATGCACCACGCCCAGACATTTCTCGCCAACGGCCGCTTTGAGATCGCGGCCATCTGCGACATAGATGATGCGCGCCTGCAGGCGGCGGCCGCCAAACTGGGCAATCCGCCCGCGGGCAAAGACGCGGAAGCAATGATCAAGGACACAAAACCGGATGTTTTCTGCTTCTGCACCCTCCCCAAACTGCGCTTGGACATGATCCGGCTCGGCATAAGGGGCAGGGCCAAACTGATCGCCTTTGAAAAGCCGGTCGCGCTCACCAGCGCCGAGGGAATAAAGATAAAAAAGATGCTGGATAAGGCGGGTGTCAAAGCCGTGGTCAGCCATCAACACCGCTACGGCGAGCATTACCGCAAAGTGAAGGAAATTATTGCTTCCGGAGCGCTCGGCCGCGTGCACACCGTCTACGGCACGGCCGGCGGCTGGATGATGCACATGTTAAGCCACTTGGTTGACTACCTGCGCTGGTTCAATGACCAGGCCGAAGCAGAGTGGGTCATGGCGCAGGCCGCCGGACGCGGCAAGCTCACGGATGCCCATCCTTCTCCCGACTATATCGGCGGCTTCATTCATTTCAAAAACGGCGTGCGCGGAATTATTGAATGCGGCGCCGGTGCGCCGGACGTGCCGGAAGTTGATTACTGGTGGCGCAAATGCCGCATGGGCGCGATGGGAACGGAAGGCTTTGCCGAAGTGTTGACCGGCAACGGGTGGCGGGCGGTAACCAAAAACGGCGGCGCCCAAAGCGGCCCCGGCTGCATGAATTACGAGCTTGATATGCCGCCTTATATCCAGGAAATCGCCGACTGGCTTGATGACGACCAGAAAATTCATCAATGTAATTTTGAAAGCGCTTACAAAGGCTTTGAAATCATGATGGCGCTTTGCCGGTCCGTGATCCAGGGCGGGCAGATTGCGCTGCCGCTGAACAAGCCCATGGACGAAATCAAGAAGCTGGGCAAAAAGATACCGGACGCCAAGGTCATGCTGTCAAACCCTCTTAACACAAAAGAATATCCATAAAAATAAAAGTTTTCTGAACATTCTTCATTCTGCATTTTTAAAAGATGGAAGTCATCATCAGACCGGACAAAGAAAGCGCCTGCCTGTTGACGGCGCGCCTGATCGCAAGGGCGGCGCGCCTTAAGCCGGATCTGACGCTCGGCCTGGCCACCGGCCGGACCATGGAACGGGTCTACGAACTGCTGGCCGAAATGCACCGCAATGAAAACCTCAGTTTCGCCCGGTGTCAAACTTTCAACCTTGACGAATATGTCGGCCTGGCGGGAACCGATGAAACTTCCTACCGGTTTTATATGAATAAATATCTTTTCAACAAAATTGACATAAAAACCGCCAACACGCATTTGCCGGACGGCCGGGCAAAAAACCTGGATGAAGAATGCACGCGTTATGAGCAGGAAATAACAAAGGCCGGCGGCATTGATTTACAGCTTCTGGGGATCGGACAGGATGGACACATCGGGTTCAACGAGCCGCTTTCCGCCCTGCGCTCCCGCACGCGCGTCAAGGCCCTTTCGCCCGACACCGTCAGGCAAAATGCGCAATTTTTCAGCAGTCCGGCCGACATGCCGCGCCGCGCCATTACCATGGGCGTGGGGACAATCCTGGAAAGCAAACGCTGTGTTCTTCTGGCGACCGGCGAAGCCAAGGCCTCCATCATTGCCAAGGCGGTGGAAGGCCCGATAACCTCAATGATTTCCGCCTCCGCCCTTCAGCTTCATCCGCACTGCACCATTATCATTGATGAAGCCGCCGCCCTGAAGCTGGAGCGGATTGATTACTACCGCTGGATTTTTGCCAATGAGCCGGAATGGCAGGAATACCATTAACGGCATTGTTTCTTTTTCGCGGAAACAGCTTGAAGCGCGGAAAATATTATGGCAATAAGTCCTTAAATACCCCGGCGATACCGGGTTTATTATAAGAAAAACTTTTACTGTTTGTCATTCCCGATTCAATCGGGAATCCAGGATCAGCAAAGACTTGAAACTGGATTCCCGCTTCCGCGGGAATGACAGGCGCAATATTGAAGTTTTAGAGGAACAATATGAAAACAAACCGGATACCGCCTGAAGAGTTCAAACGGCGCCAGACCGAAGCCCGGCGCAAAATCAACGAACGCAAATTGGATGCCCTGCTGGTCCACAGCGATGAGGCTGAATTTCCCAACGTGCGTTATTTTTCCGATTACTGGCCGATCTTTGAAAGCGCCGGCGTTTTTATTCCGGCCGAGGGCGAGCCGACCCTGCTGATCGGACCGGAGAGCGAAACTTTCGCGCGCGATCACAGCGTGATTCAAAACATTAAAAAAATCCTTTATTACCGCGAATCGGCCGAACCGGATTATCCGAACATTTCCCTGGATAAATTTGAGGACATCTTCAAATCAGCCAACAACGGCCGGGGCATCAGGCGGCTGGGCATTGCCGGCTACACGGCCATGTCGGTCGCCGTCTATGAGGCGGTGCGCAAAGCCCTGCCAGGCGCGGAAATCGTCAAAGCCGACGATTTAATGTATGAAATGCGCATGATTAAAAGCGAGCCTGAAATTGAAATGCTCCGCGAAGCGTTCCGCATCTCGGATATGGCGGTGGCGGACGTGCTGGACCGCATCCGCCCCGGCCTGACGGAACTGCAGGTGGTCGGCATAGCCCAGGAATCGTTCTACCGGAACGGCGCTGAATACGAGGCGCACCCCACCTATGTCCTCGCCGGGATCAACAGTTCCCACGCCATTGGCCGGCCGGGACACCGCGTCATTCAAAAAGGCGATTTAGTCCAATTGAACATCGGCGCCCGGGTCGGCGGGTATTCGCCCAGCGTCGGCGTGCCGATTTGCATGGGCAAAATGGACACCAAAATGCGCGATCTGGTTTCATTCGGGCTGGAAGCCCATGTCAAGACCATGGAATGGATGAAGGCCGGCGTTCCGGCCGGCGCGGTCGCGACCAATTTTTTTGACTTTGTCAAGAAACGCGGTTACGGCCAGAACCTGCTCTACGGCCCCTGCCACGGCCTGGGCATGATGGAAGTTGAGCGCCCCTGGATGGAGACCACCTCCACCTATCCCCTGCGCGAAAACATGACCTTCCAGGTGGACACCTTTCTCTATTGTCCGCAATATGGACTGCGCTGGGAAACAGGAGCGCGGATCACATCAAGCGGCATGGAAGCCTTCTCCGACAAATTCCGCAAAATAATTGAGATTGGCTGAATATTTTTCCCATGTCTTCCGCATCAAAAGACACATCTGACGGCCGGCCGGTTTTTTCAATCGGCGCAAAGGGAATTGACGCCGAAAAAATCACGGCGGAAATCAAGGCGGCGGTGGCCGAGAAAGCCGCGCGCGGTGTCTACCGCGACATGCGCATCGCCCAGGCCGAGAGGGCCAACCTGGTCAATCTGAGCGACGACGAAAGCTTCCTGAAATATTACCTGGAATGCCTGCGCAACGCCGTTTTTGTGGATATTAATGATTTTGAAATCCGCGAGCGCCGCCGCTTCGGCTCCGTCTTCCTTGTCGCCCTGAAAAAAATCATCTGGAACATTCTGAAATTCTACACCTATCGGCTGTGGTCACAACAGAATCAAATCAACGGCCTGCTGGTGACGGCCGTTGAAAGCCTGGATGAAAAATACCGCGCGCGCATTGAAACGCTGGAACGGAAACTGGCGGAAACGAACAAAGAAAAAAATATCTGCCACAAAGAAGCACAAGGAAGCACAAATTAAAAAATTTGATTGTGCATTTTGTGCCTTTTTGTGGCCAGTTTTCCTGTCTGGAAAAGATGCCAAGCACACAACATTTGATCTTCGTCTGCCCGCGTTTTTCCGAAGGCGCCACGGTCGGCGGAGCGGAAACCCTGCTCAAAACGCAAGCCCAGCGCGCGCAAGCGCTGGGCTTCAAGGTGACTTTTCTGACCACCTGCGCCCGCAACCATTTTACCTGGCGCAACGAGATCGCGAGCGGCGAACGCAGCGTTGCGGGACTGCCGGTCCATTTTTTCCCGGTTGATGAGGACCGGAATATTGAAGCCTTCCTGCGCATCCAGGATTCCATCAGCCGCAAGGGCAATTACAGTCCGGAAGACGAGCAGACCTGGCTGGCCAACAGCGTCAACAGCAGCGCGCTGTGCGATTACCTGCGCCAGCACGCCGCTGATTGCGACTGGATTATCATGGGCCCCTACCTTTTCGGCCTGACTTATTTCGCCAGCCGGATCAAGCCGGAAAAAACCCTCCTCGTGCCATGCCTGCATGACGAGGGTTTCGCCTATGTGCGCGCAATTAAAGACATGTTTTGCGGGGCGGCGGGCATCCTCTTCAATTCCGAGCCGGAAAAAGAACTGGCAAAACGCCTCTACAATCTGCCGGAGGAAAAATGCGCCGTGGTCGGCATGGGTATGAATGCTTTTGAAGCCTCCCCCGTGTCCTTCTCGGAAAAACATGGCTTGCATTCGCCTTATATCATTTATTCCGGCCGGCGCGAAGCCGGCAAGGGCATCCCCCTTCTGCTTGATTATTTTTCCCTGTTCCGCCAACGGCAAAAAATTGATCTAAAAATAGTCTTCACCGGCTCCGGTCAGATTGAGGCGCCGCCGGAGCTTATGCCGCACATTCTTGACCTGGGGTTTGTATCGGAAGAAGACAAGCACGAAGCCATGGCCGGGGCAATTGCCTTTTGCCATCCCTCGGTCAATGAAAGCTTTGGCATTGTCCTGCTGGAATCCTGGCTGGCCAAAACGCCGGCCCTGGTCCATGCCGCCTGCGCCGTCAACCGCTACCATTGCCGGAAAAGCAACGGGGGATTATGGTTCGCGGCCTACCCTGAGTTTGAGGAGGCGATGTTGCTGTTGATCAACAATGCCTCCTTGCGCGATCAGATGGGCCGGGCTGGCCGGGAATATGTTTTGCGCGAATACAGCTGGCAAAATATTGAAAACAAATTCCGTTCCGCACTGGAACAGTTTGAGGAAAATAAATAAAAACTTCAAAGTTGCCACAAAGATGCACAAGCCTGCCCGAGCCGATGCTCGGAGTCGGCCAGGGAGACACAAAGTAGAAATATGTTCTATTATCCTTTTGTGCGTTTTGTGCTTTTTGTGTGTAATCTTAATTGTCCCTTAAAATGAGAGCCATTCATCAATTCGTGGCCGGGTTCACCAGAGGCGACGCCATCAGCAATGAGGCGCTGGCCATGCGCGCGCTTTTCCGCGCATGGGGATACGATTCGCATATCTTCTGCGAGCCGCACCGCGTCCTGCCCCAGCTCCGCCCGCAGACCTATGACGCCATGCTCGCGGAAAAGATGCTCAAACCGGGGGACATTGCCCTTCTGCATCTTTCCATCGGTTCGGCCATCAACGATATTTTTCCCTCCCTGCCCTGCCGCCGCGCGATCATTTATCACAACATGACCCCGCCTCATTTCTTCCGCGGCATTCAGGAGCAAATCGCGCGCGACCTGGAATGGGGCCGCGCGCAGGCCAGAAGCCTGGCCGGCGCCGCGGAAATCGTCATGGCGGTCAGCAAGTTCAACGCGGAAGAGTTAAAGGCCATGGGTTACCGGCAGGTCCATGTTTTACCGCTTATTCTTGATTTTTCGTTCCTGCGGCAGAAACCCGACCGCGGCATCATGCGCGGCCTCGCCGATGGAAAGGTCAACGTGCTGTTTGTCGGCCGCGGCGTGCCGAACAAGCGGATTGAGGACCTGCTGAGCGCGTTTCATTATTTTCAGAAGACCATTGCGCCAAATTCGCGTTTCATTCACGTCGGCTCATATACCGGCATTGAAAGATATCAGGCCCTGGTGCAGGCGCTGGCGCGGCGGCTTGGAATTCAAAACTGCGTTTTTGCCGGCAGTATAACCCAGGCCGAATTGACCGCCTATTACCGGAGCGCGCGCCTGTTCCTCTGCATGAGCGAACATGAGGGATTCTGCATACCGCTGATTGAAAGCATGGTTCACGATGTCCCTGTTCTGGCCTATAGCGCGGCGGCCATCCCGGAGACATTGGATGGCGCGGGCATTCTCCTGCAGGAAAAACGCTGGGATTACACGGCGGAAATGATGGGGAAGATATTGAACGACAAGGACTTTTGCGCAAAAATTATCGCCGGCCAGCAAGAACGTCTGCACCGTTATGAAAATCTTAATCTCGCCGATGACTTAAAGCGTCTGCTGGCGCCCCTGCTCCCGCGCTAAACGATCTTCTGCGTTTCGTCAGTCTCAGCCTCGGGCCCGGACCGGACTTCAAACATGGCAGCCAGATCATCCAGCGCCTTGCGCAGTTCCTCAGCCTGTTTGTTGACCGCCTTGATCGCCTTGAGCAGATCGGCGTTCTGATAGACCGGGGGCTGGCGCTGGGCGCGGATGGCCTCAAGTTCCGCCCTGAGCCGGGCAATTTCTCCGGCCGCGTCGGATGAAGCGAGCGCGGGCGAGTCCGAGGCTTGCGCGCTTATTTCCCTGTCAGAGGCGATTGATTCGGAGATTACCTTGTCAAGCTCCGCCAGATCAAACCCCTCGGGGATGGGCACCTCCAGTTCGCTGTCGCAATGCGGACAGCGGATATTAAGCCCCGCCCCCCGGCAGTCAATCGCCAGACTTTTTCCGCACTGCCCGCAGTCAAAAAGAATGTCATTGCCTTCAAGAACCGGACTTTTTGATTCAGAGTGATTCATCTGCAGCGCCCCTTTACCAGGTGATTCTGACCCGGTAGTTTATTTTTTCTTCCTTGTCTTTGGGTATTTTAACAATGTATTTCAAGGTATGGGCTTCTATCTTCTCCGATTTATGGGAACTATCCAGCAAAGTCCAGTCGCCGGGGATCGGCTCAATGACCTGGACCTCCGTCTCCTGTTCCTTGTGATTGCGGAGCGATATTTCCCATGCCACTTCGTAAACATTATCGGCGATCTTTTTCCAGTCCTTCTGCGTTCGCTCGCCCACCACGTCAAAAGCCTCGCCCATCTTGACTTCCGCTTTTTCATCCTTGGGTGTATGGTTAATCTCGTCTTCGCCCACAAACTGGAGCCGGCCTTCATGGTCGGCCTTGTAGACCCTGAGCACGCCCTTGGGCAGGGGCATGCCGAGATGGTTTTCCTTCCTGTTCTCAATATCAATATAAACGCCTACTTTCTGGTTGGAAACAGGCTTGCCATATTGATTGCGATAGTAATGTTCGGCGCCGTAAAAGCACAATCTTTTCTTGAGCGGAATATCGGAAGCTTCCAGCAGGTTGATCTGCTTGGTCTGTTTTTCTTTGACCGTGGATTTGCGGCCGAGGGTGTAAATATGATATTCAAAAAAAGGTTTTTCCTCAAAGCCAGCCGCCGACTTGGCTTCCGCCAGATACATATCCCCTCCTCTCGCACGGGGACCTGGCGGCGGCTGAACGCGGTGCACATCGCCGGCCACCAACTGGATGGTGGCTTCCTTATATGCCGCGCCGCTCTGGTTGTCTATGGTCACCCAGCCGGTCAAATCGCCCATGGTGTCATCCTGATTGAGCGCCAGCACATAATCCGCCTTCCAGTTTATGCCGTCCGTGAGGTAGGAAGCTTCCAGTTTTTGATTTTTTTCAAGGGTGTTTTTAAGCATCCAGACCAGGGTCGGCTTGGCAATTAAATTTTCCGGCAAACGCGGAAGGATAACCCGGCCGGGAGGATTTATATGAATCTCATCGTTAATTTTATAAATACTGCCCTGATTGTTGCTCAAAAGAACCGCCTCAAAAACCTCCTCCTTGCCCGTGTAATAATTTTTATCAACTATTTTTACCTTCTCGCCCAGATATTTATCCAGCAGCTTGGCCGGATTAAGCAGGTCATACTCATAATTCTGCTCCAGGACAACGAGCGATTCGGGTTTGACGAGCGATTTGATATGCACTGTGGCCGGGTTGATCCGTTCGGCCACTCCCATGAACTGCAGTTCCGATATTCCCGGTTTGAGCGTAATTTCCCTGACATCCTTGACCAGGCCGAGGTTGCTGTTATAGATGGTAACGAATATTTCCTTCTGGTCATCAGCCGTGCTCTTGACCACCTCGTCCGCCACGGCTAGCCCCATGGCCGCAACAACTACCGCCACCGTAATTAATGCGCTCCTCATGTTCCCCTGCCCCTGCAGATATTAAATTAGACCCCGTCATCCGACTGGGTAACTTTATCCGTCATAGACGTTTCGCGGGAGGGCGGGCATGCCTGCCCTGCCGCAGGCCAGGGCTGCCCGCCGATCCGTCCGGACGGCGAAACGCCGGCACTCCCATTCACACACT
>Ga0074199_1000881_pt1 | contig 35096 bp, 19 predicted proteins | sample EPASupsiteSAE347_FD_64528 | JGI IMG/M metagenome (GOLD analysis project Ga0074199, IMG submission 64528) | Bioremediated contaminated groundwater from EPA Superfund site, New Mexico - Sample SAE3-47 | ecosystem: Environmental > Aquatic > Deep subsurface > Groundwater > Contaminated ... | reverse complement strand
GCCGATGCCTGCGTTTATGAAGAGGCGCTCGGCAACTGGTATATCATCTCCATCACCGGCACGGTCGTGGCCTGGCCGGCTAAACACGGCGGCTACGGCTTCGCACCCGTAAAGCCGTGAGGGCGAGAATCTGAAATTTGAGATTTCAAATTTCAGATCAATCAGGCCAGAGTATTGCCGTCAATGGTGCCGACTTCAATTTTAACCTCATCGCGATTGGCAATACGGGCCACCTGGCCGTCCTGAATCCATACCACAACATCCGAAGCGGAAAGCATTTTCATATCATGCGTGGCGGTAATAACCGTGATGTTCATTTCCTTCTGCATTTTGCCGAGCAGATTGATGATTTCCTCGCCGGTGCGCAGGTCCAGGTTGCCGGTCGGCTCATCCGCCAGAATTACCTCCGGCCGGTTAACAAGCGCGCGGGCGATGGCCACGCGCTGCTGCTGGCCGCCGGACAGTTCGGCGGGAATATGATGCAGACGATGCCCCAGTCCCACCTGTTCCAGGACGGCGGTCGCGTCCTTGCGCGCTTCGGACGGGGTCAGTCCCGAAAAAATACGCGCTATTGACACATTCTCAAGGGCGGTCATGGACGGGATAAGGTTAAAGGATTGGAAAATATAGCCCACCTTATGGCATCTGACCCAGGCCATCTGGCTTGAGTTTAAATCGCCGAACCGCTGGCCGTCCATAAAGACCTCGCCCTCGGTCGGCTTGTCCAATCCGCCCACGATATTGAAGAAGGTTGATTTGCCGGAACCGGAAGGCCCCATGATGGAAACATAATCGCCGCGGATAATATCCAGTGAGACGCCCTTGAGGGCATAGACTTTTTCCGCGCCCATCGTATAGACTTTGGACAGATTCTGCGCTTTCAAGATGACATCCGCCATTATTCCTCCACCCGCATTGCGTCAACCGGTTGTTTGCGCGCGGCCCAATAGGCCGGGGCGATTGAAGCCATAACGGACATGATTGATCCGATCAGAAACGCCAGCAGTTCCGCCCTGGCAACCGCCAGCCAGGGGAAGGCATGAAAGACAAAGCCGCCATAGCCAACCACATTCACCGCAATCCCCACGAGCAGGCCCGCCAGAGCCCCGCAGGCCGTGCCCAGCACGCCCTGCAAGGACGATTCCACAAAATAAGTTCTGACAATAAAAGAATCTTCGGCCCCCAGACATTTCAGCGTCCCAATTTCCTTGATGCGTTCGGCGACCGACATGAGCATGGCGTTGACAATGCCGACCAGGCACGTCAGGAGCGAAAGTCCGATCAGAAGCAGCATCATGGTGTCGGTTCCGCTCTGCAGGATATCCACGCCCGCCTTCTGCAGAAGCACGTTGACCGCGTTATCCTTCATCGCCACCAGCGCCCGGATAATGCTGTCATTCACCAGCATATAGGTCAGGAAAGCTATGCCGAGCACCACGCCGATCATGGTGATCAGCGAGCGGAATATCCGCCGCCGCAGACTGCCCCAGCTGACTGAAAAGACCACCATCCAGGGGACTTTTGTCTGCAACGGTATTGCCTTGGTCGCGTTCATTTTTTTCTTTTGCTCCGCGCGATTATTCCTATCTGTTCAACGTAATGCCGACCGGCGTGTTAAGCGCCGTGGTCACAAAAAACGCAATCATCACCAGAATCAATTCGCCGACAATGAGTCCGATAAAGAAGCCCTTGGCGCGCTGGAAGCTTTCATTGTTGCCGTATTTGGTAATCGCCACATTGCATATCCAGCCCAGGAAGATTGAAAACCAGTAGACATCCATGAGGGGATTGACAAACATAACCAACCCGATCGGATGAGGCATCCAGAAATAAAACTGTCTGAAAAACAGCAGGGCGGTCATGACCACGCCGCCGCCAATCGTCCAGGCAATATTGCCGGTCGTCGCCGACGGAGCATCCTTGATGATGGAGCGGATTGAATCAAACAAGGCGCTGCGCGGCAGGCCCGTATAAAACCAGCCATTCATGGCATCCGCGCCGCGGTCATAGGACATCATCAGGGCGGCGGCAACCGCCGTCAGGGCCGCAACCGCAATCGCCGCCGCCACGGCCACGTGAAAGGAAAACCTTTTCAGATGATAATCCTCGCGCAATTTCAGAGCATTGGCAAAAGCCGGGGCAATGAAGGTCTTGATATCAAGGAAAATAATGGAGTAATAAACCATCAGCGGCGCAAAGAGTGAAGCCGACGTCCAGGAACGGTCCAACCCGAAGAAGTTGCGCACATAATGAATGGGGTTGGCCATGGCCTGAAACGACAACATGCCGCCCTCGGCCACCACGCGCACCAGACCGACGGTAATCACCAGAATAATCACATAAAATAAAATCGTGTAATACAGGTTGGCGCCCATGGAACGCCACAACAGCAAAATCAGGCCAAAGGAACAAACCAGGAAAGCTATTGAGGAAAGCCGCAATTCCTGCCTTTCCGCTTCCTCAAGTTCGGCCACGCTGGAAGGGAACAGCGCGCATAAAATATATTTCCGGCATTTATAGAGAATAAAGCCGGAAAAAATAATAAGCCCCCCCTGCCCCTGCGCATTGCGGAAATTTGTCAGATACCACCAATCGGATGGAAAGGAAGTGGAGTCCTGGCCGTAGCCGGCCCAGACCATGCCCTGCAACTGGATCATATAGATAATGTAAAAGAACCAGAGTGAAAAGGATATGTTCTTCGGCACCAGAAACGAAAGACCGATTACGGTGAAAAACACCTCCACTCTTATGTTGCGCAAAGCCTCAAACTGAGTTTTATCCACATACGGACCAAAAGAGTTGGCGAGATTAAGCGGGGACAATCCGGGAATGAGCTGGGTTGCGCAGAAAAGATTCCAGCCAAGAATGCTCATGGAGACCGCGGCGCCGGCCCAGAAAAATCCGTTACGGAAGACCGCCGGCAAACCGGACGAGCCGGCCTCGCCGATCAAAGCCTTGGGCAATTCCACGAGCGGATAAGTCAATCTTTCGTTATGCGCCCACTGCCGGAAAATCAGCACGTTGAGCGACATCAGCACAATGTAAGTCAATCCGATCAGAAGCGCCCAGCGCGAAAGCGGCCCGATCCAGCAGCTCCACGGAATCTGCCCGATAAAATACCGGCGCAGGGAAACATCAATTGAGGCAAACCCTGGCAAAAGGGCGTTGATTCTGGCGAACAGTTCGCCGCCGCGCAGTTCGCCGGACGAAAGCTGTTTTTGCAGGGCGGTAATTCCCGTCAGCAACGTTTGAATGTTGCGGACGCAGTCCATCTCACGGTTGTAAAGCTCCAATTTTCCCCGGAAATGTTTATATTGATTGTTCAGTCCTTTCATTTCAACCAGGACGTCATCCGACTGGTCTTCCAATTCAGACACGCGCTGGCTTGCGGCGCCGCTCTTTTCCGCGCTGATCGCCTTCAAACTCGCCGCCAGCTCTATGCGCCTTGCGGTTATTTTTCTTTCATCGGCATCCAAACGCTCCTTGAGCAGAGTCAATTCAGCATCATTGCACAGGACCGAAAGCTCCTTTGTGGCGCGCGAAAATATATCGTCATAGTGGCTGGCCAGTTCCGGGCCGATGAGGGCATGCGCGGGAAGCTTGCCGGCCGATTGCCGCGCTTCTTTCATCCTGCGCAGCGTGCTCATGCCGCCGGTCAGGCGGCGTAAACGCCCGAAATAAGCGCGGAGGTCATCGCCAACCAGCGGCAAAATCCCCGGGAAAGCGCTCTCATCACGCGGCAGGCCGCGCCGGAATGCGGCCACCTTGACAAAGGCCTTTTCTTCAAGCGCCATGAGTCTTCTTTCGTCTTCATCCGTCAGACGTTCCTCCCCCTCAATTTCCGAGGGCAGACGGCGCAGGGTTTCCTGCCAATCGGGCAGAGCGGGTTGTTGACGGCGCAAATCCTGCCATTTCTGAAAAGAATCGTCATAGAGCTGGCGCGCGAGGACGAGGGCCGCCTTGTTTTTTTCCGACTTTGCCGCCTCTTTTCTGGAAATTTTTGCCGATTCCGACTCAAGGGCGGCTACCATTCTGGCGTGCTCGGCGACCAGACGGGCGGCTTCATAAGCCGTTTTCTTATCCAGCAATGTTTTCAAGGCCTGCCGGTATTGGACGGCCTCGGCTTGAATCCCCGGCTCGGAAACGAAATAGCGTTCATTCAAATACGGGACCACGTAGTAGTTCCACTCGGACTGCTTGTTGTTCCAATCCTCGTTAAAAAGACTGCCGGCAATGGGCACAATCTGCGAAGTCAGCCCGAAGGTTGAGATTCCCGCCGAGACCATGCCCATCATAAAAATGACCATTACCTCCACCGCGGAAAACGCGCGCGCAATCCGGACAAGCCGGCAGAGAGGGTTAAGCAGCACCACCAGGATGATCAGCAGCAAATAAGGGAAGATCGCGATCTGGGTGGAGGTCATGACGATGTTATGATGGTTTTCAAGGAAAACCGTCATGGCGGCAAAAATCGCGGCAAACAACGTGCCGAAGAGGAACGCGCGCAAGGTAATTCCAGTTTTTTTCATAATTAAAACAGCAAAGGCGCCATCATTTTGTTAAGAATGGCCAGGGCCATGCCGACCATGGCCACCAGTCCCATCCCGCAGGCATAACCGGCGCTGATGACCAGAATATATTTCATCCAGATATCGCCGAACTTTTTGCGGAAATAATAACGTCCGATCAGCGCGCCGATCAGCTCAAAGGGAATGCCGGCCGGCATACCCTGGCAAAGTCCGCGCACGATTCCAAAAAGAAAGAGCGTCGGCAGTCCCAAAGCCGCCAGAATTGCATAGAGTCCGACCCCGAAACTGACGCCACAAATCAGCCATTTCGGCTTCAAGGCTTCAAAGAAAAGCGAGCCGCCCTCCATGGTGGAACTGTAAGTCAGGCAGTTTAATTTGGCCTGCAAATCCCACATTTTTTGGACATAAGGATAAGCATCCGAAGGCACCTCGGCCATTTTCCAGAAAAGCTGGGAAAAGACCAGCGAGGCAATGATGATAACGGGGACGGTGATCAACTGGGTTTTGATCACGCTCTTTATTTTTGTGCCGGTCAGCTCAAGCACGCGGAAGCTGGTGGCTTGCGGACCGTAATTCGGCATGGGCACCGGCGCAAACCAGATTTGAACCCCGCGATATCCGCTGAGAATATAGGCGGCCTCGCGGATATAGGGCAAGGCAACGGTCTGACCGGCGATCCCTTCCAGTTTGGCGGAGGCATATGATATGAGCGGCGTATAGAAAACCGCGTAACAGACAAAGAACTTCCAGGGAAACCCGTCAATCAACCAGGCGGAAAGGCCGATCCAGAAGGTGGTGGAAAAGACATAAATTCCCAGCGCGATAAAAATTGAGAAGTCGCCGCGTTTGACATTATTCGTGACCAGACGGCGCCAGGCGCTCGGCTTTTTTTCCCGGCCGATTTCCCGAGCGGGCAACTCATGGACGACGCCGGCGGCGGACTTAATGCGCCGGACCAGCGGCCGCAGAACCTGCCCGAGGCTGACCAGCGCCACGGCAATGGTCAGGCCAATGCCGAAGGCAAGATAAAAATCAACATTGTTGGCGTAAATCGTGTCCAGGACATCCATGCCCGGCTGCCAGTTGGAGAGAATGCCCTGGCGGTAAAGATAAGGATTGAGCACCATCGTGGCCAGCACCCCGAGCCCGCCGCCGATCACGGCCCAGAACGGCAAAACCATGCCGGTGATAAGGAGCCCCAGTTCAATGGTCAGGTTCAAGGGAGTCGCCGGCAAAAGCTGGCTTAACGAAGGCGTAAAATCAATGAAAGGAATGGGAATGAACATAATGGGTTTCGGCAGGATGGAGCCGGTCACCGAAGGCAGGGCAATATAGATCAGACCGTAAGCCATGCCGATCATGCCGCCGATTGAAAAACAGCGCCAGCGCCAGGGTTCCTTGCTGACTTCGCTCTCGGTCAAGGCCGTGATGCCGGCCGCGGCCGCCGGCGCCATCGGGAAAGGCAGTTCCTCCACGTCGCTCGTCAAACGATAGAGCACATACCCCAGCCCAAAATTATCAATGTAGGTGATGATACAACCCACGGAGACAAACGCAATCGGCGCCAGCCAGGCCTTGGTAAAAAACGTCCGGCCGGCTTCCCGGATTGATTCCGCCGAGGGCGCCACCCACGAAGGCACCTCCTGCGCAATGCCCATGGCATTGACAAAATCCGACTGGACAAAAAACTGATTCCACAACAACCCCTGGAAGGGGGAGGCCATGGCCAGGCCGGCCATATAATAGAGAATATAAATCTCCTGCATCTTCAAATCTTTAAGCGAACGCCGGGCGACCTCCGCAAAAAGAATTATGGTGACCCATTGCGAAGCGGAGATAATGCTTCCGCTGGTGCCCACCATGAGCGCCAGATACATCGCCCCCGGCATCATGACAAAACCGAGGAAAATGGCGCCGATGACGGTGCGCCAGTTAAAGCCTTCGGCAAAAACCTCCGGCGGCTTCATCAGCTGCCGGTATTTTTCCAGCTCCAATTCCTGTATGTTTCTCGCCATCATGAACTCCGGTCCATTGCCTTAGAAGACTGCTGAACATAAAGGGTCTGCTGGCCAAGGTCAAGATTGCGCCAGCGCATCAAATATTTGCGCAAACGTTCCAGGAAGGGCCGGTTGGTCGTTATCCAGTTCACATCCTGTCCGGAAACGCGTTCAATTTTCAGGATCAGACGATAAGCCTGGACATAATCATCATAAGAAAGGCTGAAATGCAGATTTTCCGTAACCCCGAGATCGTAAGGCGCCAGGGCAATATGATAATCCAGATTGAAGGTCTCGCGTCCTCGCCCGTCTTTCTTGCACCCAAGCGCCAGCTGATTGGCAATAAGATCGCCGATTGATATTTCGCTGAAATGCGCAAAATATTCCCTCAGATAGGCCAGCACCCCCTCGGCGATCCTGGGCTGATAAATGAAGGGAAAAACAATTTCCATAATCTCGCCTTTATGCGCCGGCATGGACCAGGTGCGCTTGCCGGACGGCACCGCGGTCCGCACCGCGGCAAAAGCGGGATAAATCGTGGAAAGCAGGACAATGGCGATGGTGAACATGATGACATATGCCACGCTCAATGAGGAATAATTGAAATTAATGCCCTTTACCAATCCCGTGTAATTGACGCCCATGCTTAACAACTGGCCGATCAGATAACCGCCCACCGCGCCGATCACGCCATACACAAACGACTCGGCCAGGAAGAAAAGCCCGATGTGATGGGGATTAAGGCCGATGGCGTTATAAACGGCTATTTCCTTTTTACGCTCATAGACCGAACCAAGCATGGTGTTCAGGATGATGGTGGCCGCAATAAAGAGCGGGATCAACAGGACGGCCAGGCCGCCCACCGAGGTTTTATAGTTGGAACCGATATAATATGCTCCCGGCGCAATCGCCTTTTCCTTGTTGCTCGCCTCGGCGGAGCCTTCGGCGAAGCCCGGGCCGCCGATTGAAAACGGTTTCAAGCTGCCCAGGTAAAACTTGGCCATGGTTGAGGTGAGAATGACATCCATCAAGGGCCAGACCGGCGCCTCATCTTTCATCTTTACCGAAACACTGTAGGGAAAGCCGCCCATCTGCCGGACAATATCCGCGGGCGCAATGAGCAGGGAAAGCGGATCAATAAAGAAAAGCACGCCCAATTCATCCAACTCGCCCTGCGTCTCAAGCTCAGTGCCGTAAGCCCCGACCGCCTGACTGATCCGCTTGATCGGCAGAATGGAAATGCCGTTCAAGTCCTGGATGTTCTTGATCTTGTCATCGTCATAAATGCCGACCACCTTCAGGTCATATCCGCAGCAGCTGACCAGCACATTATCAAGCGCGGCCGGATTAACGCCGAGATTTTCCGCCATCTGGCTGGAAATCAAGGCCTCGTGCGCCGCATCAGAACTGAAATAGCGGCCGGCGACGATCGGCAGTTTGTCCACGAAACCGTCTTCCGCCTTCCTCAGCCCCAGGACCGCATCCACACTTGTCTCCTGGCCGTTGTTGAAATAAACATGCAAAGGATTGCTGTCCCGGCCGGTGAACATTTTCCAGCGGCGCTCGGCCACCTGGCCGTAAGCGCTGAACAAATCGCGCATAACCTCATAGCTGGCCTCGTCCATCTGCGCCTTGCCCGGCCAGGAAAACATAAAACCGGTATAGGGCGGCACGCTGCTTTTATGGATAATAGTCGGGTTAACCTTCTTGGAAATACTGGTGAACGAAAGCATGGAGAAGGCGATCAGCACAATGGTCATGGTCGTCAGCGCGGTGCGGATCCGCCGGCGCTTCATGTTGTTGACGCCGATCAGCATGGCCTTCTGCGTCACGGTTGAATAGGCGGCTTCGTCCATGATGCCGCTCAAATAACTGCGGAAAAGGAGCTGCATTTCGCCTTCAAAGCGGCTGCGCAATATGCTGATGACAAAAAGGCCCAGCGCCCCCATGATAAACGCGATGAAAATCGCCTCCGCCGCCTGGGCTATCCGGAAAGCCGGATGAATCTGGCGGAAAAGGAGAAAGGCCGCGACAAAAAGGGCCGCGAACGCGCCCATTTCATGTTCAATTTTAACGAAATTGAAGACCAGCTTTTCAATGAAGAAACAGAACGGCAACAACAGGGCCATGTAGATCACAATCGCCTTCAACATATCATCGCCGGTCTGCTTGGCCTGTTCGTACGATTTCACCTGCGCGCCGAGTCCCTCATATAATTTCCGCAGATATTGAAGGTAATCATAATTGCCGAGAGCTGATCTCATTTCCGCCAGGCAACGGTCGCCGCGGACGGAGAATTCCTGAACAAGCTCGTTCGCCACATCCTTCAATTTTTTAATCCGGGCATGATTCAGGATGGACATGTCCTGCACAACATTGCGGAAGAAATCCGGCCCCATTTCGGCGGCGGAAGAATACCCGCGCCCTTCGTATTCCTTTTCGGTTGCATTGAGCGCCAGCCGTTTTTTCTCGGTGACAAACTTGATTTTTTCAATAAGGTTGAGATAAAACGCCGCCGGCGCGCCGGCGGAAACCCGGACTGCCTTTTTGGAAAAAACCGATCTAATCCCGGTCATGCCGTATTTGCGCGGCGAAGCGTTGCCCTTGGCCGTAAGCGGGATCATAAATTCGGTAAAAATCGGCGTGCTGGAAATCAGCGAAGGATCGGCAATGGGATAAATCGGAAATTCGCGGCACTCAAAAAGCGGCAGAATCAGATCATTGTAAAAATCGTCGCTGTTCATCTTGTTCTGCGTCTCGCCGGCGTCAAGCACATAATCCACCGCGGTAAAATCACGGTCAAAATGAAAAGCCGCCGGAGCGAAAGGCCTTGACGACAGCCCCTTTCTTCTTGGCAAGTTCAGCCCGTAAATCACGGTCGTCGCGCGCTGGTCGGTCAGACTGATTGTCGCCGGACAAATTTCGCCGTGCATGACATTGGCCTGCAGGGGATTTTTATAAATTGTGGTCTTGGGAAACTCATTGACGCTGATGACAACGGCCGTATCCGGAACCGGCAATTCCGGAACCACGCTGGCCGAATATTCGTCAAACTTGAAGGTTTTAATCGGCAGCGCCGACATTGGCCGCCCGCCAAGGCCAATCTTGGAAGTATCCAGTTCGGATGGATCAGTGATGCAGCGGGTGTTGAAAAGAGCGCGCAGATACGACGATAAAAACGATAATTCGCCGGCCAGAAACTGCCGGTTCAGCCCGGCCAGGTTATCGCTGGGCAGGAACGCCTTGCCATTCTCCGTAAAAACGTTCAAGAGCTCAAAGGACGGCGTCTGTCCGGCTCCCATAAAAACCTTGGCCGAACTCGCCTGGCTTCCAAAATCCAGTCGTTGCTGCCCGCTGAAATAGTAGATTTCAGCGTATCCGGAACGCAGGGTCATTGTATCGGCGAGATGATTTTCCAGTCCGGCGCGCACGCCTTCCAGGTTTTCAGCGATATTGTAGGTGTTGGCGCCCCAGCGCGGGCACCACTTCGGCCCGCGGCCGGCGTAAAACCCGATCTGCGGCGAAGACCAGTCCATTCCCAGATAAATCACAAAGGCCGCCTTGTTGCCTTTCAGCACCTCGCGGATGGCGTCGTTTTGCCTTCCCAGCGCCAGGTCCTGCTCGTTCATCCGGATGCAGACAGAATTGAATTGGAGCACCTCCTGCACATACCCCTTTAGAATACGGATTTCTTCCGCGGAAAGATCGCCTAATTTTGTGCGCACGCCGACTTTGTTGAAAAGAGTCAGCACTTTCACGTGCTGTTCCAGCTTTGCTTTAAGCTCTTTCTGCCGCCGTTCCGCTTCCTGTTTCGGCAGGTTTTTCTGAAAAAGAACCAGCAGTTCGCTCTTCAAGCGGTTGATATCGCGCTTGGCCAGGGCCACTAGCGGTTTTTTGACGGTAATATTTTTGCCGGATGATTCATCCACCAGCGAACGCCAGGAAACGAGCAGGTCCTCGTCGGTTTTATCGCCGCCATCCAGCTTGAGCTTGCTGTAATTATTAATCAACGCCCGCTGGGCGCGAAGCTCGCCGTTGATCGTATCCCGCAATTTTTCAATTTCATCCTCATTGGCCAGCATGTGCCAGGCCAGCATCTTTTCGCCCTGGTTGGCAAACACGCGCGCGTTCACCGCCGCCAGAAGAACGGACCGCGCGGGCGGATTTTTCTTGAAATCAGCCAAAAGCCTTGTCAGGCAGAAAAGGTTGGCGCCGGCCTGCGCGCCAAAGGCCATTTCAGGGACCACGCAATTGCTGTCCAGCGGCGCGACCACCACGGCAATTTCGCGGCTTAAATCCGGATCCGATCCCGGGATAAGAACCCATAAATCGCGCAGCATCTTGTTCTCCCAGCGCGAAGGATTGGCCCGCACGTTCACCACCCCGGCGTCCGGCTTGGCGCCGGCCGCGCCCAAGGCGCAATTCGCTTTCAACATCGCGCCATCGGCGCGGCCCACCAGAAAACGCGGGACAGCCACTTCCGTATTGTAGACTTTGGCCAGGGCATCATTGCGTTCAAAATTTTCCGGCTCAATAAAGATAAACCCCTTTACGCCAAAGCGTAAAAGGCGCATCCATTCCGTGCCGCAGTTGAATTCCATGAGCACCAGGGCGCCCGCCAGCGGAATACCCCTGATTTTATCCAGATCATCATTGGATCCTTGCCCAAGATATACCAGCGGCGCGGAAAATTCCTTTTCCTTGAAATTACCGGGACGGAACAGGGTCGGATGCATGGCATAGATCCGGATCGGAGGCTGGTTTTCCGCCACCAGGCTTCGCCGGAGCGCTTCGCCCAGGCGAGCAGGCGGATTCGCCGTTGGAGGAGAAAAGGAGAGGGAAGCCTCGCCGGGGATAAAACAAGCGGCCTGAAATTTGATTGCGCCGTGCGGCAACCCGGAATCGGCAAAGAGGGTGTTGATTTTTTCCTCCATGGCCAGATTGCCGGGCAAACCGGGATAGCGCACTTCGGCGCCCATGAAAAATTCCCCTAATTCCCTGACCAGCCCCTCGGTTTCCGCCGGCGCAGCCCATGGTTTAGGCTTCACCGCCGGCGAACTGGCCGCGGCAACCCCGGTCGCGCAAAGCAAAATTGTCAATGCCAGGATTCTGTTCATTTTCAAGTTATTTGATGACAATAGACACCACACCCTTTTTGACGAGCGATTTCAAAAAAGCGACGACACTCAAGGTTGCCTCCCGCCGGTTAACCCGGTATTTTTCCAGAAACAGCTCAATAATTTCAAGAACTGTGCGCCGGTTGTCAATCAGCTTAAAAACGAAACCGCCGATCTCATCCAGCCTTATGTTGCGCTCCAGCACCGGCGGCTGAAAACGCGCCAGAAAACTGTTGCCGCGTTTTACTTTGATATTGATCACCAGCCGGCCGGTTTCATCATCCGCCTGCGAAACGTTCTCGTTTAAAACCGGCACTCCTTCCAGCGACTGACGGCGGTCCAACGCGGCCGGCCGACTCCTTTGAGTAAAAGGGTTAATAAAACCTTCTCCTGTTTGAAAATTAGACGTTAGATTTCTTATTTAACCTCTTGTCATTCCCGCCCGCCTGCAACGCTATGCGTAGCATTGCGGGCAGGCGCAGGCGGGAATCCGGGAAATTCAGAACTGGATTCCCATTTTCCCTGGCCGACGCTCGGGCAGGCATGGAATGACAGAAGCGAGATTGTTCCTTCATGATTTTGTTATAATTTCTGACCGTCAATCGCGCCGATCCGGATATTCAAATTCTTGCGTTCCTCAAACCGGTCAACGCGTCCATCGCGAATCCACAAGATGCGGTCGGACACATCCAGCATTTTCATGTCATGGGTGGCGGAAATGATGGTAATCCCCTCGGTTTTCTTCAAATGCACAAGCAATTCAATCATTTCCCGGCCGGTGTTGACATCCAGGTTGGCGGTCGGCTCATCGGCCAGAATAATGACCGGGTCGTTGGCGATGGCGCGGGCCACCGCCACGCGCTGCTGCTGGCCGCCGGATAATTCATAGGGCCGGTGAAAAATCCGGTCGCCCAATCCCACCTTCTTCAGAATCGCCACCCCTTTTTTGCGCGCATCGTCGGCGCTCAGCCCGGCAAAAAGCATCGGCAGGGTGACGTTTTCAAGCGCCGTCAGCACCGGCAGAATATTATAGGTCTGAAAAATGTAGCCGATTTTGTGACATCGTATCCAGGCAAGCTCAAAGGAATCCAGCTGGGCCACGTCTATCTCGTCAATAAAAACCATGCCTTCGGTCGGCGAATCAATGCCGCCGATCATGTTAAAGAGGGTGGATTTTCCCGAGCCGGAAGGTCCCATGATGGAAAGATATTCGCCGCGGTAGACGTCCAGCGATATGCCGTCCAGGGCCTTGGTGACGGTTTCACCGCTGCCATAGTAGCGTTTTACGTCAAGGGCGCGAATGACCGTGTCGCGATGCGGCTGTTCTTTTTGATGATCTCTTTCCCGTAAATCTTCCGGCATAAAAAAACAAATTCTCCGCGCTTCTTCAAGGATAATCTCGGACAGTGAAGTCTAAAATCTATATTCATACTTCATCAAGGTCAACTTTTTTTTTGTAAAATCTGCCAAGACGAGGACCGCCGGAGAAAGGAACGCGCGCGGAGATCTGTGATGTAAAAAAAACAGGCGTATAAAAGTCCAGATTTTTGTTTTAAAATCCTATTAGCGTTTCGGCAATAATAATGGTAAATTGCAAATAAATTGTCATTAAAATGATTTGCACGGGGAGGCGCAAAATGAAATGGCGGGAAATCCGGATTACCACGATCATCTTGTTAATTGGGGCCGCCATCTGTCCCGCCGGCTCCTCCAATGAAATCTCCGCGACGCTATTCCCGCAGGAATATTCGGTGAAATGCCCCGACAAATGGGATTTGCCGAAGATGTCGGTTGACCCGGCGGAAGAACACATCTACGGCATTTCCTTTGAAGCCCGCGGCACACCGGGATGCCGGGTCTGGGTGGCAAATATTAACGCATTATCAAGCAGGGGTATTGTCTTGAGAGGCACGGATTATGACCGGCTGGCCAATAAATATGGCGCCGGCCTGGAAGTCAATGAAGACTGGCAAACCGGCCGCGCGGAAATACTGACCAAGCGCGGCGTCGCCTGGCTGGCGGCAGGCATGAAAACCAGCGGCCAGGGCGAATTGCAGATACGCAATCTGCGCCTGGTTGACGGCGGTTTTCCGGACAACCCGCCGATCATGGGGCCCCCTTATGTCCGCTGGATCAACTTGCTCCGGCCGGACCGCGCGTATGCCAACGCCTACACGCTGACCAATTATGCGCAGATGTTCAACATCTATGGCGATGCGGAACGCTGGAAGGCGGAGACCCAGGCCTTCCGCGAACTGCCGGCGGAACGTTTGATAGAGTTGATGCCAACCCGCCGCTCCATTCAATTCAACGACCAGAATTATGATTTTGAATACGTTCGCAGTATTTACCGCTGGGACCCGCGCCGGCCGGACGTACTCTTATATCAGAACGGCAAAACATTTGAGGTGGAGAAAAAATATCCCCTGAGCGGCTATGAGGGCATAGCCGCGCCCAGCGGAAAAATCGTCAACTATCCGTATCATGATCCGGCCGGAACAAACACCGCCGCCGCCGACATTCGCGGCGAAACAGCGTTGCCGTCCGCGTGGCTGGTTTTCGGGCCGGTGGGGAGCAACGAAACGGTATTGTCCAAGGCGCAACTGGTCGCATGTCCGGAGGAAATCACGATTAACAACCGAAAAATCAAAGGCCAGCGCGTTAATCTAAAAGGAAACACGCTTGACCTGGGGGCCATCTTCGGCGGTCAGGAAGCCGGCAAGACCGCTTATATGTTCGCCGAAATCCAGTCGGCCAGTGACCAGACGGTTACCATGGGCGCCGGCGCCGATTGGTGGATGCAGTGGTGGGTGAACGGACAATCGGTCTATGACAACACCACGCGTTCCAGCGGGAACATCAAGTTCCCGGCTTTGATTACGGATTATCTCTTTGATATCCCTTTGAAAAAGGGAACCAACATTCTGGCCGGCCGGATCATCAGCGGCTCGGGCAGTTTTACCGTGGCGGCCGGAGGTCCCGGCGAGCTGCGCCGTTCCGCGGAAACAAGAAAAGCGCTGCCCACGGCGGAACGGCCGCCGGACCGCGTTTACCTTGACCAATTCATGACCAGGGCGCGCATCGGCGAAATGATGTTCGCCGCCGGCCGCCTGACCGCGCTTTATCAGCAGACCGGCGACCGCGAGGCGGCCCTCCGGGCGGCGGCCATGCTCTGGGCGCTCATGAGAAATGTCCCGGATTGGCCGCTTTATGGCACAGCCGACGGCGAAAAATACCAGTTCTCTTCGCCGGATACCTGCGAACAATGGTTCACGTTTATCATCGGATACTGGTATCAGCCGTCCCTCTCTGTGTTTTGCCCGGCGGCCGGGATGTTGAGCGTCCTCCGCAACGCCCCCGTATGGGATGAGCTCGCCCAAAAATGCGGCCGGGCCGACCCGCAGGCGGACATTGAAAACGGGCTTTTGCATGCCGTCAAAATGTCATTGAAAATGGACGCTCATTTCCGCATTGATCCCTGGCGTTTCTTTCATAACACCATTGGCGGACAACTCCGCGCGTATATGGGCATCGGCCGGGCAATCGGCTGCCCCGAGCTGGTCCATTATGCCATCCAAAAGGGTGTCGGCGGGTTTCGCTCCACCTTCATGGTGGACGGCATGTTTCCGGAGAGCGCCAGCTATATCCACGACATGGGCGACGGCATATATGGGGCCATCAGCCGGGCGGAGGGCTATTCCGATCCGAAAGATTACACTTCGCCGCTTGACGGCCGTCACCTTGACAATTTCAAACTTGAACGGGAAGTGCCGTTGCTCAACCGGTTCAAGGAAGTCCGCGACCGGCTCTATTTCCCGGATGGATCACTCCTGACGGTTCATGACTCATGGCCGAATACCGTGGCGCCATTCAATCCTGCCAGGGCCATTGTCCGGGAACGCGTGGAACCCTATTTAATACCAGAGTTTGGCCATGCCATTCTGGGGCATGGAACAAAACCGGCCGGGCTTGAATCGCATCTGCATTATTCGGGCTGTTATAACCATCGGCATCTGGACATGCTCACCTTCACGCTCTGGGCCTACGGCGATGAATTGACGGCCGATATCGGTTACTCCCATATCGGGGGATATGAAAGCACAACTCTCTCGCATAATCTGGTGGTCGTGGATGAAGAAACGCAGCGGGACAAGGACGGCAATATTCCCGCGGGGTATCTGCATCGGGGCGATCTCCTGGCATGGTTCCCGAATCCGGATGCCTCCCAGGTGGAACAGGCGGCCGACACCAGCATCTATCCCCAGACCCAGTGTTACCGCCGGGCGATTATTAACCTGCCGCTGGCCCCGGGGAAAGACGCCGTGGTTGACATCTTTGAGACGCGCGGCGGCCGGCGCCACGAATGGATGGCCAATGGCTGCGCCGACTACGAACAGACCGTGGAAACCACCCTCGGCGAGCCTCTCAAAAAACTGCCGAACCTGGCGCCGGACGGCGAGCCGCTCCTGATTGATCCCGCAAAACATTTTGCCGCGGTGCCGGTTGATTCGCCTGGCAAGACCAGCAGTTATTACGGAGCGTTTTCCGACGCTTCTATTTATCGGAATGACAAACCCTGGAGCCTGACCATGAAACCCTGCCCGCCGCTTCCGGCCAAGACGCCGGGCGCCGGCCCGCGGGCCGTGGTAACCAACGAAGTCAGGCCCAGCCTGCGCTTGCACTGGCTGGCGCCCCTTGATGGCGGGGTCATCCTGTGCAAGGCCCCGCGCCAGCGTTATTTTCGCGAATTGGAGTATGAAGAAGACGCCCAGAAGGCCTGGAATCGGAATCTGATGCCCAAAATAATTATTCGGCGTGATGCCAGTCAGAACATTCCGCTGGCCAGCACATTTGTCGCGGCCTGGGAACCTTTCCGCGAAACGCCCTGGATTGAACAGGTTTCGCAACTGATCATTGATAAATCCGCGGGAATAGGCACGCGCCTGGCCGGCGCCGGAAACGAGGCCATTGTCCTTTATCTCAACTCCGAACAGGAAAAAACATTGCGGACGGATTTGAATCAGGAACAGAAAAAAGGCTGGCAGGATTCCATGGGGACATTGTGGAAAGAGGGCGAAGAAGGCGTCATTGATACTGACGGCCGGTTCGTCATTCTGCGGCGTTCAGACCGCAAACTGATGATTGATCTTTATGAGGGCTCCTATGTCCGGCTGGGACCGTTTACCGCCCAACTGAAACCTCTGCCCCCGCTGAAACTGCTGGCAATTGAGCAGACCGGCGATGAATACAGCCTGACCGTCAACGGCGACCTCTCCTCTTATCCGGCCGAGGCGACCAATCAGCCCCATGCCGGCCAATTCATCAGGTTCTGTCAACCGGGCCAGGCCGCCCGCTGGCTGCCACTGGCGCGGATTGAGAAGGGTCAGGAGGGAAAAAGCAGGCTGATCTTGTCCCGCGAACCGGGGTTTGTATATGACGTGAAACGGAACACCCTGCGGGAAACCTATTTTCCTTTTCGTGTTTTAAGCGGTCCGACCAATCAAAGCACGACAATTCAATTCCCCAACTGGCTGAATATCAGGCTGGAAACATCCGGTAAAAACCAGAAATGGGCGGTAAATTCGTCCGGCGACGCGACGCTGGAATTTAACGACATCGGCCAGGCGAAAAAAGCGCAGTTGAACCGGCCGGATCAACCCTCCCCTGCTCTGCCTCTGCAAAAGGAGGGGAAAGGAAGACTCCGCCTTGCATTGACCTCCCAACTGCTGGGAAAGGGATGGCATGAAATTTTTGTCGGCAACTTTAACGATCGGGAACAAAAAAAATGACAAGTGAAGCACCCCGCGGCAAGCCGCGGGGCATCTTTGCGGAACCCTGCGAAGCCACGGACGCCATTCATCCCTATGGCAAGCCATAGGGCTTTCTGGCGAAGAAGGGTAAAAAAATCATGGAGGAAATGACATGAACGGCAGCAAGCTGGCGAGACCGAGTCCGGCGCAGTTAGTCTGGCAGGATATGGAGACGACCATGTTTCTTCATTTTGTGGCGGAGGTCTACAAGCAGCCCGAGGAACCGAACCGGACATTCATACCGCTTGACCGAATCCGTCCGGACAAGCTGGACGTTGAACAATGGGTGGAGGCGGCCGTGTCGTTTGACGCGAAAATGATTGTCATAGTTGCCCGGCATGCCGAAGGTTTTTGCTGGTGGCAGACGGAAACAAGCTCCTACGGGGTCAAAGAGCTGAGCTGGCGCAATGGAAAGGGCGACATGATCGCCGACCTGTCCGCGGCCTGCCGCCGGCGGGGAGTGCGGCTGGGGATTTATATGTGCGCTGATAATGTTCTCCACAAGGCGGGCTTGAGCGGCCGCTGCGCCAATCCGAAAGACCAGCGTAAATATGACGCTATTTACCGCCAGCAACTGACCGAACTGCTGAGCCGCTACGGCGATATCGCCGAGGTCTGGTTTGACGGAAGCGTGACGATTGAAGTCGGCGACATATTAAAACGATACGCGCCCGACGCCATGGTCCTTAACAGCCACCACCCCACCATCCGCTGGGGCGGCAACGAGGAAGGCCTGGCGCCGTATCCGTGCTGGAACAGCGTGAAAGCGGAAACTCTCCGGGCAGGCACTTTGGGCGCAGGTATTTTAACCCCGGCCAACGGCTCGCCGGACGGCGAAATCTGGCTGCCGGTTGAGTCGGATACCACCCTGCATAAGTTCGGCTGGTGCTGGCGTACGGGGGAACGCCATATGAAAAATCTGGAACAGTTGATGGAAGCGCATTATCGCACGGTGGGGCACGGAACGGTCTTTCTGCTGAATAATGCGCCGGATCCCTCCGGCCTTATCCCGGAAGAAGATATGAAACGGTGCGCTGAATTCGGGGCGGAAGTCAGGCGACGGTTTGGACGGAGCTTGGCGGAATGCGCCGGCCAGGGTTCAACACTTGAACTGCCCGTGCCGGATAAAGCCCCCATTGATCATGTGATTCTGATGGAAGATATCGCCTTTGGCGAACGGGTCCGACAGTATGTGATTGAGGGATTGACGGATGGCCAATGGCGCGAATTGGCCTCCGGCACGGCAATCGGCCACAAGAAAATTGACTTTTTCAAGCCGGCCGCCGTGTCCCGCCTGCGCTGGCGGGCGATCAAAAGCGAGGGAACGCCGCTGATCCGCAAAATGGCCGCATACCACGTCGGCCTTGTTCCCGTGTTTGAGGTGGAAAAAACCGTTGTCTACGACGAGCTCCGCATGGTTGCCGGGGAGCTGGAAGCAAAAAAATTAAGCGCAAAGTGGACGACGTTTGAATTTGACATTGCCGCGCATGTAGCGGAAGCGCGGAAATATGAGGTGGAAATCATTCCCGTCCCGTCCGAGGGAATTATTGAAGTCAAAAAAATTGAATTGGTGCTGAATGATGTCGCGTTTCCCGATTTGGTCGCGCCCGGGAAGCAGCCGCAGTCCTATCAACTGACCATCACGGCATGCACTTCGCCGTATCGCCTGCGCCTCACGGTGAGACGCCGCGGAAAAGGGCCGGTTGGCGGAGAGGTTGTCCTCAAGCCGCTCCGGCGGTTTCTGTATGTATAGGCCTTCGGATGGCGATTTTTATTTGCCGGTCATGCCGGCTTCGCGAAACTGCGAGGGCGAACGGCCCGTGGCGCGGCGGATAATCCGCGAAAAATAGTTGGCGTCCCTGTACCCGCACTGCCCGGCGATTTTCGCGACGGTCAAATGCGTGTGCTGCAAGAGGGAAAGCGCTTTTTGAATGCGCAGGCGATTCAGATAGGCACCCGGCGGCATGCCCATGGCGGCATTAAAGCGCGTATAAAAGACGGGGTAGCGAACGCCGAGCGAAGCGGCCAGTGTCTTAATGTTTAACTCCGGCGAGGTGTAATCCTTGTGCATGTGTTCAACCGACATATTCACCAATTCATCCGCTTGATCAGCATGTGATCCCATGGCCCGGGCCAAAATTGCAAAGGCTGTCGTGCAGGCTTTTATCTCGGCCTGCTTTGACGGCTGACCAGCCAGCCGCCCTAAAGTGTTAAACAGCTCCAGCGGCGCCGGGCCGGCATCATAAACGCCCGCTTCCAGCCCGAAGGCGGCCGGCAGAAATGTCGCGAACGGGCCGTCAATCACCAGCCAGTAAAATTCCCAGCACTGACGGTCGGCATACCAGTAATGCCGCATATTCGGATAATACACCGCGAGCTGGTGTTTTTTGAGCGCGTGCGGCCGGCCGTCTATCTCTATGATGCCGGCGCCGCGCACACACCAGAACAGATGAATGAAATGAATTATTTTGTCGTGACTGATGAAAGGCGGCTGAATCTTGTAATGCCCCGTGCCCCAGACGCCGAACGGCAGATGGCGGACCGGCGCCGGCGCAGGGCGGACAACATCATGATGCAAAAGAAGCGGCATATAAAAATCCAGATTTTTATTAAAAAATCCTCTACGTCGCTTTTAATAATAATGTTAAACTATAAAAAATAAAGGAGATTTATTTAAATAAGGACTTCATAAAGAGGAGGGAAAATGATGAATACTTTCCGGTCGCCTTATGAATGGATAATCGGTTTTTCGCGAATATGCCTGCTGCTTGGAATGCTATGGCTTGGAACTCCTCTCATCCATGCGCAGGTGGTGACAAGCCATTACGTTCGCGAACCGGGCACGTGCACAAATACGATCCTGCAATCGCCCTTTACAAACTGGGATATGGCGGCCACGAATATCCAGGACGCGCTGAATGCAACTGCCAGCAATGACTGGGTTTGGGTTTCAAACGGCACTTACTATCTCTCCGCTCAACTTGTGGTGACCAACGCCGTTACCCTCATCAGCGCAAACGGCATCACTTCCACTGTAATCAACGGCAACCGGACGGTGCGCTGTCTGTATGTATCCAATGACAGCGCCCTCGTTTCCGGGCTTTTAATCACCAACGGCCTGAACACCAATGACGGTTATGGGGGCGGGGTGTTTCTCCGGAAAGGGGTTGTCAGCAACTGCTGGATTACGGGCAACCTGGTCTCAAACCCGGTTACGACTGCCTCTATCGGCGGCGGCGGAATATATGTCTACAAAGCGAGCTGGGTGAAATCGTGCCGCGTCTACGGCAACCGCTTCCACGACACGGCCAACAGCAGTGAGAATGGCGGGGGCGGAGTGTACATATTTCAAGAGGCATGTGTAACCGATACGGTGGTCATGCTGAACACCTATATTAATGCGATCTACGGCGACGGCGGCGGCGGCGGAGTGAAAATGTCTTGCGGGGGCACCAAGCCTCTGGTGAATTGTCAGATTATTTCAAATTCCACCTTGCAATCCAGCGGCACCCTTAATGGCGGCGGCGTGCATGTCAGTTGGGGAGGAGTGGTAAAAGATTCGGTCATAAGCGGCAATACCAACTCATCCACGGGCGGCGGTGGGATTACGCTTCGCTATGGCGGAGAACTCCGGAATTGTCTGGTCTGCAGTAATGGAGCCGGTGGCGCAGGGGGCGCATCCGCTGTCTCGGCAACCGGAGCGCCGATCATTCAGAATTGCACCATTGCCGGGAATCGCGGAAAGGGGCCCGCGGTCAGGCTGGAGGAAGGCCCCAGCGCCAGTTACCGGCCGCTGATTATGGCAAACAGCGTTATTTATTCCAATTTTGGCGCGGGGGATGTTGTTTCCAACTGGTCTATAGCCAGTAATACGACCAACATCTGCCTGACCAATAACTGCACCTATCCGACCAATTTCCCCGCCAACAATATAACAAGCGGCAATATCAGCAACAATCCTCAATTTATTGATTGTCCGGCTGGTAACTATCGCTTGCGACAAGATTCTCCCTGTATCAATGCCGGGACAAACCAGAGCTGGATGATAACTTCGTTTGATCTGGATGGGAGAACACGTATCCGTTACGGGACTGTGGACATGGGCGTCTATGAAAACATCAGCAAAGGTGCCATTTACGGTTCTCGGTAATTTAATCAGGAGGGTCTCATGAGAAAATTTTTTATCCCGCTGTTAATCGGTTTGGGCATGGTAGTTCTTGCGCAGCCGGCTGGTGCCGGCGCTAACTCTGCCCTGCCCTTTGATGACAATTTTGAAACCTATACTGACGGCACTCCCCTGAATACAGGAAGCAACGGCTGGTATGGCTCCTCCAGCAGCATTATTGTCTTATCGGCCGCCGCCATGGCGCCGGCCGGCAGCACGAACATAGTCATGATTCCGACGGACTGCGCGCTCTCCAACCGGTTTGCGGGACTGCCCTCCGCCAATGTTTGGATCCAGATGGATGTCTGTCCAAGCTTATACAATGGAGTCAATTTTCCGATCGTGGATACTAACCAGGCCGTGATGTTCTACATCAACAGCAACGGGAATTTTGTGGTGCATAATGGGCCGGCTTCGCCGAACGCCGCCAATTCGACGAACTGGGTGACCCTGGCAAATGTCAACGCGGGGACGAGCGAAACGAACTGGGTGACGATCGGGATTTATGAAAATTACAACGCCGGCACATGGGACCTATATGCAAACAACACCCTCGCAACCAACAACATCGGATTTATCAACCCAGTTTTGACGAATTTTAACGGTTTTAACGTTTATAATGGTTCATCCACAAATCATCTTGATAATATTGCGGTGATATACGGAGGAGGCGCCATTGGATTAAGCACGACGGCGCTGGCGTATGCGGTGACATACGGCGCCTCACCCGCCAATCAGACGCTGGTGATGATGAATTCCGGGAAGCCAGGGTTCACGTATACGAACACGGTAACCTATGGGGCGGGAGCGTCGGGCTGGCTGGCGGTAACGCCGGTGACGGGCGAGATAGGGATAGATGGGAACCAGGCTCTGACAGGCATGGTAAACAGCGCCTCGTTGGCGGCCGGGGTGTATACGGCGACCAATACGATTATGTCAAGCGCGACGAACAGTCCGCAGATACTTGTGACGATGTTGACGGTCAACAAGGCGACGCCGACGGTGGTGAATATGCCGACGGCCATGAGCATCATCTATGGCCAGATGCTGTCGGATTCCACGCTGAGCGGCGGCACTGGTTCAGTAGCGGGCGTGTTTACGTTCACCACGCCCGCTACAGTGCCGACGTCCGGCGTCTACAGCGCGACGGTGACATTCACGCCGACCGACACGAATAATTACGAGACGCTTGTGATGGGCAGCGTGGATGTTACGGTCAACAAGACGGAACCGCATGCGGTAGCAAGCATATATATTATTCCCGCCATAACCGATGAAGCGATATTGCCAGAATCTTCAATGCTGCACCAGTATTTGGAGAACATGGTTTCCAAGACAATCTCCCTGGTCGCCGCGCCCGGCGAATATGAGCCGGCGAGTTTTGCGGTGCATGCCAATGATGACATAAATTCATTGACCATAGAAACCACCAACCTGACCGGATCGGCCGGCATGATTTCTTCCAACAATATTGACGTGCGCGTGGTCAAGTGCTGGTATCAGGCCGGTTATTCATGCTGGAATGAGGCTGCAAAATACAAACATTTGACTCCGGAGCTTCTCCTTAAGGACGACTCCCTGGTGACGGTGACGAACATGGAAAATTATCTCAAGCTGTCCGGAGAATATATCTGGATCAGCGATACGAACGGGATCCCGGGTATCCCCGCTAAACCTACGATAACGCAATTTCCCGTTCAGGACACCGCCACGCTCCAGCCGGTGCATATTCCCAATACAATCAACAAGCAATTCTGGGTCACGGTAAAGGTTCCCGATGACTGTGCCGCGGGAGTTTATGAGGGCACGATCAAACTGCAAAACAGCGGAACTCTCATAGAAGAGCTTCCCGTCAAATTAGAGGTTCTTCCCTTTGCACTTTCTGCGCCGGGCCTGATATATAGCCTCTATGACGACGACACAAAACTTTCAGCCACGGGCACCATATCCCGTATGGAAAAGAACGAAACCCAGTTTACGGCCGAACAGGAAAATCTCTTTAACCATGGCGTAAGAAACACGGCGATTAATGGTCAGGACAACTATGACATCCTGGGGCAGGTTCTGACCATCAGGAATGCGGCCGGCATGAGCAATCAACCGCTTTATTATGTTGGATACCCTACCATATATGGCTACGGAACCAACTATGATGCGTTAAAAACCGAGGTAAGCAACCTGATCAATTTTGTTGTGTCCTATGGGGCCACCGAACTTTATATTTACGGGCCGGATGAGACGTATCTAAATACGCCTGTATATCGCGCGCAAATGAATGCAGTGCATGAGGCCGGCGCCAAGGTGTTTGACGCGCAGAATCAGTCCTATGCCAATGACGTGGCCGATATTCTGGATCTGGCCGTTGTGTCCTGGTCGCCCGATATTTCTTTGGCCGCTAAATACCATAGTTACACCAATGAAATATTTTCTTACGAGAACCCGCAAGTCGGCGAAGAGAAGCCCGAAAAATACCGCCGGAACTACGGTCTCCTGCTGTGGCAGAAAAATTATGATGGCGCCATGGACTATGCTTATCATGGTGGTGCGAGTAATATCTGGAATGACTTTGACCATCCGACGTTCCGGGACCTTAACTTTGTCTATCCAACAGTGGATGGAGTAATTGATACCATCCAGTGGGAAGGCTGGCGGGAAGGGGTGGATGATGTGCGGTATTTGACCGCTTTATACAACGCCATTGCCTGGGCGCAATCTCAAACCAACAATACCTCGCAAGCCGAGGACTGGCTGGAAGACTTGGAGAACTCCGATTTAACCGTGCTGGATTTGAATGCGGTCCGTTCCCGCATGATCGGCTATATTTTATATTACGGCGGCGGGCTCCCTCCGGACACAAACACGCCGCACATTGTTTCTCTCACTCATTCTCCCGTTTCTTCATCATTGGGCATTGATATCAGCTGGGGAACGGACGAACGGACCACGGCCCAGGTGGAATATGGTTTGACCCCGGAGCTGGGCTCGGCCACGGAGGTTGATCTTTCTCTTTTATACGCGCACATTGTTACCCTGACCGGGCTTGACGCTGACACCAATTATTATGTCCGGGCGCGGTCAAAAGATTCTTCGGGCAATGAGGCCATCAGCGACACTTACAGTTTCAGCACGGCAACCTCATTGACCACGAATTCTGATATGACCATCTTTTTTGTTCAGCCGACCGCCTCTAACAATGCGGTTATTAACACCAACCAGACGGAAATAAGTTACTCCGTAGCCGGCACGCACGAAGGGAGCAGTTTCATAGACTTTAACAAAAGTCTGGTCGCCTACTGGAATTTAAACGAAGCCTGCGGCGCAACCGCGCATGACAAATCCACCTATACCAATACCGCCACGCTCGTCAACATGAATACGAACACCTGCTGGGTAAATGGAGTCTACGGCCGGGCATTGCACCTTGACGGGGTGGATGATTATGTTTCCTGCACAAGCAATCCCAGCATGAACTGCACCAATGCCATTACCCTGGAGGCGTGGGTCAGGCCGGAATCTGTGAAAAGCAATAATTATGAGTGCATCATCATAAAGAACGCCCCCGAGAATACGAGCATGCATACCTTATACGCCCTGTGGATAGGCTGGAGCGACCGGCGGATTGCCTTCTATATCTGGACTGAAAGCTCGGCATACGAGTTCTGGAGCAGAAACGAAATTCCGCTTGATGAATGGTCGCATGTTGTCGGGACGTATGATTCGGACGCGGGCATAGGACGCATCTATATTAACGGGCGCCTGGATTGCGAGTATGTGAACACCTATAAGGGAAAATTACGGACAAATTCCCAGCCGCTTTGTCTGGGCCGTCCTATCTCTCCAGGTTACTATTATTTTGACGGCTACATTGATGAAGCGCGGGTTTGGAGCCGGGCGTTGCCGGCCGACGAGGTGTGCGCGTCATATAACGCGGGCGTAAACGGTTTGAGGGAATTTGACCCCAGCCTGGTTGCCTGGTGGAATCTGGATGAAACCACCGGCACAACGGCGCATGATGCATCAACCTATACCAATAACCTCTCGCTTGAAAATATGGATACGAACGCCTGCTGGGCAAGCGGAACCTATGGCGGAGCGCTGCGGTTTGATGGGGCCGATGATTATGCTCACCGCGCAAGCAGTTCCAGCCTGAACATCACCAATGCCATCACCATGGAAGCCTGGATCAAGCCGGAAGCCGTGGAAGGCACCAATTATGAATATATCATCAGGAAGACCGCTGCTGAGCCGGCTCAAAGCACATTGTATGGCATGTCCATCGACGCGGATGACAGGCGGATTTGCATGTATCTCTGGTCGGAAGAGTATGACGAGGCCAGAGGGTTCTGCAGCGTGAACGAAATCCCGCTGCATGTGTGGACGCATGTTGCCGTAACTTATGATTCAACCACGGGCAAGGCGCGGATCTATATTAACGGGAGCCTGGACAGCGAGGATGGAAGTGTCTTGCAGGGAAAAATACGGACAAATTCCGAACCGCTTTATCTGGGTTATCATTGCGGTTCCGGCCATAATTTTAACGGCGTCATTGATGAAGCGCGGATTTGGAGCCGGGCATTATCGGCCGATGAGATATACTCGTCATATAAGGAGAATATGGATATGGATGGCCGCAAAATTACGGGCAAACTTACGGGCCTAATTGGCGGAACTTATTCATACCATGCTTATTACACCGATCTAACGGGAAATTCAACCCAAACGGAAACCAGGACAATATCTTATGTGCCGTGATATATGGGCTTGCGTTGGGATGAAGCGCTGGCACATGCTGGCTGGCCCATTATTGAACCGCCGTATTGATCTCCTCCGGTGGTTGCGCCGTTTTCGGCTTGGAGAATCGGCATATAAAAATCCAGATTTTTATTAAAAAATCCTATTAGTATTTTAGGGCAATAATGATAAATTTTTAATAAAGGGGAATATCTGAACATGAACTCTAAAAGATTTCAGCCGAAAAACGGTTTGGGTCTTATGCTGGCATTGACCGGCCTGCTCTGGCTGGGAGCCATCAGCCTCCGGGCAACTGACCGGTATGTGGTGGAACCGGGCACGCCCGGCGGCACGGATACCCCGCCCTACACCGACTGGACCATCGCGGCCACCCAGATTCAATGGGCGGTGGATGCGGCCACGAATGCCGGCGATACTATTTGGGTCTCCAACGGTGTGTATATGCTCACCAATCAAATCGTCGTTGTAAGCAATATTATTTTACGGAGCGCCAATGAGCCGTCCGGGACGATCATCAACGGCAACCGGACGGTGCGCTGTCTGTATGTATCCAATGACAGCGCCCTCGTTTCCGGGCTTTTAATCACCAACGGCCTGAACACCAATGACGGTTATGGGGGCGGGGTGTTTCTCCGGAAAGGGGTTGTCAGCAACTGCTGGATTACGGGCAACCTGGTCTCAAACCCGGTTACGACTGCCTCTATCGGCGGCGGCGGAATATATGTCTACAAAGCGAGCTGGGTGAAATCGTGCCGCGTCTACGGCAACCGCTTCCACGACACAGCCAATGATAGAAACAACGGCGGCGGCGGAATATACATGTATCAAGAAGCATGTATAACCGATTCGGTGGTTATGCTGAACACCTACATAAATGCGATCTATGGCGACGGCGGCGGCGGCGGAATAAAGATGCAATCCGGGGGCACCAAAGCGGTGGTTAATTGTCAGATTATTTCAAATTCCACCTTGCAATCGTCCGGCACCCTCAATGGCGGCGGCGGAGTGCATATTATTTGGGGAGGGGTGGTGAAAGATTCGGTCATAAGCGGCAACACCAACTCATCCACGGGCGGCGGAGGGATCACATTTTATTATGGCGGAGAAGCCAGGAATTGCCTGATCTGCAGTAATGGATCAGGCGGCGCAGGGGGCGCATCCGCCATCTCTGGAACTGGAGCGCCGATCATTCAGAATTGCACGATTGCCGGGAATCGCGGAAAGGGGCCCGCGGTCAGGATGGAGGAAGGCCCCAGCGCCAGTTACCGGCCGTTGATTATGGCAAACAGCGTTATTTATTCCAATTTTGGCGCGGGGGATGTTGTTTCCAACTGGTCTATAGTCAGTGATACGGCGAACATCTGCCTGACAAACAACTGCACCTATCCGACCAATTTCCCCGCCAACAATGCAATAAGCGGCAACATCAGCAATGATCCGCAGTTTATGAATTGTCCCGCCGGCAACTATCGGCTGGCATGGAATTCCCCCTGCATTAATGCGGGAAAAAACCAGAGCTGGATGACAACTTCGTTTGATCTTGACAGGAAAGCGCGCATTCGTTATGGAGCCGTTGACATGGGCGTCTATGAGAATATTAACGCCGGCACCGTCTACGGTATCCGGTGAGGTTCCTGCGGACCTGCGCCGACTAGCCCAAGAAACGGGGAGCCTTGGGGTCTGAGAAAAAGAACGCAAGCATGAAATCATATCTCTTCTTTATCATTCTGGTTTTGTTTGTTTTCCTGATGGCGATGGCTTATTTCTGGAGGCCCACCAGGCCGGCCGCCTCTAAAAATGCAGACATACACGAGGTTTGGCCCGGCGCAAAAATTCCCATGCCCGGGGAAGTTTTCAGTCCCGCCTATCGTCAGCATCAGCTCCAACAAAAAGAAACGTTTGAGAAGAACGGCGGCTTCAAGCGGGCAGAAGAGTATTTACAGACTCCGGCTGCTGCCTGGCAGGAAAGAATACCCATGCGCAGTTGCATCGGTTATCTCGGGGCCGAGGAAATAACCGCCCAGGATACCAAGGCATTTAACGCCACCTGCCCGGCCTGTCTGCGTCCCCTGCGGTTCGGCAAAGTGGATATTTACGACGGCACGGTGATGGGCCTCTGCTGCGGGACGGTTTTTTATGAAAATCCCGCCCGCTATCCGGCCGGCGCCCCCGGAAAACCCAACAAGGTCATGAAGATTCCCCATCTGGACGGACAGGTGGTGGAATATAATTATTATGAATTTCCGGATCATTTTGCAAATTACGAGCACTTTCACTACTGGCAGCCCTGGTCGCCGGCGGATGGTTCCAAACGGCACGAAATTTTTCTTCCGGACGGCTACATCCGCGGGCATAGGATGACGAGGATAAACACGATGGTCATCCCGGATTTGGGCTGGGCCTATTTCTATACCGGCGATGAAAAATACGCCAAGTTGCTGGCGGCCATGTTTGACCGGCTGGCGGACGTCTACCGGGGCTGGCCGCTCTGGATGCCTTACACCGGTCGTTGGGGTTTTGCGCTGAACAGGGCGGGAAACGGCGTATTGACCAAAGAGGAATTTGACTCGGCGGAGCGTCCCATGCGCTGGGGAGCGCAGTTTTGGAACGACGAGGAGCGTTTTTCCCGCATGGGGCAGACAAAGCTGGGCGCCTATCTCCATACCGCCGACATGCGCTGGGTGGTGGCGCCGCTGGTCAAGGCTTATGCGGCGGTGCGCGGCTCGCAGGCGCTCCGGGAATACAGCCGCCAGAAATACGGTGATCCCGAAAAACTAGACCGGCACGTGATGCAGGATTTGTTTGGCGAAATGGCAAAACTGCACAAATGTTATGAGCCATGGCTGGGCAACTACACCCCGTCGTGGTTTGAAGGCGGGATTTTGCTCTCGCTCCTCACTCAGGACCGGTATTTTTTTGATGTGGCCAACGAATTGATGGAGCGGATGCTGTATGACGGCAGTCATTCCGACCACACTCCCACGGAAGGGTCCTGTGCTTATTGGAGCATGGCATTTGGCTCCACATTATCTGCCTTCCAACTCAGGGAGATGCTGTCTGATCCCGAGGTCAAGAAGCGGCATCCGCGTCTGACGTATTTTTCCACGGCGGATGCGCTCCAGAAACGGATGGCTTCCTGGCGCGGGATTATTCCGGCGTTTGGCGATGCCTGGAATGACCTTTACCCCACCCTGCAGATAAAACCGGAACCCAAGAATCCCGACGAGTTTGCAAGCTTTCATCTGCCTGATTACGGAGTTTCCATGCTGCGCTGGGGAAAGGCCGAAGGCCGTCGCCAGGAAACGTGCCTGGTTTATCAACGGCATGCCGGCCACTGCCATAATGACGCCTTGAATATTGAGTATTTTGTGGACGGATTGCCGGTGTTCTGGGAAATGGGCTATGGCAACGGCACCATTGACACGAGTATTCAGCGGCATCCGGAAATGAGGGAGCTTGTCGTAACCAATTGGCCGCGGCCGGTATTTGACACCGGACCTTATTATCAGAACGGGAAGGGCAAAATCCCTGCCCAGCACTGGTGGGGGGGAGAATGGAATCCCTTTGCGCCGGCCCATTGCACGGTCATGGTTGATGATCAGGAACCGACCCAGCCGTGGAAAAGGGCCGGAGCCGGAATTCCGGTTACAATTTTTTCAGAGTCCGGAGGCAAAACCGGGCAACGACTGCTGGAAGTGCTGGATGTTGAAGAACGGGGCGCGTTCAAGCCGGACCTTCCTTACGTTAATCAATTCCGGCGCACTCTTTTGACGGTGGAGACCCCGGCGGGCGGAGGCTATCTGGTGGACATATTCAGAGTGGCCGGCGGAAAAATGCATGAGTTTTATTATCATGCCATATCTGAAAAATCCGCCTCCAGTTTGCCGGAGGGCGAAGCCATGCCCGGCACATTGGCTAATTACCGGGAGCGCACGCTGTCCCAGAAGGAACGCATGAAGGAAATTGATAATCCGGCTTCTTTGCAAACGACAGAATGGGCAAGAGGCTATCGCCATATCAATGCCCTGAAACGCATCAGCCAGGAGCCGGAAACATGGCAATTGGAGTGGGAGTATGATCCTGCTCTTTATGCGCCGCGCACCATCCCGGTAAAATCCAAACCGCCGCCGGTAACGCTGGCCATTCATGGCGTTCGTCAACATGGGACCGAGCAACAGGCATGGGTCTGGCGCGCGCGGGGATTACTGACTGGCCATTTGCGCGAGAACCTTAAAGACGGCACCCAACTGGATGGCGGCTGGCGGAGTTGCGTGGGATTTGTGGGGGGACTGGACATGCTCATTCTTGAACGCCGGGCGGATAAGGATTTGAAATCGGTTTTCGTTCATGTCCTGGAAGGACGGCGTTCCGGTTTGGCCGCAGAAGTAACGGCCGTGAGCAATTTGAAGTGTGCAGATATCCCGGAAGGCGCCGTGGCGTTGAAAGTCCAACTGGCGGATGGACACACGGACTATCTTTTCGCCCTGGCTGAGCCGGCGGAAGTGAGGACCGACGACATAAGCTTCAATGGCCGTTATGGACTTGTGCGGGTGGATAAGACGGGCAAGGTGGTGCAGGCGGTTATGATTCGCGGGTCGGAATTAAAATACAAAGACTTTGTGTTGAATGGCCGGGCCGAGCATGAGGGGACAATCCAGCGGCTTGAGGGGGATATAACGGGCGACAGACAGCATCCGGCCATAATTATGCAGACCGATCAGACCTTGCCTGAGGGCGCTATTTTGGCGGGATATCCCGTCAACCTGACTGCGCCGGACGGATGGACCGACGTCTTCTTCATTGATTCAATCACCGCCATTGCCAGGGGGGTCTATCGCATTGCTCTCCGAGGTCATCCGACTTTTATCATTGATTTTTTGACCGTGGGCAATGCGGATGACAAAGATCCTTATGCCTTCTTTCCGAAGGAAAAGGACCTGTCCAAATCATTCCTGGACGCTTTATATGAATGCAATACGATTTTGATGACTTTGAAGGATGGGAAACGCTATCCGGTGGATGTGACGGCCCCCTCACCCTATGCCACTCATTCGGCCCGCGTGGCGCTGCGGGATAAAACCGTGCCGTTTAAGGAAAGCGGCCTGCATTCCGGCGACCAGGCGATCCTGTTGCGCTATCAGCCTGGAGACCGGGTAACTATACCACTGCACGTTGAAATGCCGTAACGCGCGGACTGGAGGGACGCACGGGGGCGGAAATTATTTGCTGCTATTCAGCGGCCGCCTCGTCTTGTTTGGCGGGCGGCGCGGGCTGGTCGGATGGAGCCGGTTTGTCCGGCGGCGTTTTTGAAAGACCGGCCGGGGCGGCGACCACGCGGAAACCAAGATTAATGTATTTATAATCGGGCGCATAGCCCCGGCGGCGCGCCGTGCTTAAAAAAAGAGGATCGCAATCGGACCATGAGGCCCCTTTTATGACGCGATCATTGCCTTGCGGTTCCTCCTTGTCATCGCACCATTCCCAGACATTGCCGGCTGTGCCGCACAAACCCCATTCATTTGCGCCGCTTTTATTCACGGGACAGGACACGCAATAATCGTCGCGCCTTTCCAGCACCTGGGAAACCCCCTTGTTTTCCCGGCCGTAGTAATTGATTTTTTTGGACGGCGGCCATGCGCCCCACGGAAATTCCCTGCTGGAACCGCAAGTGGCATAGCATTCCCATTCCTTCTCGGTTGGCAGGCGGAAAACCAGACTCCCGGCCGGGGTTGCCCCGTGGTTCTTCGTGAGCCAGTCGCAAAATGCGCGCGCATCGTTCCAGCTTACATTAACCGCAGGCTGGTTGTCGCCATCCAAACTCAGGCCCTCATGACTGCCGCTGGCGTGTCCGGTCCGGAAAGAGCGGTATTCAAGATTGCTGACTTCATATTTGCCGACGTATATCTTCAGCGGCTCAATATAAACCAAGCGCAATTTGGCCTTGGGGGAAAGTTTGATAACCAGCGCCTTGCCCTGCGGCTCAAGCAGGCCGCACCCGGCCGGAAACAGAAAAAGAACGGCCAGCGCAAGCCAGGCGCCGCGCGCAAGAAACGACCTGAAAATCGCCATGATCCCATCCTCCCTTAAATTCAAGAGTCCTGGACCTGGATGCGGACCGTGGCATGTTTCAGCGCATCCAGATTTACGCTCGCATCGGCGGGCGTAATGCCGCTGGCCTGGGTCTCCAGCAGTTTGACCACGGCGTTACGGAAGGAATCGGTGTCTTTGCAGATAACTTTGAGGCAGGGCATGCCATCCGGAAGAAGCAACTGGGTCTTCAAATGGTCGGCCTGCGATAAAATAACAAACGGCTTGCTGCAATTGGGGCAACGGCCGCGTTTGCCGACGTCGGTGTCGCGCAGCCAGAGCTTCTGGCCGCAGGAGGGACAGCTGATCTTGAAATCCAGCTCGCCCTTGTCCCGCAGATAAAAGACCGCGCGCGGAGTTGAGCCGGACTGCGCCAGATAATGATAGATATTCCTGATTTTATCCAGTGAAAGCACATCCAGAAAACGGACCAGGATGACGATGGCGTGCGCCTTGGCAACCCGGTCGCCAAAGGAAGCATCCTCGGATGGATCTCCAATAAAAACATCCAGCGCGACCCGATGACTGCCGATCGTCAATTCATTGCTGTCTTCCGGCGTAACGGCGCCAAGAAAATCCTCCGCCAGGTCGTGGTAGATTGAAATGATTAAAATATTAAAAACTTTTTTTCCGGCATTATCGCTCATGGCTGAACAGCGCTTTCTATATTTTTGTTTAAGCAGATGCCTTGTTTATTAAAGATAAAATTATTCTGAAAAAAAATCAATATAATTTTTATAATAATTTATTATCTTTTGCCGAGCTCGTTTTTCAGCCATTGCAAAGCCGCTTCCCGGCTGTCAAATTTGCCCTCCAATTGGGCGTCAAAGGCCGTTTTTTTCAACCGCCCCACCCGCGGGCCGGAGGAGACGCCCAGGGCGATAATATCGTCGCCGTTGATCAGCGGACGGGGCAGAACCGGCTCGGACTTTAATTCTTTCCTGTAATTGCTCAGGAAAACGTAGTTTTGCATATCGCCGTGGCTGGCCTCGCAGTCAAGCCGGTGCAGTTCAAGCTCCTCCGGAAAAGTAGCGGCCGTGATCAGACGCCGCAGGGTGGATTTTCTCATGCGGCGCACGTCCATAAAACGCATGTGATTGCCGATGATATGGCAGACAGCCTTGATATCAGCCGAGGGAAAACGCAGCCTCCGGAGAATGGCCTCGGCCATGCCCGCGCCAAATGCCGCGTGCCGGTTGAAGCGGATGCGGTCCGGCGCTTTCACGGCTGTGGCCGGCTTGCCGACATCATGCAGCAAAACCGCGTAGGCCAGCCACGCACGGTGCGCGGCCGGACTCAAGGATGGCTTTTGCATCGCATTCAGCATCATGATGGTATGCGTCCACACATCGCCTTCGGGATGAAACTGGGGGGGCTGTTCCTGGCCGCGCATGCCTTCAACTTCCGGCAGAATCTCCTTCAACAGTCCGAAAGCGCTCAGTATTTCCACCGCATCTCCCGGCCGGGCTGATTCCAGCAGTATTCTGCTCAGTTCCTGCTGAATCCTCTCGGCGCTGATCCGGCTGATGAACGGAGCGTGGCGTTTGATTGAATCCGCCGTTTGCGGTTCAATCGCAAAATTCAATACCGCCGCAAAACGGACGGCGCGCAGCATGCGCAAATGGTCATCCTGAAAACGCCGGTCGGGATTGCCCACCGCCCGGATAAGTTTTTTATCCAGGTCCTCCCTTCCGCCGACATGATCATGGATTTTGCCTTCAACGGGGTCAAAAAACATGGCGTTGATGGTAAAGTCGCGGCGCTCGGCGTCAGAGCGTTCATCGGCAAAAGTCACCGACTGCGGGTGGCGTCCGTCACGATAGGCTCCATCCATCCGGTAGGTCGCGACCTCGTAACAAACTCCGTTCATTTCAACGCGCACCACGCCAAACGCCTTGCCCACCGCCACGGCCCGCGGAAAAATTTTCAGCACCTTTTCCGGCAGGGCGTCGGTCACAACGTCAAAGTCCTTGGGTTCGCGGCCCAGGATCATATCCCGCACACAGCCGCCCGCAAAAAGCGCCTGGAACCCGGACTTGCGCAACTCAAGAACAATCGCCCTGGCGCCCTCCGCCAGTGTGGAATTTGTATTGCTGTCATTCATGGCTGGAAACGAAAAGCATGGGGGAGCAAGTCGCGCAGTTTGAATTTTCTTATCCGGTCCGGAGCGGCCGCGCCAGCCGCAATAATAATAAAATCCGGCCCGCAGAACTCGGCCAGCATCTGCAGACAGGCCCCGCAGGGCACGGCAATTTTGCCGCCCATGGCGCAGACCGCCAGCGCCTCAAACCGCCGGAAGCCGGCCGCCACGGCCGCGGCCAGGGCCGTCCTTTCAGCGCAAAGCGTGAGCCCAAACGAGGCATTTTCAACATTACCGCCGGTAATAATGCGTTTTTTTCCGGCCGTCAAAAGCGCCGCCCCGACCTGAAATTTTGAGTAGGGAGCATAAGCGTTTTTTGCCGCTTCCGCCGCCTTTTGAACAAGTTGATCCTGCAATTTTTTATTCATACCATCCTTTTTTTGCCAGCGCACGCCAGAATTCATTCATTAAAATTTTTATTTTTCCGCTCCCGGCCCTGCCCGCGCGGCGGACATCCTCATGATCAAGCGGATTTTTCCCGAGGCCTGCCGCTAAGTTG
>Ga0074199_1000879_pt1 | contig 35298 bp, 35 predicted proteins | sample EPASupsiteSAE347_FD_64528 | JGI IMG/M metagenome (GOLD analysis project Ga0074199, IMG submission 64528) | Bioremediated contaminated groundwater from EPA Superfund site, New Mexico - Sample SAE3-47 | ecosystem: Environmental > Aquatic > Deep subsurface > Groundwater > Contaminated ... | reverse complement strand
GCGTCAGGCGCCGTTACGATTCTCTCAGGACATCATCCTTCAATTTGCGCTCGGTAATGTCCATGGAATTACCGAGGATGGCCGGTTTACCTTCGTATGTGATGGCCGTGACCATTTCCAGAATCCAGCGTACTTTCTTATTTTTCGATATAATTCTGAACTCGTAAGGTGATTTATGTTCCCCCCGCAGCATCGCCCGGGCGTTTTGTTTCACGCTCGCTCTATCTTCAGGATGGACAATATAGTTAGAACTCTTCCCGATCAGTTCTTCCGGCCCGTACCCGGCAAATGTGGCCGCGTTGGTGTTTAAAAACCTGAACTCCCCGTTCTGGACGACATAAATGCCGGCTAAAGAGTTATCCGCAATATTTCTTAAAAGCTGTTCCCCCTTAACAAGCGTTTGCCTGCTTTCCCGAAGCTCGGCAAGCTCTTCCTCCAAGGCCGCCAATTTCTTTTGTAAATGGTCGTAAGAAAAGTTCCTGGACATACAATCCCCCAATTAACGGCGTCATGATTCAGGGTTCAGATGAGACCGGTTTGCGGCTGGAAGAAGATCAAAGCTTGGAATAAAAGTCAATTAATTATCTTTGATGTTTATGAAGTTCCTTGACTACTCGGGATAATCGGTTATTCTGGAAAAATGAAAAGCAGGGAAGGGGACAGCGGTCGCAAAGGACAGGTCGTGATTATCGGGGCCGGGGCGGCGGGAATGCTGGCGGCGGGGCGGGCGGCGGAAGCCGGAGCCCGGGTCCAGCTCCTGGAAAAGATGGACCAGCCGGGCCGGAAGATCCTCATCAGCGGCAAGACCCGCTGCAACCTGACCAATACGCGGACGCTCTCGGAATTCATCGCCATGTACGGTCCCAACGGTCCCTTTCTTCATGCTGCCTTTCACCGGTTTTTCCGGGACGACCTTCTCGATATCCTCCGGCGCTACGGCGTGGAAACCAAAGCGGAGCGGGGCGGCCGTATCTTTCCCGTCTCGGACCGGGCCGCCGATGTCGTCGGGGCCTTGCGGCGTTATCTGGACGACGGGGGGGTGCAACTGGTGACGCAACGGCGCGTCTTTTCCCTTGCCGTCCGGGATGGAAAGATTGCCGGCGTCACGACGGACAGAGGTCTGACGCCTGCCGCGGCGGTAATCGTCGCCGCCGGAGGGGCTACCTGGCCGGCCACCGGCTCCGCCGGCGACGGCTACGAACTGGCAAAGGCCGTCGGTCACCGGATTGAAAAACTACGCCCCGCCCTCGTGCCGCTGATTGTCAAAGAAATCCCGCGGGCGAAATCGATGCAGGGGGTAAGCCTCCGCAATGTCCGCTTGACGGCCTTCCGTTGCCGTCCCGATGAAATAGATCCCGCCACCGTCCCGGCCCATGACGTCGGCCGGGGGCTGGACCGTAAAAAGCCTCGTGGTCCCGTCATCGAAAGCCGCTTCGGGGAGATGATGATCACCCATTTCGGGATCGGCGGCCCGGTGACATTGCTCATCAGTCTCGCCGTGGTGGACGCTCTGGCCCAAGGTCCCGTCAGCGTCGCCATCGATCTCAAGCCGGCCCTGGATTATCCGCAACTGCATGCCCGTCTCCAGCGGGACCTCGACGCCCACGGCAAGCGGCAGTTCAAGGGTATTCTCGAAGGGCTCCTGCCCCGGAAGATGATCGAACCGCTGGGCGCCCTGACGGGCATCCCCCTTGACAAGCCCGCCCACCAGGTAACGGCGGCGGAGAGGGAGAAGCTTGCCGACGTTCTCAAGTGCCTGCGTTTCGAGGTTGCCGGCCCCCTGCCCATGGCGGCGGCCATTGTCACGGCGGGCGGGGTATCCCTGAAAGAAATAGACCCCCGGACGATGGCCTCGCGCCTGGTTCAGGGCCTCTATTTCTGCGGCGAGGTCCTGGACATCGACGCCGACACGGGGGGATTCAATCTCCAGGCGGCCTTTTCGACGGGCTATGTCGCCGGCGAAGCGGCGGCGGCGTATGTTGCCGCCGTTGAGGAACGACCTCACGGAAACTGATTTATTCCCTCCCCCTTCAAGGGAGAGGTTGGGAGCGGGATGTGGTAAGAATAGGAAATATGTTCATATAAACATATTGACAATTCATTATATCTCTGCTAAAGAGCGCTAAAATCGCTCATACTCCTATAGTACCTGCAACAAAAAACGCTCACTCTTGTTTCAAATTGTTTTGCTTCACGTTTCTCGTTATTTACAGGTGTCGGTACCGTATCCGTAAGATGCGTAAGGATCGCCAAATGAGAATCTACCTGAACAAAACCGTCTCCGGTTGCCGCATAAAACGACCCAACTTCATAATAACCGCCGTGCTTGCAGAATAGGATGTGCAGCGCCCTTGTGGGCGCTGCACATCCTGCGCCGACCTTTTCCGAATAAAGTTCAAGGTATAACTGCAACTATCTCGAAAGGAAGCAAGGAGGCCGGTCCATGAAAGCAACCGCTGTGCGAGTGGTGCAACAGATTCTCATCAATGAAGGTTTCACTCCGGGTGACGTGGACGGTAAACTCGGCGCTGACACTTACGGGGCGGTAACGAAAGCCCTCCTTAGACGACATGGTGATCTGCCTGCGGATTGGCAGGAATGGCTGAACTCACGGAAAGCGGTTGCCTATCTCCAGTGTCTTTGCAAAGAGCACGCGATTGATGTGGATGATATTGACGGTTATTGGGGACCGCAGACCGATTTTGCCTTCGATACCCTATCGCAACTCCTTGAGAAGGGAGAGATGCCTCCCCTCCGGCGGGACGAATCCCCGCTTGTCACGAATCCCAATAAATGGCCGCACGAAGACGAAGCAAACCTGCATGATTTTTACGGCGCCGTAGGCGCAAATCAGACTATCCTCGTTCCGCCCTATCCCCACCGCCTTGCTTGGGACCTCCGGCAGACCGTCCATTCATTTTCCTGCCATGCCAAAGTTCATGACAGCGCGCTGCGGGTTTTGACAAATGTTTTCGACCATTACGGGATTGAGCGTATCAAGGAGCTGCGCCTGGATTCCTGGGGCGGCTGTCTCAACGTGCGTAAAATGCGCGGGGGCAGTATCTGGTCGATGCACGCCTGGGGAATCGCCATGGACTATGATCCCGACCGCAATCAACTGAAGTGGGGGCGCGACCGGGCCGCTTTCGCCCGGCCGGAGTATGATGCCTGGTGGCGTTTCTGGGAGGAAGAGGGGTGGGTGAGCCTTGGACGCACCAGGAACTATGACTGGATGCACGTACAGGCGGCGAGGTTGTAAACGGTGCAAATTGGACGGCGCCGGTTTGGATAGCCGGTAAAATAATCTACAATTGGTGCGGATATCGAAATCAATCGGGTTATAATTTAAAAAGATAGGAGGACGCCATGCTGGTATTTTTGAGTGATGTTCATCTGACGGACGGAAGTTCCGGAGAAACGATAAAACCGACAGCATTTCGGATATTTGCCGAAAATCTCCGCAAGCTTGCCGACACCGTGTCGCCTCTGCAAGAAATACGATTGGTCTTGTTGGGCGACATCTTCGACATCATCCGTTCCGCGGAATGGATTGCCGACACCGTATCCGTGAGACCCTGGGACCCGGCCGGGCCGGAACAGGAGGAGGTTGTCGTGAAGATCCTCCAGGGAATCATAACAAATAATCGGCAGGCACTGAACGAACTTCTTGCCCTCAGGACATACGCGCAAGGGAAAAACGTTCTCTTTGAGATCATCTATATTATCGGTAATCACGACTGGCTCATCAATCGCTACCCCAGTTGCATCAACATGGTGCAAGCCGCGCTGGGGTTGGCCCCGGGAACGGCGTCTTCTCCTTTTTCCACGGAATTATTCGCGCCGAGTTACAAAGTGCTTGCCCGGCACGGAGACATCTACGACAAGTTCAATTACATGGGGAATCGCGATGCCTCGTCGATCGGCGATGCCATCGTCATCGAGTTGCTCAATAAATATCCCCACGAGGTCGATACCGCCTTAAGTGCTTTGGTCACCGCCGGCAAGGTATCCCCGGCCGAAAAAGACAAAATCACGTCGCTTCTGAAAGAACTGGACAATGTCCGGCCCCTCCTCGACTTACCGTCCTGGGTCCTCATGGTAGCGAATAAAACAACGAATGCCGCCGCCCGCAAGGCCATTGAAGACGCCTGGGAGGCTTGCGTAGACGCCTTCTTCCAGGTCCCTTTCATCATGAAGCAGGATAAATTCCTCTGGCCGGATACCGTCGATTGGTTACAGATAGCGCTCAGACTTTCATCTCATACCTCCACGAAACTCCTGGAAAAGGTCACGGAACTCAAAGCGAAGTTGTTCCCGGCGCAACTCGAAGGGGATTACCATAAAGATGCCTTTGCCGAGCAAAAGGTTCGCTCCGGGGAAGTGAATTTCGTCCTGTACGGCCATACTCACGATTACGTGATTATCCCCATGGATCAGGTGCCCCTTGCGGACGGGACGATTGCGGACAAGGTTTACTTCAACACGGGCACCTGGAGAAAGACCTGGAATAAAGTACTTTTCGATTACCAGCAGCGCGAATTCATCGGTTGGCACGTCCTCACCTATGTGGCCGTCTTCAAACCGACGGAAAACGGAGCTTACAATTTTGAGGTCTGGAACGCCGCCCTGGGCTAGGGGGAGGTGAGAACTATAGAGCCGGAACATTGAGAGTAAACGGCGTTCGAATCTGCTCTCTAAGGAGGAATGTATTCCCGCGGAAACGGAGAAAGGCCTCATCGTCCTCCGCCATGCGTGCGACCGGACAAATCGGATATTCATCCGGGGTTTACCCGGCAAAGGACGATTGATGAATGCCGGTTGGAATTGACGTAGCGTTAAGAATAAGGAGGTGGGATCATGATCTATGGTCAAGAATGCCGCAATCGCGGACAGCCGCCAATTTACCATATGTTCTTTTAATTAATGACTAATTAGCAGTATAAATCGTTCCAGCAGTCGAGGCGCTACAATAATTGAGAGACGCTCCCCATTTTTTTCGGGGATGTTCCATTGGGTATTTTGAGGGGGTGAGCTCATGCATCGTTTTGTCATGTTATCGATTCTCCTCTTGTTACATATAATATTTATCGGATGTGCTGTCGGCAACATCGGTACACTTGCTGCGAAGGTTCAATACTTGGCGGGCGCCCACAGTATTGAGCTCCATGCATTAGGGCTCCATGTTCGTACACGTGCGGATGATGCAGGCGCCCAATTCGGATATTCAATCCGCAGATACGTCTTCTTGGATAGCGCGAAAGTGGAAGATGGATGGTATTTCTTTCGCGTTCCTTTGCCTGATATGGAATCTACAGCTCAGGATTTGAAGACCTTCGGCATCGAAGCCTCTACTGTCGCGCCAGAGGCAGGCATCAGTATCGGGTATCAACACACTGTTCTTTATGCTCGTGTCCAGCCTTGGGCTTCTTTCTATCTTCAGTACCAGGGTAGTGCGTCAAACCTAATTAGAATTCGACGAAACTAGGAGGTAAAAATGCGATATGTCAAAGCTATCCTAATCATTCTCTGCGTGGTGTCAGGGTTCAGCGGCTGCGCAAGCGTAGACGAGGTGCTCTTTATCACCAAGACGTCCATTGGGTTCGAGCTGGACGCGAACCCAGCCACGGCAAGCATTTCCTATGACCGGATAGAAGGATTTTTTGGCCCTAGATACGAAAATGGTGCTGTGGCACCTGTGGTATCCTCCATTAAAACCGACGGGAAACTTCTTAATCCCCAGGTTAAGCAAGTGTACGCGACGGGAGCAGCTGCGACCAATTTAGTTCTGGATTCTGGGCAATCAGCCGAAGCTCCGACCAACCTTTCCGGTTCAAAGAAGCTTATGTTCTTTGGAACCAGCACCACAACTGGTCTCAAGGTGGGGTTCACCAATAATATCCCCGATAGCTTCATATTCGGTTTCAAGCGTAAAGAATTTTCATTGATCCCGCTCGGCACGCGTACGGACGGCCAATGTAATAGTGGTAAGAATGTGAATTGTAGGGTCGTTGATATTTATCCCGCTGTTTTGGCATCAATCGACACTGGGGCTAATGTCGGCGCTCCGAGTGATACTTCACTTGTGACCCATCAGTTTTTTGCTACCGGCGAAGCAGCGGCTCAGATGGGCAAGAATTCAGATCTGAGGAGCCTCATGAAAAATCGAGCCAAAGACGCCTTCGAAGTCTACAAATCGGTGCTAAATGATCAACAAAAGGAAGCTCTCATTGCGCTTCGCTGTTTTACGAAGATTGAGGATAAACAACTGCCTTCGATTTGGGAAGATGCAAAGACACACAACCTCTTCTATAGTTCAGACAAATTCGATAAGCTCATCTCACTCCATCAGGCAGCCATGAAGGAAGCCGACGCAGACGTCAGAGAACGAAAGATGCGAGAACTTAGAAGTCATTATGCTGACGACATTGGCATTACTGATGGAGCCACACCGGTTCGTGCGCCGATGTTACGGGCCCATGGTGAATTTGTCTGTGATCTGGCGAAAGCCAAAAAATAGTCGACGGCCATATAAAGGAGGTCAATATGCCATCATTAGAAATTCCCTGCAGCGACTGTGATGAAAAAAAACGAGAGATTGAAGCAATCGGCAACAATAAAGTCATTAGATGCGATCCGATTCCCGGACATGACGGATGGTGCCGAATCGAATGGGAGGAAGTGTGGGAAGGGTCCTGAAAGCGCAATCGGAAGGGGATATTGTCAGGTTGATTGAAGAAATAGGTCATTTCCCTTGTCAAAACATGTGATGACCCTATATTTGCGAATAAGAAATTAGTATCAAACATAAATGGCTATGAAAGGAGATCTCCGTGGAAAATTATGAACAGAGGGCATCATATTTTCTAGATAGCCAAGTTGTTAGTGATGCTATGCTTTATTTAAACTTTGCCGTTCAGAAGGGCATTAATATTGATAAAGATGTAATTGACGGTATTATTGCAGTCAGTGGCTCCAAGGATGTCACGAGAGAGCAGAAGAATAGCTTTTACAGTGCATACAATCGTTTAGGAAAGGCTCTTCAACCTACCGACCTTGAAAGTCTCAAAGAAGCGACCCGACCATACAAAGAAAACCCCCGCTGGTATCACTATTTCTATTGCGAACCAGAAAAATCAAGAGCGATCAATGCCCTGATCCAATTTCGTGACTTGACGTGCGTATTTCTCGTAGTGTTGATCATTGTGCAAGTTACCTGGTTCTATGGGAATATCATTGTAGACGAAGTCAATAGAGTTTCCCTGAAAACACAAGAAGACCGGATGGAATTAACGAAACTAAGCATGAAGGAAAAGAAATCTGCCGACGATACTTACCGGGCGACCATTATAAAGCTTGAGATGCAAGATCTGGCTCAAAAATATATGGCAAGCTATCTGGCTCTGAAAAACTGGCTGAAGGTTATTCTTTTTCGGCAGGATGAATCGGTCAATAGAACAATAGCCGCGCACAAAGATCGTGAAATTTTGGAACCACTGATTGTTGTAAAAAAATCTCAATACATTATTCAGGTCCTGCAACTGTATATTCTTCCCCTTTTATATGGCCTGATCGGGGCCTGCGCCTATGTTTTGAGAGCCATAACCATCGAAATCAACAAGTTGACCTATAAGCGGGAGGCAAGTGCCGCCTATTTTTCCCGTATCGTTTTAGGCGGTCTTTCCGGCTTAGCGATTGGCTGGTTTATTGAACCATCATCTCACTCGATGGTTACAAGCCTCTCACCCTTCGCCTTGGCCTTTGTTGCTGGATACAGTGTGGAACTCTTATTTTCAATCATTGACAGGATTATTAATGCTTTTACAGTATCCGCTTCGAAGCATAAATAGCGTATTCCCAAACTATGGTGTGAATTTCTATGAAACCGCCACACAAATCTAAAGGAAAGCGGCTCCGGGAGGAAACGCCAAAACCGGAGAAAAGTTTAGCGTGAAAATCGACGGAGCAGTCGGAGATTTGCTATTTATATCATAGGCGAAAAGAACTTAAGTGCACTGAAGTTCCTTAATTGTTAGATAATTTTAATCAGGAGGATGCTATGCCGAAGACGATTGCATTAGTCACGATTCATGGAATGGGTGATACCGCCAGAGACTACTATACGGAGATCTATGACGCAATTAAGAAGCCGATTGGTAAAGACACGTGGGAGAAGGTCGTATTCAAGCCGCTATACTACCAAGATATTCTTCAAGGCAATCAAGAGGCCATATTCAATAGAATGCGTGACCAGATCGACTGGATGAAGCTTCGGAAGTTTCTCCTGTTCGGATTTTCGGATGCGGGGAGCCTCGAATATAAGAAAGATGCCGTAGGCAGTCCATATTTCCTCACTCAGCAAATGATTCTGCAGTCCATGGACGAGATATTTGAGGAGGCCGGGCAACAAGAGATACCGGTAATCGTTATTGCTCATTCTCTGGGTGGCCAGGTAATTTCGAGTTACATCTGGGATGCGCAGCAAGCATCCCCAAAGGCGGGGATATGGAGTGTACCCAGGGCTGACGGTGTTGCTGACGGGTCACCGAAGGACAAATTCCGAAGAATGCAAAGCCTGCAACGTCTCTATACGACCGGCTGCAATATTCCCATCTTCGTGTCCGGCCACAAGAAAATTGAAGCAATAAATCCGCCCGTTTCATCTTTCAAGTGGTATAACTTCTTCGATGAGGACGATGTCCTTGGTTGGCCCCTCAGACCATTAAGCCCATCCTATGAAAATCTCGTCGAGGACTTTTCAGTCAACGCAGGGGGTGGCGTAATTGGGTCCATCTTCAAATCCTGGAATCCATTAAGCCATCTGCAATACTGGACGGACAGCGAGGTTATTGACCATTTATCCGCAACTATCAATCAGCTTGCCTGATATTGCGGCCCAGAGGAACGTATACGGAGATTTCCCGTGACCCTCCTGGATACAGCCGTTATTTTACTAAAATGCCTTTACCTCCGTATGTTTTCAAAATAAATGAATAAGGAGAATGTTATGGTAAAAAATGAATCCTACGTATGCAATCAGCTTTATTCCATCCCTTTGGCCGACCTTCAACCCGATCCCGACCAGCCGCGCAAATATTTCGATCCGGCGGCCCTGGAGGAACTCACCGCCTCCATCGCCCGGAACAGCGTCATGACGCCGATCTTCTTTCGGATACAGGATGGAACGAAGATGATCGTCGCCGGCGAAAGGCGTTGCGCCGCCGCCAGGAACGCCGGCGTCGCGAGCGTTCCCGGCATATACGTGGATACGCCGAATTACACGGAGATCTCGCTGATTGAAAATATGGTGCGCTCGGATCTGAATCCCGTCGAAGAAGCGGAAGCCCTGGACAGATTGATGAAAGAGCACGAATACAAGCAGTCCGACCTTTGCGAGATCCTCAGCAAATCGAAGCCTTATATCTCCGAGACCCTTTCCCTCAACCGCCTTCCTGCGGAAATTCGCGATGAATGCCGACAAAACCCGTCCATCCCCAAGAAGACCCTCCTGACTTTTGCCAAAAAAAGGCTGGAGGAAGATATGCTGAAGGCTTACAAGAAGTATAAGGATGGTCTCAGTGCCGCGAAAGGCTCCGGTGCGGACGGGAAAACTGAAAAGGTCAAAGGCATATTCGGTGACATGAGCGCAACGGCAAGAAAAATCGCTGAACTGGATATTAAGACCTTGACAAAGGAGGAGAGAAAAAATTTCGCCGTTTCCCTGCAAAGTATGAAAGCAGTTGTCGAGAACGCCATGGCTGCGATTGCGGAGTAGACATCCACAGGCTAATAAAAAATTTAATAAATATATCAATCAGTTAAATTAAAAGTTCGCGCGGCGAACTTTTTGTATATTCGCTGAAAATTGTCTACTCAACAAGGATATGTTGTTGTATCCATTCGTTAATAACCCGCATATTGATATGATATGCGGAAAGATATGAAAATGGTTGTGAAAAAATTATCAAAAGAGTAGTGTCATTTCAGAATATTTACAAAGGGATAGGGGCCGCCGGTAGTCCGCTTAATCAACAAACCGAAGCTCGAAGGCGGAGAAGATGTTGGAGGGAATGGTGCAATGAAAAACTCAAATAACCCGAGCGTGATATCATCACCGGAATACCGGCGGTTCATTGAGGACCTGAAGACGCGGGTGGTTTCCGCCCGCCTCTCGGCGGCCAGGGCCGTGAACCGCGACCTGATCCTGCTTTACTGGGACATCGGGCGCGGTATCGTGGAGAAGCAACAGGTGCTCGGCTGGGGCGACGCGGTCGTCGAAATGGTCTCGGCGGACTTGCGGAGGGCTTTTCCACAGATAACGGGCTTTTCACCGCGCAATGTGTGGGACATGCGCCGGCTCTATGTAACCTACACGGCTCCTGAATTTCTCGCGCAAGCTGCGCGAGAAATCGATCATGGTGAAGGAGGTAAAATTCTGCGACAGGCTGTCGCAGAATTTGGTGGAGACAAAAAACGGCGACAAGCTGCGGCCAAATTAGCTGAGTCCAAGGTCATTGAATTTCTGCCACAGCTTGTCGCAGAAATTCCTTGGGGGCAAAACCTGCTCATTCTTAACAAATTGAGTGATTCTGCCGCCCGCCTTTACTATCTCCGTGCCACGGCCCAATTCGGCTGGTCTCGCAACGTCCTGCTCAACCAGATCAAGGTCGGGGCTTACGAACGCGCCGTCACCGAGAAGAAAACCCACAATTTCCCTCTCGCCCTGCCGGAGTATCTGGCCGAGCAGGCCGAAGAAATGATGAAGAGTTCATACAACCTGGAATTCCTCGGCATCCGCCTCTTCTACCACCGCTTCCTCAAGGCGCTGGTGGCCTTCGAACTGAAAATCGGTTCTTTCGAGCCGGAACACGCAGGCAAGATGGATTTCTATTTGAACCTGCTCAACGATAAAGAACGCGGTGACGGCGACCAGCCGTCTATCGGCATCATCCTCTGCGCGGAAAAGGACGACGTGGAAGTCGAATACGCCCTGCGCACGAAAGCGAACCCCATCGGCGTGGCCGCATATCAACTCCAGTCGAAACTGCCGGCAAATCTGAAGGGCAAACTGCCGACGGCGAAACAGTTCGCCGCCGTCGTCCGGGCGGTGCTTCCCGAAAGGACCGCCCCATGAAACGATGCTTTTACCGCAAAGAAATAATAGACATATCAAGGCGATTAGCGTACCTTCGGGGAATCTTTATTAAGGTAAGAAATGCGGCTGACCGAATCTGAAAATGTCGAGCTGAAGAAATCGACCAGTGAGTTAAAAGCAGGGGTTATCTCCCTGGCGGCGATGTTGAACAAACATCAGCGGGGAGAGCTATGGTTCGGGATTAAGAATGACGGTACGGCCATCGGCCAGAGCATCTCGGACGCCAGCCTGCGGGAAGTCTCGCGGGCGATAGGCGACCATATAGACCCCAAAGTCTACCCGACGGTCGAGCAGGCAATGGTTGGCGAGAAGCCATGCATCCGGGTACTCGTGGAGGGGAAAGATGTTCCCTACTTTGCTTACGGCAGGGCCTATGTCCGGGTTGGCGACGAAGATCGGCAGTTGAGCGCCAAGGGTCTGGAAGGCTTGATCCTGCAAAAGAACCGCGATCATCTTCGTTGGGATGCGGAGACCTGTGATCGGGCGGCCCTTGAAGATATCAGCAGCGGCAAACTGAAAAGTTTCCTGAAGACGTGCGGCCTCAAATACGATACCCTTCCCAACTCCCTCGAAAAACTGGGCCTGATCAGGGACGGCAAGCTGCTGAATGCGGCCGTCCTCTGCTTTGCCCGGAAGCCGGAGAAGTTCCTTCCCAATGCCCGGTTGCGTTGTGCCACGTTCGGCACCGCCGATACGACGGTCACCTTGGACATGAAAGACTTTACCGGCGGCGTGTTCACCCTGATCCAAAAAGCGGAAGAGTATATCCTGGAGCATATCAACATCGGCATGCGGTTAAACGGCCTGTTGCGCGTGGATGTTCCCGAGATCGATCCGGAAGCCTTCCGGGAAGCAATCATCAATGCCTTCTGTCATCGGGATTATCGCGAGTACGATTCGGTCAACATCGCCGTCTTCAAGGATCGACTGGAAATCCGGAGTCCCGGGCTGCTCTATGGCGGACTGACCGTTGCGGACATCCGGAATAAGATGGTATCCGTCAGGCGGAATGAACTTTTGGCGGAACTTTTCCAACGCAGCCACCGAATCGAGAAATGGGGCCGCGGTATCAAGCTGATCCTGGAGCGGGAGCCGGCGACGGAGTTTGAGGAACTGGGCACGGTGCTCTTTGTGGCGAGGTTCTGGAGGAAGGACCTGGAAAAAGGCATCTCCGAAAAAATCGGCGTAGCTTCGGAGAAAACTTCGGAGAAAACTTCGGAGAAAATCCTTGGGGTGATCAGTGCTGATAAGACCATTAGTGCCAGACAGGTGGCGAAAATATTGGGACTAACGCCACGTGCCGTAGAGAACCAGATTGCAAAGCTCAGAGAAATGGGAGTTCTCAAGCGTATAGGACCGGATAAAGGCGGCCACTGGGAGGTTAGCGGGGATTGATGACGATTGAGCTTTGTCATTCCTGTAGTGGTTTTGGATGGGAATCCATGATTTACTTAATCACATTGGTTGTTTTGACGTTATTGTTGTCGGAATATATGCAGGAAAATCCCCAGGTGTATGACAGAATGATTGCCGCCTATGTGATCGGATTTTCAGTTACCACGGAATACCTTGCTAATAATCCACACTTAAAATTTGCCGAAGGCCCTGATGATACGGGAGTTATCATTTCATATAATACGGAGGCCCCTAAAGTGGAAGGAAAGAATCCCGTTTTATTGCCGGGGGCTATTGCCATAAACCCAATTACTTGGACCAGGACGGAAAAACTGGCCACGGCAGCGGAAAACCTGGGATCTATTATGATAAATAGAGATGGATCGGTCGTTTTGAATGAGGAAGGGAAAATTGTACCCGTAAAAAACTATGCCGATGCCAAGGTCGATAAAGCCCGGGGGGTCGTCATTTGCAGTACGGCGGATGTAGAAAAATTGGCTCCGGGAAATGCATTATCCGGCAAAGGAGTATTCCATAGTTTTGATTATTCGTTTTATTACTTCAATATTAAAGATAACGCCGCTAAAAGAACGAGCAAGTTCTTGAGCAAATAATAAGAAAAGGAGAAAGTTTTCCTGGGAGCAGGGAACGAAACCACACTATGTCAAGAGCCGCCCATATCATAACGCCCCCGTATCCGCATGTCCTCACCCCGATGGACTGCTGTGATTTTACGATTTACGATCTGATTGCCCGTAATGCCGGTATATATCCCGATAAAGCGGCGATTGTTTATGATGACAGGCGGACTGACTTTAAAACCTATAAAAAACTGTGTGATCAATACACCGCCGGGCTCAGCGGGGAAGGAGTGGAAGCGGGCGACCGAATCGCCGTCCTGGCGGGGAACTGCGACGACTTCCTGATCCTCTGCGGGGCGGCGGCGAAAATAGGCGCCATTGTGGTACCGGTGAACTGGCGCCTCGGGGAGGAAGAAATCGAATACATCCTGAAGGACACTACCCCGAAGTTTATCGTGAGCGGCAGCGAATATCGCGATCTGGCGAGCAGGGCGGCGTCAAAGGTGGGTTCGGTTCAGAAGCACTATTCCTTCCAGGCGGACGCAGCGGAGGGTGACGGCATCCCTTTCCGGACCCTCTGCCGGGAAGAGGGATATGAGGATGTGGCCGCCGTTTCCGGCGATCCTGCCTACATGATCATCCATACGGCCGCCGTCGGCGGGAAGCCCAAGGGTTGTCTCCTCAGTCAGGGAAACATGATCGCCGTCGGCCTTCAGGTTGCGGAGCTGCTGAAACTCGGCAATCGGGATTGCCACCTCTGCATCCTCCCCCTGTTTCATATCGGCGGCCTGGCCATGACCATGGCGACGATGCATCAAGGGGGGAAAAACGTGCTGGTCAGCCGTTTCGATCCCCTCCTCGTTCTGGATCTCATTGCCCGGGAAGAAGGAACATTTTTTACGGCCTTTCCCCCGATCCTCGCCTCGATTCTGGACGTCCAGGAAAAAGATTCCTTCGCAGCGCCGAGTCTGAGGATTGTCTGCGGCATGGACAGCCCGGAGACCCTGGAGCGCTTCTTCAGGATAAACCCGCAGGCCGCTTTTTACAGCCTTTACGGCCAGACCGAGGCCATGCCGGTTTCGGGCTGCAATTATAAGGAGAAACCCGGCAGCATCGGGCCGCCGGCGATCCTGACGCGGGTCGCCCTGTTTGATGACCTCGATCGGGAAGCGGCCCCCGGGACAACCGGAGAAATCTGCGTCCGGTCGCCCGCCGTGTTCCAGGGTTACTGGAACCGGCCGGAAGAGACGGCCTACACCTTTCGCAACGGCTGGCATCATACGGGCGACCTGGGCCGCTGCGACGAGGAAGGTTATCTCTGGTACGCCGGTAGAAAGCCGGAGAAGGAACTTATCAAGCCCGGCGGCGAGAACGTCTATCCGGCGGAGGTGGAAAAGGTCATTCTCGGCCACGGCGCCGTTGACGAAGTATGCGTCATCGGCGTTCCCGATCCGGAGTGGGGGGAAGCCGTCAAGGCCGTCTGCGTGCTCAGAAAGGGAAGCGCCGTGAGCGCCGGGGAATTGATCGATTTTGTGGCCTCAAAGATTGCCCGTTTCAAGAAGCCCAAGTATGTCCTTTTTGTCGAGCGCCTGCCGAAAACGGCAACGGGCGCCGTCAACCGGGAAGAGGTTAAGAAGGCGTATCCGGAAACAAACTGATTGTTCCGGTTCTAAATCAAAGCGCTATCTTCGTTGGCATCGTCATCGGCTCCTCGACGTATGAACTATACGCCTGCGTCGCCTCTTCCTCGCCGCCTTGATATCATCTTGGCTTTAGAACCGGAATTACAAACAAAAGCCCCTCGTAAAAGTAAAAATCTACGAGGGGCGAACGAGATCCGCCTATGCCGTCTTGTCTTTTAACTGGAGTCCTTCACTCGAATACTTGGTCTTTTAAGGGTGATCATCACCACGAAGACTCTGTGCTTTCTTTTTCGTTAACATCCAGTAGAATAGACTCATTACGCGCATCGCAGTATCTCGCCTGTTAGTTGTCGGCGGTAGATCTTTCAAAGAACCCGGCTGAATGAGTAACGGTTTGAGTTTTTAAATACGAACAATGAGAGCCGCAATGCCTGCTTACTTGTAAGCTGTAGTCAGCTTTTTAAGATAACCGCCCTTTCGGCAGTTCATTACCACGACCGATATCTCGCGATGCTTTTCTTCTTACCTCCCAGTGAAATGATTCGTCTTTCCTTCATATCCCAGAGACATAATTCAAGCGGTGCATTGCAGCTCCACCGTGGTCTTAATATGAACCTGCTCAACGCTAATGTCAAGCCTTATCAATAAATAAGTCTGACCCCCAGGCATTCGCTTAGGGTGGGGTGGGGGATGATCCATGATTGCAGGGTTTTCAAGTCGGCCCCGGCGGTGAGGGCGAGGCTCAGGGAGGCGATGAGGTCGGGGGCGCCGGCGCCGGCGATGGTTGCGCCGACGAGTTTATCTTCATGGAAGATGAATTTGGCAAAACCCTGGGGAGCCAGTTCCGTGCGGGCCATGATGTTGGCGCCGTAATCGGTGCGCACTATTTCCACGGACCAGCCCTTTTCTCTCGCCTGTAACTCCGTCAGGCCGACCCGGGCGATCGGGGGGTGGGAATAGGTGACGGAGGGGACGATGTCTCCCCGATACACCACGGAACCGTCGCCGAAAAGACGGCCGGCCAGGGCCCGTCCCTGCTGCATGGCCCGGTGGGCCAACATGATTCCCCCCGTCGCATCGCCGACGGCATAGATCCCGGCGACACTGGTCTCCTGCCTCTCATCCACGGCGACGCCCCGGCGGTCATGGCGGATGCCCAAGTTTGTCAGCGATTCCTCGTCCAGGCGCGGCCGCCGTCCCGTGCAAATAAGGGCGTATTCCGCCGTCAATTCCATTTCCTGCCCGTCTTTGGCGGCGATTATGGAGACCCCCTCCGGGCCTTCATGGACGGCCTCAACCTTGGTCGCCGTCAGGACCTGCACGCCCATGCGGTTCAGCTCTTTCAAGAGCAGGGTCGCCGCCTCTTCTTCCTCGTAGGGAAGAAGTGCCGGGAAGACTTCCACTATCTGTACAGGTATCCCCAATTCGGCTAAAAACGTCGCAAATTCGACGCCGATGACACCGCCGCCGATGATCGCCACGCTCTTGGGCAGGGTGGCGAGCCGGAGGAAGGTGTCGGAGGTCAAGATCCGCGCCGGGAGAGGAGCGGCGACGGCGGCGGCTTGGATGGGCGGGGCCGCTGCTTGGGAAGGTGAGGAAAGGTGCGGCGTCATCGGGATCGGGGGGAGGGCCGGTTCGGAACCCCAGGCGATGACGATATGGCGGGGCGCAAGAACCTCGCTTTTTCCGGAGGGGTCCGTCCAGGCCACCTCGCCGGGGGAGACTATCTTTCCTTCCCCCGCCATCATCTCCACGCCGGCGTCTTTGAGAGACTTTTCCACCCCCAGGGCGGAAATCCGGACCATCTGGTCCCGGTGACGCCGGATAGCGTTGAAATCATAACCTGTTTCACCGGCGGTAATACCCAGGCGGTTGAGCTTTTTCAGGGCGGCGAAATGTCCGCTGCAGACGAGCAGGGCCTTGGTGGGGACGCAGCCCCGATGGGAGCATGTTCCTCCCCATTGCGCCTTCTCCACGATACCTACCCGGGCTCCGTAACGGGCCGCCTCTTCCGCCGCCGCGTGGCCGCCGGGACCGCCGCCGATGACAATCAGGTCGAATATTTTTTCTGACATCCGTTTACCTCTTTTGGTATTTTTAATGAACTCGCAAAAAGTCGGAAATTGCCGTTTTTGTCATTCCGGACTTGATCCGGAATCCATTATTTTCAGGAAGTTCTGGCCCCCGGCTTTCGCCGGGGTGACATCGGTGGTGACTTTTTACAAGGGTGTCATTTTTGGTATTTTACTAAATCAAGTTGTCTGCGGCGCTTCAAGCTCCCCCCGATCCTGATAATGCGGCGTGGTAGGAACTCCGCACCAGGGGGCCGGCCTCGACGTGGCGGAATCCCATCCCCAGGGCCGTCTGCCTGAGGGCGGCAAATTCGTCGGGGTGGTAGTATTTCCGGACCGGCCAGTGGTCGGGAGTGGGCTGAAGGTACTGGCCGATGGTGACGTTCCGACATCCGGCTCCCGCCAGGTCTTCCAGGAGGCCGTTTATATCCTCTCCTCTTTCTCCGAAGCCGATCATGAATCCCGATTTTGAGATTATGGCCGGCACCCCGCCGACCCTGCCCAGTATCTCCAGAGATGTCTCAAAGCTTCCCTGGGGGCGCAACCGGGGATAGAGGGATGGTACCACCTCGATGTTGTGATTGATGACGTCGGGCCCGGCGGCAATGACTTCCGCCAGCGCCGCGATGCTCCCCTGAAAATCGGGAATGAGGACCTCGATCCTGATCTCCGGCAGGGACTCCCGCAGGGCGCCGATGGCGCGGGCGAACGCTCCGGCCCCGCCGTCGGGGAGATCGTCCCGGGTTACGGAGGTGATGACCACATATTTCAGGGACAGGGACTTCACGGCAGAGACGAGGCGCCCGGCTTCCTCATCGTCGACGGGAGCGGGGACGCCGTGGGCGACATTACAGTACCGGCAATTCCGCGTGCAGATGCTGCCGAGGATGAGGAAGGTTGCCGTGCCGTCCTGGAAGCACTCGCTCATGTTCGGGCAGCGGGCCTCCTGGCAGATGGAATGGAGTCCGTGCCGGGACAGGATGCCCCGGACGCGATTGAAATCGGGCGTATTGGGCAGCCTCACCTTCAGCCATGCGGGCTTTCTCGGTAGATTGATCCCCCTGCCGCGTTCATCTGTCCCCCTCTCCTGCAAGGAGCAGTTCCGTGATGACCGGGCGATATGGGGCTCCTTTCCCTTTACCTCCCTCCCCTTCAAGGGGAGGGTTGGGGTGGGGATGGGTTTATCTTCGGGAATTGATGGCATCAGGCTCCCGGATCAAGGCTGCGGCCGCTTGGGGATCACCAGCCACATGGCCAGATAGGCGATTACGGCAAACCCGAAGGAAAAAAGGATCAACAAAATGAAGAGAACACGGAACAAAGTGGCGTCCTTGTTAAAGAATTCTCCCAGTCCCCCGCAAACGCCGCCGATCTTTTTGTCCGTGTCGGATAGATAAAGTTTTTCCATATCACTCTTCCTCTCTCAAAAGTAATACCAGATCGTACTATAATCGGCGATGTTCTCCCCGTCTTCATCGAGGCGCTTGAGGTAATCGTAAATGGGGATGTCCGTGTAGAGGTAATCCAGGGCGGTCACCAGGCGGACTTCCCAGGAATAAAAACGGTAAACCCGCCGCCCGTCCGGGTGGATCATGATCACTTCATGATCCTGCCACGCCTTCAACTGGGATTTCCCCAGGCGGGGAAGATTGAACACCGGCTCATCCGTCCGGACCAGGCCCGGCAGCAGCCGCGCCTCTTCCGTCCGCTCCTGTTCGATCCGGGCGATGGGGACCCGGAAATCGATGGTTTCGTCCTTGCCCTTGGTGCTGAAAGTGTAATAGGGATCGACGCCGGAAACCTTTAAGACCTTGCGGAGGAGGCAGGTCTCGAATTTACGGCTGTTGTAATAGGTAAAGACCTGCTGGTTATAGACGTTGATCCCCAATTTCTTGATTTTTTTGATGGCATCCAGGGCGTCCGCCGTCATCTCCGTGGGATGTTCGAAGTGGGTGACAATGGCGATTTCCCGCTTCCCCCATTCGTGATACTTTTCGAGCACCTGCAAAAAACCGTCATTGATCCGAAAGGGCAGGGTAACGGGGACCCGGGTGCCGATACGGATCCTCTCCACGTGCTTGATCTTGGCAATTTCCCCTAAGAGGGTGTCGAGATAATCGTTTTTCAGGGTCAGGGGGTCGCCGCCGGTGACAAGGACCTCGGTGATGCTGTCGTGTTCACCGATCCAGGCAATGGCCTCCTGGATCTTCTCGCGGCTCATCTGCACTTCGTCGTCGATGCTCTTGATCTCCCAGTTCCGCTGGCAATAGACGCAGATCTGCGGACAGGCGTTGAAGGGTTTGAGGATGACGATTTCCGGATAGCGACGGGTAATGCCGTCGATAGGGCTCGTGGATTTCTCGCCCATAAAATCGAGGTCGAAACCCTTGGCCCGGCTTTCCGCGACGGACCGGCAGTAGGTGACGCTGGGAATCACCTGCGCCCGGATCTGGCGGTCGTAGTCCGTCCTGCCGTCCTTATTGAAGAGGGACAGGTAATAGGGGGTGATCTCGACGGGGATGCCGTATTCCTTTGCCGCCTTGAGGCCGGCGACTTCATCTTTATTAAGGCTGACAATGGCGGACAGGGTCTCCAGGTTTTTGACGATGTGCTTCAGGTGCCAGAGGTAATCCTGCCAGTCTTCCTCGGTGGCCTGGAAATGGGCGAGGATGTCTTTTTTTAAACCCTTCCGGCGTTTAACGACGCTGCGATCGGAACCGGTCCGGTAGCGGCGGAAATAGCGGCGGATCATGGCGGCGTATTCGTCGAGCTGGGAGGACCGGATGAGGGCCGCTTCCCGGCCGTCTTTCATCTTGAAGAGGTCCTGGCTCTTGGAGTGCTTCCCCGACTTTCCCGTAATGCCCCGGAAAAAAGCGAGATATTCGCAGAGAAACGCCTCGCCGGTTCTTTCCAGGGCCTGGTCGGGATCATGGGCCAGGTCGTAAAGGAGCTGCAGGGGCGATGCCTGGGTCAGGTGCTCATTCTCCGTGCGCATGGTATTGGAAAAGACCCGGATACATTCCCGGGCGTTGCGCTTCTCGAGGATGTTCATGTCCGAATAATAGGTGTCGGGCTTCATGTTGAACATGGAGCGGTTCAGATGGTTGAAATAATCGAAGAGCAGATGGCGCGCCTCTTCGACATGCTTGGAATCCCTGAGGATCTTCTTGATCTGCGGGTCCGCCTGCCAGAGCCTTTCCAGCAGTTCTTCCTTCGACAAAAAGATGGAATTCTTCATCATAAGTTCAGCCTTTCCAGCAGACATCCGGCTCCCGGGCCGCCCTGACGTCGTCGAGACGTTTTACCGGGGTGGTCAGGGGGGCCGCCTTGACCAGGTCGGGGTTGTCCTGCGCTTCCCCGGCGATCCGGATCATGGTTTCGCAGAAGGCATCGAGGGTTTCGACGCTTTCCGTTTCATTGGGCTCGATCATGATCGTCTCGGGGGCGATCATGGGAAAATAGATGGTCGGGGGATGGTAGCCGTAGTCGAGGAGCCGCTTGGCCATATCGGAGGTATGGACGCCGCTCTCCCGGACCTGGCGGGTTCCCGTAAAAACGCACTCGTGCATGCAGGGGCGGTCATAGGGGAGGTCGAAATAGGGCGTCAAGCGGGCTTTGATGTAGTTGGCGTTTAACACGGCGATTTCACTTGCCCTTCTCAGTCCTTCCGGACCCAGGGCGCGGATGTAGGCATAGGCCTTGACCATGACGTTGAAGTTGCCGAAAAAGGTCCGGACCCGCCCGATGGCGTCGGGGTGGTCGTAGGACCATTCAAAACCGTTATCCGTCTTGATGACCCGGGGAACGGGCAGGTAATCCGTGAGGTTTCTCCCGACGCCCACGGGGCCGCTGCCGGGGCCGCCGCATCCGTGGGGGGTGGAGAAGGTCTTGTGAAGATTCAACTGGATGACGTCGAACCCGAGGTCGCCGGGCCGGGTTTTTCCCATGAAGGCGTTGGCGTTGGCCCCGTCGCCGTAGAGGAGACCGCCCTTGCCGTGGATGATTTCCGCCACTTTTTCGATGCGCCGCTCAAAAAGCCCCAGAGTGTTGGGATTGGTCAGCATGAGCCCCGCCACGTCCTCGGCCATCAGGGATTCGAGATGCTCGATATCCACCCCGCCTTCCCGGTTGGAGCGAACGGTGACGGTCCGGTAGCCGCACAGGGCCCCGGAGGCGGGATTGGTGCCGTGGGCGGTGTCGGGGATGAGGAGGCGGGTCCGCTCTTCCCCCTTCTTTTCAAAATATTTCTTGAAGGTCATGATGCCGGTCAGTTCCCCGTGGGCGCCGGCTGCCGGTTGGAGGGTAAAATCGGCCATGCCGAATATCTCGCTCAAATACCCGCGCAGTTCATACATCAATTGCAGATTCCCCTGGGAGAACGCTGCCGGGGCATAGGGGTGAAGACCGGTAAAACCGGGTAGCTTCGCTATGTCCTCGTTTATCTTGGGATTGTATTTCATCGTACAGGAACCGAGGGGATAGAAGCCCACATCGACGCCGAAGTTCCGCCGGGACAGGGCCGTATAATGGCGGATCAGGTCTACCTCCGCCACTTCGGGAAGGTCCGGCTCTCCGCGGAGGAACTCCCGGGGGATGACCTCTTCAATGGGGACGGCGGGGACGTCGCTGCCGGGAATGCTGCCCGCCCTCCGGCCGGGCCTGCTCTTTTCGAATATCAGTTCCATCGGTTGGTCTCCTTGCTCTTTTAGTTCCCTCCCCTTCAAGGGGAGGGTAAGGGTGGGGATGGGTCGATCTTTCGTTTAGACCTCCATTGAGTCGCCGTCAGCGGTAGTCCTCACGGATGGGATAGAAAACATCAATAATAAAACAATCCGTCAAGGCCCGGCCGCTGTGCTTGGCCTCCGGGGGGATAACGGCGACCATTCCCGGGGCAAGTACGCTCGTTTCCCCCGCGACGGTCATCTCGAATCTGCCGGTGATGAGATTGGCGACCTGTTCATGGGGGTGGCCGTGTTCCGGCAAAACCGCCCCCGCTTTCACCTGCCAGTAGGAAAAGGTCATGTGCTCGGAATGGACGAACCGGGCGGTAAACCCGGGAACAATTTCCCTGCCGGCGATATTTTCAAGATTGACGAAGGGCATGGCGTGATCCTCCATATATGAATATCTGTCCTGCCATTTCTTATCCGCTTATAATCGCGACCGCTTTGTCTATGTCGGCTTTTGAGAGCATCTCCGTGGCGCAGAAGAGGAGGCAATCCTGAAATTCCGGGTAATCGCGACTGAGTTCATAGCCGCCGATGACGCCGGCGTCCTTCAGTTTTTCGTTTATGGCGGCCGGGTCGGGGCAGCGGACGGCGAATTCATTGTAGACGGGGCCGGAAAAGGCCGGGGAGAAGCCCCGCAGGGCGAGGAGCCGGGAGCTCAGGTATTGGGCCTTCCGGACATTCAATTCGGCAATCGTCTTGAGATTTTTCCCCAGGCTGACCAGGTAGACGGCGGCGGCCAGCGCGCAGAGGGCCTCGTTGGTGCAGATGTTGGAGGTGGCCCGTTCCCTCCGGATATGCTGTTCCCGGGTCTGGAGGGTCAGAACGAAGCCCCGGTTTCCTTCCTTGTCCACCGTGGCCCCGGCGAGACGCCCCGGGATCTTTCTGAGGAATTTATCGGAGCTTGCAAAGATGCCCAGGTAGGGCCCGCCGTAATTCAGGGGGTTGCCGAAGGCCTGGCCTTCCCCGACGACGAAATCGGCCCCCAGCTCCCCGGCGGGCTTCAGGATGCCCAGGGAGGTTGCCTCCGTAAAGCCGGAAACGAGGAGGGCCCCCTGCGCGCGGGTCGCCGCCGCCACGGGGGCAATATTTTCCAGGACGCCGAAAAAGTTGGGACTCTGGATCAGGACCGCGGCGGTGTCTTTATCGACGGCCTGGCGGAGGATGTCCATATCCGCTTGCCCCGTCGGCGCGAAGGGAATTGCGACGACCTCATAGCCGTTGGCCCAGGCATAGGTCCGGACGACCTGGCGGTACTCGGGATGGACCGAGTCCGCCACGACCAGCTTCTTGCGGTTCAGGGTCTTGGCGGCCAGCACCGCCGCCTCCGCCATCGCCGTGGCCCCGTCGTACATGGAGGCGTTGGCGACCTGCATTCCCGTCAGGCGGGCGATCATGGTCTGGTATTCATAGATGGCCTGCAGGATGCCCTGGCTGATCTCGGCCTGATAGGGGGTGTAGGCGGTATAAAACTCCGAGCGGGAGATGATGTGTCCGACCACGGCGGGTATCCAGTGCCGGTAGGCTCCGGCGCCCGTGAGCGTCATTGCGGGGAGCTTGTTCCTGTCGCTGAGATCTGCCATGAGGTCGGCGAGTTCCATTTCCGAGACGCCGGAGGGCAGGGCCAATGCCCTTTTGAGGAGAAAGCGGGAAGGTATGTCCGTAAAGAGGTCGTCTATGGAGGCGATCCCGACGGTTTTCATCAACCGCTCCTCGTCTGCCGGGGTATGGGGTACATAGTCCATGGTGTTATCCCTTAAATAATTTGATGGTCAGTTTTTCCGCAGACCCGAAAGCATGCCCGCAATAATTTTACCTGTTGGCCAATGCCTAAACAATTGGAAAAGTTGCTTTCTATCGGGGAAATCCGGTTTATGTGTTGTTAAAGACTTATAACCCATCCCCACCCTAGCCCTCCCCTTGAAGGGGAGGGAACTAACTGAATGCGAAGCCATTAATGATGTTCTTCCGCGGCGATGAAGGCTTCGTATCCCGAAGCGTCGAGCAGGGTCTGCAGCTCTTCCGGCTGCTCCATCCTGAGCTTGGCGATCCATCCTTTCCCGTAGGGATCCTGGTTGATCAGTTCGGGGTTCTGCTCCAGCTTCTGATTGGCATCGATGACTTCCCCCGTTACGGGAGAATAGACATCGGAGACGGACTTGACGGACTCCACAACGGCCACGGGTTCCATTTGTTTGACCTGCTTGCCGATTTCCGGCAGCTCGACAAAGACAATATCGGTCAGCAATTCCTGGGCATGGTCGGTAATGCCCAGTGTTACGGTCCCGTCGCCGTTGTCGATGGCCCATTCATGCTCCCGGGAGTATCTTCTGTCCGTCGGATTGACTTTTGACATAATCTTCTTCCTTTCGTCTCAGATAAAAGTATTAAAAAAGGCATACTGCCGTTCCTTTTTATAGAAAGGCAGGGATACGACCTGGGCGGCGGCAAAATGATTCCGGATCCGGATGTCGAAGGTGGTTCCCGGTTTTGACAGCTCCACGGGAACGAAGGCCAGGCCGATGGCCTTTTCGAGGGTGGGGGAATAGGTTCCCGAGGTTACGATGCCGGCTTCCTTGCCGTCCTTGAAGACCTTGTAGCCATGCCGGGCGATGCCCCGCTCCCACATGGTAAAGCCGACAAGTTTCCGTTTCACTCCCCCGGAGAGCTGTTTGTCCAGGGCGTCCCGGCCGATAAAATCCTTTTCCGGATTAACGACCCATCCGTAAACGACTTCATAAGGCGTGACCGTTTCGTCCATATCATTGCCGTAGAGCATCATCCCCGATTCGAGACGCAGGGTGTCCCGTGCCCCCAGGCCGATGGGTTTCAGGCCATATTCGACTCCCGCCTGGAGGAGGCGGTCCCATATTTCGCCGATCCGGTCGTGAGGGGCATAGATTTCAAAGCCGTCTTCCCCCGTATAGCCGCTTCTGGAGACCACGGCGGGAATATTGAGAACCTTCGTCTCGATGGAATGATAGTACTTCAAGCGATGAAGATTGTCGGGGATGACCTGTTGGAGGATATCCACCGACCGGGGGCCCTGGAGGTCCAGTTTGCCGATGTTGTCCGTTTCATCCGTTATTTCGACCCGAGGAAAGCCTTTTTTATCCTTTACCTTCAGGAGCCAGGCATAATCCTTGTCTTTCGTGGAGGCGTTGGTGACGAGGCGATAGTGATTCTCCGCCAGGAGATAAACGGTCAGATCGTCCATGATTCCCCCTTCCGCGGTGGCCAGGACGCTGAGTTTCATCTGCCCGATCTTTTGACCGTCAAGATTGCGCGATAAAACATGCTGGAGAAAATCAAACGCCCCTTTTCCCCGGACGTCGATTTCTCCCATATGGCAGATATCGAAAAGACCGGCGGCGCTGCGCGTGGCGAGATGTTCTTCAATGACATTGGTGTACTGGACCGGCATGGCCCAGCCGCCGAAATCTATGATCCGGGCGCCCAGGGAGACATGGCGGCTATAAAGGGGTGTTTTATTCATGGGAACCTCGAGATTTTCTCAGCGACGCCGTCATTAATGAACGCCAGCGGAAAAAGATATTTTATGATACGGTGATGCCATTGCCAATAGCTATGGATGCTATCGGTACTACATCGAAGGCGGAATTTCAAGGCGAAAAAAATTGACTTTAACAAGTAAATCTTTTAAGGGGTGTTAACGCAAAAAGATTCGTGATAATGAGCAATTCCGGGGTTTTCATGATCAGGTTCCAAGGCGTTCATAAATGGTTCAAAGACCTTCATGTCCTGAATGACATCAATCTGCATGTGAAGCAGGGAGAGGTTCTCGTGGTTTGCGGTCCTTCCGGCTCCGGCAAATCGACCCTGATCCGGGTGGTGAACAAACTGGAGCCGATTCAAAAAGGCCGGATCGTCGTAGATGGAAATGACCTTGCCGATGGGCGGACGGACATCAATCTTTTGCGTGCGGAAATCGGATTTGTCTTCCAGCAGTTCAACCTCTATCCCCACCTGACGGTCCTGAAAAATATTACCCTGGCGCCGCTCAAGATACGCAAGCTGTCCAAACAGGAGGCGGAAGAGCAAGCGACGGCTCTCTTAGAGAGGGTGGGGCTTGCGGATAAGCGGGACGCATATCCGGCCCAGCTCTCCGGCGGCCAGCAGCAACGGGTCGCCATTGCCCGCAGTCTGGCCATGAAACCGAAAATCATGCTTTTCGATGAACCGACATCCGCCCTCGATCCCGAGATGATCGGCGAGGTTCTCCAGGTTATGCAGGGACTTGCCCATACGGGGATGACCCTGATGGTGGTCACCCATGAGATGGGATTTGCCCGGGAAGTGGCGGATCGCGTTGTCTTCATGGATTACGGCGTTATTCTTGAGGAAGCGGCGCCGGAGGAGTTTTTCCACAATCCCCAACATGAGCGGGCGCAGTTATTTCTGAAGGAAATTCTGTCGCCGATGCACTGAATTGAGCAGAAATCCAACATGCAATAAGGAGGAGAAGAGATGAAAAAAGTCGGATTGTTTTTATTGGCGGTGATGTTTATCCTCGGCGTTGCCGGTGTCTCCCGGGCGGGCGATACCTTTGTCGACGCCAAGAAAAAAGGCGTCCTGGTTTGTGGTGTCAAGGATTCGACAAAGCCATTCGGGTTTATTGATGAAAAAACCCGTTCCATCGTCGGCTACGATGTCGATTTCTGCGCGGCCATTGCCAAGAAACTCGGCGTGAAGTTGGAGTTGAAACCGGTGACTTCATCAACCCGGATGCCCGATCTGGTTACGGGGAAGATCGACCTGATTGCGGCCACGATGACGAAGAATGAAGAGCGGGCAAAGCAGATCGATTTCAGCTATATGTACTTCTACACGGAACAGAAGTTCCTGACCAGGAAGGGAACGGTGAAGACTCTGGCTGATCTGGGGGGGAAAAAGATCGGAACTTCCAAGGGATCGACGTCGGAACAGAACGCCAAGAAGGCCCTGCCGACAGCCACCATCCTGTCTTTCGACGATTATCCTCCCGCCTTCCTGGCCCTGCAACAGGGCAGAGTCGCCGCGGTAACCACGGACGAATCGATCCTGGTGGGGCTCATGAATGCCTCAAAAGACAAGAATAACTATGAAATTCCCAATATCCCGATTTCAAAGGAGCCCTACGGTCTGGGCATGCGCAAGGGGGATAAGAATTTTGTGAATTTCGTCAACAAGACCATCCTCGCGATGGAAAAAAGCGGTGAAGCCGACAAGATCTACAAGAAGTGGTTCCCCGGGAAGCGCCTCTTCAAGATCACCGACAAACAGTAGGGAGTCTTACCAATTTCCCTCCCCTTCAAGGGGAGGGGCAGGGTGGGGATGGGTTTTAAGCCGCTAGCAAAGGAGCGCATGCTGATCCGTGTTTAATTATCACTTCGACTGGGCAGTCGTCACTTCCGGGCAGTACGCTCAATGGCTCCTTTCCGGAATCAAGGTCACTGTCGAACTTTCGGTGGCGGCGATCATCCTGTCTTTTCTCCTGGGACTGATCATCGCCGTCATGAGGATGAGCCATGTCAAGCCGATCCTCTGGTTTGCCCATGCCTATCTCGAGTTTTTCCGGAACACGCCGCTGCTCGTCCAGATTTTCTTCTGGTACTTCGGTTCTTACAAGATCCTCCCCAAGGTGGTAAACGACTGGCTGAATACCACGAATTTCGAGTTTTCCGCCGCCGTCATCGCCCTGACCATCTATACCTCCGCTTTCATTGCCGAAGACATCCGCTCCGGCGTCCGCGCCATTCCCAAGGAACAGATGGAGGCGGCCCAGAGTTCCGGTTTTTCTTACTTACGGTCCATGTACTACATTATTCTCCCCCAGGCGGTCAGGCTGACGATTCCTCCCCTGATCAACCAGTTCCTCAATCTGACCAAGAATTCCTCCCTGGCCATGACCATCGGCGTCGCCGAGCTGACCTATCAGGCCCGGCAGGTGGAGAGCTATACCTTCAAGGGATTCGAGGCCTTCACGGCGGCGACCCTTGTTTACCTGGCCCTTTCCGTCGTTATTACGTGGATGGTGACGCTGTACAACAAGCATGTCTTGAATCCTCTGGGGGTGCGGTAGACGATGAATCCGGGACTGGACTTCAGCGTGATCTGGGACAATCTTACCCACTTCTTCATCGGCACCTACCCCAACGGCCCTATCGGGGGGATCGTCCTGACCCTCTATCTCGCCTTTGTCGCCCTGATCCTGTCCTTTTTCGGGGGCTTGCTCCTGGGCCTCCTGTGTGTTTCCTCTAACCGTTTTATCAGGTTTGCCACGCTGGCCGTAGTCAATACTATCCGGGGAATCCCGCTGCTCATGGTCATTTTCTGGATGTTTTATCTCCTCCCCGCCCTCCTGGGGGGGCATTCGGCCCCGGAAAACTGGACCGTCATTGCCGCTTTGACAATATTTACTTCCGCCTACATGTCCCAGATTGTCCAGGCCGGCATCGACGGCATTCCGAGGGGCCAGACGGAAGCGGCCTTATCTACGGGGCTGCATCCGTGGCAAACCATGGTCTATGTCGTGCTGCCCCAGGCCTTGCGGAACATGATCCCGTCGTTCGTCAACCAGTTCGTTTCCATGATCAAGGACACCTCCCTCGCTTTTATCGTCGGCGTGTCGGAGCTGACCCACGTGGCGACCCAGATCAGTAACCGGACGATGGTCTATCCGACGGAAATCTTTTTCTTTATCGCCTGTATCTATTTTGTGATCTGTTTTGCCTTTACCTCCCTGTCCCGCTGGCTCGAAACGCGTTTGGCCTGGCGCAAAGCGATATAGGGTTCATAAAAAAATGGGTTGACATAAAAGGGCGATCGCACTATAGTCCCCACCGCCCTGAGACAGATTCCGATGCGCGCTGCCTCAGGGACAAGCATCCCGACGCTCTTTACTGGGAGATCGTTCAATGGTAGGACAACGGACTCTGACTCCGTGAATCAAGGTTCAAATCCTTGTCTCCCAGCCAAATAAAATCAAGGGGTTACAAGTCTAAGGCTGTAGCCCCTTTTTCTTTACCGGTCATTTTGTCCCGCTATAGTCCCGCTTTTGGAAATCCTGTAACCTTTTTCAGACAAATAAAGAGGGTCAACCTTGCATGGTCTACCACTGCTTGCAGGCAATAAAAAACCGCTGAAGCGGTGAGGGGAAATATTTGCCGGGATTGGGATTCGAGAGGTCTATTTGCCCTTGGTTCTCTTTTTATAGCTTATTTGGGTAGTTGTAGCAGCTTCAATTGTGTAAACCGTTTTTGTACTGCCGTCAGGGTAATATATAACACGGAGCGGCTCCCTTTTGTATCGGTATAGTTCGCCGGGAAATGTTGTTTTACCTTTTAATTTTACAATCCGTTTTGGTTTGGGATTATAATATGGATCTTTCGTAACATCTGCCTTGAAGTAATCCCATTTTTGCACAAGAGTATCATTCCCTTTTATGGATTCTTCAAAGACCGTATTTTTTGTTTCTTCATCGAGAATCCATTTATCCATGAATCAACCCACGCGATTTCAAGTTTTCAAATCTTGACCATACCTTTTCACGTAGGCCGGGAACGCTATTAAGTTCCGCCGTCGCCTCCCATGCCTCCATGCAACTATCTATGGTCGCGAACGAATTTTGCTTTTTTGAGAGGGCTATAGCGTCAAGCAGCTCAGACAAGAAAAGTAGCTTGTCGTCGTCATGCAGATATTTTAGGATTTCGTTTTTTCTTTTCATCTTTTTTCGGCTCCCCATAAACTTGCATGTATTGGTCAAAGTGCTTGGTCATGGCCTCAATAAGGTTAGGGAAAACACCTACAGGCAACACTATTTCCGCCACAATGGGAATTTTATTTTCAATAATTTCACCATCGGGCGCTTCTGGAATATCATACATAGGTAACGCATCGCAAAAACGGATAGTAAAATCAAATGGCGTGCTTTGTACTAAGGCAAGATTGGCATAAAGACGCGGATATGGCAATTCCATTGTTGCATCTGGTACAGCTTTTATACGCACTTCCTTTTTGCTTTTCATGGTGCCCTCCATTTTTTATTTCAATTTTAATATCGCTATTTAATTCGCGTTGTCAATATGAAATCGGCCCCCTTTTGTAAATCTTTAATTTGTGAAAGCAAGTAACGTGCCTAACGGGAACGCACCTGTTCACTTTTTATATAGCTCCTTTGCGGCTTTTGCCAATTCTGACGATGCAACACCATACATGAAGCCTATGGCGTCATTATATTGAATAGTGCCTTGCATCTTTATTGATTCTTTCGCTTCAGGGAAGTCGACTATTATTTTCTTATAAATGGGCTCTGATTCATGGATATACTTATCCTTGCTCATTTTGGACGCCCAAAAATTTCCTGCCCATTTATAGGCCAGCGTCGCCCGGCTTATTGAATTCTTTAGGGCGGGTTTTTTCTGTGATTCTGGATTTGCAAGGTATAGCTCCACTTCGGCCTTGGCTTCAGCATAAGCGTTGAGATAATCACGACCATAAATATTCGTTTCCGTTAAGGCTTCGACTTTCTTCAGCGATTTATAGGCGTCCTTTGCGGTCTGAGCATACACGGGGACAGTTATGCAGATTGAGATAATGACAAATAAAGCAATGATGATTTTCTTCAAGGTCCCCCCTTTATAAAAAATAACGTTATTTAGCCCCCCGCCTTTCCCAGCAGGCAGGTAAAAAGGGTCAACATTGACTTGGCTATCCCCTTATTTTCCCTCCACCACCTTCAAGCTTGCATAATGCCTATTATCTGACATTAGCAATATCGGCAATGCTCCACTATCGCCCTTGTTCATGCGTAAGTGCTTAAAATATAGCGGATATAATCTTGCAGCTTCATACATGCCGCGTCCGCCTTTGCCCTTAATCTTTCAAGTTCGGCGCCGTTGAAATTGACGGTGATAGTTGCCTTTTTCAGCTTCCCGGCCCGTTCATTTGCCATGTCCGCCGTTATCCGCGCCGCCTCATCCATGACGGCCTCCAGGCGGTTGTTGATTTTCTCGTTTATCTCTTCCATGTTCTCAATTTATTATTGTTATCTATCCGCCTACTGCTGCTACCGTATCAGCCATAATGTTTAAATAAGCGGTAGCATCATCTTCGGTTGCCGATTCATCGGCAATAGCGGATTATGTGTGGAGCCTGAGAGAAATTATTGCCCTCTTGGATAAATAAATTCATCATTGCCCACTATATTTTACTTTTTTCAACCTAATTGCCTGGACGTATGTTTTAGAAAGAACCTCGACAGTGATTGTTCTGTCTGGCGTGAATGGGGGGGAACGCCACTCAAAACCATACATGGTGGCTTTTTCTCCCATTACTCCTTGCGCTCCCTCTGTACGCACGCCCCCGCCAGATATAAACACATTTCCATTCCCGATGGGACCGTCAAATTCAACAATAAAGGCAACTGGCTCTATCATTTTGTCCGTCTGAATAATCACTTCAAGCGCGTATGGAAGCCCTGGAACGGTGGAAGAAATCTGTTTTTGGGACGCTATTCTAATGCTTGCCAAATTTGCAGATGGTTTTGCGTGTAAGCCTGTATTTACTTTTGTCTTTTTAAGTTCATCGGTTTCATTAGTATTTTTTTGATTTTTTTCAAGTACATTAATTCTTGAGATTAAAGATTGATGATCGCTATAAACTCCAACCACCACAAACCAACCAAATAAAATTGCAAAAACCGTTACGGTCAGGAAAATTTTATATTTCTTCGCTATTAAGGGGTCCTTAATTGCTGCCTTGAAGGAGGTCATGTTGGCCCCTCCTCTAATATATTGAATAAAAATATCTCCAAGCCATATAATAATCCCCAGAACGATAGCGGGAATTGTTTTTCCGAGCCCCGCAATAAGATCGGCAAAGACCCGACACAAAAAATTCCATAAATGGATAATTGATTCTGGCATGAAATCCATATACCACGATATGTAGTAGTGGTTAAATCATTTTTCATATTTCAAACTGACCCACTACCGGAATTTCCATTGACACACAATGCCGTTTGTAATACATTAGCATCATGAAAGCGCCGGATTTCGAATGGGATGAGATTAAGAATCTGGATAATATCAACAAACATGGCGTATCGTTTCAAGATGCTCAGCAGGCATTCCGGGACGATCGGCGCGTCATCCTTGAAAATGGGCGTCACAGCGAGAATGAACAACGGTATTTTTGCCTTGGAAAGGTCTACGGTGAGATCATGACCGTCCGGTTTACGTACCGGGACAGAAAGATCAGGATTTTCGGCGCAGCCTTTTGGCGGAAAGGAAAGAAGCGTTATGAAAAAGAGAATTGCATATACGAATGAACCGGCGGATGTCGATCTGGAGAATGCAAAACGGGTTAAAGATTTTCTTCCCCAGCCCAGCGCGTTGGTGCTCCGGAAAGAAAGGGTTGTCACTCTGCGTCTGGATGATTCGACTATTTCCGAGCTTAAGGCGGTAGCCGACCAGAAAGGGCTTGGAGTATCGACGCTTGTGAGGATGTGGGTGCGGGAAAGATTGACGAATGCGCGTGTATCTTCATAATTTCCCCAGGCGCCTCCTCTATACGCCCTGCAATTTACAGGCAGCAGGATAAAACGAGGATAAATAACAAAAAACTACTCCCCGTGGTGGGTCATTTTTCGACGCCGATGGTGGGTCAATTTTAAAAGCTGATTGACAGATATTTTGTCATTTAGCATACTCAAAGGCCTATTTCACCACTCCTTTACCGCTTTTTGAAGTTTTTCTTAATCTGTAGGTCATCTGTGGGTGCCTTCATGATATATGCCCCGATCATGATGAAATGGTCTTTTTTGTTTACCTCCATCTTACATAGAATATTGCTTTCTTTGAATACCGGGAATTGTCATGCGACGCAAGGGACGCCGGAGATCACGCGTACCGATGCAGTCCGGTCCGATTGTTGATATACTCGTCTACCAATTCCAGCATGGCGCTGATTTTGAAAGGTTTTGACAGGCAGGGATAATTATATTTCAATACGTCTTCGTTTAAATCACGTTTCAAATTTCTTAATCCAAAAAATCCGCTCATATAGATCACTTTAATTTGGGGATGATCCTGGCGTATCTTTCTGACCAATTCTATGCCGCTCATTTTTGGCATGACCACATCGGTAAAAACCAAATCCGGTCTGAATTCAAGAAAGGCTTGATAGCCCTTTTCACCGTCCACGGCCACTCGCACATCATAGCCTTCCATTCTAAAGACATCGCGCAAGGTTTCCTGAAGGCCGAACTCATCTTCAACAACCAATACCTTTTTCTTCCTGTTCGCTTCTTCCTGCAAGCCCTTTTTCAGCAGGGCGATCAGTTCTTCATCGCTGGCCTGGCTGATAAGCTCGCCCACGTGATTAAGTCGCTGCTGCAAACTTTTGGCTTTTTTCTCATTGCCGGGATTTAAATCGGGGTGGTAAACCTTACTCAATAGATGATAGCTGGATTTGATGTAGGATAAGGCGCTGTTGCCGCCAAAGGCGCTATATATTTCTCTGGATTTATCCAGCAGACCTAAGAATATCAGTTCTCGTTCAATTGACGCTATCTTATCCATTGTTTTAATCAATCCTTGCGCATTTATAGTTGATATCAACTATATGTCAAGAAGAAAATGTGAGATCAAACGGCTTCAGATGACCTGCCGACGGATGAAATCGACGGCATTTTGAAAGATGACAAGACCCATGCCCATCTCCGGGATATCCTCCCGGGTCCAGCGGGGATGGTTGGTGCGGTGCAGATAGGCCTCCGGGTGGGGCATGAGGCCGAAGATCCGGCCCGTGTCGTTGCAGATGCCGGCGATGGCGTCGATAGCGCCGTTTGGATTTGCCGGGTAGGCCATCGTCGGAGTTCCGTCATCGGCGCCGCTGTATTGAACGACGATCCGATGTTCCTTATGGAGGCGCGTCAGGATGGATGGATCACGGACGATGAATTTGCCTTCCCCGTGGCGAACGGGAAGATAGAGGTCTTTGGCTCCCCGGGTATAGATACACGGGGATTCGGGGTTGACGGCGAGATGGACCCAACGGTCTTCAAATCGTCCCGAATCGTTGAAGCTCAAGGTTACGGTCTGGGTCAGGTAATCGCCGTCGAAACCGGGGAGGAGGCCAAGCTTGACCAGGAGCTGAAAGCCGTTGCAAACCCCGAGGATGAGCTTTCCATCCCTGATAAATCTGGTCATCTGGTCATAGAGTTTCTCCTCCGTTCCCCTGATGGTGGCGTGCAGTATCCGGTTTGCCCCCGCCTTGGCGGAGCCGAGGTCGTCGCCGTCGAGGAAACCGCCGGGGAGGTTGAGAAAATGATAGTCATCCAGACGTTTTTCTCCATGGAGGAGTTCGCTGATATGGACAATGTCCACCAGGTCCGATCCGGCGAGGCGGCAGGCATGGGCCATCTCCATCTCGCAGTTCGTGCCGTTGCCGGTGATGACGATACTTTTGACAATTTTACCTGTGTTGTCCTTGGTCATGACGAGCCTTCCCGGAGGGGACGGATTTCAGCTTCCTCCCCTTGTCGTTTTTGTTTTTTATTCCCAGTGCTATTCAAAATGAGAGAGTTTCCTGCCATGCCGCCTTCAATTCCGTTAGCGATTCCCTCATCAGGTTTTCCCCCGTCATGCCCCGGAGGGACAGAAAGGGGGAGGCGGTAATCTCTCCAATGGCGGCAAAGGCCAGGGGGGATGGATTTGTGTTCTCCTCCCTGAGAAGTTTTTCAAATTCCGCCTGATGATCCGGCGACACTGTAGCGACAAAACGGCTCTGGGATTCGGAGAAGAGGAGAAAGTCGTCCCTGTCGATCCCTTCCTTAGGGATTTTGGCCAGATCGATCTGCATCCCCAGGCCGCCGGCAAAGGCTGTTTCGGCCAGGGCCACGCCTAAGCCGCCATCGGAACAATCATGACACGAGGCCACCAGTCCTTTCCCAATCGCCTTGGCCAGGGCCGTATACAGCCTTTTTGCCTTTTCCGCATCCACCCGGGGGCAGTTATTTCCCACATAGCCGTGGAGGGCGTACCATTCGGAAGCGCCCATTTCGTTGCGGGTCTCCCCGAGTACATAAACAATATCTCCGGCCCGCTTCGCATCCATCGTTACGGCCCGGCGGACATCGGCGATCTTGCCGATCACGGAAAAAAGCAGGGTCGGCGGGATGGATATTTTCGTATTGTCGATTGAATAATCGTTCTTCATGCTGTCCTTGCCGGAGATGCAGGGGACGCCGTAGGCGATCGTATAATCGAAGACGGCCTTGTTGGCCCGGACCAACTGGGCGAGCTTGTATTCTCCGTCGGGGGTCTTTTCCGACTGCACCGGATCGCACCAGCAGAAATTGTCCAGGCCCGCGAGATGATCGAGGGAGGCCCCCGTGGCAACGGCGTTCCGGACGGCCTCGTCGATGGCGCAGGCGGCCATATGGTAGGTGTCGATATCGCTGTAGCGGGGACAGATGCCGTTGGCGACGACGATCCCCTCGTAGGTGTCCAGGAGAGGCCGGATCACGGCGGCGTCGCTGGGGCCGTCATTCATGGCCCCCACCAGGGGCTTGACGACGCTTCCCCCCTGAACTTCGTGGTCGTACTGGCGTACCACGGATTCCTTGCTGCAGATGTTCAAACGGGAGAGCATCTCCTTGAGGGCCTTCCCCATATCCGCAGGGGGAGGGAAAGCCGGTTCTTCCCGGCCGGGCGGCGACCACCT
>Ga0074199_1000878_pt1 | contig 35329 bp, 29 predicted proteins | sample EPASupsiteSAE347_FD_64528 | JGI IMG/M metagenome (GOLD analysis project Ga0074199, IMG submission 64528) | Bioremediated contaminated groundwater from EPA Superfund site, New Mexico - Sample SAE3-47 | ecosystem: Environmental > Aquatic > Deep subsurface > Groundwater > Contaminated ... | reverse complement strand
TTGCCGCGTCCTTGCGGACAACGTAACGGGTAGAATCCCCTGCTATCGTGAAGACAGTTCCTGCATATATCGTGCCGGTAGTGCTGGTGATGCCGTCAATGTGCAGGGTATCTTCTCCGGCCGCAACGGTTCCATCAACAAGCACGGTGCCCGCAATATCATTCGCAGCCGCGGACCGGCTGAACGCGCCAAGATTGGCGTCGCGCATAAACAAGAAGCCATACCGGTTGCACAGGACGGCATCCCTCAAAGCGGCAGGAGCATCGGCTCCGTAGTCGCTCGACGTGAATTGCGCCAACTGACTGAAGGATTCTTCCGCCGTTGTGTCAACCAAAGCAACGCGGCCATTCTGAATAACCTTGAGATCGTTCAGTTTTTTCGAGGCCGCGGCGATGTGCGCCAAGGTACCGGGCCGGTTGCCGACCGTGCCGGTCAGGTTTTTGCGAAACACCTGCATATTGCGCAGAAAAAACTTGTCAATGCTTTCCTGAATGCCCTGGATATTCGGCACGGTGACCAGGCGCGTAAAGTCGGAGAGCTCCAGACTTTTTTGCTTCGTGGTCAAATCAACGCGCTTGTAAAAATGCTTTTCCAGCGTCAGGTCAACTTCGCTCTCGGTCATGTCGCTTGCAACCGTGGTTCCGGTGAACTCGCTCGCGTCGGACACGGCCGGCGGGACGGTGACTTTGACCGAATCGCCGATTTTGGCCGCCGTAAACATCTTCTCTTTGTCGCGGGTGATCAGGTTGCCGACCAGCAGGCGGTTTGAAATGGCAATGGCCGCGTCTCGCGCAACCATGGATGGAGTGATAAAAGTGTTGCCCATGATATTTGTTCCTTAATTAAATGATTCCCCGTTTCTTCAGATCGGCGGCTCTTTCGGCCGCGCTCATCTGATCAACGGGCTTTTGTTGTGAATATGAAGTTCCGCCAGTTCCGTCTTTCGGGGGATTCCCGGCGCCGTGGCCGCTGGTGTCGGCCAGAATGGCTTTGTTGGATGCCTTGAATTTATCAATGACCGGCTTGACCAGGTCTTCGATGTCAAGATCTTCGTCCTTAATCTCGGCCAGGGCTTTTTCAATGCCAAGGCGCGGGATATCGGGGTCCAGACCGTCAACGAATTTGAAGCCGGACATGATTTTGCCGATCTTGCCGGAACGAATCATCTGCCGCTTTTCGCTTTCAAGCTTAGCATAGGCCGCATCCTTGTCGGCCAGACCCTTTTTGAGCTTTTCAAGTTCTTTCGACAACTTTTCGAGTTCCGGTTTATTGGCATTGGCCTTTTCCTCGGCCTCGACGCGTAACGTTTCGATGTCCGCGTTGAGTTTCTGCAACTCCGCTTCCTTCTCGCGTAACTTTGCTTCGGCAGACTTGCGGGCGGCTGCGGCCGTTGAATTGACGACTTTGTCGGGGTCATAAGCCGCGATAAAGGCTTTCTCCTCATCGGTCAACGTTTCGCCCTTGGTTACTTTTGCCAATAATTCCTTGATATTCATGGTATCCTTCCTGATGTCCGCCTGTGACACCTGCCACTGGCAGTCCGCCATTGGCGGTTGCGCGGCATCATGACCGCGATTCCGGCTGATTGCGCCCAGCCGCTTTGGCGATTATTACAGTCAAATTTTGCTTTTCATATATAGCCGGTTTGTCAACCACGCCTTGAAGAATGGTCAACCGGCCTGCTCTTTTACCTGGGTTATTTCTTTCTCCATCGCGTCAATTTCCTCATTGATTTTGGCCTTTGTTTTCTCGTCTATGCCGACCAGCTTATCGAGGATTTGAATGGCAGCTTTCTGGATTTCTTTCCGGCCGGATTGCGGCAAGTCCATTTTGCCGAGTTCCGTCAAGGTCGCCATGTCCTCGGTTAAATCCGATACGTTGAATGCCTTGCCATATTCGGGCGCATATTCCGGGAACGTGTTATCCAGTTGGCGGGAAATCGCTATTGCCTTCTGTTCCGTTTCCTGGAGTAATACCGCCCGCTCTTTCAACACTGCTTCCGGGTCAAGCTGGTCCCATTGCTTGGCTTCCGCGCTTTCCACCAGGCGCGAATCCGGGTTTTTCATTGCAAGGCCGACAATGTCAAAGAGTTCCTGCCGCCTTCGGGTTATTTCGTCGGGAATCGTCTTCATTCCGTCGGATGGCGGCATGATGTAGCGGGCCTGTCCGTTCGCTTCGACCGGTTCCAGAATCGGATAATTCAGTCCTCTCACAAGTTCAAGCGCGGCCTCGCCGGATATTTTCAAAGCATCAGTAATCAACGCCAACATGTCCGCCGGCAAGATCAGTTGCGGATAAACGGATTGATATAAACTTTCATTGTGAACGCTATCGAGGTTGAGAAGGCTTGCCTGGATCGCCTCCACGTCGTCAAACCACCATGCATCCTCCGATGGCAAGCCACCCAGCACAAACGGCACAATATTGGCCGATATATGGAAGTCTTCTTCTCTTTCGATCTTTTCCGGTTCTTCCGGCTTCATCCAGAGCCGGGTGCCGCCGCCCCGCTTCCAGAGCGTTCGCAACGGCTGATTGATTGCCGGTTTGTCTATTTCCACGTTTTCATAGACATTCTGCTCTGTTATCAGCCATTCAAGTTTGCCGTCCTGTCCGAAATGCCAGTCAACAACTTCCGTTGGATGCCAGAATGTCCAGTATATCCTGTCGCCGCTCTTTTCTTTCTCGGCCTGACTCCTATGCCGCGGCAGGTTGTCTTCCGGTATCGGCAAGGAATTGCGGTCAATTCCAAGCCAGCACCAGCGGCAGGCCGTGATCGTGGTTGACACCTGGCGCATGAGATCGTTGATTGACATGCCGGTCCGGGTTGCATCCGCATTGAAGGCCGGGTCTATTTTCTCGCGCTTAACCTCGGTCGAGAAAACATATTGATTGATTTTGGCGCAGATTCTTGCGGCGTAATTGATCAGGAAGGCGCGGGATTGTCTGCCATCGGTCTGGCCTTTTTTCGATATGCCGCTCCAAGATATATCGCTTTCAAAAGGCAAGCGTGACAGGCGTTGCGCTATGTATGCGGCCCCGCCATTGACGGCGAGTTGATTCAGCCGCAGTTGATTCAAGCGACTGGCGTGAATGATATGCGAACGCGCCAAGCGCGGGTCTTTGTTGTCTGACATTCTGACCTCCTGCCTATAGCCAGAATGTCAACCTGCTGAAGCGGATCGAAGACCGTGGGCCGTGGGATACTGGATGGCGACTGAAGCGGACAGTGGACTACAGGCCGCCTTTGATGATGTCGTTTCGCTTATAGGACCGAGGCACGTGATCTGTCGGCGATCGAAAGAAAATAGGCAATGGTTTGCTTTGGCTTGAGAAAGGGTCCTTGCCCGTCATTGCCTGGATGTGAATATGCGGCTGAGAGGTATTGCCCGAGTTCCCACACTTGGCGAGTGGCTCACCAGTTTGCACGCGCTGCCCCTCAGATACAGAGACACTGCCCTTTTGCAGGTGGGCAATCAGGACGTACGTGCCTGCGTCAGTCTTAATGATGACGTGATTGCCACATGGCCTATGGGCATCATGTAATCCGATCTGCTGATCCTCCATGCCGTTTTCCAAGTCAACCACCACTCCGTCTATGGGCGCGAAAAGCGGCTGCCCAAAGGTCTGGTAGGCATTTATATCTTTCTTCTTTTCCTGTGGAAGCGGGCCGTCCTGTGCAAGCAGGAGATCCATGGCATACCTCTGAGAGCCCGCATAGTGGTGAAGGTTGATTAGCGCGCTATTTCCTCCGTGGAAAACATACCATTCTCCTCGAAACGGTGGAGCCAAGACAGTCGCCTTGTCTGCGGAAACACAGAAGTAAGTTTGGCACAACTGGAAGACAAGGAAACACAACATCAATCCATAGAAGACGTTTGTAACAAGAGATATCCTTCGTCGAGGAATCCATTCCACAAGGCAGAGAACTGCAACAGGCGCCCACAGCATCCACAAGATACCACGCCACTGCCCAACGGTGAACTGGATGGGGATAACAGCAATATACACGCAGATTCCCATGACACACCAAAGGGCATCCCGAAGAATCGCCTGAAATATGTAGGGACGTGCCTGAAAGCGAAGCGCCTCCTTCCACAGGCTGAAATACAGATTCTTCCTGATGAAAGCAATGACGCGGCTCAGCACCTTATAGCATACCGACAGCAGCAGGAATACGGATAGAAAGTTCATCAGTATTCCAGTCAGCACGGCGAGCAAAAAGACTAATGCCAGGAGAATAACAACTATAAGTTCTATAACTTTCATAAACATATCCACGGTATCGGCCAATAAATAGCGTTTTATCCAGTGTGTTGTGAGCATATAATGGTGATCGAGACAGAACAAGCGTAAATCGAGCAGCGCAACAGGGATGATGGGCTATTTTGCCGGCAAATAGCCCGGAATAGCAAGGCCGCCGCCGCGACATTGATCCAGTTTCATAACCATGTAGCGGAGCGGGTCCATTGAATGATCGCGATCCTTCAGCGGGACTTCCTTTGCGTTGCGGTTGTCAGCCTGCGGTTGCCAAGCGTAGTCGTAAAACTCGCTGATCGTTTCCGGGCAGGATTCACAGACTATCAGCCGCGGGCGGCCGTCCGGCTGGATTTTGAGCCGCTCCTTTACCGCCTTAATCCCACGTTCGACGTTCTTGCTGGCGCGCTGCGTAATGATCCCGGCCGCGTGAAGCGTGGCCCGGTCTTCGGCGTCATGGTCGGCCACCGTCCAGCGGTAGCGCGTGTTTCGGGCTTCTGCCGCATTAATCGCGGCGGCATGAACCTGAACTGTCTGCCGGGCAACGTAGCGTTCCCGGTAAATCCACAGGCGGCCATCTGGGTCAATCGCACCCCAGAGGCAGACAAACGGATTGGTGAAGCCAAAGTCAATGCCGCGAACCTTGTCCCAGCATTCCCAGCCGGCGGGCATTTTTCCCTTATGGACATGGATTTCTTCGTCGAACTCGTCATAGACCGCGCCGCCACCCTCGCACCATACGCCATCCAGCATCCGTCGGCGTTGGGGGCCGGTCATGGCTTCGAGCGTTGCAAGGAAATCTTTACTCAGAAAAGGATTGTCGTAGGGCGACCAGTGCAGGGCCGACCAGGCATCGGCATCAAGCAAGGCGTCCCCGGTTTCCGGGTTTTGGTGCAGGATACCGGCCTTGTAGAGCCAATGCCGTTGGCTTTTGGGATTACAGTCGAATATTGCCTTGTGGGATTTTGCGCCGTCAACAACCTGGGCCAGACGGGTAAGGACCGTTCCTACCGTGGCCCAGCTTATTTGCGTTGCCTCATTGAAAAAGATGTGGAGATATTCAGTGCCGAGAATCTTGTCAACGCGTTCCTGATCGTCAAATCCGTCAACGCGGATCAGGGAACCGTTGGCATGATGGATTTCAAGGTCGCTTTCAAGCAGACGGAAATCGCTTCGGCCCCGGAGCATTTTGACAAGACTATCCGACCATAGGGACTTGGCGGCAGCGATCCGTGTCCGCCGCGCCATGAGAATCCGCGCGCCGGGATAGGTAGCGGCCTGAACACAAAGCCAAGCCAGAATTACATCTGTTTTGCCTGACCGTGCGCCGCCGTAGAAAAGATGGCGGCGTAGTTCCGGCCGTTCAAGATGGTCTTTCCATGCGACATTCTGCTTGGGTGTGAGTGTAAGCATCCACCCATAGCCGGAATGTCAACCGGTGAAAAGAGGGGGAACAGACCAAGAGAGTGCGTCCGTGCGCCCTCCGAGGTATGCTGGAGGCGGTTGTTGGACTTTCAGAGAATCTTCTCCCGTTCCAAGACCCTCCTAACCTCCTCAAAACTGGCACAGATGTTGCCCTTTGGGAAATGTACCTGGCCCAAACCAGCAATGTTGGAAAACTCGGTGCATCCGTCTTCCAAAAGGATGATTGCCTTCTTGAACCCCAACCTCCCTTGAAAAAGACCTGCCTCGTGAACAACATTCTCTCTCGCATGCAGCGCCTTGTCGGCATGTTCGTCTTCTGCAGTCATCACAATGAACGCAAAGCATGAGTTGTCTAGCATTGCCTGCAGGCGGTCTGCAGTCGGCTGTCCTGCGGTTGGTTCTCGGTTGAACTCCTCCCACGTGAGGCCAAGGCGGTCCTGAAGGAAGTCCTTCAGTTCACGCCAAACCAGGGAATGTCCGTGCCCGATGAATACGCGTTCTGATTTCTTCATCGTCTTGGCATCAACCATGTCGTGAACCTCCATGTAGTCGAGTATATTTCTGCACGCCTTGATCAGCTTCTCCAGGCCTGTAAATGGGCTGAACAGAGAGATCAATTCCGCACGCATGGCCGCGTGTGGCGGTACCCGAATGCCCTGAGATACGGCTGTCGAGTCACGGGACATAAAGCTCCCTTTGGGTCGCATGACCTCGACGAATTTGTGAGCATTGGTCCGGTGTTCGATCTTCTTGATGTCATCTCGCAACCGCTCTAGGGTTGAGGTCTTCTCCGCTTCCAGAAGCACATCCACAACTGTGAGGAGCGTGTCCTGACCCTCCTGACAAACCTTGGCTGCGCTATCAGAAATCTCCTCAAGTCGGGCAATGAAGTCGCCGTCGATATCTTTGTCCGCCACCTTGCGGATTTGCTCCTCTGTGTACTCCACCCAGTTCTGCGATGTGTGTCGGCTAAACACTGTCATTAGGCCCCATTCGCTACTGAAGTGGTCACCCGGCCGGGGAGTCTGAAGATCTGTGTAATACACGTTGGCATGGTAGCCGATCCAAGAACCTGACGATGCGGCGGCGATCTGGTCGAGATTGCTCTTCCGCCGCTCCTCGTTAGCCTTGATGTTGTCGTCGTCGCGTGCACTCAAGGCGTTCTCGCTACGCCGGAGTATCTCGACTATCCGCTGTGATATCACTTTCGTGTTCATATTGCTCTGGCCAATGTCCGGCGACGAAGTCGCCGCGGAATCATTGATTAACATAGTCTTCGATCAAGCAAATTGGCCGATGTTATTATCAGATCATTTGAAAATACTGTAGGCATTTGGCATGCAAAGTCAACACGGAACAACACTGGACATGTACCAAAGTTTCAAGATTAAAAGCGGGTTTTGATGACGGCGAACGGCGACCTGACAAGGCGCGCTGTAGCTGTCCAGCTTCAGCCGCCGACCAGGTGGTCGGAAGCCGGTCTTTGCCGCATCAAAAACGGGGCGGCATTGCCGCGTCTTAACGGGTATGCCAGAACCGTTTTTTAGGCTCCGAAATCCGGATTTTATTCTTCAAGCTCCGGTGCTGGGCTGAAGACCGTAGCCGTTTGGGCTGTCGGGCTGAAGCCCAGGTCCGGAGCGCGAAGTTCTTAAAAGCTGGTTGACACAGTGCGGGGCTTTACGCTCTGCGGAAAACCGGAGCTCCGACCTCCATACAAAATCCTGCCAGGTCGCAGGACAGGGTTTCTTTTCTGTCTCTTTTGGAGCTGAACGGGTCGCGTGGTTTCCACGCTTCCCGTGAAGCGGCTCGATATTTTCCGTAGTGGAGGCCAGCGGTCTCCCGTGAAGTATGAACGGGATTCCGTGCCGATCACGTTCTTTGCTTTTCTTTCCGGCAGAAGCGGTCGCTGCGAAGTATGAGCAGTTTCCGCAACGCCTCTTGTCTGAAGCGGTAGACGAACGGTTGCTGTGTTTGAACAGCTCCCGTGAGACGTGCCGCGCTCCGATACAAAAGTTTCATTTTCTTAGATTGTCCTATCGCGCCTGAAGTCAGTGGGTGGTTGCGAAGCCGGGAAAAGCGAGCGGGAATGTCAACGCGCCTGAACTGCGAGGCGTAGAGCGTCAACGTTTCGGTGACGCTCGATAGCCGAGCAATACCTTGGCGTTGTCATTTTCGCCGCTTTGGAGGGCGGAGCAAAAATTACCTTGCGCGGGATAGAAGCGTTTTTTGGCAAGCCAATCTTTCCACACAAAAAACATGAATGCGGTTTCGCAATGATGTTTTTGTAGCGGCATTGTTTTCGGCGTGAAGCCGCTCTCTGGGCACAGCGAACCTTCGGTCGTTTGAACCGTGCCAGGGGCAAACATCCGAAGGACAGAGTGCGGCAAACACCGTGCCGGAAAAACGCGATTATCTTATGAGCCGCCGAAGTCGGTGCATATTGGGCAGGCCGGCGAGCATACCGTTGAAGTCCGGGCGGTTTTCTCCGTTGTGTTTCACCGGAAAAATTCGGTCGCTGGCTTGGCAGCGTCCGAAAGCACGGCGGCCAGTGAAGCTGGGCAACGGTTGCCGCCGATATTGGGAAGGCGCAACGTGAAGGCGGCGAGACGATGTGCGCAATGAAGACTTGGTTGACAGTGGTGGTTTATTGCGCCTGACATGGTCTTCCGATGGAGCGATGCTCCCCCTGCCACGAGGCGAACATAGCGGGCTCTTGGTTTTTCCGCCCGCTCCGAGAGCCGATGGCAGGGGGGCAGAGTGGAGTCGGATCTTGTCCGGTCTTGAGCAAGCGAAACCGGACATGCCGAGAGGGGGGCGTAGGCCGCTGCGGCGGACTGTCGCAACCCGACGGCTGGCCGGTGAAGCTTGCGAGTCCGGCTCTTGGGGTCTTATCTTGGGGGGTCTTAGTCTTAGGGATAGGGATTGGATAGGTCGCGCGCCTGACTGTAAAGGTGCGAAGGCGGCTTTGAGCCGAAGCACAGCTTATATGGCGCGCGAAGGACCGAGGCGATTGCGGGGCAAGCGCCGAAGGGCCGGATTGAGAGGGGAAGGCCACTTTTAGCGGACTGACACGATATCTTCGCGGGGCTGAATTCCCGCTTTGGGGAACTGAAGACCCGCGATCTTTTCCCTTTGCGAATTGGCGAACGCGTGAGCCGATGAGCGTCTTCTCTTCATCGGGCGAAACCGTGCAACCCGGCCGCCGAAGGGGGACATAAAATTTTTATGTTCAGGCGGGCAAGGTGCGGAAAGCGAAAACGTGCGAAGCTGCCGTCTTCGGCAGGTGAGCGAACGCATAATGGCGCGTTATGCGACGTTTGAGCGATCCGCCGCGGATTTTCGCGGCGTGTTCCGCACCGCGTCCCGCCGCCCTTCCGGCGAGTCGGGCGCCGGTGAAGCCCGATTCCTTCTTTGGCTTCGATTTGTCCGCCGCCGTAGGCGGCGAGACGAGCGCGACGACCCTGCGGCGCGGTGCGCCGATCTATATTCGCCGCGCCTGAATTACGGGCAGGGGGTTCTTTTCTTGGGCGGGGGGGAGTAATGGTTTAGGGATTTGGGTCGCCGATCACCTTCTTGGGGTAGGTCTTTAGTTTAGGTATAGACAGTTATAAGGAAACAATTCATTCCTTTTGCGTAAAAACGCCTGGAGGATTGTCCATATCTGGCTACAGGTGGCAAATCTGTCACCAGTAATTTAAGGATATTCGTTATAATATGAGGTAATTATGTAACAAATCGACGGTATAAAACAATTGGCCGCTTCTGCTTTTTTTCGCGAGGGGGTTCGATGAACACTAAATGAACGGAATAATATAGATTGCCGCCGTATATACGCGCTGGCGGGACGTTATAACAAGATTGTTCGTCATAAACGCGTTCTTTCAATACCCCCCCCCATGCCCGGCATAGGAGTCCCCATGTAACCTTATGTAGTGTAGATATATAGATGAAGGTTGCCAGCGACAATTATTCTCTCTCTGGCATATGTTTAAATAAACCGCGGGAGGCGCCCCCGACACGGGGCGGCATTGAAAAGTGGTACCCGGCTCTTTTTTCTGATATGGGCGGACATAGCTGCGCCAGAATATCACTGATCGTGGTGTTCATAGTTATTCTTTTTTATGCCTTTCATAACGGATCGCATTTCGGCGGCATTAGAGAATACCCGGATATAGGTTGTCGCTGTCGTGGTATACAGGGGCAGATATGGCACCATACCGAATCTGGCGAGCGGCAGCCCTCCTCCATAATTGGAGCAAACAAGGATGATTTGCCCGGTTTGAGTTTTATATGCCTCTTTGTGGTCGCAATCTTGACTAGAACAGTAAAACTGTTCCAATGACGCCTGATAGATTACAGACTTGGTTATGCCAAATTCTTCGACAAACCGATTGCGGTTTTCAATGATTTCCGGCGTGATTGTGTCGTTTTCCTTTATAGTGAATGAGCCCCAGTAATTGGCAAAGAGGGTTGGATATTTCGTTGCGTCGCGTGCTTTCATATGTTTCTGTTCCTTTCCTTGTGTGTTTATAGGTTAAAACTGCCTTCCGACTGAATTGCGGCGCGTTCCTCGGCATCGTATGGATCCCCGTCGTTGTCCCGCGGGACGTTTGGGACGCCTCCTTCAGACTCCTTAAGATTAGATAGAGATACTACCTCTCCATACGTAAGGTGTGAAAATACCCGTCCCAAGCGTCCCAAAATTCCTTTTTGGACAGGCTCGACATTCCCGTTATTCGACTCGGATATACCCGTCCGAAGATGGCACGGAGCGTTAATCTTTAGCGGTTTTATTGTGCAGTCACCCACTAGCTCAAATATCCGCTTCCGGTGAGTGGCGCCGGGTTTACCTGGATGCACTGCGCAAGCAAACCGACCTTGACCGTCTATTACCAAATGGTTGCCTTGTTCATCCCCGCCAATTTCGGCACATGCCGGACAACGAGCGATGATTTTCTTCCCTCGGCACTGGACTTTTTCAAGTTTTGAAATGTCAATCATGTTTGAATTCAGGATTCTTAAAACGCACTCGACGAAACCCCCGTTGATTATGCTTTCCATCCCGCCCTAAGGAATGGGACTGGGTTGTCTGAAACAACTCCAGCATCAAGGTGTTAAGTTTGTCATAAATTACGGTTATAGGCAAGGCATGCCATCCTTTGGCAGGGCAATATTCGGCATACGCTTCCACAATTTCATTAACAGTCAAATCACAATTGTCCGACTTTTCAACTTGATCTGTTAAAAAGTGTCGGAGTGATTCGGATTCTGCCAACAATGACTCAACAATTGATCGTTGTTGTTCAGTTAAGGCAATGTCACCAATTGTTTTAACGTCCTCCATTACCATGCTTAATCCAGTTAGAGCCCATCTTAGGATGCCCGATCCTTCATCTCGAATCAGAACCGCGCCAAAGTCCGGTATTTTTTTTGCCGGGGGCGGCAACTCATATCGCACAATCAGCAATCTGCGTTTCCACGCTCCAACATCGCCCTCCAATTTAACGCGCAGGCGGCTATTACTGGTAATCAAAACGCAAAATGTTCCCTGAATTTGAAAATTTGAGTTGAGCCCCTTCCCTTCGGCATCTAACCAATCTCCCCCCACGAGTCCTTTTAAAATATTTGCGCCCTTGGTGCTTAAAAAGTTTGCCGACACGTCCACGCCAACCAAAAGCGATTTTTTCAGGAAACGGAAAAGTTCAAACCGTTCTGATAGGTGTTCGGTCCGAAGTTGAGTAACGTTTGTCATGCCGACAAGATGTTGGATGACATTCGCTAATTGAGTTTTCCCGCGGCCAGGCTGACCATCCAAGATAATCATCCGTTGAATTATATTAATTCCATATAGGCAAAGGCCCGCATATTTCTGAACAAGTATGGCATCATCAGAATCGACCGCAGGGAGTAAAAGCTCGTTTAAAAACCGTGGGCAGGTGGCTTTTTCATCAAAGGCGATCGGAGAACCATTGCGAGATATTATTTCCGGCGAGAATGGAACAAGGTCTGCATCACCATCCCTAAAAGAAATAATGCCATTCGCCAAGTGGACATGTGTGCTTTTTGAAAATGCTTTGCGGTGTTCGTTTGCCCCCCGCAGGTGATTCTCTACATTTTTAAGAAAATTGTTAGTCCGGCGTTTTTCTAAAGCAAATGCATTCATCTGTTTGGACGCTTGTAAAATGCGAGCAGAAATTCGCGCCTTGATTACGTCCTCGCTGATGACTTCATACAAACCATTTTTAGAGTTATACCCATAGTGGGTATTTTCTTCGGGTTCATACAGGCCGGTATTCTCGACCGCATCCAAGCCCGCCCAGAATGATTCGTTTAACGAAGTTATATTTCCGTGTTCATCGGTGTAGTATGGTTGTCCGTATCGCTTTTTCAGTTGCTCGACATCATCGTCTTGGATTTCATTTTTTGTTGTTTTCGATGGAAGGATTGGCGCACAGACGTTATCGGGCCATTTAATCGATTTAAACGTGATTTTAACCGGATGTGATTCGTGAACGATTTTATATTGCGTTGGCACAAGTTCGCCCTTTTTTGTATCAATCGCCTCGCCAAAAATAACAGTCTGGCCGCCATCGGCCCGCCATTCTCCCCATGCATTATTGTTTTTAGTCGTAATTTTAACGAGCGGGGGATATTCGCCTTCAATTCTAACCCAAAGATTTCCACCTCGACAACGACGGCTTCGGAGTGTCGCTTGAAGACAAGGATTCAACTTTAGAAAGGCGTCCATGTCAGCATCGGAGTCAATGTCAATTGAGCAAACTCCATTTGATGGTTTACCGAGGAGGACACCGATATTGCCGTCGTGATTCAATTTTGCCAAATGATCGGGATTCGTCATACAGGCGTTAGAGAGTTTATTCCATCCGACAATTATCGGCGATTTTCGCCCCTTGGGGATAGGAACCAAAACAACGTCGTCGCCTAATAGTTTACGCAGATACTGAATCGGGCTGGTGCTGGGATCGGGTTGACCGTCAAGTATGTCACTCATCTCGGTCTCTCCTTCCGGCAATATGGGCGAACGCTCCATAATGGACAGGTTGACGCCGAACAACGGCGGATTTCATCAGGGTTAAGGCCGATGCAATCCAAGCAAAAGGCCGAAACGGCTTTCCTAAGCGACTTGCCAGCATAGGCGGCCTTGAAAACCCCCCGGTAACGTATTGGTATGCCTTGCAGGTGGCTCGCCTGTTTCTGGGTCGCTAAGTTGGCTATGGTGGGCATTTCGGCGGGGGGGTTTTTATTCATGGCTCACCCCGCCGATGGCGGAACTGCCTTGCATCAACGCTTCCACTTCGCTTTCGAGGAATCCGCAGGCGCGGATTCGGCCAGGCAGTTTGATTTTTCGCAGGATGCCTTGTTTCGCCAAAAGGTCAATTGATCTAAGGGAGCGTTCCATGCGCCGAGCGACTTCGCCGCGTCGGATTAAGCACGGCTCGGTGGGTGGCACCGGTAATTTCGGCACCGCTCCGCCAGCGCGTAGAATGGCCAGTAGGCGGACACGGTCGGATGGGGTTACGGTCGGGTCGGTTTTGATCACTGCATTTGTTGCGTCAAGTGTCGTCTGTAACATACTTGTTTCCTTTCCGCGCGAACCTGTTTCACGCTTTTATGGGACAAGATAAGCACAAACGGGTAAAAACTGATTGACCCGAACTAGCAGGAAAAAAGGCGAATTAAGAGCAGAAGGGATTGTCTAACTTCCGACAAAAACAGAACAATCAAAAGGGGGATGGTACCTTCTATTTCAGCAGGTTATTTAGAACGAAGTAATTCCATGAACGAATTAAAAGATGGTCCCTTCTGCTTAGCAGGTTATCTAGAGCACCCTGCCCAGGCCGAATATATGGCGGGAACCAAGCAATCGAAAATGCGGTCTCAATCAATTTCCGATGACTTGGCGATTCGTTTGATTCGCCGGCTACGTCTTCAAGGATGTATGCCAAGAATGTATCAAATACCGATGATGGGACTGAGGTCACTTTCGTTTTGGTCCAGTGTTCAAAGAACTCGATCATCTTTGCAGTAAAGAGCACTTTTGGCCAGTTGGTCAATGCTCCCTTCCTTGGATGATACTGTATTTCCATTAGTTGGCATGTCTTCAGCAGTCTTTCCATGAGTTCTTCGAGAGGTACGACCTCACAACCGTTCCCCTCGTAATTCCGCGTGAGGCGCGTCTCGCGCGTTTGATGAGCTGGCGGGGGAGGTGGCAAGGGATAGGCGCCTATGTATACATTCTCCAGTTGTCTTTTTGTTTCAGGGTTTATCGCTTGCAGAACCTTCATCAGCGCGCAAACATCTTGTCTTATGTTTTTAGCCTTCGCCTTTGGTTGCTTTGGTATATTTTTTTGGCAAGTATTAAAACGGGAAATCCAGAGTTCAATCTTATTCAGCATACCCGACACGTCACACCTGATGCGCTTGCTGTTTAAAAGGCATGTGATGTTATTTTTGCAATTTGGCGATAACTTTGGCTGTCTGATCTGAAAGTTCATCGCGTCACCTCCGATAGTTGCAGCAGGTCCGTTTTGATTCGTTTCCAATTCTTGCCGTCCAACTTCTCCGCCAAGTCCCGGATCGGCGCGGCGAGGGCGTCTGAATGTTTTAACTCATAACGGCGGGCAGGACAGACACGACTTGCGGTTACCATACCAAACGCATGGTTTCTGAAAGATAATCAATCGTCAGTTTGAAATGACAAAGGAAGTCTTCTACGCCAAGCAGGAGCGGCGGCTCGGTTTCCACGCAGTCAATTTCAAGTTTCCGTGATTTCCATACCGTGGTCTGATTGTCCGGGGCCAGAAGTTCCATGATAAAAGTGTGGGTATAAGCCCGGACAGAAGTTTGCTCTATGCCGCCGGTCACATTTTGCCGGACTCCATCCGCTTTCAAACCATGCCCAAGACTGGTTGCGAGTGATGCAGGGAAAAGCGTGGCATCGGCGCCGGTATCTACCAAGCCCCATGTCATAACCGATAATCCATTACCAGGGTTTATGACCTTGATTGGCAAACGGGTATAAGCGCGACGATCAATAGAGCCGTCAGGATAATGAAAGCGGACAAAGGGATATAATATTGAAGCCATGACATCAAAAGATGTAACGCTTGCGCGGGTCCGGCACCCACATAATAGCCGGTGATGCAATCCCGGCTTTCTTTGCTTTGGCAAGGACAGACGACAGTTTGTTGCCATGCGCAACAACGGTGTAATCCGTGCCAGGTTTCATGGCAATAAGCCTGGATTTCCTGCTCGGAACATTGATTGTAATGGTGCTCATAAAATGTCCTTCACTTCTTTATTAAGAAGTTACCACGGCAGCGGTTAATGTTGCAAGCATATCTTTCTTCACCGTTCGCCAGTTTTTTACGTTCATCTTTTCCAGGGCGGCGCAGATCGGCGCGGCATCAATCAGCTTCGCGGGCGGCGCCGCCGGGGTGTCCCCGATTACGGCGGGCAACGTAGCCACAGCCCGGCGCAAGGATTCTTCATCGGTATGCGTGTAAAGCGCGTGAACGTCCGCCGAAGAATGTCCGACTATTTCCTGTGATACACTTTGCGCGGCGCCGGCTTGTCTAAGAAATGAAACGGCTGAATGTCGCAAACTGTGAAAACCAGCGGAAACATAGCGGCGAATCCCTACCCCGTTGCGTTCGCCGGTCGTAGTCAGTCCGCAGGCCTCAAAGTGCTCTTGAATCAAGTTCGACACAATGCCTTGATGTCTCTGGTATCGTTCGGCCATGTCAGGTGTGACTGGTCCCTTACGTTGGCCGGATGGTGTCTCAATCAGGACGGCATAAAGTTCCGGGTGTATCGGAATCAGCAGGGGGTCGGGTTTTTTCCGGGCGGTCTTGCGCGGAATATAACGGATCAGGCGGCGCTCCAAATCCACGTTACCCCAGTCCATGCAGGCAGCATCCCCCAGGCGACAGCCGAGATACAGACCAAAGGCCAGCATAATCCGCAATTCACCTTTGGCAGTTTGGCAGATACGGCGAAGTTCTTCCACGGTCAGCGGCCGCCGGCCGATTGAATGTTCATCCCGCTTCGCAATCTTCGCCCAGGGATTCTCCGTCAATCTGGCCTTATCCATCAGGACATTGAAGAATGACCGCAGGAAAGCGCGGTGCGCGTTGAATGTCCTGCCGGTAACTTTCAGGCCGGCCATGTGTTCCTTGTATTTTTCGCAGACAGGAAAGGTCACTTCCCGTAGTTGTGTCACGTCAGGGAAATTAGCGGAAAGCCATCGGGTGAATGTTTTCCAGTGGCAGTCATAGTTCCGCAGGGTGACGGGTGAAATTTCACGGCGGTTGCCGGCTCGCTCATAGGCATCCCATGCGGCGGTTAACGTCAGGGGTGGATTGCGTTCGTCTTCAAGTTTGGTCAATTCAGCGGTACGCCCTTCGATCCGGGCGGCGATATTCTGAAGGGTTGTGACTTCATCCCCGGCAATGAACGGCTCCATGATCCGATGAAGCTCTTTCTCCGCTTCCCGGCGGTCGCGCTTGCCGGTGGTCTGCATAAACTTTTTACCTGCCACAGTCCAGCAGCAATAAAAGATTTTCCCTCGGCGGATCAGATATCCAGTTCTTTTTTTCATTGCTTACGCCCCCTTGCTGTTAAATTCTTGTTTTGGCGTAAAAGTAACAACTCGGGGGCATGAAGTCAACTACAAAAAGGTAGCAATCGTCATATAAAGCCCGTTAATAAAGAGCTAACGTCGGCCTCCGAAGCCGAAGGTTGTGGGTTCGACCCCCGCCAGGCGCACCATCATGCTTTAAAATACGCCATGGCCTGGACGCGCGCCAGTATGACGCCCTCCCGGTTGGTGACGTCAACCTGGTAGGTCCCAAGCTTGCGGCCGCGCGATATAAGCCTGGCCTCGGCAAACAATTCGTCAGCCGGAAGCGCGGCCTTGATGAAATTGACGTTTGCGTTGACCGCCAGACCTGAATCATCGCCGGCGTTGGCCGCCAGCGCAAAGGCGTAATCAGCCAGGGAAAACAAAATCCCGCCGTGCACAAACCCCGCGCCGTTTATGAAATGCGGTTGAACCGCCAGCCTGGCCTTCGCATGACCGGCTTCGGCAGCAAGAATTTCAATCCCCAGATGCCGGGCAAACATGTCTTTCAGAGCAGAATTTTCCGCCGTCATATTGTTTCATCCTACTCCAGGAGCTACCCTTGAATGTCCCGTTTACCGATCACGCGCACGTCATTTTTTGTCAGAACGTTAATGGCCCGGTCCGTGTCATCAAAACGGAAAACCACGATGGCGTTGTCGCCGTTCCTCTCGACAAACGCGTACATATACTCCAGGTTGACGTCATGGTCGCGGAGTATTTTCAAAACGTTCGCCAGGCCGCCCGGCCGGTCCGGAACTTCAACCGCGACGATATCCGTGATGGAGGCCACAAAACCGTTGTCCTTGAGGACAGCCAAGGCGTCATCAGTCCTGTCAACAACCATCCGCAAAACACCGAATTTTTCGCTTTCCGCAATTGTCAGGGCCTTGATGTCCACGCCCGCATCACCCAACGCGCGCGCCGCGTCATAAAGCCTGCCTTTTTTATTTTCCAGAAATACAGAAAGCTGGATTATTTTCATCATTCCTATCCTTTAATGAGGTTATATTTTCCTTTTGTCAACAATGCGTTTTGCCTTACCCTCGCTCCTTTCGATCGTTTTGGGCTCAACCAGGCGGACTTTCACGCCGACGCCCAGCACCGATTCTATTTCCCCGGCAACGCGCCGCTCAAAATTCTGAAGATATTTCACCTCGTCGGAAAAGAACGATTCCTTGAGTTCGACAAGCACTTCCAGGCTGTCCAGGCCGTTCTTTTCGCGGTCAACGATGATCTGGTAATGGGGCTGCGTGCCCTCGATGGCAAGCAGCGCCTCCTCGATCTGCGACGGAAAAACATTGATCCCGCGCACTATTATCATGTCGTCCGTCCTGCCAAGCACCTTGCTTATGCGCGGCGAGGTGCGTCCGCAACCGCACAAGCCGTAATCAATGCTGACAATATCGCGCGTGCGATATCTGATCAGGGGCATTCCGACCTTCGTGATGGGCGTCAGCACCAGTTCTCCCGGACAGCCCGTCGCCGCGTGTTCGAGCGTTTTCGGATCTATCACTTCCGGATAAAAAACATCCGCAGGCACGTGGAGCCCATTTTTGCAATGGCATTCGCAGGCCACCCCGGGGCCGATGATCTCCGACAAGCCGTAAATATCAATGGCGCTGATGTCCCAGGCCTGTTCTATTTCCCGGCGCATGGCCTCGCTCCAGGGTTCAGCCCCGAAAATGCCGATTTTCCAACTGCTCTCCCTGGTCTCAACCCCCAGTTCCCTCGCGGTCTCGGCCATGTAGAGGGCATACGAAGGAGTGCAGGCCAGGATGCGCGGGCTGAAATCGTTCAGAATTTTCAACTGGCGCCGTGTCTGGCCGGACGAACACGGAACGATCGTAAGCCCAAGTTTCAGGCTTCCATAATGCAATCCCAATCCACCGGTGAAAAGCCCGTAACCATAGGCGACCTGAATCATGTCCCCAGGTACGGCGCCGGCGCAGCACAAGGAGCGCGCGATCACTTCCGCCCACAGGTCAATATCCTCCTGCGAATAGCCGGCCACGACAGGATTTCCGGTTGTCCCGCTCGACACGTGCAGTTCCCTGATTTCACGGATCGGTCTGGCAAAAATATCGAACGGATAATTGTCACGCAAGTCATCCTTGACGGTAAACGGCAGCTTCACGATGTCATCAATGGAATTGATGTCCTCGTGGGACACCCCCGCTTCGTCAAATCTGTTCCTGTAAAACCGCGATTGCTCCGGGATATTTTCGACCAATTGTTTCAAACGCGCCCCCTGCAAAGCGGCGAGCGATTCAGCAGCCATGCATTCGGACTTTTCGTTGAAAATCATTTTTTTGCCTCCTCCGGGCTGCCCTTGCGGCCCATTGTGAAAAACGCCCTGTTCTCCTGTTTGTCCCGCCTGAATTTACGATCCATGGCCTCACGCCATGATTTTTCACTGATGCGCAGAAAAGACGACAATACGCCAAGCATATAGGCGTTCAAGAATATTTTCCTGTCGCCAACGGCCGCATGCGCATTTTCCAGATACGGAAAAAGATCAACGCCGTCCGGCCTCAACTGGTCTTTCAGTCTTCCGTATTCTTCGGCATGCAGGCAGACGATCGCGTCAACATCGCCTCCAAGCGGCAACGGGGAATGGACTCGTGTCCCGAAACGCACGTACGACTCCACCGATCCCCCGCGCTGGGCCATGCCCTTAACCTCTGATTTTTTTACGTGCAGCCCGTCCAGCATCGCCGCCAGCGCGCAGATTTCGGCCGCTGTCAGCACGCCCTGCCCACCGATCCCGTAAAACAGAACATTGACCGGTTTTTGCTTCGGACCGTTTGCTGCCGCAGCCTTCATGTTTCCTCCGAAGAAATCGCAACGAATTTGCAAATTTTCCGGCACAAACCGCATCCGACGCACAGAGACGCGTTGATGACCATGCGGCCATCCTCTTCCAGAATCGCCGGACAATCCAAAACCAGGCATTGCCTGCATTTTTTGCATTTTCCCGCGTCAATCCGCGCGGGTAGGCCGCGCGTCCGGTTTATCATCCGGCAGGGATAACGGGCAATGATCACGGCAAGGCCGTCCTGCTCCAGCCTGAGTTTTAAAAGCCTGCCGAACCCTTCGATATCGTACGGATCAATCACGTCAACGTAGTCAGCGCCGGCCGCCGAACAGATTTTTTCAAGGGAAAGCTTTTTGGTTGCGGCGCCTTGCAACGTGACTCCCGTGGCCGGGTTCTGCTGTCCGCCGGTCATCGCGGTCGTGGAATTATCCATAATGACGACCACGCCCCTGGCGCCGTTATATGCGGCGCTTATGAGACCGTTGATGCCGGTGTGAATGAACGTGGAATCGCCGATCACCGCCACGGTTTTCCGGTCCTTCCGGATTTTGCTTATGCCCTCGAAAAACGGTATGCTGGCGCCCATGCAGGTTTGCGTGTGAAGCGCGGCCAGCGGCTCAAGCGCGCCAAGAGTATAACAACCGATGTCCCCGGCCGCGAAAACGCCGGCCTTTTTCAAGACGTAAAAAGCCGGACGGTGCGGGCAGCCCGGACACAAAAGAGGACGGCGGGATTTTACCGCATGATCCCGGCGTTCTTTTTGCGCCACGACATCCTTCACCGCCTGCGGGCTCAACTCGCCGCAGAGCCACGACTTCTTTTTGCCGGTGACCGCGATTTTCTCCCGCAAGAGCATTTCCTCGATGAAAGGCTCAAGTTCCTCGACGACATAAAGCTTTTTCACTTTTTTCGCAAAATCCCGCGCCTTTTCCGCGGGGAACGGGAAGGACATGCCCAGCTTGAGAAAGGAAGCACCGGGATAAACCTCTTTTGCGTACAAAGCGGAAACGCCGCTGACGATAAACCCCATTTTGCGATCATTGAGTTCCGCGCGGTTCAAGGCGGTCCGCTCGGAATATTCCCTCAAGGCCAGAAGCCGTTTCTCCAAGTCAACGTGCCGCGATCTGGCGTGGCCCGGAATCATGACATATTTTCCGACATTTTTCACCAACTCCCGCTGTTCAGGAATATTCCTCTCAGGAGAAATGGTGAAAGACTCCTTGGTATGCGAAATCCTGGTGGTCAGGCGCAGCAAAACAGGCACATCGAATTTTTCACTTATTTTGAAGGCCTCCTGGATAAAACAGTAGGCTTCCGAAGGAGAAGAGGGTTCAAGGAGCGGAATTTTGGCATAAGGAGCAACCCGGCGGGTATCCTGTTCATTCTGGGAGGAAAACATTCCTGGATCGTCGGCCACCACCGCCACAAAACCTGCGTTGACCCCGCAGTAGGCGGTTGTCATGAGGGGATCCATGGCCAGGTTCAACCCGACGTGCTTGCAGGCCGTCAAGGCGCGGCGTCCGGCAAGGCAGGCCCCGAAAGCCGCCTCATAGGCCACCTTTTCGTTCACCGCCCATTGGGCTTCCAATCCGGAAAAGGTCCCGAGCGTCTCCAGGATTTCGGTGGAAGGCGTGCCAGGATAAGCGGAAGCAAAACAAACACCCGCGGCCCAGGCCCCCCAGGCAACCGCCTCATTTCCGGACAAAAAAACCTGCCGTTTTTCCTGCGAACGATTCATACGCGTAAAATCAGATAAAAATGAAGAAAAAAAGGGAATGCAGCTGAATTTGTCAAAAACGTCTAAAAACATCAAGTCTGAATGAGGGCCCGGGATGTAGGACAAATTTTTCGGGGATTTTATTGACACACGCCATGTTTGTCAGACGATCGCAACCCGAATCCTGGAGAACCGGCCGCGGCGCCGGTTCGCCAGGATTCGGAAAATAAAAAAGCCCAAATTATTAATTGACTCCACGCAAGTTTTTTAATAGAAACAGCAGACATGTCATTAACCCGTGCGTGTTGAGAATTGCGGCCGCCGTTCTTGGCCGGCCGTTCTTTTCCAATCGGATTTGCGGCCGCCGCGGACAGGGGCCCCACACAAAAAAAAAGGAGAAAAAACATGGCAGTAAAAATCGGCATCAACGGTTTCGGAAGAATCGGCAGGCTTGTGTACCGCGCAGCCCATGAAATGAAGGCCCTCGACCAGCTCGACGTCGTGGCCGTCAACGATCTGACCGACACGAAGACCCTAGCCCATCTGTTGAAATTCGATTCCACCTTCGGCCGTTTCCCAGGCAGCGTGAGTTATGACGACCAGAACATCATCGTGGACGGCAAGAAAATCAAGGTTCTCACCGTGAAGGAAGGCCCCGGCAAACTTCCCTGGAAAGATCTCGGCGTGCAAATCGTCCTGGAAAGCACCGGCAGATTCACCGACAACACTGAAAAGGCAAAGGAAGCCGACCGGCCCGGTTTGCATATCACCGCCTCAGGCGCCAAAAAAGTCCTGATCAGCGCACCGGCCAAGGGACATGACGTCACCCTGGTCATGGGCGTGAACGATAACGCCTATGATCCGGCCAGACATCACGTCATCTCCAATGCCTCCTGCACCACCAACTGCCTGGCGCCCATGGTCAAGGTACTGCAGGATAATTTCGGCATCGAGAAGGGCTTGATGACCACGATCCATTCCTACACGAACGACCAGCGCATTCTGGATTTTCCGCATAAGGATTTGCGGCGCGCCCGGTCAGCGGCAAAATCAATTATCCCAACCACCACCGGCGCGGCCAAGGCCATTTCGGAAGTCATTCCTGAATTAAAGGGCAAATTGAACGGCTATTCACTGCGTGTACCCACGCCCGACGGCTCGATAACCGATCTGGTTGTTATCCTTAAAAAGAGCGCCACCGCCGAACAGGTCAACGCGGCCTTCAAGGCTGCCGCAGCATCCGGTTCCCTGAAGGGCATCCTGGAATATTCCGAAGATGATCTTGTGTTGGCCGACATCGTTGGAGACCAGCACAGTTGCATCTTCGACAGTAAACTGACCATGGTCATCAGTGACAACATGATCAAGGTGTTCGGCTGGTATGACAACGAATGGGGTTATTCCTGCCGTTGCGTGGATCTGATCAAGAAACTGGCAAAATAGGTGTAAATGAACAAGAAAACCATCCGCGATATTGACCTGAAGAACAAGCGCGTGCTCATGCGCGTGGATTTCAACGTGCCGCTGGAAAACGGCAAGGTTGATGACGACACCCGCATCCGCGCCGCGCTGCCGACCATCAAATATGCCCTTGATCATGGCGCCTCCCTGGTGCTCATGAGCCATCTGGGACGTCCGGACGGAAAGGTCAAGCCTGAATTCAGCCTCAAACCGGCCGCGCAAAAACTCGCGGAATTGCTGGGCAGGGAAGTGAGGTTTGCCCCGGATTGCGTGGGAGAAGCGATTACGGCCATGGCAAAAACGCTCAATCCCGGAGAAATTCTCCTCCTGGAAAACCTGCGCTTTCATCCGGAAGAAGAATGCAAGATCGACTTGCCCAAGACAGCCCCGGAAAACCAGCGCAAGGCCGCCAAGGCTGAAATGAAAGAACGGCAAAAGGTTTTTGCCGCGGAAATCGCGGGCATGGGCGAAGTTTATGTCAACGACGCCTTCGGCACCGCCCATCGCGCCCATGCTTCCATGGTCGCCGTGGCCGAATGTTTCAAGGAACGCGTTGCCGGCTTCCTGATGGAAAAGGAAATCGAGTACCTGGGCAAGGCCACGGCCAACCCGGCAAAACCATATGTGGCAATTATCGGCGGCGCCAAGATCAGCGACAAGATCAACGTCCTGGTCAACCTCCTGTCCAAGGTTGACGCGCTGCTGATCGGCGGCGGCATGGCCTACACGTTTTACCGCGCCCAAAACATACCCACCGGCAAGTCTCTTGTCGAACTCGACAAGGTTGACCTGGCAAAAGACGTTCTGGCAAAGGCCGCGCAGGCCAAGGTCAAATTGCTTCTGCCGGTTGATAATATGATCGCCGACGCCTTCAGCGCCGACGCCAACACCAAGGTTGTCGGCCAGGGCGGCATCGAGGAAGGCTGGATGGCGCTTGATATCGGCCCGGAAACAGCCAAGCTTTTCGCCGCTGAAATCGCCAGGGCCAAAACCATTGTCTGGAACGGCCCCATGGGTTGCTTTGAAATGGCGCCCTTCGAGGACGGCACCATGGCTGTTGCCAGGGCAATTGCCGCAAACAGCTCATGCACAAGCATAATCGGCGGCGGTGACAGCGTCAGCGCGGTCAACAAAAGCGGTTTGGCCGATAAAATGAGCCACATCAGTACCGGCGGCGGGGCAAGCCTGGAATTTCTCGAAGGCAAGGAATTGCCCGGCGTCGCGGCCTTGAGCGACAAATAAGCAAAGTAATCAGCCACAAAGGCACAAAAATCACAAACAGAAAACTCTAGCGAAAAAAACAGTTTATGACTGAAAAAATCACACAGATTAAACGCAAACCCTTCGTGGCCGGAAACTGGAAAATGAACAACACCCACTCCGAGTCTGCCGGTCTGGCAAAAGAGATCGTAGGCCTGCTGTCAAACATCAAGGGGGTTGACGTGGTGCTATGTCCGCCCTTCACATCGCTCGCTACCGTGGGCGGAATCATTTCCGGCACCAATATCGGACTTGGCGCCCAGAACATGCACTGGGAAAAAGCAGGCGCCTATACCGGCGAAGTCTCGGCAGCCATGCTCAGGGACTTGTATTGCCACCATGTGATCGTCGGACACAGCGAGCGGCGCGCCCTTTTCGGAGAAACCGATGCGGTTGTCAACCGCAAGGTCAAGGCCGCACTGGCAAACAATCTGCAGCCGATCGTCTGCGTCGGAGAAACGCTCGAACAACGCAAAACCGGCAAGACGGAAGACGTGATCAAAACCCAGTTCGAAGCCGGATTCAAGGAACTGACAGCCCAGGAATTCAACAGACTGGTTATCGCCTACGAACCGGTCTGGGCAATCGGCACAGGACTTACCGCCACCCCGCAACAGGCGCAGGACGTTCACCGGTTGATACGCGCTCTTGTCCTGAACCAGACCGATGAAAAAACGGCCTCGACGGTCAGAATACTGTACGGCGGCAGCGTAAAGCCCGAAAACGCCCGCGAACTGTTCAACCAGCCGGATATTGACGGCGGACTGATCGGCGGAGCGTCGCTTGACGCCGCTTCATTCACGGCCATCGTGAACGCGGCGATTTCTTAAATAAAAAAGCGTTGAGCGGATAGTTTCATCTCCTCAACACGGAAAATCATGCGCTAAGGAAAAAAACATGCTGGCACTAAAAATATTATTGATTCTGATCGAGGTAATCTGCTCCCTGTTGCTGATCGGCGTAATTCTGCTGCAAAAGACAAAGGGAGAAGGCCTCGGCATGGCTTTCGGCGCGGAGATGGGTGAATCGATCTTCGGCGCCCGCGCCAGCAATGTGCTGGTGAAAATCACAGTCTGGCTGGGCGTGATTTTTCTGGTGAATACCGTAATTCTAGGCGTACTTTATTCCAAGTCCAGGCATAAATCCCTGTTGAGCGGCAGAACTCCGGCGCCAATCGAGCAACCAGCCATGCCGCAATCGACGATGCCGCAAGCCCCGGTTCCTTCTTCCACGCCGTCCGTGCCGGTAGCGCCGGCGCCGGCAATCCCCGCACAGACGCGAAATTAGAACCTTAGTAACAGCGAAGAAAAACAAGGAAACATCTCTCTCGCTCACTGAGAATACGGAGGATGCGCCAAGACTGCATCAGGATGACAATACTTAACCTGAAATATTTCTGGATTTTCTCCTTCTGCGTTTTTCTGATTCTTCAATCGCTTGCCTCAGATCTTGATGACCTAAGGGGCAAAAACACGTTTTACGGCGTGGCCGAACGCATTCGCGGTTTTGACCCGGTCACCGCCGGAGACGTCGCCGCTTCCGTGGCCATCGGCAGGATTTACGAGGGCCTTCTGCAGTATTCCTATCTTGCCAGGCCATATCAAGTAGAGCCCAACCTCTGCGAAAAAATGCCGGAAGTTTCAAGCAACGGGCTGGTCTATACTTTTTCCGTCAGAAAAGGCATTTACTTCCAGGATGATCCCTGCTTTGCCAAGACCGGAGGCAAGGGCCGCGAACTCACGGCCGAGGACTTCGTCTACTCCATCAAGCGCGTGGCAGACCTGAAAACGGGCTCGACCGGTTACTGGGCCTTCAACAACCGCATCATCGGACTGGACGAGTTCCGCGCCTCCACGTCGGAAGAGCAGGCGACCGATTATGACAGGTCTGTCGCGGGACTTTCCGCCATTGACCGTTATACGCTGCGCATATGCCTGAAGGAGCCCTACCCCCAGTTGCTCTGGATACTGACCATGCATTATTCCTTTGCCGTGCCGCGCGAAGCGGTTGAATTCTACGGCGAAAATTTCGTCAATCACCCGGTCGGCACGGGCCCCTATCGCCTCACGTCATGGATCAGGAATTACCGCATCGAATACGCCCGCAATCCCAAATGGGAGGAAACCGGCAGGATCGAGCGTTATCCCGCAACCGGCGCCGAAGACGATGCCGCAAACGGATTGCTGGCCGACGCAGGGAAACCCATTCCTTTCATTGACCGCACCGTCCAGTATGTGATCAATGACTCGACCACGCTGTGGTTCCTGTTTCTCAAGGGACAAATGGAGCTTTCCGGCATCTCGCGGGACAACTGGGACGCGGTGATCACCTCTTCCAAAACCCTGAACAACGAACTTTCAGCCCTGGGGATAAAGATGCACAGCACGCCCGTGATGGAGACGTTTTATATCGGGTTCAACATGGAGGACCCGGTGGTGGGGACAAACAAGTTTCTGCGCCAGGCGCTTTCCTGCGCCTTTGACACGGACCAATATCTGCGTTTCTACAACAACCGCGTGATCCGTGCGGTGGGCCCCATCCCGCCCGGCGTGGCGGGGTTTGAAAACCAGCCCTCGCCCTACCCTTTCGACACCGGGAAGGCAAAATCCCTGCTGGCAAAAGCCGGGTACCCGGAAGGCAAAGATCCGGCGACAGGCCGGCGGCTGAAACTGCAGATAGATGTCGGCAATCCGAACGATCCTGAGATGAGGGCATCCGTCGAACTCTTCACCTCGTTTATGGAAAAGATCGGCGTACAAATCGAACCGGTGTACAACAACTGGCCCACTTTTCTCGCGCGCCTGGAAAGGAAACAGGCCCAATTGTTCCGCCTGGGCTGGGTGGCCGATTATCCGGATGCGGAAAATTTCCTGCAATTGTTTTACGGCCCCAATTCATCGCCGGGCCCCAACCACTGCAATTACGTCAACAAGAAGTTTGACGCGCTCTACGAGCGCGTGCGCGTCATGTCAGATTCCCCGGAACGCACGAAACTTTACAGGGAAATGGCCGCCATGGTCATGGAGGATTGTCCCTGGATTTTCGAGCAGCATCCCCTGACATACGCCCTGCGCCACGACTGGCTTAAAGATTACAAACCCCACGATTTCCCGTACGGAATGAACAAATACTACGCGCTCGACCTCCTTGAGCGGGAACAGTGGCAAAAGGAACACGGAATGAAATAACTCTCCGAAAAATCATCCGTGAAACACGCCAAATTCAGAATTCCTGTTATGTTGAGCTCACAACATAACAGGAAATCTGAATAGAAGGTCATCGCCACATTCAACCGTGCCCCACTGCTCATGCAGCACGGCAAAGCGTGTCACCCAAACGCCCCCGTGACCACGATCTTACCTGGCGCGTAACAAGATTTTCCTTCAACCCAAAATATCCTTCAGCAACTTACCCGTATATGATTTTTCGCAGCCGGCAACTTCCTCGGGCGTGCCGGCGGCCACGACTTCGCCGCCGGCGGCGCCACCCTCGGGGCCAAGATCGACGATATAATCGGCGGTTTTGATCACGTCCAGGTTGTGTTCGATGACCACCACGGTATTGCCGGCATCGCGGAGCCTTTCCAGCACCTGCAGAAGTTTCCGGATGTCCGCGAAGTGAAGTCCGGTGGTAGGTTCATCCAGCAGGTAAATGGTGCGGCCCGTGGCCTTGCGGCTGAGTTCGGCGGAAAGTTTCAGGCGCTGGGCTTCTCCACCGGAAAGCGTGGTGGCGGATTGACCCAGTTGCACATAGCCCAGTCCGACCTCGGAAAGAGTGCAAAATTTCTGGCGCAAAGCCGGAATGCGGCCGAAGAAAACCAGCGCTTCGTCGATGGTCATGTCAAGGGCCTCGGCTATATTTTTTCCGTTATAACGCACCTCAAGAGTTTCGCTGTTATAACGCCTGCCGCCGCACTGCTCGCAGGGCACATAAACATCCGGCAAAAAGTGCATCTCGATTTTCAGGATGCCGTCGCCCCGGCAGCTTTCGCAACGTCCGCCCTTTACGTTGAAACTGTAGCGTCCTTTCCTGTATCCGCGCACCTTTGAAGCCGGCAGTTCCGAATAGAGGCTTCTTATCAGGTCAAACGCTCCCGTATACGTGGCCGGATTACTGCGCGGCGTTCTTCCGATCGGCGACTGGTCAATCACCACCACCTTGTCGACAAATTCCCTGCCGGTAATGGCCTTGTGTGCGCCGGGTTGTTCCTTTGAGTCGTAAAAATAACGGAACAGCGCCCGCCTCAAAACGTCATCCACTAGCGTGCTCTTGCCGCTCCCGGAAACGCCCGTAACGCAAACGAACAATCCAAGCGGTATTTTTACCGTTACGTTCTTGAGATTGTTTTCCTGCGCCTCATGAATGACAAGACTTTCCCTGCCCGCGCGTTTGCGCGCGGGCGGCACGGGAATGGCGAACGATTTATTCAAATAGCGCGCCGTAAGCGATTTTTCACTGCGCAACAGTTCATCCGCCGTGCCGGCAAAAACCACTTCGCCTCCATGCCGGCCGGCGCCCGGCCCAAGATCCAGGACATAGTCGGCCTGCCGGATGGTGTCTTCATCATGTTCAACAACCACCACCGTGTTGCCGAGGTCGCGCAAACGTTGCAAGGTCTTGATCAGACGCTGGTTGTCTCTATGGTGCAGACCAATACTCGGCTCGTCCAGGACATACAGCACTCCGACAAGTCCGGAGCCTATCTGTGTGGCCAGCCTGATACGCTGGGCCTCTCCTCCGGAAAGCGTGCCGCTCTCTCGGTCCAGGGTAAGATATCCTAGCCCCACATCCAGCATAAAGGTCAGGCGTTGCCTGATTTCCTTTATGATTTCGTCCGCGATTTTTCTTTCCTGGTCGGAAATGCGCAGACTCCCGAAAAACACATGGGCGGCGCCGATTGACATGCGGCAGACATCCATGATGGACTTGCCGTCAACGGTGCACGCCAGAATTTCCGGCTTGAGCCTGTTCCCCCGGCAGGTGCGGCAGAAACGCCGGCTCATGTACTGCTGCATGCGCTTTTTCGTGGCCTCGCTGTCCGTCTGGCCGCTCAAACGTTCCAAGTTGGGAATGACCCCCTCGAACGGTTTGCAGTACTGATGATAGGCGCCATGGCGCCAGAATCCGAAATTGATTTCCTCGTCGCCGGAACCATAGAAGATGATCTTCCGTATTTTTTCCGGCAGATCCTTGAAGGGAGTTTCGAGGTCGAACTTGTAATGTTTGGCCAGGGCGCGCATCAGGCCGTTATACCAGATGATCTGGCGTCGCCCTCCGCGCTTCCAGGCGCGGACCGCGCCCTTTGCGATCGAAAGATCGGGGTTGGGCACGATCAAATCCTCGTCAAAGACCAGCCTTATTCCCAGGCCTGAACAATCCGGACAGGCGCCGTACGGATTGTTGAATGAAAAATGACCCGGCGCCGGAGCTTCAAAACTTATGCCGCATTCGGCGCAGGCATGCTTTTCCGAATAAATTTTTTCGATCCATTCTCCCTTGTGATCCTGATGCCGCACGATCAATATGCCGTTACCGTGGCGCAGGGCCAGTTCGACCGAATCCGTCAACCGGGAACGGATCAGGTTGGTGATGACCAGCCGATCCACCACGATATCAACGGAATGCTTTTTCTTCTTGTCCAGCGGCGGCAGGGCGTCAATCTCATACATTTCCCCGTCAACGCGCACGCGCACGAATCCCTGGCGGCGTGCGTTTTCAAAGACATCCTGATTGGTCCCCTTGCGCCCCTTTACCTGCGGGGCCAACAGCGCCAGCTTGGTCAGATTCGGCAGCATAAGAAGGTGGTCCACAATTTCCTCGGCGCTCTGTCTGGCGACCGGTTTGCCGCAACGCGGACAATGCTGACGGCCGACGTGGGCAAAGAGAAGGCGCAAATAATCGTAAATTTCCGTACTGGTGGCCACGATCGAGCGCGGATTGGAGCCGGCCGTACGCTGCTCGATTGAAATGGCGGGAGATAACCCCTCGATATAATCCACCTCCGGTTTCTGCATCTGCTCCAGGAATTGCCTGGCATACGCCGAAAGACTTTCAACATATCTTCTCTGTCCCTCGGCATAAAGCGTGTCAAAGGCCAGGGAAGATTTTCCCGAGCCGCTCAGTCCGGTGATGACCGTAAGACGGTTGCGCGGCAGCCTGACGGTGATGTTCTTCAGGTTGTGCTCGCGCGCCCCCGCGATCGTGATCCATTCGTTGGGTCCTTTTGATTCCATCATTTATCGTATAATTGCGCCTGCGGCCGCCTGGATTTCGAGGGGCGAATGGCCGCGGATATATTTTATCACCGCATCGCGCGTGTCCTTGTCCGTTTCCTCAAGCTTTGACTCCGGCCTCTCCATTATTTCCCTAAGGCGCGGCAACCGGTCCCCGGCCGAAGCCAGGTCATAACTGTTCACCGCAATGGCAATTCTCTGCCCGTTTTTGATTTTTCTTCCGCTGTTCAAGCGGATGTTTGCAACGCGTTTGCCGACAGGCGCTTTTGGCGTTAATTCATAAGTCATGCCGTATACGCCCCGGAATTGCGACCTGCCGTAATATCGGCTGTTTTCCTCAAGTATTTCCCGGATTTCATCAATGGTCAGCCATGCCCTTGCGATTGTGTTTTCGTAGGGGACAATGCGCCAGACATTTTCCATTCGCATCATGCCGCGCGGCAAGTTCGCCGATGACAAGGTCCCGTGAAAAACGACTTCGGCATTGACGGTCGCGGCCATGGAGGCGGCGATAAGAGTCTGCACTCCGGATTGCCCCGGCATTTCCGATTCAGGCCGCAATTCGTTCGCATTCACGCCGATTTTCTCAGCCAGGTATGATTCAGCCTTCAAAAGATCCGGAGCAACCAGTTTTTGGAGACCTTGTTCCGGAACGACATCCGCGCCTATGTCCAGAAGTCGCGGCTCGATTTTTGTGACCATGCGGCGATCGCCGTCATAGCGCAAAACCACCTTGCCCAGCCAAAGGCCGTAATAGCCGGCCTGCGTGTAGACAATCCCGTTCACTTCCCCGGATGGGATGGCCGCATGGGTATGGGCGCCAATAATAAGATTAAAATCGGGGAAGGCCTTTGCGATCTTGTTTATTTCATTGGCCCGGTCGTCGCCCCACTGCCGCCAGCCCTGGTGCGCAACCAGAATCAATATGTCCGGCCTTGTTTTTCTGACCTCCGGCATAACGGCGCGCAAGGCTTCCAGCGAATCGAGAAAACTCAAATCATCCAGCAGCCGCGGACGCGACCATCCGGGAACCATGGGATTGACAAGTCCGACAACGGCCACCCTTACGTCCCCGAATTGTCTGACCAGAAAAGGACGCGACAAAGGAAGGCAAAAGTCCTTCGGTTTTGAAATACCTGCGGAAAGCACCGGAATCCCGGCCCTGCCATAAAACTCGCGCAGCCCAGCAACGCCCCAGTCGAACTCGTGATTCCCCGTCACCAACGCGTCATAGCGCAGATATTTTACGGATTTGGCCATGATTTCGCCGCGGCCCAGGTAACTGGCGGCCGTCCCCTGAAAGAGGTCCCCGCAATCGAGCAAAATCACGTTTTTGCTTTCCTTCCTGTTTTTTTCAATCAAAGCGGCACAGCGCAAAAGTCCGCCACGCGGCTCATCCGACACATCGGGGACAACGGACGCCTCCATGTGGCCGTGCAAGTCGGCCGTATGCAGGATGGTGATTTCCGTTTCACTGGCAAATACGGAAACAAGGAAAAGAAGGAAAACGCAGGCAACAAGCGCAAATATATTATTGCGCTTGAAACAATATTCGAGTATTTTATCAACCATGTATTCAGTCATGTTAAAATCGAAAATCCACATGGCAAGGATTACCGACGTCAAGCCGGACTATGAAGGCAGCCTCGGGATCGACCGCGACATCATGGACGCGGTAAAGCTTCTGCCCTATGAAAAAATCCTTGTGAGCAACATGGAGAACACGAACCGGTTCGAAACCTACGCCATACCTGCTCCCGCCGGCTCACGCGTCATTTGCCTGAACGGTCCTGCCGCACAACTAGGAAAAACCGGAGACCGGCTGGTCATTTTTTCATTCTCCATGGTGCCGACCGATGATGCGCGAGTTCATCGCCCGCTCATAATCGTGCTGGACAAGGACAACAGACCTGGCCAGACAGGCACAAAGGACAACGTGATCTGAATATTCCGATTTCTCTTAATCCGACTTTGTGCCTGCCGCCTTTTTCCCTCTGTGCCTCTCTTCTACGCGATATTGCGTTCGGCTTCCTCAAGCCAGTGCGTGTGGCCCTCGATGAATGACTTTGTGATGCGGCATTCCCTCACATTTTTCCTGGAGGGAGCTTCGTACATGATATCCAGCATGACCCGCTCAAAAATCGCGCGCAGGCCACGGGCCCCAGTCTTCTTTTTAACAGCCAGCTTGGCCAGTTGCTTCAGGGCGCTTTCCTCGACGGAAAGCTTTATGCTTTCCATGGCCATCAGTTTTTCATATTGCTTGATCATACTGTTCCTGGGTTCAACCAGAACGCGGATCAAATCCTCCTCGGTCAGGTCGTTCAGCACCGCCTCCACCGGCAGACGCCCGACAAACTCCGGAATCATTCCGTATTTGATGAGGTCCTCCGGCTCGACCGACTCCAGAATCGAGGCGCCGCCGGTCTGTTGCCGAGGGGAATCAACGCGATCGCCGTCCGCCTGATTAGTCATAAAACCTATGCTGCGCACGCCGATGCGTCGGCGCACTATTTCCTCGAGGCCCACGAACGCGCCGCCGCAAATGAACAGAATTCCCTGCGTATTGATTTTTATGAACTCCGCCTGCGGGTGTTTGCGTCCTCCGTGCACGGGGACATTGGCAAGCGTGCCCTCGATGATTTTAAGGAGCGCCTGTTGTACGCCCTCGCCGGAAACATCTCTGGTGATGGAAACGTTTTCCGCCCTGCGGCCGACCTTGTCTATTTCGTCTATATAAATAATGCCGGTTTCAGCCCTTGCCACATCCATATCCGCCGCCTGAATGAGGCGCAACAGGATATTTTCAACGTCTTCGCCCACATACCCGGCCTCAGTAAGCGGCGTGGCGTCAGAAATGCTGAAGGGCACATCAAGTATCCTGGCCAGGGTCTGGGCCAGCAGCGTTTTACCGCTGCCGGTAGGGCCGATCAGAAGGATATTGCTCTTCTGAATTTCCACCGAGGAAAGCGGATCGTCCTGTTGAAAATGAGCGGACTGGGTCAGGCGTTTATAATGATTGTAAACCGCCACGGACAGCACTTTTTTGGCGTGTTCCTGTCCGATTACGTGCTCGTCCAGGGCGGACTTTATCTCATGCGGTTTCGGGATCTCCCTGGCCTTCCTCGGCGGCAAAGGCGACTTAACGGCGGCCGCCTGCATTTCATTGGCGCACAGCACCAGGCAGTCGCCGCAAATATTCACTCCCGGCCCCATGACAAGGTGCATGACGGCGTCCTTACCGCGACCGCAGAACGAGCAACACGGCTGGTTTTTTCTGGCCATTTAGTTTTTCTTCTCCTCTCCCTTGTCCTGGCTGCCGTCCATCACGCAATCAACCAGCCCGTAATCCCTGGCCTCCGCGGCCGACATGAAAAAGTTACGGTCCGTATCGCGTTTCACGGTGTCGATCGGTTTGCCGGTGTGTTTCGAAAGTATCCCGTTCAGAATGTCGCGCAGGCGCAGGATCTCGGTGGCCTGGATGCTGATGTCCGCGGCCGCGCCTTCCGCTCCGCCCCAGGGCTGGTGGAGCATGATACGCGAATTCGGCAGGGCAAAACGTTTCCCCTTTCTGCCGGCTGCCAGCAGCACCGCGCCCATGCTGGCGGCCTGGCCGACGCACCATGTGGCGACATCGCACTTCACGATCTGCATGGTGTCATAGATGGCCATGCCGGCCGTAACGGAACCTCCGGGAGAATTGATGTAAAAGTTTATTTCCTTTGAAGCGTCCTCGGCCTGCAGGAAAAGCAACTGGGCCACGATCAGACTGCTCACCTCGTCCGTGACCGCCGTTCCCAGGAAAATAATTCGTTCCTTCAAAAGACGCGAATAAATGTCATAAGCCCTTTCACCGCGCCCGCTCTGTTCAACTACCATCGGCACCAGCATCTGATTTGTTTCCGTCATGATTTAACCTTTTCGTCGTCATTCGGACTTTTGATGTTCGTCCGTCGACGATTCCTTTGTTTTAATAAACTATGCGCCGGGTTTGGACTCGCCGCCCTTGAACAAACGGCTGATAATGCCTTTTTCCCCGGAGCCGACCTCCGCGTTTTCATGCAGAAAATCGAGTATTTTGGCCATTTTCAATTCATGCCTGATCGAATTAATTTCCTTCTTTTCCTCAAACTCTTTTTTCAGTTCGTCAACCGGCGTGCGGTAACGCAGGGAGAGCTTTTGTATTTCCTTCTCCACCTCATCCTCCCCAACCGCTATTTTTTCCGCCTCGCCGATCTCGTGCAGGATATAACCGAGTTTGACCCGGTCGGCCGCCGTTTTTGCGGCAACGCTCAAAAACTCCTCCCTTTGCGAGGCAATCTGTTCACGCGCGCCGCCCCGCATAATATGTTCCCGCACCATGCTGAGATACATGTGCTGCGTCTCATCGCGGACCACGGATTCCGGCAAATCAACGGAGGTACGTTCAAGCAGATACGCGACGATCTCATCCTGTTGCCGTCGTTTTTCAAGGCGCTTTCCTTCCTCCTGCATGGCCGCCTTTATTTTTTCGCGCAAATCGGCCTCGGACTGCACGCCGGTCGCCTTGAAAAATTCCTCATTCAGTTCCGGCACTTTGCGTTCACGCACGGCTTTGACGCACACATTGTAAGCAACCTCGGCGCCAGCCAGATTCTTGACCCGGAAATCAGCAGGCAGTTTCAACGAAAACTCCTTCCGTTCTCCGGCCGCCATGCCGATCAAAGCATCGGAAAATCCCGGCAACAAATCCTCATTGTCGCCGAGCAACATCCAGAAATTGCGACCGCCGGACAAAGGATCGCTGTTTTTACCGTCCCTGGCCTTTTCGCCGCCGTTTTTTCTTTCATAATCAACCTGGAGCAAATCTCCCCTGGCGGCCGGACGTCCGCTGACCGGCACGGTGGTGGCGAAGCGTTCCAGATAAGAAGCAAAGGCCTTCTGGACGTCTTCGTCCTTGACCTCAAGAGATTTTTGCGTGATGGAAATATGTTTGTATTTCGGCAGTTTGAATTCCGGAGAAACATCAAGGGTCAGACTGTAGACCATGGGCTTTTTAGGCTCCGCTTCGGCCTTCAGATCAAGAATCATCAAGGGCTTCAGCTGGGCCTGCTTCAACGCCTCGGGGTAGGAACGCCCCACCAGACGATCCCTGATTTCCTCACGGATTTCCCTGGCAAAACGGCTTTCGACCAGTTTTACCGGAGCCCGCCCCTGCCGGAAACCTGGAATGCGCGCCACGCGCGCAAAATCGTCGCGAACCTTTGCATACTCGGCATCCACTTCTTCAGCCGGAACTTCAACCACCAGGATTTTGCGGCAAGGGCCGCCTTTTTCGACTTTTACTTTCATATTTCTCTCAGGTTCAATGTGTTGGGTTCAGGGATTCAAGGTCGTTAAACCATGAACCTCGAACGGTAAGGAATCTAGAAAAAATAACTGTCACACTTTTGGTAAAATTGAATAATTCCATTCGCCATGAAAAGAGTTCGGTTTAAGACATACGGCACTCATCTGTTCCTTGGAAACTTTTACTCCGGACA
>Ga0074199_1000876_pt1 | contig 35417 bp, 25 predicted proteins | sample EPASupsiteSAE347_FD_64528 | JGI IMG/M metagenome (GOLD analysis project Ga0074199, IMG submission 64528) | Bioremediated contaminated groundwater from EPA Superfund site, New Mexico - Sample SAE3-47 | ecosystem: Environmental > Aquatic > Deep subsurface > Groundwater > Contaminated ... | reverse complement strand
CTCGCTTCAGACCCCCCCCGGCTTGCGCCCCCCCTCCGGTGGAGGGGATCGTAAGCTGTTGCTGACCAATCCGTAAGGTCCCCTCCTTTGGAGGGGTGCCCAACGGGCGGGGTGGGGCTTCAGAGCGAGTTTTGAAATCACCTCAGAACGATATCGTTGCATAAATATATATCAATCTGGAATGGCGCTAAGATAATCCCCGGCTCGCCACAGGCTCGCCCTCCACAAACCGTATCGCCCAGCAACATGGAGGGCGAAGCTGTGCTGAGCCGTCAACAGAATGGCGCAAAAACGCTTAACTTAGCGCCATTCATATCAATCTATGACATTACCAAAGCACATGTTACAAAATCCGGTCATAAACACAAACAAAATATATTCATGTTACCGGCGTCGCGGCTCGTTCAGTGGCTAATCCCCGGCTTTATAATCCTTCCCATATTTTGATTGTTCAACTTTAAAGTCATGCCGCGGCAAGGCGCATGGTAAAGACCGTTACGCCGTTTTGCGAGCTTTCGAGAAAAAGTTCGCCCTTGTGGGCCAGTACGATTTCCCGGGCCAGGCTCAACCCCAGGCCGGTGCCGTCAACTGCCCGGTCCCTGGCTTTGCTGACCCGATAAAACCTTTCAAATATCCGTTCCTGGTCATATGGCGGGATTTCCTCGCCGGTGTTGGAAAGGGAAAGTTTTATCAATGTTCCTTCCGGTTTCAAACTTAATTTTATCCACCCGTTTTTCCGGTTGTACTTGACGGCATTGGAGACAAGGTTGTGCAGCGCCTGGTTCATCAAGTCGGCATCTGCCATGACATGCAGGTCCGGTTCGATTTCTTTTTGCAGCGCAAGATTGGGCGCGAGAGCGGCGATGTCCTCGCACATGTTTTCCAGGGCGGAACTGAGACAGAACGGTTCAAGGTTCAGTTTCATTTCCCCGGAATCGGCCTGGGCAAGCAGGAGCAGTTTCCTGGTGATGGCCACAAGCCGCTGGACTTCCTCGATCAATTCGCCGTATCTGCGCTGGGCTTCCGAATCGGCCGGAGCCTCCTGCAGGGCGTTTTCCAGCTCGCCCTGCAGAATGGTCAGGGGCGTCTTCAATTCATGGGCCGCGTCGCCGCTGAAGCGGACGGCCTGCTGGTAGCTCTTTTCCAGTCTGGCGAGCATTCCGTTGATGACGTCAATCAGCCGTGAAAATTCCCGGTCGGCATAGGTCGCGGGAATGCGGCGGTCCAGTTCCCGGGTCGTGATTTTTTCAGCGGTTTGAGCGATGATTTTGACCGGCCGCAGGGCCCGCTGGGCGATCAGCCATCCGCCGCAGCCCAGCAGCAAAAGCGCGGCCGGCAAGGCGATCAGGAAAAAGTTGACAAAACGGTGGGCTTCGGCGAAGAAGACCGCCAGGTTCATGGCGATAAAAATATTGACCGCCTCGTTGCCGATGCCGACCACGCGCCAGCTTCCGCGGCCAATATGCGCGGTTGAAAAGACCGGCCCCCTGATCCGCATGCGCGGCGGCGGCATGTGCATGGGCGGGTAGTCATTGAACGGTATGGGAAAGCGCGACAGCATGGGGGGCTCGCGGTTGTTTTCCGAAAAGCCGGCCGGATGGAGCTCCGGCTCGAGCGCCGGAAGTAGATTGTTCGGCAGATTGGCGGGCCAGCCCGGCGAAGCATACTTCGGCTCCCCGCCAAACGAAATGACCTTTAAAGAAAATTGTTTTCTTGCGTCGTCGCCATAGAGATTCGAGAGGGCCTCTTCAAAATGGCCCCAGTGTTCGTTAATGGGCGGACGACGCGCCTGAAATTCAGCCAAGATCCTGAGATCGCGGTCTATGCGCTCATAGCCGGTCCTGTTTATGACGGACATGAACAGGAACCCGAAGAGCAGCAGCACGCCGCCGGAGAGCAGCAGCGTGAGCAGCGCTATTTTAAGCCTGAAAGAATTTGCCTTCATCTTTTCCTGAAACGATACCCCACGCCGCGGACTGTTTCAATAAGCGCGTCGTCCGCATTGTCCAGGATTTTTCTGCGCACGCGCTGGACATAAACGTCAACCAGGTTGGTCTGCGGATCGAAATCGTATCCCCAGACGTGTTCAAGGATCTGGGTGCGCGTAAAAACCCGGCCCGGCGAGCGCATGAGGTATTCCAGCAGGCTGAACTCGCGCGGGGTAAGTTCGATTTTCCGGTCGCCGCGTTTGACCTCGCGCGCGATCAGGTTCACCAGCAGATCGCCTGATTGCAACATGCCGCGCTGTGCGCTGCCGCGCCTGGCAACGGCATGAATGCGGGCGATCAATTCCTCCACAAAAAATGGTTTTGTGATGTAGTCGTCCGCGCCGAGATTGAGCCCCTCGACCCGCTCGTTCATTTCCGTGCGCGCGGTCAGCAGGATCACCGGCGCCGCGTTTTTCTGCTCGCGCAGGTTGCGCAGGATGCTCAGGCCGTCCCGGCCCGGCAGCATGATGTCGAGCACGATAACGTCATAGGCCCGGGTGCGCGCCAGGGTGTAGGCTTCGTCGCCGTTGTGGCTGATGGTCACGGCAAAGCCATGTTCCTCCAGCCCCCTGCGGATGAACCTTGCTATCTTTTTCTCGTCCTCGACCACAAGAACATTCATAAAATAATCCTACCATGCCCCGGGCATAAAGCCAACGGCGCTTTTATTACAGTTTTGTAATTTCCCCGCACGCGGAATTGTAACCCTTGGATTATTCAATAAGGCCAAACAGGAGAAAGGAGACTATGCGACAAAAAAACAAACATATTAAAAAAACGGTCATTATTTTGATTTTGTTTCTGGCGCTGATGGCTCAAGCGCCCCAACTATCCGCCCGGGGCGGAGGCGGTGGAGGGGGCGGCGGACCGGGACCCTGCGGTGGTGGTCATGGAGGGCCGGGGCCATTCTATCCGCCCGGCAGGTGTTTTGATGTTCTGCCGCTGGCCGCCGCCACGCTTATCCTTGCCGGCGTGACTTATTATTATTGCGAAGGAATGTTTTACCAAAGAAGGGCCAACACCTATGTCGTGGTCTCGGCGCCGGTCGGGGCGGTGGTTACGGCGGTTCCGGCCGGAGCGCAGATAATTGTTGTTGACGGTGTTCCATACTACACAAGCAACGGAGTAACATACATGTATACGACGTATGGATACCAGGTGGTGCCGCAGCCGGCCGTTGTCCAGACGGTGGTGCAGCCGACCATTGTTCAAACGGCTCCGCAGCCAGCCGTCGTGACTGCATCGAGCTCTTCCGCTGCGCAACAGCAGGCCGCGCCGAATGCGACCGTTGAAAACGCCGCTTCCACGGCCGCCACTCAGGATGCGTTCACCGTGAATATTCCAAATTCCAAGGGAACGTATACGCCCGTAACATTGAAAAAGTCCGGGAACGGATTCATCGGCCCTCAGGGCGAGTATTATCCGCAATTCCCTTCGATCGAGCAGTTGAAGGTCATGTACGCCAAGTGAAACATGGTCACGGGAGGGGAACTAAACCATCCGGATCCCCTCCAAGGGAGGGGTGCCTGAAAGGCGGGGTGGGTCAGCGTATCTTTCCGTTTCTGTTTTTGGCCGCATTGCTTGTCTTCACTTCCGTTCAGTTGAGAGCTCAGTCGGATACGTTCGTCAATTTCAATTTTGACCAGGTGGACATCAAATTCCTGGTCAAAATCGTCGGCGATTTGACCGGCAAAAAATTCATCATGGACCGGGAAATAGATGGAAAGGTGACGGTGATAACCCCGCCCCAAATTCAGATCGGTGAAGTCTACCCTCTTTTTCTTTCCATCCTCGATGCGAACGGCTGCGCGGTGGTTGAACAGGAGGGAATTTTTCATGTCGTTATCCGTGAGCGGCGACAGACGCCGGTTGCGCCCGTGCTGGGCGCCGAAGAAAAAAATCTGTCTTCCGGCGTGATTACCAAACTTTTCCGCATAACCAATCTCAACGCCTCGGAGGTCAGGAAACTCCTGGAACCCATGGTCGATCAGGGCAGGAGCGGGGCGATAGGCCTTATTGAAAGCACAAATCACCTGATCATAACGGACACGGCCGAAAATCTGCGCAGGCTCGAGCAAATAATCGCGCAGATCGATAAGCCGGGCCTGACGCGCGTCATTGAAATTTACCGCCTGCAATATGCCGCGGCGGCGGATATGGCCAATGAACTTAACCAGGCCATGACCGGAGCTTCGGCGGCCAAGACTGAAACGCAGGGCGATCAGGCAAAACAACGTCTGCCGCAAATCTCCGGCTCATCGGGGAATACGCCGATTCCGAACGGCGTCATGGCCGTGGCCGCCCCGCATTCCAACAGCCTGATTCTGATAGGCGCCCCGGCGCAACTGGCCGATCTCAAACGCATTATCGCGGCCATGGACATTGAGCCGAAATCGGGGCACGGTCATTTGAAAGCCATTTTTCTGAAATATCTGGCGGCTGATGAAGCGGCCAAGAGTCTGACCTCGCTTTTGGCGCGCGGCGTTGAAAAACCTCAAAACCAGTTCATTTCAATCGAGGCCAGCGCGGCAAACAATGCTCTGATGGTGGACGCCGCGCCGCAAGATTTTGAAATGGTCAGACAACTCATCGAGCAGATAGATCAGCCGCCCCAGCAGGTCCTGATCGAGGTCGTGATTGCGGAACTGACCCTGGGTAACGGCAAGGAATTGGGCGCGACCTTGGCGGCCGGCGGCGGCGCAAATCAGGGATCCACCATTGCGCTCGGCGGCATAAACAATTCCGGGAGCGACAGTGATCTAATGTCAAAATTATCCTCCGGAACCGCGCCGAACGGCTTGACTTTCGGAGTGGCCAAGGGCAGTTATGTGGACAGCGACGGCAACGTGGTGCCGTATTATCCGTTTTTGCTGAACATCGTGGCCCAGCAAACCAAAAGCAAGGTGAAAATCCTTTCAAACCTGCCGCTCTGGACGCAGAGCAACCAGAAAGCCGAGGTTACCATCTGCAAAAATATTCCCCTGCTCAAATCCACGGTCTCCGCCGGGTCCGGCACTGCAAAAGATGACATTCAGAACATAGACCGGATGGACGTCGGCATTAAAATGACGGTTACGCCGCACGTTAATCCGAACAACGAGATACTGATGAAGATCAATCCGAGCATTGAGGCCGTCACCGAGGAATCAACCGGCGGGGAGGACTACACCCCCACCATTTCCAAACGGTCGGTTGAAACCACCATTACCGTGCCGGACGGCGACACCGTGATCATCAGCGGCCTGATGCGGGAATATAAAGTTGCCAGGGAGACCAAGGTCCCTCTGCTCGGCTCGATTCCGGTCCTCGGCTTTTTGTTCCGCACCACTTCCGAGGCCGTTGAGCGGACGAACCTGCTCATTTTTGTCACACCGTATACCACGACAAACGCCCTCAAGGTTGCGGAATTGAACAGGAACATCACGGCGCGAACGTCGCTGAATGATTTGAAACCGGAAAAACCGGTTGAGGAATAGGCGGTAAATTACAGTTTTGTAATTCAGTCCCATGCAAAAATGTAATTCCAATGTTATTGAATGAGTTCGCAAAAGGAAAAAAACCGGGAAGGGAGGTGACAGCGGTTAAATTATATTTTGGAAGGCAGTCTGGCGCGGATAAGGCGCGCCGCAAAACAACCGGATTAAAACCATAAAACAGGAGAAAAAATGAGAGCAATATTTGTACTTGTCCTGCTCGGAATAACGGCCTGGATGTTGAATGCAACGGCTCAGGATATGCAGGGACCGCCGCCTCCGCCGCCAAACCCGATTCTAAAGGCGCTGGATACGGACGGCGACGGCGTCATCAGCGCGGACGAAATAGCCAATGCTTCGGCGGCGCTAAAGACATTGGACAAAAACGGGGATGGAAAATTGACGCTTGATGAAATCTGTCCTCCGCCTCCGGGCTGTCCTCCTTGCTCCACAAGCTCGACAAATTCGGTCAGTAATTAATTCCCCTCTGGGGCGTAAAAACCCCTAATTACCGGACCGGCCGGGGTCTGCCGCGCCGCCATGCTGGTGTCGGGGACCCCGCGCTTCCGGAGGAGTTTTTTGATTATGAATGTCAAACATCAACGAATGATTCTCGCCGCGTGCGCGCTTTGCGCCCTGGCCATGCTGATCGGCGGTTGCGATGTGGGCAGTTCCCAGCTTTCGGATATAACTATTTCTCCCTCGTCGGTATTGCTGGATGCCTCCAAGGTGAGCGTGACGGAATTTACCGCCAGCGGCGGGGACAGCAACTACACCTGGTCGCTTGAGTATGAAACGCTGGGCACGCTCTACTCGGCCGGTCTTACCGCGCTGTACCAGAACAACACAAATATCGGCACCAATTATATCATCGTCGAGGATTCGAGCAGCAACTACGCCTATGCGACAATTACGCAAAGGTAACATGAAGTTCGCCGGTGTGCTATCCATCGCGGCAGGGGTGTTGCTGGCAGGAGGATGCCTTACCGTGGGGCCGAATTATGTCCCGCCAAAAGCTTCCGTTCCCGCGAATTGGAGTTCGACGTTGACCGCCGGGGTGACCGTCGCCCCGGCCACGCCGGAAAATTTGAGCCGGTGGTGGGAGCAACTGAATGACCCGATCCTGTCCGACCTAATGGAACGGGCGCGCGCCGGCAACCGCGACGTGCGCCGGGCCGAGGCCAGTTTGCGCGCTGCGCGCGCGCAGAGGGGCATTAGTAAGGCCGCGCTCTTTCCGACCGCGCAAGCCGTGGCGGGAGCCTCCCACAGTTACGGCAATGCCGAAAGCTTTTCCGGAACCGATGCCGACCTGTTTTCCAACGGCTTTGACGCCGGCTGGGAAATTGATATTTTTGGCAAGAACCGGCGCGCGCTGGAGGCGGCCAATGCAACCATGCAGGCGTCGCAGGAAGACTTGCGCGACGAACTGGTCAGCCTGTTTTCCGAAGTGGCCCTGAATTACGTGGAGACGCGCGCCTATCAGCTAGTCCTGACCATTACCGAGTCGAATCTGGCCGTGCGCGTCGAAAATTGCGACATTACCCGCTGGCGCCGTGAGGCCGGCCTCACCACCCAGCGGGACGTGGACCAGGCCAAGCTCAGTCTGGAGCAGGTACGCGCGCAGATGCCTGCCTTGAAAACTTCGCTGGAGAAAGCAAAGCATCGTCTGGCCGTGCTTGTCGGCCAGCCGCCCGGATCTCTGAAAGAACTGCTGGCCGAGGCGAAACCTATTCCGGTTCCGTCGGAAAACATTGCAATCGGAGTTCCTGCCGACATGCTGCGCCGCCGGCCTGATATTCGCAGCGCCGAACGCCAGTTGGCGGCACAAACCGCGCAAATCGGCGTGGCCCAGGCCGCGCGTTACCCAAGCTTTTCGCTGACCGGCAGTATAGGCCTTGAATCGCTGACGTTCAGTTCCCTTTACAGCGCTGGCGCCAAGACAGCCGCCGGCGCGGCCAATGCGGCCTGGACCCTTTTCGACGGTGGTGCTCTCCGCGAATCTGTCAATGTCCAGACCGCCCTTCAGGAAAAAGCGTTGAGCTTCTACGAATCCATAGTTCTGACCGCGTTGGAAGATGTCGAGAACGCATTGCTCGCTTATGCCAATGAACTGGAGCGTTGCCGGGCGCTCGATGCCGCTGTCCGGGCCGGGCAAAGCGCATATCATCTTGCGCAACAACAATACATGTCCGGCCTGGTTGATTTTCAGACGGTGCTGGACACGCAACAAACATTATTGGACGTGCAGGATGATCTGGTCGAGAGCCAGGCGGAGATCACCGCCGATGTGATACGTCTCTATAAGGCCATCGGCGGCGGCTGGACCCCGTATGCGTCGTCCAGGACAAATATGACGAATTCGTCAGGAGGAGACAAGTCATGACCATTCAATCGGGCGAAAAGATTGCCGAAACACTGGGCCTTTCCCATTCTCATGCGCGTCATTTGCGTTTGAAATGCTGGGTGGCGACGGGGCTGGCGGCCTTGGCCGTACTTTTCGTCGTTTTCTGGCTTGCCGGAAGCAAGGCCGATGAGCAGCGCTATGTCACGCAGGCGGTGCGGCGCGGCAATCTGGTGGTGACGGTCAGCGCCACGGGCACGCTTAAGCCGATCAATGAGGTGGATGTGGGCATTGAGGTGTCCGGCACGACCAAGACCGTTGAGGCGGACTACAACGACGAGGTCAAGGTCGGCCAGGTGCTGGCCCGGCTCGATACCACCAAGCTGGAAGCGCAGGCCCTGCAATCGGAATCGGCGCTTGTTTCCGCAAGGGCGAAATTGCTTGAGATGGAGGCAACCGTTGATGAAGCATCATCCAAACTTGCGCAATTGAACCGGGTTTATGATTTGAGCGGAGGCAAGATGCCTTCGCAAAGCGACATGGACACGGCCGAAGCGACTCTGGCCCGCGCTCAAGCCGCCTATGCCAGTCAGAAAGCCATCGTGACCCAGTCTGAGGCCACCTTGAACGCCAACAAGACTGATCTTTCCAAGGCCGTCATTCATTCTCCGATTAACGGCATAGTTCTGAAACGTTCGGTGGAGCCGGGACAAACAGTGGCGGCCTCAATGGAAACCCCGACCCTCTTCACCCTGGCCGAAGACTTGAAGAAGATGAAATTGCTGGTGGACATTGATGAGGCTGACGTGGGGCAGGTGCAAAAGGGACAAGAAGCCACCTTCACCGTGGATGCGTACCAGGAACAGGAGTTTCCCGCCAGCATCAATATGGTGCGGTTCGGCTCGGAGACAACGGACGGGGTGGTAACCTACAAGGCCGAGTTGCGCCTCGATAACTCCGACCTGAAGCTGCGCCCCGGCATGACCGCGACCGCGGTGATCACCGTCAAAAAAATAGAGAAGACGCTCCTTATTCCCAACGCGGCCCTGCGTTTTGTCCCTCCAAAAACAACCAAAGCCGGCAAATCAGGCAACGGCAGTCTGATCAGCGCCATTATGCCGCATCCGCCCAGACCGGAATCGAAATCAAATGAGGATGCAAACGGCAAGGGCAGGGAGCAGAAGGTGTGGGTTCTCGATTCCGGAAAATTGACGTCCGTCCAGATTACGAAGGGGGCCAGTGACGGAACATGGACTGAAGTGACAGGCGGCCGGCTTGAGGAGGGGATGGAGGTTGTGACGGACACTGAGACAACCACGAAATGAACGCAACGGCAGACAATAATAATGCTGCGCCTGCGCCGATCATCGAACTGCGCAGCGTGACCAAGGTCTACGGCACGGGCAGCGCCGCAATGGAAGCCCTGCGCGGCGTGGATCTCTCCATTTATCCGGGCGAATTTGTTGCCGTAATGGGGCCCAGCGGCTCAGGCAAGAGCACGTGCATGAACATCCTCGGTTGTCTGGATACGCCTTCGGCCGGTGCCTATCGCTTTCGAGGCGTCGAGGTCGGCCGTTTAACGCGCAACCAGCGCGCGCTCCTGCGACGGCATTATCTGGGGTTCGTGTTCCAGGGATTCAATCTGCTCAACCGCACCTCGGCGCTGGAGAACGTGGAATTACCGCTGATCTACCGCCATGCGCCGGCGGCCGAACGGCACAAGCTAGCACATGAAGCTTTGCGGCAGGTCGGATTGACGGGTTGGGAACACCATACTCCCGGCGAGCTTTCCGGCGGGCAGCAACAACGGGTCGCCATCGCCCGTGCGATCGTCACCAGGCCGGTGGTGTTGCTGGCCGACGAACCGACCGGCAATCTGGATTCCAAGCGCAGTGTTGAAATTATGACACTGTTGACATCGTTTAATCAAAACCATGGTCTCACGATCATTATGGTGACCCATGAGTCGGACATGGCTGCCTACGCCAAACGGACCGTCCATTTCCTGGATGGCTTGGTGGCCACCGATCATACGCATAAAGAGGAGAACCGCTGATGTTGGGAAATGCCCTGCTGCTGGCTCTGCGCGAACTGCGCCGCAACGTGATGCGTTCCTTCTTGACGATGCTGGGCATCATTATCGGCGTGGCGGCCGTCATCATTCTGGTAACGCTCGGCGGCGGAGCGACCAGGCAGGTTACCGAGCAAATCGCCAGCCTGGGGAGCAACCTGCTCATGATTCATCCCGGCAAGCACATGGGGCCTGGTCAGGCATCCCAGGCCAAACCGTTCAAGCTTGCCGACGCAGAGTCCCTGGCGTTCGATATTCCGTCGCTTGCGGCGGTGGCGCCGGCCTCCAGCAGCTCGCTCAAGGCCATTTTGGGCAATGAAAACTGGACAACATCCGTCACGGGAAGCACCGAACAATATTTTACGCTGAACAACCGCAAGGTTGTGAATGGGCGGATTTTCACCGCAAGTGAAACTCGAGTCGGTATGGCGGTTTGCGTGATCGGCGAAACCGTGCGCTCCAAACTTTTCGGCCGCCAGAATCCGGTCGGTGGCCACATTCGCCTTGGTAAACTTTCTTGCGAGGTGGTCGGTCTGCTCGAAGCCAAGGGGCAATCCACGATGGGCACTGACCAGGATGACATAGTGGTGATCCCTTTGCGGACCTACCAGCGGCGTATTGCGGGCAATGAGGATGTCAGTATCATCCAGGTCTCGGTCCGGGATGGGGTTTCCACTGACAAGGTAAAGCAGGAGATCATACGCCTGCTGCGTATTCGTCGTCATATCGTGTCCGGCGAAGATGATAACTTCGAGGTGATGGATATGAAGGAAATTGCCAGCATGCTCTCTGGCACCACGCAAGTCTTGACTGCGTTGCTCGGCGCGGTGGCTGCGGTCAGCCTGCTGGTCGGCGGCATCGGCATCATGAACATCATGCTGGTCTCGGTCACCGAACGCACCCGCGAGATCGGAACGCGCCTGGCGATCGGCGCCATGGAGCGCGAGGTGCTGCTTCAGTTTCTCGTGGAAGCGGTCGTGGTGTCTTCGTGCGGCGGTCTGATCGGCATTATCCTCGCCATGGTCTCCTCGGTTGCCCTGGCAAAAATCCTGAGCGTGCCGTTTGTTCTGAACGTGCCGATAATTTTCATCGCCGCCCTGTTTTCGGCCGCCATTGGCGTGATCTTTGGCTTCTTTCCGGCCAGCAAGGCCGCGCGCCTGAATCCCATCGAGGCCTTGCGGTATGAATGAATAACATATGAAAATTAAATCTTGCAGATCTAAAAAATTATGCCATGCTAATAAGGATACGAAATGATTTTACGTTTGCGTCATCGGATTGAATATCTGCTTGCCCGGCTCGTCTCGGGAGTATTCTGTCATATTCCCTACCGGCTGGCCCTCTTTGTGGGTCACTGCCTTGCCTGGTGCGCCTTCCATATTTTTCATTTTCGCGTGAAGGAAGCAAAGCGGCGCATTAAAGAGGTCTTCGGGGAACGGTTTTCAACGCGGGAAATCAACAATATCGCCTGGAAATCGTGGCGCAATTTCATATTCACGGTTGTGGAGATGATCCGCATCCCGGTTTCCAGCCGGCGCTGGCTGGAAAGCGTCGTCGACGTGCGCAGGGGAAACCAGAAAATATTTCAATGGCCGGAAACCGGCCGGGGCGGAATTATCGCCACCGCGCACAGCGGCTCGTGGGAAATGGCGGCGGCCCTGTTCGGCAAGGCTTATCACTTTCCTCTTTTTTCCATTGCCGCGCCGCAGAAAAACAAACTGGTCGACGATTTTATGAACCGTTCCCGCGCAGGCATCGGGTTCGACATTGTCGTCAGAAATGCCTCGGTTTTAAAGGAAATTCTGCGAAAGATCAGGAAGGGGAAAATACTGGCCATTTTGCCGGACGTGCGCGGAAAAACGGATGCCCTGCCAATCAAGTTCCTGGGCAAGACGGCCAACATCGCCGGCGGCATGGGATTTATCGCCCGGCAGACCAATGTGCCGGTTTTCCCCACAATCATCACCCGGATCGGCTGGGGGCGGCAGCACTACCGTTTTTTTGAACCGATTTATCCAAATCCAAAAGCCGAAAAAAAGGCCGATGCGCTGCGGATAACGCAGTCCTTTTTCGACATTCTCACCGAATGCGTCAACGCCGAGCCGGAACAGTGGTTCTGGTTCAACAAACGCTGGATTTTCGATCCGCTTGAGCCGGCACACTCGGCCACGTAAAGACGTCGTCAATACGGATACGCAAATGAAATACAACCATGCGCTTGCCCTGAATCCCTATTTCCGGGATACCACCTCGACAATGGGAATCTTTCCGCCCACGGGCCTGGAATATATCGCCACCAACATGAAAGACCTGGTCGGCAAGGTGACCCTGCTGGATTTAAGATATGAAGCGGAATACCAGGACGTCGAAGTATTGTCCGATTTCATCAAAAAGGAGATAGATCTTTTGTGCATAAGCATCACCTGGAGTTCCCGGTTTGACGCGCTGTGCGATTATATCCGCAAACTGCCGGACGAAGTGACCACCGTGGCGGGGGGCTACAAGGCGACCCTGGAGGTCGAAAACCTTTTTGCGAGATGCCCGAACATCGATATGGTTGTGCGGGGCGAGGGGGAGGAGACGATCCGGGAGATCGTCAGCGGCGTTCCCCTGGCGGATATTGCGGGACTCTCGTATCGGGAGAACGGCAGGGTGATTCATAACGCAAACCGGGTCCTTCCGGATGTCTTGCGCATTCCATTTCCGGACAGGTCGCTGCGAAGGCACGATTATTGTCTGATACAAAACGGCGTTAAAATAACTAACCTGACCTTCGACACGGTGCTTGCCTCCCGGGGCTGCCCCTTCAATTGCAAATTCTGCACCTTCAATCTGAACCCGCTTGGCCAGAAGAGAAAGTACACGGAGCGGCCCCTCGAATCGGTTATTGAGGAGATCAGGGCAATCACGGCCGACGTCATCATGTTCAGCGACGACAATTTCTTCACGAACCCCGAAAGAAGCAAAAAACTGTGCGACCTGATCCTGGCGAACAAAATCAGGAAAAAATTCATTGTCCAGACCAGGATCGAAATCGCCCGGGACGAGGAACTGCTGCAAAAAGCGGAAAAGGCCGGGTTCAAGATTTTCCTGATCGGCATCGAATCGCCCCACGATAAAATTTTAAAGCAGTTCAACAAGGGGTTTACCCAGCGGCAGATCAGGGAGGCCTTCAAGGTCTTGAACCGGTATAACTTTTTCATCCACGGCTATTTTATTTACGGCAATATCGGGGAAACCGCAGAGGAAATGGTGTACATCGCCCAATTCGCGAAAGAATTGAAACTTGATTCGATAAGCTTTCAAAAACTCAGGCTGGAAAAGTTTTCCCCGATGAAGGAATTGATCGAAAACACCCCCGGCTATCATTACACCGCCACGCACGGTTCGGTGTATTCGGACCAGTATGGCCTGAAAGATTTAAAGCGGATACGCAACAGGATAAGATCCGAATTTTACACTCCCTGGCGGATTTGGCAAATGCTCCGGAAGATTTATAAAATACAGCTTATCACGACATCCGAGTTGATGTTCACGCTTGCGAGGGTTCCGGAGCTCCTGTTTGCCGTGCTGAAAAAAGAGTTTTTTGGAAAAAAAAGGCCGGGAAAGTCTTGAGCCGATAAAATAAAGCTGACTTCGATTTTCCAATTTATAAACATGCAAAACCGGCTGTTTTACGGGACGAACAAAGCGTTGGGCATGTTCTGCATTCTGGCCGCGCTGGTCGCCGGCTGCGAGTTCGACACTGAGATTGATGGTCCGACATCGGAGATAAGCATTTCCCCTTCCGAAGTATTTCTGGAAGCCAGGCTCACAAACCTGGTCACGTTCGCCGCAAGCGGCGGGGAGAGCAACTATACCTGGACAATGAACAACAGTTCGATCGGCACGCTGCTGGTGTCACCGACCAACAGCGCCATAGCCACTTACCAGAACACCACCAACACCGGCTACACCGTACTTACGGTCAGGGACTCGGCCAACAATACCGCCAACGCCCGCATCACGCAACGGTAGCGAGTGTTCTTGAATTATCATCAGCCGCAAGAAGTAATCGCACGCGCAAATTTCCTTGATTTACCGGCTTAAAACATTAATCATATCCTTGCTCATCGTGTGTGAACGCCGGAAATTGAAATAAGGACCGGCCGGTTTGACATATTTTGCCCATGTCCACGGACCTTACATTTTTGACGAACGAATCCGGCAACACGCTTTCCGAACGCTTTAATGTGCTGTTGCGCGGCGGCGGTTCTTTCGACTGCCTGGTAGGATATTTTTTCATCAGCGGGTTTCATAAACTTTATCCGGCCCTGGAAAACGTCTCAAAAATCCGCATACTCGTCGGCCTTGAAACAGACCGCTCCGCCTATGACCTTCTTCAACAGGCGAAGGAAAAGGGCGAATTGGCGTTGCAATCTCATGCCTCGGCGAAGGAGCGGGTTGCGAAAGACGTGCTCGGCGAACTTGAAAAATCGACCGACAGCACGGAAACTGAAACCGGCATTTTCAAATTCATCGAATGGATCCGATCCGGCAAGCTGGAAATCAAGGCTTACCCTTCCAAAGACTTGCACGCCAAGGTGTATATCATGACTTTTGCCGAAGGGGACCGTGACAAGGGTCGCGTCATCACCGGTTCGAGTAATTTGACCCAGGCCGGTCTTCAGGACAATCTTGAATTCAACGTAGAATTGAAAAACCGGGCGGACTATGATTTTGCTATTGCCAAGTTCAATGAATTATGGGCCAGGGCCGTGGATTTGTCCAAACCTTATGAAGACACGATTGTCAATAAATCTCAATTTGCAAGCTTTACGCCCTACGAGCTCTACCTGAAATTCCTCTACGAATATTTCAGGAACGAGTTGAACCGTCCCTCGGAACTGGAAGACGTTTATGTCCCGCCCGGCTTCAAAAAACTGAAATACCAGGAAGAGGCGGTATTGAACGCTCGCAGAGTGCTGGATGAATACGGCGGCGTTTTCCTTTCCGACGTAGTCGGCCTCGGCAAAACCTACATGGCCGCTCTTTTAGCCCAACAGATAAACAAGCCCTGCATCGTGATAGCGCCGCCGCACCTTCTGGACGAGGATAATCCCGGTTCATGGACGAACGTTTTCCGGTTGTTCGGCGTGCGCGGATTCCTGACCGCATCCGCCGGCAATCTGGAGGCATTGGCGGATCACGATCTGAACCGCTATGAATACGTGTTTGTTGACGAATCCCACCGATTCCGCACCGAGGATACGCAGAGTTATGATCTGCTCGCCCAAATCTGTAGGGGCAAAAAAGTCGTCCTTGTTTCCGCCACGCCCTTGAACAACACGCCGCGCGACATCCTCAGCCAGGTAAAGCTTTTCCAGGCGGGCAAGGCCGGCAACATTCCGAACCTGCGCAACCTGGAAGCCTTTTTCGCCGGTCTGGAGGCCAAACTCAAGGGACTGGACCGGCAGGCCGACCGCGATCTCTATTTCAGAACAATCCAGGCCAACGCCAAAGAGACCCGCGAGAAAATTCTGAAATTCCTCATGGTCCGGCGCACCAGGGCTGAAATTGAAACATACTACGGCGAGGATATGCAGCGACAGGAACTGAAATTTCCCGAAGTAAAAGATCCTGCGCCGCTCTTTTACAAGTTCAGCAGACAGGAAAACGAAGTCTTTGACGAAACGTTGAAACTGCTCACCGCTGAATTCACCTATGCCCGCTATACGCCGCTGTTGTATTACACCGGCAAGATGGATGAACGCGAGCGGCAGGGCCAGCGCAACCTTGCAAAATTCATGAAGATACTCATGGTCAAGCGCCTGGAAAGCAGTTTCCACGCCTTCCGGCTGACCCTGGACCGGTTCATGCATTCCTACGTCCGCGTAATCGCCGAATTCAAGAAGGGCAACGTTTATATCAGCAAAAAATACATCGGCAAAATATTCGATCTGCTTGAAGAAGACGACCAGGAAGGCATTGAATCGCTTCTGGAGCAGGACAAGGCCGAACGTCTCGACGCGGCGGATTTTACCGCGGAATTCATCAGGAACCTGGAGTCCGATCATGGCACCCTGGAGCGCATCGGGAAAATGTGGGCAAACGTGCGGCGCGACCCGAAGTGGCTTGCGTTCCGGGAAGTTCTGAGGTCCGAAGAGCACCTGAGGAAAGGCAAAATAATCATCTTTACCGAGTCCCAGGAAACGGCCGCATACCTAGCGGCAAAAATTTGCAACGAGGTGGAACCGAAAACACTGCTATTTTCCGGCAAATCGGGCGAGGCGGAACACAGGGACGCGATCGCCAACTTTGACGCCAACGCCTTCAAGCCCTCCGACGATTACCGGATACTGGTCAGCACGGAAGTCCTTTCCGAGGGCGTGAACCTCCACCGTTCCAACGTGGTGGTCAATTACGACATTCCCTGGAACCCGACCCGCCTGATCCAGCGCGTGGGCCGCGTAAACCGCGTTGACACTCATTTTGACTCCATTTACACCTATAACTTTTTCCCCACGGAAGAATCCAACGACGCCATAAAACTGAGGGAGGCCGCCGAAGCCAAAATTCACGCTTTCATCGAAATGCTCGGGGCGGACGCGCGTCTGCTGACCGAAGGCGAGGAAATAAAGTCGTTCGACCTGTTTGCCAGGCTCACCAGCAAAAAGACGATCACCGGCGAGGACGAGGAAGAGGAAAGCGAACTGGAATACCTGGCTGAAATCCGAAACGTGCGCGACAAACAGCCCGAACTTTTTACGCGTATCAAGCAGTTGCCTAAAAAAGCCCGGTCAACGCGTGAATTTTTGCCTGCGCAGGACGCCGTTGTTGAAAATTTTCCATCCCTTCTGACCTATTTCCGCCAGGGCCGGCTCGACAAGTTCTATCTCGCCGCCCAGGGCAAGGCTGCCACGGTTGAACTGGACTTCCTCACTGCCGTCAAAGTCCTGAAACCGGCCGATACTGGAGAAAAACGCAAGGCGATACCGCCGGATTTTTATATCATGCTGGATAAAAACAAGGAGGCCTTTGCGGCGGCCACCGGCGCGGAAAACGACGACCTTGTTGCGCATCACAAGCGCGGCGCAGGCGACGCATACATTCTGAGACGGCTCAAGGCGCAGGAAATCCGCAATTATCACGGCTTCACCGAGGATGACGAGGCGTATATCCGCAAAGTGATTCAACTTCTGTTGGATGGCGCGCTTCCCAGGCCGACGGCGAAAAAAGTTGCCGCGGCGCTGAAAAAGGAAAACGATCCGCTGAAAGTACTCGGCATATTGCGCCGCGGCATTCCGGCCGCGTTTTTCCAGCCCACCCATGCCCAGCAGATGGATAATGCAAACATGCAACGAGAGGTGATTTTGTCGTCATGGGTGGTGAATCAAGATAAGGGTGAAAAGCCATGAAGCGCGCTGATTCTAACAAGCGTTTGGTCAAAGGTCGCGCCAGGGTGGAAGCCCGTTTCACCGCTGTTCCCTCCAAAACAGATCTGCCTGAGGACTATGCCGTCACCTTGGGCGAGTTGAAGCAACGTATTGCCGGCGAGCGGCTCCGCGTGGTCCTGTCGGCAAATATCGCCATGATCGTACTGTATTGGGATATCGGGCGGATCATTCTGCAACGCCAAGCGAAAGAAGGTTGGGGGGCCAGGGTGATAGATCGCCTTTCGGGCGATCTTCGGCAGGCGTTTCCCGATATGAAAGGACTTTCCCCGAGAAACCTGAAATATATGCGCGCTTTTACCGAGGCATGGCCGGATAAGGCAATTGTGCAACGGCTCATTGCACAATTGCCATGGCGTCAGAATATTGCGCTCCTGGAACGATTGGACAATCGCGATACCCGCCTCTGGTACGCTCAAAAGACCGTTGAGCATGGCTGGTCTCAGTCCATTCTCCGCATGCAGATTGAACGTGCGGCGCATGAGCGACAAGGCAAGGCCGTCAGCAATTTTCCGGCAGTTCTGCCCCCGACCGACTCCGACATGGCCGCGCAAGTTTTCAAAGACCCTTATTTATTCGATTTCATCGGCACGGCGGACCCGCGCCGGGAGCGCGAGGTGGAACAAGCGTTGATGGATCATATTCAACGGTTCCTTCTGGAGCTTGGCGCGGGCTTCGCGTTCATGGGGCAACAGGTGCATCTGGAAGTCGAATCGCAGGACTTCTATCTCGATTTGCTATTTTATCACGTCAAATTGCGGTGTTATGTCGTGGTGGAACTCAAGGCGGTTCCCTTTGACCCGGCCTTTGTCGGCCAACTGAATTTGTACCTCTCCGCCGTTGACGACCTCATGCGTCAGTCGGACGACAAGCCGACGATCGGCCTGTTGTTGTGCCGGTCGAAGAACAAGATGGTGGTCGAATACGCCCTGCGCGATTTGAAGAAACCGATTGGCGTGGCTTCGTGGGAAACCAAGCTGGTGAAGTCTTTGCCCAGGCAATTCAAGGGCGTTCTTCCCTCCATCAAGACTATCGAAAAGGAATTGTCCGGATGAACATAACCCAGTCCCGCGATCTCATCAAGGACACTTTTACCAAGGCCTTTGACAAGGCCAAATTCCGCGAATTTGCCGTTGAACTGCTCAACCATGTGGATGAGGAAAAGGCCTTTGCACGGAACGCTCAATACGTGAAGGAGGCCTTCCGGGGTCATGTTCAGCGATTCGAGCGGCTGGGCACTTATACCAGCCCCGATGATGAAAAGCTGGACGTGCTGATTGTCCACCTGACCGCCGGCTCCAAGCTGGAGCGCGCCCGCACGGCCCTGCGCAACTTCGTGGCCGACCACCTCAAGGAACGCGAAAACAAGGATGCCGCCCTGGTGGCCTTTGTTTCGCCCGGCGAAAAGCAATGGCGCTTTTCCTTTGTCAAAATGGAATATGCCACGGTTGCAAAGGAATCCGGCAAAGTCGGCGTTGAAACCCGGTTCACGCCCGCCCGCCGCTTTTCCTATCTGGTCGGCGAGGGTGAAAGCTGTCACACGGCCCAGACAAGATTCCTCGGCCTGCTGCAGGAGACCTCCGTTGACCCCACGCTGGAAAAAATCGAGGAAGCCTTCAGCGTCGAGGCGGTTACCAAAGAATTCTACCGTGAAATATCAAACTGGTATTTCTGGACGCGTGAATGTCCCGGAGTATTTTTCCCAAAAGACGTGGAGAACGAGGAGCAAAGAGCGCTTTTCCTCATACGCTTGCTGACGCGTTTGATCTTCTGCTGGTTCCTTCGTGAAAAGAAAAATCCGCAGACCGGCTCCGGTCTGATTCCGGAAGCTCTATTCGATGTCCGCAATATCAGAGACTTACTTAAGGATGCTTCCCCGGAATCCTGCACATACTATACCGCCATCCTGCAAAATCTGTTCTTTGCCACGCTGAACACGGAAATGGATCGGCCGGGAAAAAAGCCGGAACGTCGCTTTATTGATGAAGGCGACGGCCAGAGAAGCGATGAGCACATGGTCCATCAGCTCTGGCGGCATACCCGGCAACTCAAGGACCCTGTTGCTTTGGAAAAATTGTTGAGCGGCATTCCCTTCCTGAATGGCGGCCTTTTCGAATGCCTGGATGATCGCGTTCAGAAAAAAAACACGCCCTACACGGTAGAAGTACGGCATGACGGATTTGCCTCTGACCCGAAGAAACAGCCGAAATTGCCGAATTTCCTGTTTTTCGGTGCGCCTCAGGAAGCCGACCTTTCCGAGATATACGGGGATACTTCACGCCGGCGCGAAACAATCAGTCCTTTGCTGGACATTCTGAACCGTTACAATTTTACTCTCACAGAGAGCACTCCGCTTGATCAGGAGGTTGCTCTTGACCCGGAATTGCTTGGGCATGTCTTTGAAAACCTGCTGGCTGCCTACAATCCTGAAACCGGCACGGTGGCCCGAAAAGCCACCGGCTCGTTCTATACCCCGCGCGTGGTGGTTGATTGGATGGTTGACCAGGCGCTGCTGGTGTATCTCGCTGATGTCCTGATGGATGGAGGGCCACGCGCCGTCGTGGCCGGGAAAAATACGGACGCGATCCATTCGACAAGCTCAGGACAGGTAAAACGCGTCCCTCCCGAAACGGAACAAAGAATAAAAAAACTTTTTTCCTGGGAGGAAGAAGACCACGATTTCATGCCTGCCGAGGTTGAAAAACTGATTGATGCCATAGACAACCTGAAAGCGCTTGACCCGGCCTGCGGCTCCGGAGCGTTTCCCATGGGGCTCCTCCAGAAGCTCGTGCACGTACTGAAAAAACTGGATCCGGAAAACAAGGGCTGGCGCAGGAGGCAGGAAGCGACGGCTGAAAAGATTGAGAGCGGTCCGGCCCGTGAAGAAGCGCTTAAGGCCATTACGCGCGCCTTTGCCCGCGACAATGACGACTATGGCCGCAAATTGTATCTCATCGAAAATTGCCTCTACGGCGTGGATATCCAGCCGATTGCCGTGCAGATTGCCAAACTGCGTTTCTTCATTTCGCTGGTGGTGGATCAGGCCATTGATCCGAATGAGGAGAACTACGGCATTCTGCCTCTGCCGAACCTTGAAACAAAGATTGTGGCCGCGAATACGCTACTCGGCCTGCATCGCGGCCAATTACTGCTTGGATCGAACGAGGTCAAACGTCTTGAAACCGAACTTCAGAAGGTCAGGCACGATTACTTCACGGCACGGAGTTACAAACGTAAAAAGGAACTGAGGAAAGAGGACAAACACCTTTGCGAAGAACTGGCCGGGGCGTTGGAAAGCAGCGGCGAATGCACACCCTATGACGCAAAACGCCTGTCCGAATGGAATCCGTATGACACAAGCAAACATGCGCCGTTCTTCGATCCGGGCTGGATGTTCGGCTTGAGTAACTCAAACAAACAACGCAACTCAAGCTTCCAGCTTGAGATGAAAAAACATGCAAGCAGGGATGCTTGCGCTACGCTGTCAGGCGGTCCCTTCGATATCGTCATCGGCAACCCTCCTTACGTCCGGCAGGAGGAATTGAAAAACCAGACCGTGATCGGCAGTGACGGCAAGGAGAAACCCATCAAGGACGCCCTCAAGGGCCAGTATGAATGTTTTACCGGCACGGCCGATCTTTACGTTTATTTCTTCGAGCGTTCCCTGCAATTGTTGCATACCGGCGGAGTGTTGAGCTTTATCACCAGTAATAAATATTTTCGCGCGGCCTATGGCGAAAGATTACGGACTTACCTGGCTTATGCCACCAAGCCCGGCGTGGTCTTGGATTTCGGCGACGCTCCTGTCTTTACCTCCATTGCCTATCCGGCCATCCTCGTGACGCAGAAAACGCGTTCGGTGGAATTGGGCCAGTTGCCGAAGGCTGGAGGGACGCGCGTTGTCGCGTCCGATGGTGATTGGCAATCCCACGTCATGACCTGGACGTCTGGCCCCGCCTCCGCTAAAGCTACGGCGGGCACGCCGGATATAAACGAATTTCCTGCTATTTTCGAACGCAATGCTTTTAATCTTTCCCAGCGCGACCTCAAGCCCGACGGCTGGCAAATGGAAGGCCCGGTCAATCTGCGCCTGCTGGAAAAGCTGCGCAAAGCCGGTACTCCGCTGGGCGAATATGTGAAAGGCCGATTCTATCGCGGCATTTTGACTGGCCTTAACGAAGCGTTTGTGGTGGACCACGCCATTCATGACCAGCTCATTGCCGAACATCCATCGTCCAAAGAAATCCTGAAGCCCTTCCTGCGCGGCCGGGACGTTAAACGCTGGCAAGTGGAGTTTGCCGGGCAATACCTCATCAAAATAGAATCTTCGGAAAACCAAACACATCCATGGTCAGGCAAGCCGGAAAAAGAAGCCGAAAAGATATTTACCAAGACCTATCCGGCCATTCACGAATTCTTTGAAAAAATGCGTAAGCCTCTTGTCAAACGATATGATCAGGGGAAATATTTCTGGGAATTGCGTTCTTGCGATTACTGGCAGGAATTCGAGCAACAGAAGATTGTATTTCCCGACATTGCATTGTCAGCCCAGTTTGCATGGGATGACGACAAACGCTATTTGATAAACACAAGTTATATTCTCATTGCGGCAAAATGGATTCTGGCTGTTGCCAACTCTTCGCCTGTGTTATGGTTTTATAAAAACACAAGCAATGCTATCCAGGGCGGGTATCTTCGTTATATCCGACAATATGTCGAAAAAATCCCCATTCCCCTAGCCACGCCGCAGCAAAAAACCGAGTTGGAAAAGCTGGTCGAAAAAATCCTGTCCGTCAAAAAGGCAAATCCATCCGCCGACGTCTCGGCCCTGGAATCCGAAATGGATCAAATGGTTTACAAGCTGTATGGATTGACGGGGGAGGAGATCGCAATCATCGAAGACAAGAAATAATTGGAAAGAGTGTGATCGTGCCAACCACTTTCAATCCGTTATCGGCTTCGTTTTGGCATCTTTGCTAAGATTATTGTAAAGGTTCATTAAATCTGTCTCGTATTTCCCCAATCGTTTAAAAAGGTGGGAAGGTGCAATAGTTAACGACTCGGCATGCTGTTCGATTTGTTTTTTTGTGTATTCGATAAGGTGGGGAAGGCTGGAAAGTTTTGCCGCGATTGCCGCGATCTCGACATTCTTATGGGCGAGCTTATTTGCTTTTCTCGCTGACAAGAATAACCCAATGGTTATTGTCACGGGGCGGTTAAAATCACCGAAGAAACAGGAAGAAACAGGGACAGCCCTTAAATATTAAATTCCCGTCGCGGCTGGCGGATCGGCCGGGGGATTTCTTAAACGATAATCAGTCCAGGCACCACATTACGTTGTTTTTAAGTGGTCGGCAATCGCGCGGACAATAATCGTTGCATGTCTAAGATCTTCTTTCGCGGCATCAGCGGAGATGCTGACGTCGAATTCGTAATCGCCAGTTTGCCGCTCACGGAATAAACGCGCGGTTCGCCTTACGCATCATTTCGTTTATTTGTTTATTCAGTTTCCCGTTCGCGCTCATAACAAAATGCCTTCTTTTTTCACGTTAATGAGCAACGGGCTATAGCGACGGCGTCTGGCAGTTGCTTCAGAAACAGGAAAAGCTGAAATCACGGTTCCGTAACGGCAGAGTGTTTCGCCGGCCGCTTCATCAATGCGATCATTAATTCTGTCAGACATTCGGTCAACAATAATAAGGCAGTCAACATCAGATTGCTGATGAGCGTCGCCTCGCGCCTGCGAGCCGAAAAGTATCATCCTTTTAAACCGTCGGCCGAGTTTTGACCGCACACCTTTTGAAAAAAAGGTCAAAGGATTATTGATTTTGCCGTTTACTTTCATAAATGTTTTACCCTGGAGGTGATTTCAAAACTCACTCTGAAGCCCACCCCGCCCCTTGGGCACCCCTTCAAAGGAGGGGACCTTGCCGCTTCGGCAGCAACAGGTTATGATCCCCTCCACTGGAGGGGTGGCGTAAGCCGGGGTGGGTCTGAAGCGAGTTTTGAAACTGGCTCCCCTGATTGCATCTAAAGATACACGATAACGGAATCGTTTTTCCAGAGATTTTTGTAAAAGATCCGGACACGACGCGGGGCTGCGTCGTGCTCGTCGCAGGGTGCTTCGCTTTTATCGTGATTCCATCTCCGTGTTAAAAAATAAATGTCAGAAACAGTCGTTTTTCAACATCCACTCAAGGCTGATCCTGCGGACAGGCCGTGGCCGAAATTTTTTCCTATGGACCGGTTCAGCGCGGCCAGTCGGCGTTTTAAACACTCTCCGCAGCGCGAATCATCCTCATCCACGCAGGGTTTGTTCGGATAGAGCATGTACAGTTTCCTATAGCGCATGGGCGTCAGGTTGGGCATGACCACGTTTGCGCCAAGGGTAAGGAGCCGATCGCGGCTGTGCGGAGCCATGGCGTCGAACGCCGTGGTGGCCGGGATGTGCGCCGGTGGGTTCAAGAGTCGCAAAATGGCGATGGTTTTGAAATAGAGCTCCCTATCATCCAGCAGCGGTTTGTCCGCCAGGGGCGTGTCCGGGTGCGCGATGAACGGTCCGCAGCCGATCATGTCCAGACGTAATTTCGTGGCAAAAATAATGTCATGGGCAATAATTTCCGGATTTGACCAGGGCAGTCCGATCAGGAATCCGCTGCCGGGCTGAAAACCGGCTTTCCGGATATTTTCAAGGCAGGCCAGTCGCTCCTTAAGCACATCGTCAGGATGCAGGCGCGCGAATAACTCCGGATCAGAAGTCTCGAACCTAAGCAAATAGCGGTCCGCGCCTGCGCGGCGCATTTCCGCCAGTTCCTCGCGCGGCCTTTCACCGATGGAAAGGGTTATGGCCAGCGGATATTTGCTCTTGATGTCTCTTATAATCCGGCACATACGGTCGCAGTCGAACCAGAGGTCCTCGCCGGATTGAAGCACGACCGTGGTGCAACCCTGTTCCAGCGCTTTTTCGCATTGCAAAACAATCTCTTCCGGCTTCATGCGATAGCGTTGAACCGCTTTGTTGGTCCGGTTGATACCGCAATATGAACATGATTTCCGGCAAATATTGGAAAATTCGATCACGCCCCGCAGATAAACAGCATCGCCGACATGCTTCCGGCGTACGGCATCAGCCTCATGATATAACGACCTGAGGTCCGGTCCTGTTGCCTGCAACCAGTGTAATATCTCCTTTTCTGTGGCTTCGTTCTTTATTGTGATATTTTTCACGATATTTTTATTGACAGAGAAGTATATTATGGTTAGATATTAGTAAATCAAGGATAAAAAACGTTAAATTGGCACAAAAAGGCACGAAACTGAGGCAAAAATGCACAATAAAAGTTGTATAATGCGCATGTCCAAGTACAGAAATGTTCTGACAAACTTGAAATTGCTTAATTTTTCAAAGGTTTTCTCTGATAATCTGGCTGATGCGGCCGGAGAGTCGGCCGTGCAGGTAAGAAAGGATTTTTCAGTTTTTGGAATTCCCGGCAACAGACGCGGCGGTTATCTGGTGGACGATCTGATCGAGCAACTGGACAAAATTCTCGGCAAAGACAAACCCCAGAAATTCATCGTGGTCGGCGTAGGAAACATCGGCCGGGCGCTTATCAATTACCCAGGTTTTGCAAAGAGCGGGATTAAGATCATGGCCGGTTTCGACAACGACCCGACCAAAATTGCGCAGACCGCCGAAATCCCCATTTTGCCGATCGACAAGGCAAAGGAATTCATAGCCAAGAACAGCATTCAGTTCGCCATCATCTGCGTGCCGAGTCTGGCAGCGCCGCAGATAGTTGAAATCCTTATTTCCGCCGGCATCAAGGGCATCTTGAATTTTGCGCCAATCAACATCAAGGAGCGGGAAGACTGCGTGATAGACAACATCAACCTGGTAACGCAGCTCGAAAATATTATTTATTTTGTGAACGCGATGCAGAAGCCGAAATCGGCTTTAAATTAGGCCTTTGGCAACTGCCGCGCGCGGAGCGCGTGGCCCACCTGGACATCCTTGTCCGCCTGGGCGGATCCGCCTGCTGGCGGAAAGGTGGCCGTCGACCTCCGGGCGACGGTTCCGGGATAACATTGAATTTCCTATACGTGAACAATATTTGAAGCCGGCTCATATGCTCCGAAAATTAAAAACACAGCTTTCGATTTTTCTCGATGCGGCGGCGGCGGCCCTGGCCGCCCTGGCCGCCAAGATCGGCGGACGGGAGCAGAATGGGGAAAAATCGTACGAACAGATGGCTGAATTGAACAAGAATTACATAAACCTGATAGGTTTTCTTTTTCATGAACTGAAGGGCATTCTGGCCACGAGCGTGATGTCCGTATGCTCGGTGCGCGATCAATATTTCGGAAGCCTGAATGAAAAGCAAGCGAAGGCGCTGGAGGGGGCCGCGCGCAGCCTGGATTATCTGACGGTGACCGTCAGGAAATTTCTGAATCTGGGAAAAATCGAGAAAGGCGAGCTTAAACTCAGCCGGCGGGAAACCAGATTGAAGGAGGACATTTTCGACAACGCCATCGACGTCCTTTCGCCGGCGGCGGCTCGCAAAGGCATGCTGATCCAAAACAAAATCGACGCCGGCTTGACGGTCAACGTGGATCCGGAGCTCATTCACGTGGTGGCCTGCAACCTGATTTCAAACGCAGTCAAATACGGAAACGAGGGTGGCAAAATCGTCTTGTCTTCGAACCAGCGCGACGGCAAAGCAAGCATCGACGTTTACAACGACTCCGCGCCCCTCACCGCCGCCCAGCAGGCCTGCCTTTTCAGGCGTTTTGCGCGGCTGGACACGCCCGCTACTAAAAAGGAAAAGGGAACCGGGCTTGGACTTTTCATATCCAGGGAAATCATTATTTTGCATGGCGGAAAAATATGGACCGAGGCCCGGGAAAAGGGCAATGCATTCATTTTCGATGTGCCGAGATAAGAGCAACCGAATGCAGAGGAATTTGAATATCGCATAATCAAGATTGTCATTTCGAGCATCGCGAGAAATCTCATTTGGGCTACATATCACAGAGGAGATCCTTCGCCTCGCTCAGGATGACAAAATCGACAATGGAGAGATTAAGCATGGACCAGAAACATACCTGCGAATGTCACGAACACATGTCCGAAAAGGAAATGTTGAACCGCCTCGACGAAGTGATGGCGGGATATAAAAACACCGAGGGCGCCGTCATTCCCATCCTGCAAACGGCCCAGAAAATGTTCGGCTATCTGCCCAAGACGGCCTTGAAGAAAATCGCCAAAAAGATGAACAAGCCCTACAGCGAGGTGTGCGGCATCGTCAGTTTTTATTCGTTTTTTTCCACGGTGCCGCGCGGCAAATATCTGGTGCGGGTATGCCTGGGCACCGCCTGCTACGTCAGGGGCGGCAAGGGATTGCTGGAAGCCCTGAAAAAGGAACTGGGCATTGACGTGGGCCAGACCACCAAGGACCGGCTTTTTTCTCTGGACATAGGCCGCTGTTTCGGCGCCTGCGGCATGGCGCCGGTCATCATGATCAACGACGATATTCACCAGCGCGTAAAAGCGGTTAAGGTGGAGGAAATCCTGAATTTATACAGGCAAAAGCATAACCATACTGAGAAGGAAGTCGCCATATGACCCATGCCAAAAAAATATCGGATATCAAAGACCTGAATCAGATCAGGGACGCAATTGTCAAAAGAAACGAACGCCGCAGCGCCGCGCCCAACGGCCGGATACTTGTCTGCCTGGGCGGCGGATGCATAGCTTCCGGCTCATTGCAGGTTAAAACCGCCTTTGAAAAGGCGCTGAAAAAACACAATCTGGAGAATGAAGTCGCGGTCGTGGGCACGGGCTGCCTCGGCCCCTGCGCGGTCGGTCCCGTGGTGCTGGTGGGCCGCGACAACGTGTTTTACGAGGGCGTTACGGAACACGACGTAGAGGAAATAGTCGCCCACCATGTTGTCGGCGGCAAAGTGGTCGAAAGGCTGGCCAGGAAAAACCCGGCGACGGACAAGCCTGTCCCCAAAATGAGCGATATAGACTTCTTTAAAAAGCAGACCAAGGTCGTGCTGCGGAACTGCGGCCGGATCGATCCCAGCGACATTGAAGATTATATCGGCAGCGACGGTTATCAGGGAATCGCCAAGGTGCTCACCTCCATGACACCCGAGCAAACGATCGAGGAAATGAAAAAATCCGGTTTGCGGGGCAGGGGCGGGGCAGGGTTTCCCACATGGATGAAATGGTCGTTTGCGCGGAAAAGTCCGGGCAGCCAAAAATACATCCTGTGCAACGCCGACGAGGGCGACCCGGGCGCTTTTATGGACCGCAGCATCCTCGAGGGCGATCCGCACAGCGTCATTGAAGGCATGATCATCGGCGCCTATGCCATCGGGGCGAGGCAGGGTTACGTTTATGTGCGGGCCGAATATCCCCTGGCCGTCACGCGCCTCCAAAAAGCCATTGACGACGCCAAGGCTTGCGGTCTGCTCGGTTTGAACATACTCGGAAGCAATTTTTCCTTCGAGCTTGAAATCCGGATGGGGTCCGGAGCGTTCGTCTGCGGCGAAGAGACCGCCCTGATGGCCTCGATCGAAGGCAAACGCGGCGAGCCGAGGCCCAGGCCGCCCTTCCCGGCGATAAAGGGGCTGTGGGGCAAGCCGACCGTGCTCAACAACGTGGAAACTTTCGCCAACGTGCCCATTATCATTTTGAAAGGAGGCGACTGGTTCGCCTCCATGGGCACCGAAAAGAGCAAGGGCACCAAGGTCTTCGCGCTGGCCGGCGCGATTAAAAACGCTGGCCTGGTGGAAGTGCCAATCGGCACGACCCTCGGCGAATTGATCTACGACATCGGCGGCGGCATTCCCAAGGGCAAGGAATTCAAGGCCGCGCAAATCGGCGGTCCTTCGGGCGGCTGCATTCCCAAGGAACACCTGAACGTGCCGCTGGATTACGAATCCCTGAACGAACTTGGGGCGATCATGGGATCCGGCGGGTTGATCGTCATGGACGAGGATTCCTGCATGGTGGATTTGGCCCGTTATTTTCTGGATTTTGTCCAGGATGAGTCTTGCGGCAAGTGCGTGCCCTGTCGCGTGGGCACAAAACGGATGCTTGAAATCCTGAACAAGATCTGTGAGGGCAAGGGCAGGATCGAAGACCTTGAAGTCCTGACCGAACTGGGCCGCAAAATCAAGGACACGGCCTTGTGCGGCCTGGGCCAGACGGCCTCAAACCCGGCTTTGTCGACCATGCGCTATTTTTATAACGAATACGAGGAGCACATCAAGGAAAAGCACTGCCGTTCCGGCGTATGTCCCGGCCTGGTGACCGCGCCCTGCCGCAGCGGCTGCCCGGCGAACGTAAACGTGCCCGGATTCATTTCGCTCGTGGCCGAAAAACGCTATGCCGAGGCCCTGCGCCTGCATCGCAACCGCAACCCGTTCGCGGCGATCTGCGGCCGGGTATGTTTTCATCTCTGCGAGAACAAATGCCGGCGCTCCACGCTCGACGACGCCGTGGCGGTCAGAATGGTCAAGCGTTTCATGGCCGACCAGGAAATCACGCTTCAACTCCCGGAAGTGCGCGAAAACGCCGATAACGCGAAACGCAAGGTGGCGATCGTCGGCGCCGGTCCGGCCGGGTTGTCCTGCGCGTATTTTCTGGCCAGGCTCGGCTACCGGCCGAAGGTGTTCGAGGCCGAACAGCGTCCGGGCGGCATGCTGGTCCAAACCATTCCGTCCTATCGTCTGCCGCGCGAAATCGTGGCCCGGGAAATCCGCATGATCGAGGGGCTCGGCGTGGACATTGAAACCGGCAAGAAACTCGGCCGGGATTTCACCATTTCCTCGCTGCGCGACGAGGGCTATGAAGCCGTCTTCATCGGCGTGGGCGCCCCCAAGGGCGTGCGCATGGACATCAAGGGAAGCGAAAGCCACAACGTAACCGACGCCATAAACTTCCTGTGGAGTTATAATATCCACGGTTCGGTTCCGGTCGGCAAAAAGGTCGTCGTAATCGGCGGCGGCAACGCGGCCATAGACGCGGCCCGGACCGCGATCAGGCTCGGGGCGCAGACTGCGACCATCGTCTACCGCCGGGCGCAGGAAGACATGCCGGCGTTTCTCGAGGAAATCAACGAAGCGCTTCAGGAGGGGGTCGCCATAAACGCCCTGACCAATCCGGATGAGATACTCGTCACGGACGGCAAGGTTTCTGGCGTAAAATGCCACGTGATGAAACCCGGCAAGTTCGACCGCACCGGAAGACGGCGGCCCGAAAAATCCGGCACAAGTTTCACCATCGAAGCCGACCAGATCATTTTCGCCATCGGCCAGACGCTCGATTCTTCGGAGCTTTTCCGGCATGACGAGCTCCAGCCGGTCAGCGGCTACCGCATCATGGCCGATCAGTTGAACGGCCAGACCTCCATACCCTGGCTCTTCGCCGGCGGCGATTCCGCCACAGGACCGATGTCGGTGATCAACGCCGTGGCCGGGGGCGAAAGAGCGGCCGTGGGCATCGACGAATACCTGACCGGGCACAAGCACGCTTTCTGGCGCGACGAGCAGCCGGTGGATGTGGCCATAGACATCAACGCCGACCCCGCGCCTTATCAGCGCAAAAGAATGGCGCTTTTGCCTGTCGAACGGCGCCGCAACAACTTCAATGAAATCGAAATAGGCTGTGTCGAAGGAGAGGCAATCAGACAGGCCAAACGCTGTCTGCATTGCGATTTCGGCAAAGTTCTGAACCAGGAGGGGAGCCAGCAATGATATCCGTTCATGTCAATAACGTAAAAGTGGAAGTTCCGGAAGGCAGCACGATTTTGCAGGCCGCCAAGGCGGCCGGCTTTAAAATCCCGACCCTGTGCTACGTGGAGGACAAGACTCCTCAGGGCGCCTGCCGGGTGTGCGTGGTCGAAGTCGAAGGCGCCCGTTCGCTGGTGGCCTCCTGCTGCACGCCGGCAACGGACAAGATGCGCATTTCCACCAACACGCATCGCGTTCGGGAGGCGCGGCGCCACATCGTCGAACTCCTCCTTTCCGAACACGAGGGCGACTGCAAAACCTGCGAGCGGAACAACGACTGCGAACTGCAGGAACTGGCTCGCTCGCTCGGCATAGACAATGTCCGTTTCCAGGGGGAAAAGGCGGCGCATAAAACCGACACAACCACGCCGGCTCTGCGGCGCGACACGGCCAAATGCATCAAGTGCCGCAGATGCGTCACGGTCTGCAACGAGGTCCAGTCCGTCGGCTCTATCTTCCCGCAGTCCCGCGGTTTCAAGACGACCATCGGCCCGGCTTTTGACACGACCATGGACGACATCATTTGCGTGCAGTGCGGCCAGTGCACCGCCGTGTGCCCGGTCGGGGCCATAACGGAAAACAACCACATCGACGGCGTCTGGGAAGCGCTTGACGACCCGGAAAAATTCGTCATTGTCCAGACCGCGCCGGCAATCCGGGCGGCCCTGGGCGAATGCTTCAATTATGAGCCGGGCACCCTGGTCACCGGCAAGATGATCTCCGCCCTGCGGCAGGTCGGCTTTGACGCCGTCTGCGACACCAACTTCACGGCGGACCTGACCATCATGGAGGAGGGCACGGAATTCCTGATGCGCCTCAAAAAATATTTTGTGGACAAACAGTTCACGCCGCTGCCCATGTTCACCAGTTGCTGCCCGGGCTGGATAAAATTCGCGGAATATTACTATCCCGACCTGCTGCCGAATCTTTCGACCTGCAAGTCGCCCCAGCAAATGTTCGGCGCCCTGGCCAAGACGTATTTTGCGGAAAAAATCGGCAAAAAAACCGAGGATATCGTCGTGGTGTCGGTCATGCCCTGCACCGCGAAAAAATTCGAACGGCAACGTCCGGAAATGAACAGCTCCGGACTGCAGGACGTCGACTACGTTCTTACCACGCGGGAACTCGGCAGGATGATAAAGCAATCCGGCATTGATTTCAATGCTTTGCCGGACGGCGCCATGGATTCGCCGCTCGGCATTTCGACCGGCGCGGCCGACATTTTTGCCAACACGGGCGGCGTGATGGAGGCGGCCCTGCGCACGGTCTTCGAGATCGTCACCGGCCGCGAAGCCCCTGCCAAAAACCTGCATTTCGAGCCCATCATGGGTCTTGAGGGAATCAAGCAGGCCGCTTTGAAAGTCAAGGGCGCAACCGCCGAATGGGCGTTCCTGGAAGGGGCAGAACTGAAAGTTGCCGTTGTCCACAGCCTGAGCAACGCGCACAAAATCATCGAAGCCATCCGGAACGGACAGGTCTTTCATTTTGTGGAAGTGATGGCCTGCCCGGGCGGGTGCATCAGCGGAGGCGGCCAGCCGCGTTATACCGACGACAGCGTCAGGAAAAAACGCATGAAGGCCATTTATCAGGAAGACGAGGGCAAAAAAATGCGCAAGTCGCACGAAAATCCGGAAATCAAACAAATTTATGATGAATTTTTGGGCAAACCGCTCGGCAAGAAATCGCATAAATTGTTGCACACGCATTATACGCCGAGAGAATCGTGATGCAGATGATGACAAAATCGACATGCCTGAATACGATGCGACATATGGAGATGGGACGACCTCGTCCCGCTTCCGAAGACGGCCTGGGGTCAGGCCGCCTCCAGGCCGACAAGCACACGCCGGATCAGCTCGAAAAATACCTTGACGCCGGAAAATGCTTTATCGATCCGGACCGCATTATCTCCCTCCTGCGGGAAAATGCCGTCCCTGACGCGACGCAAGTAAGAGATATCCTGAAAAAATCGCTGAACATTGAGACCCTTTCGTCTGCCGAAACAGCCTGTTTGCTGAATGTATCCGACCCGGGCCTGTGGGATGAAATGGCGGCGGCGGCAGCCGTGATCAAGAAAAAGGTTTACGACAACCGCATTGTGACCTTTGCGCCGCTTTATTGCGGCAACCTGTGCGAAAATGACTGCCAGTATTGCGGCTTCCGCAAAAGCAACACGGCCATCAAGCGAAAAATCCTGACCATGGATGAAGTCCGGAAGGAGACAGAAGCGCTTGCGGGCCTGATCGGCCACAAACGCCTGATTATCGTTTGCGGCGAGCATCCGAGCACCGGCGTGGAATATATCGCCGAAACCATTCGCACGATCATGGGGGTTAAGGTCAAAACCAGGGGCGGTTTTGGGCAAATCAGACGCTGCAACGTCAACGCCGCGCCCATGACGGTTGAGGAGTTGAAAATACTGCGCGAGGCCGGAATCGGCACCTATCAGGTTTTTCAGGAAACCTATCATCCGGAAACATATTGCCGCCTCCATCCCGCCGGCACCATCAAGGCAAATTATTTGTGGCGGTTGTATGCCATGCATCGCGCGCTGGAAGCCGGCTGCGATGATGTTGGTCTTGGCGCGCTGTTCGGACTCCATGACTGGAAATTCGAGGTCATGGGGCTTCTGGCCCATGCCCGGGAACTGGAGGACAAGTTCGGCATAGGCCCGCACACCATCTCGTTCCCGCGCCTGGAGCCCGCGGAAAATACGCCGTTTGTGCAGCAAACCGGATTTAAAACAAGCGATGCCGATTTCAAAAAACTGGTGATCGTCATCAGGCTGGCTGTGCCGTACACCGGCATGATTCTGACCGCCCGCGAAAACGCGGAAATGCGCAGGCAAATATTGCCGCTCGGCTGCACCCAGACGGATGCCTCCTCGAATATCGGCATCGGCTCCTATGCCGCCACCGCAAACCGGCAGGCCGCAGTGCGGCAGGCCGCATGCCGGCAGACCGCAACGCGGCAGACTGCAGCGCGGCAGGAAGGCGAAAAACAGCAATTCCTGCTCGGCGACATGAGAAGCCTGGATGAAGTGGTTCGCGAGCTTGCCGGGGCCGGATATATAACCTCGTTCTGCACCGCGGGCTATCGTTGCGGACGCACCGGCAGGAAAATAATGACGCTTCTGCGCTGCGGCAAGGAGGGTGTTTTCTGCAAGCTCAACGCCGTGCTCACGTTCCGCGAATGGCTGGATGATTTTGCCAGCCCCGCCACCATGGCCGCGGGCGAAAAAATCATCGCGGCTGAAATTGAGGAAATCAGGACGAAACTGCCGGACATCTTCCCCCAGTTTGTCGATTTTTACGATAAAGTGAAAGGCGGTACGCGCGACATTTATTTCTAAGGCGGTAGGACCGCCAGCCAAAATCGACACCTGGCGGACCGGCTGCAATATCATGTCTGAATGGAACGATTTAAGAAAGGAGATCAGATCATGGCAAAAAAAGTATTGATAATAGACGATGACCCGGAATTTGTCGAAGCCACCACCAGCCTTCTGGAGTCCCAGAAATATTTGGTGGACTCAGCGCCCAACGGAAAGGTTGGATTGGCCAAGGCAAAACAACAGGAACCCGATATCATTTTGCTGGATGTAATGATGGTCAAGGAAACCGAGGGCTTTGACGTGGCCAGGGAAATCAACAAGGACAGCCGCCTCAAGGATATTCCCGTAATCATGATCACCGGCGTGCGCAAGGAAATGAATCTTCCCTACGGATTCGAGCCGGACGACGTCTGGCTGCCCGTCAAGGGCGTCCTGGAAAAGCCGGTCAAGCCGGCCGTGCTCTTGAAGGCCGTTGCAGAAAATATCGGGGGATAGTTGGCAACATTTAATTTCCAACTCTCAACGTTCAAGTTTTTAATTTTCTGAGTTGAAAGTTGAGCGTTGAACGTTTCTTTGTATTGACAGCATGATCACCACCCCAAAGGCATTGCGCCTGCACATCGGCATTTTCGGCAGGAGAAATGTCGGCAAATCCTCCGTGCTCAATGCCCTGGTCAGGCAGCAGGTTTCAATCGTCTCCGAAGTCGCGGGCACGACCACCGATCCGGTTGAAAAGACCATGGAATTCAAGCCGATCGGGCCGGTGGTCTTCATAGACACGGCCGGAATTGACGATGCCGGAGCCCTGGGCAAGCTGCGCATTGCCAAGACAAGGCAGGTTGTCGACCGCACGGAGTTGGCGCTGGTCGTCACGAATTCATGGACTGACTATGAAAAGGAATTGACTACTCTTTTTATAAGGCAGAAAATTTCCTGCATTGTGGTTGCCAACAAGAGCGACCTCGGCGGGACTTTGGCGGTTGAAAAAGAGGCCCTGGCAAACGGCTGCGAGTTTATCGCAAACGTCAGCGCAAAAAATCTGACCGGTTTCGACAAGCTCAGGGAAATCATCATCCTGGCCACCCCCAGGGAATTCATCGAACAGACCCCGCCCCTGGAAGGGCTGGTGCGGGCCGGGGACACGATTGTGCTGGTGACGCCGATCGATCTTGAGGCGCCGAAAGGGCGGCTCATCCTTCCGCAGGTCCAGGTTCTGCGCGACGTTCTCGATCATGAGGCCTGTGCCGTGGTGGTGAAGGAGAATGCGTTGGCTCAGGCCCTGGCAAATTTGAAAAAAAATCCGGCGCTGGTCATTACCGACAGCCAGGCTTTTGAAAAGGTTTTTAAAATAGTCTCGCCGGACATTCCGGTCACGAGTTTTTCCATTGTTTACGCCCGCTTCAAAGGCGACCTGGCCGAACTGGTCAAAGGCGCAAAAGCGATCGACCATCTGGCCGACAACGACCGGGTGTTGATAGCCGAGGCCTGTTCGCACCACCCGGTGGAAGACGATATCGGCCGCGTCAAAATTCCGAAATGGCTGCTGAATTACACCAAACGCAGACTTGACATAAAAGTCGTGGCCGGCCGCGATTATCCTGAGGATTTAAGCTCGTACAAGCTGGTCATTCACTGCGGCGGCTGCGTCTTCAACCGGCGCGAGTTGCTCGCGCGCATCGAAAAAGCGAAGCAGGCCGGCGTTCCGATCACCAATTACGGCGTTGCCATCGCCTTCCTGCACCGTCAGCTTGACCGCGCCCTATGGCCGTTCGAGCGTTTTCTGCGGGATTGAAAAAACATCGGGGTCAAGTCTCAACATTCGATTCCGCTGAAAAAGTCTGACTCGACAAGTGGGTGCTTGGCCCAGTGGCGCACGCTGCGCAGGCACAGGGCTTGATTGACGATGTCGTTGTTTTGAGACTATCGCAACGCCATTACCCGGGCAAGTCGATTTTAATCGTTTTCCGCGTTGACAC
>Ga0074199_1000875_pt1 | contig 35438 bp, 28 predicted proteins | sample EPASupsiteSAE347_FD_64528 | JGI IMG/M metagenome (GOLD analysis project Ga0074199, IMG submission 64528) | Bioremediated contaminated groundwater from EPA Superfund site, New Mexico - Sample SAE3-47 | ecosystem: Environmental > Aquatic > Deep subsurface > Groundwater > Contaminated ... | reverse complement strand
GGCATGGAGCTCCGGGTTGAGGGGTAGTTCGCGGTAGGGTCTTCTGTCCCATCCTTCGAGGCAGAACGAGCAGAAGCCGGGGCAGCCCGAGGTGATCGCCAGGCGGACAGTCGAGGCCGACTGTCCGTTGAGTACGGGGTAGGAGAGGAGCGGTACAAGTTCAGGGCCCGGAGTCCGCCGTCCGGCTCCGGGGCTGACAAGACAGGGCCAGAAGCCTTCGACCGACGCGGCCAGGGACAGGCGTTCGGCGCGTCCTTCTTTGCCGCAGAGGATTTTCGCCAGTTCGCCGATTGCGGTTTCGCCCTCGCCGAAAAAAATGCCATCCGGGATGGAATCCTGCGCCGGCTGCTTTAAGTCGGCTTCGCGCCGGACAAGCGCTCCCGTGCAGGATGCGTTCGAACCGCCCAGTATCACGATAGGACAGCGGTCGAGCTCTGCCCGGAGACACGATGTCGCCGGGAGCCCGGAAGTGGCGAAAAGGTAGGGCAGGTTCAGCAACTCGAGGGCGAAAGCGTTGGAGACCATCACAAGGTCGAAGTCCGCAGGCGATCTGCCCGAAGCCCTGCCGAAAAACCATGGTCGGGCCGCCCTGTCCAGCGCCGCTCTGTCGGGAGCCGGGGGCAGGAAGGCAAAATCGATGTAGGCATCGGGCAAGGCCAACCGCGTTTCGGCGAACAGAACGAGGTGGGGGCTGGAAATATCGACGTCGCTCCAGGCGGAAAGCCGGACGATGAGGATGCGCGCGCAAGCCCGATCCCATTCGGGATTGGCGAGATCCTTTTCCACCGCGGGGATGATGACTCTGCCTTCGCGCAAGCGCGGCATCGCGGCCTCTCCCACGCTAATTTCCGCGCCCACTTCTGTACTCATTTCCGCGCTCGTTTCCGTGTTCGTTTCCGCGCTCACGCTTGTGCGCCCGTTTTTCGGCCTCGGCGGCTTCGACCCGCGCGAAAAACTCATCGACGGGCGGCTCATACACAGTGCCTGATTCGAGGTACTTGCAGCGGAACACGAAATTTCCGCCGACCGCGATACGCGATGCCCGTTTCAGTTCGACACCGTCCGCCATGACGACACTGATGCCCGAAGCGCCCGCGCGGCCGGTTCTTCCGGCCCTGTGCACGTATACCGAAGATTCTTCGGGCAAATCCATGCTCAGGATGTGGGATATCCCTGCGATGTCCAGTCCGCGCGCTCCCAGGTCCGACGTTACGAGGTACCTGATTTTTCCCTGTGCGAAGCGTTCCAGAGCGACCCGGCGGTGTTCCTTGTCCTGGCGTGACAGGACCGAATCGGCGGGCAGACCGAAGTCCAGGAGCCGTTCGACCGTCCATTCCACCCGGTCGCTCCTCGATGCGAAAACGAGACAGCGTGCGGGTTTCAGCGCAGAGTCGAAACGCCGGATAAAATCCGTCCGCTTGCGGTGATCGACATAGAAGACCCAATGCTCGATTTTTTCGGAGAGAATTCCTTCGGACGCGGAGGCGGTGGCTTCGGGCGAACGAAGGAAGGGCGCGGCGATGCGGCGGGTTTTTGCGTCCAGCGTTGCGGAGGCGAGAACCCGGACGCAGGGCTCCGGCAGAGTTCCCGCGATCGCGCGCACGGAATCGGCGCTCTCCGGAACAAAAAGACGATCGGCTTCGTCCATTACGAGGACGGCGAGATTTCTGGTTTTGAGGGCTCCCATCTTGAGGAGGTCCGCGAGCCTGCCGGGCGTGCCGACTACTACCGCGGCGCGCCGCCTTAGTTCGGTTTCCTGGCGGGACAGGGGGCTTCCTCCGAGTATTGTGACCACATTCCAGCGCAAACCCGCGGCCGAAGCGAGTTTTTCCGCCTGGCCGGCCACCTGGACCGCCAATTCCTGGGTCGGAGAAAGGACGATTATGCCCGGCCCCTTGCCGAAATCCATATCCTTGGCGAGGGCGAATGCGGGCGCCAGATAGGCGAGGGTTTTGCCCGTGCCCGTTTCCGACTGCATGAAGAGATCCTTGCGCGCAAGGATTCGGGGCACCGATTCGCGCTGGACCGGAGTGGGCGAGTCGAAGCCGAAGGAGGCGAGGGCGTCCGCGATGTTTTCGGGGAGCCCCATGTCGGAAAAGGAATTCATGCTTCGATAGTCGCACGGGAAGGCGGCTTGCGCCAAGACGAGGGAGCCCGGTTGTTGAAAAGCCTTCTCCTCGGATATAGTTGAATGAAATGAACATGGAAGCCTTTGTACTCGGATCCGGGGGTATGATGCCCCTTCCGCACCGCCATCTCACTTCCGTACTCGTCCGTCGCGAAGGGGAACTTTTCCTTTTCGACGGGGGCGAAGGCACGCAGGTTTCGATCCGCAGGCTGAACCTGCGCTGGAAAAAGATCACGGCCGTGTTCGTTTCGCATATGCATGCGGATCATGTCACGGGCTTGCCCGGCATCCTTATGCTTTCGAGCCAGGTCGACAGGGACGAACCACTGTATATTTTCGGACCGCCCCGACTGGCCGAATACATCGATCAGACCAGAAAATCGCTCGATATGTACATCAATTACGAAATAATCGTAAAGGAAATCACCGAACCGGGAATCGTATGGCAGAAAGACGATTTTCACATACGCGCTTTTCCGTTGCGCCATACCAAACCCTGCTACGGATATACCATCGAGGAAAATTCGCGCCCCGGAGCCTTCCACCCCGAAAGGGCGATTGCGGCAGGCGTTCCTCGCGGACCGCTCTGGTCGACCCTGCAAGGCGGTTCCGATGTCCTTCTGCCGGACGGCAGCTCGGTGAGTCCCGCGGATGTGATGGGGCCGCCGCGTTCAGGCCGCAAATTCTCTTATCTGACCGACAGTCTTTATTTCCCCGAAGCGGCGCCGGAAGTCGCGGGTTCGGATCTGTTGATCTGCGAGGGCATGTTCGAGTCGGCTCTGCTGTCTTCGGCTGTGGAGAAAAAACATATGACGGCGCGCCAGGCGGCCACTCTTGCCCGCGACGCGGGCGGTATCCGCAAGCTGGGGCTCATCCATTACAGCCCGCGCTATACGGAACGGGATCTGAAACTGCTCCTCGACGAAGCAAGAGAAGTATTTCCCGATACGGTCCTGACCAAGGACCGGATGCAGTTTCCCCTGGAGTATCTCGACTAGACCTACCGTTTCGCCGACATGAGCGCTTCGTATTTTTTCGGGTCCGGCCTGAAGGCGAGGATCCGGGAAGGAACGCCCGATGAGGCTCTCACGAGGGCGGCATCCGCTTCTTTATACAGGCGGAGCGCATCCACGGCGCGTCCCGATCGCGAACTCAGGCCGATGAAGACGGGTGCGGCGCCTTCTATATCGCGATAGAGGCTCAAGGTAGCGGCCAGGACATCGGCGAGATCTTCGGACATACGCATCGCCTTGCCCATATCCAATCCCGGCAGAACGAGGGCGAATTCCCCTTTTCCCCTTTCGAACACCAGATCGCGGATGCTGAAATAATCTTTTACCGACGCGGCGAGTGCAGGCACGGCAGGATCATGCGGGCCTGTCGTTTCACATTTCACAAGCACGAGGCTCAAGTCGGACAGATCCCCACGTCGCAGTTCTTCGGAGAGCCTGGTTTCGAGTTCGAGATCGGGACCGTCTTCCGTGGGCCGGCCGAGAGTCGCGGAGGTCAGGGAGGCAGCCGCCGAAGCCGAAGCCGAAGCCGCAGCCGCAGCCGCAACTGCGGAGGCTGTGGCCGGGCCAGGGACGCCTGCGGTATTTGCGTCATCGCTGGAAACGCTGGAAACTGTCGCGGCGGCAGGCTCGACCGCAGGTTCCGGAACCTGTTCCGACTGGAGCGTTTCTTCGAGCGTTTCGTCCGCCAGATTTTCGGAGAGATCTTCTTCGGCGTACGACTCATCTATTTCTTCTTCGGGCTCGAGTTCGTCCGAAAGGTCGTCGACATCGGGTTCTTCCTGGTCGTCGAGCTCTTCAAGTGTTTCGGGCTCATCCACGTCCTCATCCACGTCCTCATCCATAGGCTCATCCAGGGATTCGTTTTCGTCTTCGGCCGCCTCGAACTCTTCTTCGGTTTTCTCTATCGCTACATCCTGTACATCGGGAAGCCCGGCGAGAGTACCTTCTTCCGGAGCGGCGTACCTGTCGTCGCGATCGGTGTTTTTGTCGCCGCCGTTATCCTGCGGCGCATGACCGGCCTTCTGCAAGAGAATCGCTCCGACAATGGCGATCAGAAGCCAAATGCCCAGGAAAATCGCCGCGATTCTGACGGCGGAGGAAAAATCGGACTGCAGAACGCTCGCATAAAGGGCGGAGAGCCTCATTCCTCCGCTCAAGGGCGTCGACAGGACGACCGTGCTTAAGCGGGGCGCATCGAAGCCGCCCCTTGCGGACGTATTGTCCGGCGAGGCGAAATGCGGAGAATCCGCGGGCACTTTCCAGACCGGAAGCCCCGAAGAATCGAGGACCTGCGCCGCGATCAGACGCGGACTGCCCCTGTACAGCGAAATGAGGCGTTCGCGAAGGAATGGGTCGGCAAGGTAAGACTGATCCGGGACTGAAGAGAGCGAATTCCTGAGGACGGAATACTCCGCTCCCGCCAGGCGCTCTCCCGACTGCCGGGCTTGCGAAAGGCGATACAACACCGAGCCCGCAGCGGCGAGCGCGACGAGGACCGTGAGTACTGCGAGCAGGGTCCGAAGCGTTCTTTTCATGGCACCATCCTGATCATATACTGTATCGGCAGCTAGGGCATTTCCCTTTCGCCCTAAATTTCATGCCTTTTCCGCATGGAGGCCGCAATGGAACAGTCCCGACGAACAAGGCCGCGGGCTCTCCCTCCCGGCTGGTACCCCGAAGACCCCGATGAAGTACGCAGCCTGGTGCAGCGATGGACCTCGGATTCACCCCGCCCGGAGGCTTTTTCGGCGATCTCCCCCCACGCAGGCTGGTATTTTTCGGGCGAACTCGCGGCCATGGCGGTGGCGAGTTTAAGGCGCTGCGACACGGTCGCGGTCGTTGCCGGCCACTTGAGCGCATCGGCATCGATACTCATCGCCGAAGAAGACGCTTACGAAACGGTGATGGGCCCCATCGAAGCCGATTCCCCGCTCGCTTCTTCGCTCGCCGACGAAATCATGGAAGCTGGGTTCCATCCACCCTTGCCCGACAGGGCTACCGACAATGGTGTGGAAGTGTTGCTTCCCCTTGTCGCCGCCCTCCATCCGGGAGCGAAAGCGCTCTGGCTGCGCTGCCCCCCGAACTATACGGCCAGGGAACTCGGCGCCGCGCTGATGCGGGCGGCTGTGGATGCAGGCAGAACGATAGCGGTACTCGGATCGACCGACCTTACGCATTATGGGCCGGCGTACGGGTTCGAGCCGGCGGGAAGGGGCGCGAAAGCGGAACTCTGGGCTCTGGGTGTCAACGATAAAGCCTTTGTGGATGCACTTGTCGACATGAATCCCACCGCGCTGATAGATATCGCCGTTTCGAGGCATGCGGCCTGTTCGGGAGGCGCGGCCGCGGCGGCGCTGTGTTTCGCGATCGAAGCGGGCGGCACCGAAATCCTCATACTCGGCAGGTCGAGCAGCCTGGACAAGCACCAGGACTCTTCTTTCGTAGGATATTGCGCCGCCGCGTTCCGCTGAAGGCTCAAGCGGGCGAAAGTTTTCTGCGTACCGCTTCTTTCCAGCGCAAGCCCCGGTCGAATTCGTGCAGGAACATGCCGAACGAGGCGCATCCCGGCGACAGCACGACCGAGTCTCCTTTTTCGGCCGCGGCGGCGGCGCGGTCGACCGCAGTGTCGAGGTCGCCGTAGGGGCCTTCGAAGGCGATGCCGTTTTCGCGAAGAAGCATCATCAGCTTGTCGGTACCGCTTCCCGAGAGGAGGATGAGCCGTCTGGCCTTCCGGTACGCTTCGCGAACGGGCGAAAAATCGATGTTCTTGTCGGTGCCGCCGGTCACCAGGACGACAGGTGTGGTGAAGCTTTCGAGCGCCGCGGCGGTCGCCTGGGGAATGGTGGCGGCCGAATCGTTGTACCAGCGGATGCCGTCCGATTCGGCGAAAAACTCGAGACGGTGCTCGACTCCGGGGAAGGATGCCGCCGCGGCGCGCACGGCGGAAGCATCCACTCCCATGAGGCGCAGGGCCAGAGAGGCCGCCAGCAGGTTCCGGCGCATGTGCGGCCCCTGGACCGCAAGTTCTGCGGGTACGATTTCCTCGCCCGGCGACCATGCTTCCGCGCCGGGAAGCCGGCAATATCCTCTGGCCAGGCCTGGCGGATCGTCCGGATTGAACCATGCGCCGGCGCTTCCGTGATCGGCGTCGCAGTATCCCGCCACCGTGCCGCGGGTCTCCGCCGCGAACGATCTGCCCCAATCCTGGTCCAGGTCGCAGAGGGTAAAGTCGTTTGCGTCCTGGTCGGCATAGATGAGGCGTTTGTCGGCGACATATGTTTCCATCGATCCGTAATAATTCATGTGATCAGGCATTATCGCCGTAAGTATGGCGATCCGCGGCTTCAGGATGCCTTTGCCCCGCATGTCGGCGAGCTGCCAGGATGACAATTCCAGGACTACAGGCCTGTCGGCCGCCGTTTCGTCCAGAAATCCGAGGGGAGAGATGGTGATGTTTCCACCGAGGAGGGCGTGTACTCCCGATGCGATGAAACCGTGATGTATCGCGCTTGCGGTACTCGATTTGCCTTTGGAGCCGGTTACCGCCACGAGCGGAGACCGGGAAAAGCGCAGAAAAATGGAAATGTCGGTTTCGACGCATTTCGAAACGCCGAGATAGGGGGAGTCGGCTTTGACGGCCGGATTTTTTATGACCATGTCGGCGCCCGAAAAATCCGACATTTCGTGCATTCCCAGAACATACCGGACTTTGCGGCCTTCCATCGCCGCTATCGAGGGGGCGAGGGTCTTTTCGTCGCGAAGATCGGTGACCGTGACGTCGGCGCCTGCATCGGCCAGGAATTTTGCGCTCGCGAGGCCGCCGCCGTGGAGACCCAGGCCCATGACGGTGACTTTCATGCCCGCGAGGTCTTCGCGGCGTTGGATCGTAGACGGCATCGGTTCGTCCTCCGTCCGGACAGTATCGCGGCACGCTTCATCGGTTTCAAGAGTCCCGGATATGCATTTGCCCGGCGCTCGCAGTGTTGGTATAGTATGGACATGGAAACCTTCTTTTCCGGTAAACCGCCCGTCCTGATGGCTCTTTACGCGACCATCTTTACCTGGGGAATGACCGCTCTGGGTGCGGCGATGGTCTTTTTTTTCAAACAGATCAACAGGAAGGTTCTCGATGGAATGCTCGGATTCGCCGCGGGAGTCATGATAGCGGCGAGTTTCTGGTCGCTCCTCGCTCCGAGCATCGAGTTGGCCGGTACGCTCGGTGTGCCTCCGTGGCTTCCCGCCGTCGTCGGATTCCTTGCGGGAGGTCTGTTCCTCAAACTGGTCGACAAAGTTCTTCCCCACCTCCATCTGGGGCTCGAAATAGACAAGGCGGAAGGCCCCAAGACGTCGCTCAAGCGCAGTGTCCTTCTGGTTCTGGCCATCACGCTGCACAATATCCCCGAAGGTCTCGCGGTGGGGGTCGGATTCGGTGCCCTTTCGGCGGGTATCGGCTCGATGAGTATCGCGGGTGCCGTTGCGCTGGCCATGGGTATCGGACTGCAGAATTTTCCCGAAGGAGCCGCGGTATCGATTCCGCTGCGCCGCGAAGGGATGTCCCGCACGAAGAGTTTCTTCTACGGCCAGGCTTCCGGGCTCGTCGAACCCATTGCGGGCGTGCTTGGAGCGTTGCTCGTAACGGCCATGCGGCCGATTTTGCCCTATGCATTGGCCTTCGCCGCAGGCGCCATGATCTATGTCGTCATCGAGGAAGTCATTCCCGAATCGCAGACTTCAGGCAATTCCGACATTTCCACCCTTGGCGCCATTGCGGGTTTCGCGGTGATGATGTTCCTGGACGTGGCTCTGGGCTGATCGTTTCAGTCGTCGCGCGACCGGATGAATGCCCGGTATTCTTCGTTCGTCGCGACCAGTTCGTCGTGGGTTCCGAATCCGGCGATTTTCCCCGATTCCAGAAAAAGGACCCTGTCGGAAAAGCGCACCGTCGAAAGTCTGTGCGATACCATCACGCAGGACAGGTCAGCCGACCAGTCCGCGAGCGACTTCATGAGCTTTTCCTCATTGGCCGCATCGAGGCTGGCGGTGATATCGTCGAGAAGGAGTATCCGCGGATGGCGCGCCACGGCTCTGGCTATCGCGAGGCGCTGTTTCTGGCCGCCGGAGATGTTCGCTCCGCGCTGTCCCAACTGGGTTTTTTCGCCTTCGGGCATTTTCCCGATTTCCGCTTCCATTTGCGCGATCCTGACGGATTTCCCGTATTCTTCATCGGACACGGCCATGCCGTCGCCGGAAGCGCCGAAGGCTATATTGTCTCTGACGGTCCCCGAAAAAAGCGAGGGATCCTGGGGCACATAGCCGAACATTGCGCTGAAGCTGGTGGGTTCGCCTTTCGCTCCGGTAGTCCTGATCGACCCTGATTCCGGCGAAAGGACGCCGCACAGGAGTTTCAATAGGGTGCTTTTGCCCGAGCCCACAGGGCCGAGGACGGCCAGGCGCGAGCCCGGCGGAAGATCGAAGGATATTCCGTCCAGAGCCGTCATGGCTGCGCCGGGGTAGGCAAAGCGAAGTCCGCGTACGCGCAGGGTTCCGGCGCTCGGGGCGGGTTCCTCAGGGTCGGAAGAAACGGAAAAGTCTTCGGAAGTCGCCGGAGCTACGGATTCCGCCGCGCCTGCGGGGGCACTGCGTTCGGCGGGTCCGACAGGATCGGGCGCCTCGCCGGAAAGCTCCTCCAGCCGATCGATGTTCACGAAAGAGCGTTTCCCCGAGATGAAAAGCTGGGGAATGTCGAGGATGGGATACACCAGCATGCCGAGATAGTTGTAGAAGGCGTAGAAAGTCCCGATACCGAGTTCGCCGCGCGCCGCGGCGAGTCCTCCGGCGAAAACCAGCGCTATCTGCGCGAAGTAATCGATATACTGATACACAAGCACGAGGAGCGCGTCCAGTTTTGCCAGAGCCATTTCAGTGCCGGCGCGCCGGCCGAGCGCCGCTTCGAAGAATCGCCCGTATTTCCTTTCGCTCGCATTCGCCTTGATCACCCGGACGCCCGAAAAACTCATTTCAAGCTGCGAATTGATGTCCGAAATCGCTTCCTGATTGCGCTTGAAGGTATCGTGAATGCGTTCCTCGGCGAACCAGAAAATTCCGATCATGAATGGCAGAGGAATCAGCGAATAGAGGGTGAGTTTCCAGTCCATGGCGAACATGGCGGCCAGGCAGAATACGATCTTGGCCGCGGCTTCCACGGCGCGGAATATGCCCGAACACAGAAACCACGATAGCCTGCCGTCGGCTGAAACGTCATCGGTAAGCCTCGTGGCCAGATCTCCCGTTCTGAACGACGAAACAAACCTGTAATCGCGCCCGAGGGCGATACCGAAATATTTGCTTCTGAGCAGATATTCGAAGACGACGTTCATCGCCGCCCTGATGCCGGGGAATAGCGAGGAAACGAAGGAGCCCACGCCCACCGTCAGCACGAGCATGGCTATCCGGTTCGCTTCCTTGAGGTTTTCTTCGGAGGCTCCCGATTCCATCCTCGCCTGCAGGCCGTCGAGGAGGATCTTGTAAAGATAGGGGAAGGCCACCGCGACCGCGCTCGATATGAGCGAGAGGACGAGGAGGAGAATCACCAGCCAGGGGCGCTCCTTCCACATCCGCCAGATCCATCGGCCGTGGCCTTTCCGCCGTCCGGGGGCGTCCGTCATTCCGTCCTTTACGTTGTCGCTCATATGCTGTCTCCGGAGGTTTCCGGTTCTGCGGTATCGGGAAACTGGAGCCGCACGAGTTCCGCGTATTCGGGAAAATCACGCGACAGGGTCTCGTGCGTACCGGATGCGGCGATTTGACCGTCCTTGAAGTACAGGATACGGTCGGCCTTGAGCACGCTCGAAAGACGGTGCGCCACGATCAGCGATGTCCTGCCGTCGAGCAGATCGGCCATCGCATCCTGTATCCTGCGCTCTGTGCGGACATCGACGCTCGCCGTCGCTTCGTCCAGCACGATGATCTCGGGATCGCGCACCAGGGCTCGGGCGAAGGAAAGAAGCTGGCGTTCGCCCGAACTCAAGTTGGACCCGCGCTCGCGCAATTCGGTCAATAGGCCTTCGGGCAGGCGGTCGACGATTTCCCCTGCCTGCACGAGCCCGATCGCGCGTTGTACCGCCGATTCCAGCACGGTATCGTCGTATACGCGGACATTTTCGAGGATGGTGCCCGGGAAGAGGTAGCTCTCCTGCAATACGAGGCCGATTTTCCTGCGCCAGGCGGCGGTGTCGAGTTCCGCGAGAAGCTTTCCGTCGACATAGATTCCGCCTTCCTGCGCTTCGTAGAATTTGCAGAGAAGTCCGACGGTCGTCGATTTTCCGGAGCCTGACGGGCCGACCAATGCGATGTGCGATCCGCGCGGTATTTCGAAGGATACGCCTTTGAGCACCCATTCTTCGCCGTATTTGAACCATATGTCGCGGAATTCGATTCCGTCCGCGAGCGGCGGCGGCGTTGCTCCGCCCGTTTTTTCGCCCTCCAGGTCCAGGGAATCCATGATGCGCTTGAGCGACACGCGCGCAGTCTGGAGCGCGCGCACGTTTTCGGCTATTTCCATAAGGGGATCGAGGAGCCTGCGTCCGTAATCCAGAAAGACCAGAAGCGTACCTACCGTCATCGCGCCCGCGAGAATGCGGGGTACGAATGTCCGGATGACGATGGCGATAAAAAGAGGGCCGATGGCGAAGCCCAGCACGGACATGGCGAGGCGTTCGAGGAGCATCGACGATACGTCGTTGTCCCGCTTGGATTTGGCCGAAGCGTCGAGCCGCGTTCTGGCCCAGGCTTCGCGCCCGAAGGCTTTGATCACTTCGAAGCCCTGGAGCGTCTCGGCCACCGCCGCGGTGATTTTTGCGTTGAGCGATCTTGACTTGTCGTAGCGCGGTCGCAGTTTGTCGAAAGCGAAAAAAACCGCGGCCATGAGAGGAGGCGTAAATACCGCAACCCATGCGGTGACGCCCGGTTCGAGACTGAAACAGACCGCCACCATGCCGGCGAAAAACAGTATATTGGCGACGAGACTGAGGCCGATGCGGGAAAAAAGGTCGCGTACGCGTTCGGCGTCGCTTTCGGTGCGCGCGATAAGTTCGCCCACGGGGTGCGCGTCGAAGTGGGATACGGGCATGGTCAGCAGGCGTTCGAATATGTCCTTTTTCATGGCGGTGACGATATCGAGCCCCAGGCGCGCTACCGTCAGGTTCTGGATATAGCCCGCTCCGCCGGCGCTCAATACGATGGCGACATAGAGGATCGCGAGGCGGAGCATTCCGGCAGTGTCTCGGGCGGGAATCGCCTGATCGATCATGGTCCGCAAAACGAGAGGAAGCGATACCTGGCAGGCAATCACCGCCAGCATCGAAAGGAAGGCAAGGGCGAAAGCGCCGTTACGGCCGCGCAGATAGCGCAGGCTTCGTTTAAATGTTCCCTGACCGGACATACTTCGTATAAGTATATCCGGGCCCGCGCCCTTGCGGCAGGGGGTTCCGCACTGAAATCAGGCCTTGAACGCGGATTCCGGAGCGGATTCGGACTCAGGCGTGGACTCAAGGACGGACTCGGGCTCGGGCGCCGTTTTGGATTTTGGTCCGCCTCCACTCCGTATTCCACTTCCGAGGTAGGCGGCGTTCACTTTTCCGTCTGCCGCGAGGGTGTCGGCCGGTCCCTGCGCCACGACTTTTCCCAATTCCAGGATATAACCCCTGGACGCGGTTTTCAGGGCTTTGCGCGCATTCTGTTCGACCAGAAGAATGGATACCTTTTCCTCATCGTGGATGCGCCGGATCATCGCGAAAATTTCCTGCACGATTATGGGCGCAAGCCCGAGGGAGGGTTCATCGAGCAGCAGGAGCGAAGGCTTGGAAACGAGCGCCCTTCCGATCGCGAGCATCTGCTGTTCACCGCCCGAGAGCGTGCCCGCAAACTGGTTCCGCCTCTCGGCCAGAATGGGGAAGAGTTCGTACACGCGGGATTCCGCCGATTTGGCCTCGCGCGCATCCCGCGAGCCTCGTACGCCGTAGGCGCCCAGTTTGAGATTTTCCGACACGCTGAGGGTCGCGAAAACGCGTCTTCCTTCCGGGACATGCGCTATGCCCCGTGAAGCGAGGGCATAGGCGGGAATGGAAGCGACGTCTTCGCCCCGGAAAAGCACGGTACCGGAAGTCCGCGTGCGAAGGCCGGAAATGGCGCGCAGGAGGCTAGTCTTTCCGGCGCCGTTGGCGCCGAGCACCGCGACGATTTCGCGTTCGCCGACCTCGATGTTCACATTGTTCAGGGCGCGGACCGCGCCGTAATCGAGACACAGATCCTTGATTTCCAGCAATGCGGCCATGGTTTTCAGTCCTCTTCCTCTCCGAGATAGGCTTCGATCACCCGGCGGTCGCATCGCATATCGCACATCGCGCCTTCGGCGATTTTGCGGCCGGTCTGCATTACCACCACATTGTCGCTCACGCGATCCACGAGATTCATATCGTGTTCGATCAGGAGGATCGTATAACCTTCTTTCAGGAGCGACGCGAGAAGTCCGGCGATTTCCGTCGTTTCGGCGTCATTGAGTCCGGAGGAGGGTTCGTCCAGGACTACAAGCGCGGGATCGGACGCGAGCGCTCTGGCGATTTCAAGATAGCGTCGTTTGCCGTAGGGCAGGGAACCGGCCTGGGCGTCCTTGAGGTCGTAAAGTCCGACTTTGGACAGGCAGGCTTCCGCCTTGGCGTACATCAGTTCTTCTTCCCTGCGCTGGGAACGCGTCCGGGCGACCGCGGCGAAGGGGCCGGCCCTGCCGTGGCTGTGAGGGCCGCACAGCACATTTTCCAGGCAGGTGAGGCCAGGGAACAGTCTGATATTCTGGAATGTCCTTGCGATGCCCAGGGCTACGATCGCATGTGGATGTTTTCCGGAAATATCTTCGCCTTTGAACAGGATGCGGCCCGACTGTGGTTTGTATATTCCGGTGATCAGGTTGAACACTGTTGTCTTGCCTGCGCCGTTGGGACCGATAAGGGCGGTGATCCTGCCCCGGGGCACGTCGAGATCCATTCCCGCCACGGCGCTTACGCCGCCGAAAGACAGTTTTGCCCCCTCCACGCGAAGCAGGATTTCGCCGCCGGATTCCAAAGGGCATTCGTCGGGGCATTCGTCTTTTTCGGCCACAGGAGCGACAGGATCCACAAGGGCGACAGGATCAACAGGAATGACAGGATCAACAGGAACGGCGGATTTGCCCGACCCCCGCTTCCGCGGCCATAATCCGGCGGGTTTGAAAATCATCATCGCCATCAGGGCGGCGCCGAAGAACAGCAGCCTGTAGCTCGCGAAAGACCTGAATACTTCGGGGAACACCGTTACGACAAGAGCGCCCAGAATGGTGCCGGGAATCGAACCGAGACCTCCCAGGAGCACGATGCAGAAGAGCAGGGAAGATTCCATGAACGTAAAGCTTTCGGGCGATACGGACATCTGCTTGGATGCGTATATATTGCCCGCGAGTCCCGCAAGCGCGGCACCGATGACGAAGGCCGACAGCTTGTGTTTCCGCACGTCGACCCCGCAGGCTTCCGCGGCGACTTCATCCTCGCGGATGTAGTTCCATGCTCTTCCTGTACGCGAACGCTGCAGTCGGTACAGCGCGAAAACCGTAAGCGCTATGACCGCCCAGATGTAATAGTAGAATTGCCGGGACGATTCGATCGGCACGAAGATCACGGGATTGTCGATACCATTGATGCCGTTGGGTCCGCCCGTAACGCCGAAAGGATTGTTGATCATGGTCAGGCGAACGATTTCGCCTATTCCGATGGTGACGATGCAGAGGTAGTCGCCCTTGAGATGGATTATCGGGGAGGTCGCGAACCACGCGAACAGTCCCGCCACGAGCGCCGATACGGGGGCGAGCAGAAGTACCGGTACGCCGAAGTTCGTGTTCAGGATGGCCGTGACATAGGCGCCGATCGCATAGAAGCCCATGTGTCCCAGATCGAATAACCCGACCTCGCCCAGAACCACGTTGAGCGACATGCCGAGCAGCGCGTAGATTCCGAAGTAAAAACCGATGTCGATCCAATAGTCGCTGACAAAGGGCAGAAGGGGATAGACCACGAGAAGAAGAACCGCCGCTCCGGCGGCATAGAGCGTCATGCGACTTCGGGGAACGAAGTTTTTCTCGGGTTGGGATTTCAGTATGCGTTCGAGAATGCCGCCCGTGATGCCCGTCATACTTTTTCCGCCGTCTTTTCGCCGAGCAGCCCGGTGGGACGGACAATCAGGGTAAGGATGAGGAGGACAAATACGAAAACGTCCTTCCATGCGCCGCTCACGTAGCCTGAAATCAGCGATTCGACCACGCCCAGGAGAAGGCCGCCCAGCATCGCGCCGGGAATGTTTCCGATGCCGCCCAGAATGGATGCCGTGAATGCCTTGAGCCCGTAGTTCCAGCCCATATTGAAGTTGATCGCCCGGTAATAAAGGCCGTTCATGAGACCGGCCGCGCCGCCCAGCGCGGGACCCAGCGCGAACACGAAGAAAATAACCTTGCGGACATCGATGCCTATCAGCGTCGCGGTTTCGCGGTCGAGCGCCGCCGCGCGCACCGCAGCACCGAAGGTGGTCCGCTCGACGATAAACCAGATCGCGATCATCAGCGCGAAACTGATTCCCAGAATCGCCACCTGCAGGGCCGTGACCGGCACGCCAAGCAGCTGAAACCGCAGCGTCGGCACGACCGAGGCGGGGAAGGCCTGCGGCCTCGAACCCCAGATCGCCATGATGCCGTTCTGGATGAAAATCGACATGCCGAGGGCGGAGACCACAAGGGAAAGTCTGCCCGAAGGGTAGACGGGACGATAGGCGATCCGCTCCACGAGAATGCCCGCCAGGGCGGTAAACAGGGCCACCGCGACGACGGCGAAGGCGATGCCTCCCCACAGTCCGAAAGAGGCGCTGGCCTGGCCGGAGCCCGCCGTCAGAAGGGTATAGCCCAGAAATGCGCCCAGCGTGAACAGATCGCCGTGCGCGAAATTGATCAGCTTCATTACGCCGTAGACCATGGAGTAGCCCAGGGCCACAAGCGCGTAAAAAGAGCCTACGGTAAGTCCATTGATAAGTTGTTCGACAAAAGTTGTCACGATCCACCTTCAGGGATACGGGAGGGACCCGGGCGGCCCGCCGCCGGCAGGAAGCTGAACCCGGGGTACGGGATCGTCACGGTACGGCAGGTACGCCGTACCGTGACGATCCTTCGGGACATGAGATCAGCGGGAGAAAACCATCAATTTACCTTTAGGATCAACGATGTACATCTTGTACGGGACATCCTTGCGGTCGCCGCGATCGGTGAAGAGCACGGGACCGGTGACGCCTTCCACGCCATCGATCTTGGTACGCATCGCATCCGCCACGGCTGCGCCATCGGTCTTGCCGGCCTTGCCGATCGCGCCCACGAGCGCGTAGAGGGCATCCGCCGCATAGACCGGCCAGGGGCTCGAAGGCAGCTCGCCGAATTTCTGCGAATACAGCGTTCTGAACTGTTCCGCATTGGATGTGGTTACATCGGTGATGAGCGGCTCCTGGGTCATCAGGGCTCCGGCGGCCACATCGATGCCGGCGATCTTGACGAAGTCGTCGTTGATGGCCGCATTGGCTCCGATAAAGGGGCAGGTCAGTCCGGCGTCGCGTGCCTGCCGGATGAGAAGACCGGCTTCCGGATAGTAGCCCGTGAAGTACCATACATCGGGCTTGGTTTCGCGAAGCTTGGTCACCGCCGAAGAAAAATCCTTTTCCTTGGGTGTGATCGCGTCGAAATAGACGATTTCGGTCTTGCCTGCGGTCACATACGGATCGAGGGCTTTTCTGGCTTCATCCGCTACGCCCTTCGCGAAGGTGGAATTGTCGTGCATGATGGCGATGCGCTTCGCGCCCATCGTTTCGACCGCGTATTTGCCGAAAAACAGGCCCTGTGCGTCGTCGCGTCCGCAGGTCCTGAAGAAATATACCCGGTCTCTGTCCATGGTGAGGCGGACCGCCGTGGCGCCGTAGGCGACACTGACCATCTTGTTTTTTTCATAGATATCGGCCGCCGGCTCGGTGACCGAGGAGCCGTAGCTCGCGATCACGGCGGAAACCTTCTGCGATACGGCTTTTTGTGCCGCAAGCGCCGAATCCTTGGGATTGGAGCCGTCGTCGACTACTACGATTTCGACCTGTTTGCCCAGAACTCCGCCGGCCTTGTTTATGAGCTCGGCCGCGACCTCGACGGATTGCTTGGCCATCTGGCCTTCATACGCGTAATCGCCCGTGATTGGCGCCTGGAGCGCGATCTTGACCGTCTTGGACGAACCAGCACCGGAACAACCCGCAAACATGAATGCCACCGCAGCGAGGGTCGCAATGGTGCATAACAGTGCCCCTTTCCCGAACCGCGAAATGTGTTTTTTCACGTTATTGCCTCCGGAAACATCCTAGTTTCGCTCAAACAAATACGCAAGCAGTATTTATTTATTGACACTCCGCTATTGACACCTTGCGCCGGGCGGGCCGGTGGCGCCAATTTTTCTTGACAGTCCGACGATGCGGGCCTAGGCTGGACCGGTCGGATCCGCCGCCTTACATCCTTCCGGCCGCGGCGGGGCCCCACAAAACAGAGGACCACAATGCCGCGTATTTTACGTCATCCCGTTCTGCAGATACCGGAAAACCGCAGGGAAGCGGAGTTCAATTTCGACGGTACGTCCATGAAAGGCTTCGAAGGCGAACCCGTAGCGTCCGCCCTGATGGCCGCAGGAATCGAGCGTTTCAGCCTTCATCGCAAGGATAACGCTCCGCAGGGGATTTTCTGCGCCAACGGCCAATGCAGCCAGTGCACGGTACTTATAGACGGCATACCGCGCAAAGCCTGCGTGACGCCCCTCGTTCCCGGGATGGACGTGCGTACCCTCGCCGGTATTCCGGTCCTTCCGCCCGATGACATCGCGCTTGTCCAGGCCGAGCGGCGCACCTTGCGGACCGATATTCTGATTGTGGGCGGCGGTCCTTCGGGCATGTCTGCGGCCTACGAACTGGGCAAATTGGGTTTTCAGGTCATTCTGGCCGAGGACAAGGGCAAACTCGGCGGCAAGCTGGTCCTGCAGACGCATAAATTCTTCGGGTCCGAGGAGGACTGCTACGCTGGCGTCAGGGGCATCGATATCGCGGTCAGGCTCGAAGAAAAACTTCGCCGCTTGCCCAACGTAACACTTCTTTCGGACGCGCCGGTCGTCGCCATTTTCAAGGACCGCAAGGCGGGCATTTACAAGGATCGCGCCTCGTATCTCCTTGTCGATTTTACCGCATTGGTCGTCGCCACGGGAGCGCGCGAAAAAAACATCAGTTTTCCCGGAAACGATCTTCCCGGCGTCTACGGCGCCGGAGCCTTCCAGACACTCGTCAACCGCGATCTCGTAAAAGCCTCGAAGCGGGTCCTCATCGTCGGATCAGGCAATGTGGGACTGATCGCAGCGTATCATGCCCTGCAGGCGGGCATAGAAGTGGCCGGCATCGTCGAACTCCTCGGCAAGGTGAACGGCTACAAAGTCCACGCCGACAAGGTCAGGCGCATGGGCGTTCCGATCCACCTCAACACCACCGTGCTGCGGGTGGAGGGCGAAGGCCACGTATCGCGCGCCATCACCTGTCAGGTCGACGACAAGTTCGCGCCCGTGCCGGGATCGGCCAGGGCATACGATGTGGACACTGTCCTCATCGCCACCGGGCTCGCTTCCTGCGACGAATTCCTGCGGCAGGCCCGCGAATACGGGATAATGGCGGTGGCGGCCGGCGACGCCGAGGAGATCGCCGAAGCTTCCAGCGCCATGTTCGGCGGCCGCATTTCCGCTTTCGCGCTCGCGAAAATGCTCGGCAGGCGCATCGATGTGGATCCGACCTGGATACAGAAGCGCGAAGTCCTCAAATCCCGCCCCGGCGACACAATGGTCCGCGGGCCGGTGGTTCCGGGCAAGGAATGGCGGCCCGTTTTCTTCTGCACGGAGGAAATCCCCTGCAATCCCTGCACTACGGTCTGCCCGACCAAAGCGGTGCGTCTGCGCCCCCTGCGCGGGAATATTCTCGATCTGCCGTATTTCGAAGGCGACCGCTGTATCTCCTGTCTTTCCTGCCTTGCGGTCTGTCCGGGGCTTGCGGTGAGTCTCGTGCGCAAAACGGGCGAAAACGGAGCTGAAGTTGTCCTTCCCTGGGAATTCGAGGCCGAATTCGAGCCCGGCCATATGATGCGCCTTCTCGACCAGAACGGCGAATTCCTGGAAGAAGCGCCCCTCATCGCGAAGCGCTATCTCAGGAAATACGGCACCTGGGCGCTTACCTTCGGAACGAGTCTCGCGGCCTCGGCGCGGATAGCGGGCATCGCGGTCCAGAATCCGGCGGTAACAGCATCGGCACCCGTGATCGACGAATCCTGTCCCGACATGGACGTGATCGTGTGCCGCTGCGAAAGGGTAACCATGGGCGAAATCGTCCGTTTCATCAAGGAAAACGACATCCGGGACGTCAATCAGCTCAAGACCCTGCGCGTCGGAATGGGAGCCTGCGGGTCCAAAACCTGCTCCCAGCTGCTTCCCCGGGCCTTCCGGCTCGCCGGAGTCGATCCCGATCGCGTGGAGCCCGGTTCCCAGCGTCCTCTCTTCATGGAAGTGCCGATGGGCGAGCTCGTGAACGAAGGGCTCGCCAGATTGGGCGGCAGGGAAGCCGGATCGAGGGGAGCGCCATGAACAATTACGATGTCGTCATCGCGGGGGCCGGATCGGTCGGCGTACCGCTCGCCTGGCAGCTCGCCCGCAAAGGCCTGTCCGTAGCCGTCCTCGACCATGAAGCCTCTTGGGGCAGAGGGCAGAACCGCGCGGCCATCGGAGGCGTGCGCGCCACCCATTCGGACCGGGCCAAGATAAAAATCTGCCTCGAATCGCTGGATATTATCTCGAAAATGAAAGAAGAGCACGGTTTCGACGTCGAGTGGCGCCGGGGCGGCTATCTCTATGTCGCCTACGACGAGCAGAGGCGCTCGTCCTTTCTCGACCTTCTGAAAATACAGAAAGCCGAGGGGCTCGATATCGACTGGGTGAGCCCCGAACGCGTGTCCGAACTCTCGCCGGGTATCGTGACCGAAAATCTCCTGGGCGGAACATACAGCCCGGGCGACGGCTATGCTTCCCCTCTCATGGCCAGTACGGCCTTCCACAAACTCGCCCTGGATTCAGGCGTCGCATTCCGTTTCGGCGTGCGTATCGATTCGGTACGGATGAAGGGCGACAAGGTCGAGGCGCTGGAAGCGGGGGGAGAAACCTGGTCGGCCGGCCTCTTCGTGAACGCGGCCGGAGCCGAGGCGGCCGATCTCGCAAGCCTCGCGGGCATCGATCTGCCCGTGCATCCGGATTGCCACGAAGCGGGCGTCACCGAACCCGTCGAACGCTTCATGGAACCGATGATCGTCGATATCAGATCCGACGCCGAATCGAGCAACTACTACTTCTACCAGTGCGAAACCGGGCAGATCGTGTTCTGCATCACGCCGCGTCCCCAGATTTGGGGCAGAGACAAGGATTCGACCTCCGAATTCCTTCCGCTCTGCGTCCGCAGGATGCTCGAACTCTATCCGCGGCTTCGCAATCTTCGCGTGCGCAGAACCTGGCGCGGCATGTATCCCATGACGCCCGACGGTCTGCCGATAATCGGCTACCCCGAGGGTGCGCGCAACTTCCTTCATGCGGTGGGGATGTGCGGACAGGGCTTCATGATGGGGCCGGGCCTGGGCAAGATACTGGCGGAGTCCATAGCCTCGGGCGGCGACGCGGACCATCCTGCGGGTTCCACGCCATATGGCTTCGTCTTCGACGAGCTGGCCTGTTCCAGGGGCTTCGACCACGTCGAACTGCTGAAATAGCATTTTCTCCGACAGCGGGTATTGACTCGAATATGGTGTTTGAGGCATATTCCTATTATTCCGATAGGAATTGAGGACGAACCTCAAGGAGCCCCTGCGCCAATGTTCCAGGTATCCACTCGAACCCAATACGCCATTCGCGCGCTCGTGCATCTGGCGAACTTCGGGACAACCTGTTCGGCGCGCATCGCCAAGGCGCAGCACATTTCCCCGAAATATCTCGAAGGCATCCTGGGACAGCTCAAATCGGCCGGGCTCGTGATTTCCGGCAGGGGAAGGCAGGGCGGCTACAGGCTGGCCAAGGATCCGGCCGAGGTTTCGATGATCGAAGTGGTGCATGCCACCGAAGGCGACGTCCGGCCGGTGGACTGTGTCGACGATTCGACCGTGTGCGCTATGGGGCTGCTTTGCTCGCCGAGGCGCTTCTGGCTCGGTCTCAAGGAAACCGTCGATACATATCTGTCGTCGGTAACACTGGGAGATCTCGCCGAAGAATCCCGGCCCGAAGACCATCCATCGAAGGGAGAATGAAGGAAATGAAGGATATGGAGCATCGCTTCGTCTATATGGATTACAACGCCACTACGCCCTTGAGGCCGGAAGTGCGCGATGCGATGGTGGAAGCCCTCGACGTGTACGCCAATGCGTCCAGCATGCATGAATCAGGCAGGCGGGCCCGGGCCGAAATCGAGGATGCCCGCGTCAAGGTCGCCGCCCTGGTCGGCGCCCGCGATCCTGGAAGCATCTATTTCACTTCAGGCGGCTCCGAGTCGAATAATACCGTTTTCGCGACCATGTACGATCTGGGCCGCAAAGCCACGGTCGGAAAAGTGCCGCGTCGCAAGATAATCACCACCTCGATCGAGCATCCCTGCGTGCTCAATTCGGCAAAACATCTCGAAGAAGAAGGCTTTCCCGTCGTTTTCCTCCCCGTCGATTCCGACGGCCGGATCGACATGGCCAGGCTCGAGGCCGAACTGGACGAAACGACGCTCCTCGTGTCGGTCATGGCATCCAACAACGAAATCGGAACGATCCAGGATATTCCGCGGATCGCAAAAATGGCCCGCGCCGCCGGTGCCCTCATGCACACGGATGCGACACAGTCGGTGGGCAAAGTCCCGGTTTCCGTCGAAGCCTGGGGCGTCGACTACCTGACTATGTCCTGTCACAAGATCTACGGCCCCAAGGGCATCGGCGCCCTCTATGTCCGCCCTATGGTTCCCGTCACCCCTCTTATCAGGGGAGGGCATCAGGAAAAGGGCGTACGTGCGGGTACCTACAACAACCTTGGCATCATCGGTTTCGGCAAAGCCGCCGAGCTTGCGTTGCATGATCTGGAAACCTACCGCGCAACGGTGGGAAGGCTCAGGAACTCGCTGCGCGACAAGCTGGCCGCGGCGATTCCCGACATTCGCGTGAACGGGCATCCGGATCAGGTTCTGCCCAATACGCTGAACATTTCCTTCCCCGGAGCCGAGGGCGAGGCAATCCTGCTATCGATGGACATCGAAGGCATTCAGGTTTCCACCGGCTCGGCCTGCGCTTCCGGCAGCCTGGAACCTTCCCATGTGCTCATGGCCACGGGTGTGGGGCCGGAGCTGGCCCATGGGTCGATCCGCTTTTCCCTTGGACGGAACACTACCGAAGCCGAAGTCGAATACGTCGCCGAAAAACTGCCGCCGATCATCGCCCGTCTGAGGAAGATGTCGACGATTTCGTCCAGCGGGCATTGAACGGAGCGTGGCATCGCCAGAGTCCGGTTTTGGCGACCGGCTCTGACGACCGGCTCTGGCGACCGGTCCGACGACCAAATAGCAAGGAGTTTTGAATGGACACTTTCCAGTGGCTTTATTCGGATATAGTCAAAGATCATTTCATAAATCCGAGAAACGTATTCAAGCCCGAAGAAAAATTCGAGGCCGACGCCGAAGGTATGGTCGGCAACGTAAAATGCGGCGACCAGATGCTGTTCCTTTTGAAAATAAAGGACGATGTCATCACCGATGTGCGCTGGAAGACCTACGGCTGCGCCTCCGCCATCGCGAGCACTTCGATGCTCTCCGAAGTTGTCGTAGGCATGCCGATCCGCAGCGCATATTCGATCAAGCCGGCCGATATCGCCAAAAAGCTCGGTGGACTTCCCGAGAACAAAATCCACTGCTCGGTTCTGGGCGATAAAGCGCTGCGCGCGGCGATCGATTCCTACCTCGAAAAATCGGGCAGAAAGGGCGAGTTCAAGGACGAGGATGCCGTCGTCATCTGCACCTGCCTCAATATCACGGACAAGGACATCGAAGTGGCCGTGAAAGCGGGCGCCCGCACTTGGGAAGAACTGCAGGAAGCCACCAAGATCGGAACGGTCTGCGGCGGCTGCAAGTCCAAAGCCGAAGAGCTTCTCCACGAGTATGTACACATTTTCGGATGAACCGTTGAACGAAACCGCTACGGGACCCGTGGAAGCTTTTCCTGCGGGTCCTTTTTTCGACCCGGGTTCGCTCGAAACAAAGTCCGCGGAAGCCTTTCGCGCCCTGGTGTATTCGCGCGCCGCCGAATGCCCGCGTGATCTTCCCTGGCGGCGTACGCGCGACCCCTGGGCTATTCTGGTGTCGGAAGTAATGCTCCAGCAGACCCAGGCCCCGCGCGTCGAACCGAAATTCGTTTCGTGGATGCGTCGTTTCCCCACGCCGCAAAGCCTGGCGCAGGCTCCCTTGCAGGAAGTCCTTTCCCTCTGGAGCGGACTCGGCTACAACAGGCGCGCGCTGGCGCTCGTCCGTACGGCTGCCGTCCTCGCGGATCAATACGAAGGCAGAGTGCCTCCGGACGAAGCCTCATTGCGGAGCCTCGATGGCGTCGGCGTCTACACGGCCAGGGCGGTCCTGGCGTTCGCTTTCGACAGGCCCGTCGCTTTCCTGGAAACCAACATACGGACCGTTCTCCTGCGCCACTTTTTCCCGGGCGGCGACAAAGTGCCCGATTCGGCGCTCGAGCCTGTCTCGGCGGCGCTGGTCGATCCTGCGGACCCCGCACGCTGGTACAACGCGCTGATGGACTATGGCGTCGCGCTGAAGAAAACCGAAGGGAATCATTCGCGCAAAAGCGCCTCGTACAGACCGCAGAGTCCGTTCCGGGATTCGCGCAGACGTCTGCGCGGGGCTGTGCTCAAAATGGTGATTTCGGGCGGAAGCGTGCGGGAAGAAGCTATTCTGGCCTCTTTGCCTTTTTCCGAAGAGCGGGTAAAGGAAGCGGCGCTCTCGCTGGTCGCGGAAGGTTTTCTGCGTTACGGCGACGGCGCATATAGCGCCGCCGCCGAGAGCGCCAAGCCTGCATGAGTTCCGTTATTTCTTGCCGAAAAGGTTCGTGAAAAACCGCGCGATGCCGTCGAAGATACGCCTGAAAAAACCGGCGCGCTCGACTGGCGCTCCGGCCACGAGATCCACCGCGTACAGATCCTTGCCGCCGGCCGAATACACGATGCGGCCGATCCTGTCTCCTTTGGCGATGGGTGCGTTCACCGATTCGGGCACTTCGTAGCGGGCCGTCGCGTTTCCCGAGTCGGCTATGGGCAGCGTAACCGCGGCTTTGCCGGACGGAATCAGCGTCACGCGACGGGTCGCGCCGAACCATGCCCTTGGTTCGGGCATGGGGCCGGGATCGGGCGAAACGGTAACGAAATTTTCGAATGCCCAATCAAGCAAGGCTTTTGTGTCTCTGGTCCGCTGGGCTCCGCCGCCTGCGTAGGAAGAACCGGTTCCGCCCAACGTCACCACGATAAAGCGCGTGTCTCCGCGCATCGCGGTGCCCGCCATATTGAATCCCACTTCGATTATGTACCCGGTTTTGAGCCCGTCGGCGCCCGGATAGCTGGAAATGAGGGGATTGCGGTTGTATTGCACCGTTCTGGCCGCGGGCACGAAGCCGGGAGCGGTATGTTCGGCGCGGGGAAATTCGATCGACCTGACGCTGTGGAGTTCCGCCAAAGCCTGCGGATGCAGATCCAGATACTTTTTCGCGAAGAGGGCGAACTGTCTCGCCGACACCAGACTCAATTCGGACAGACCGGAAGGTTCGACGAACACCAGGCTATCGAAGCCCATGTCGCGCACCGCCTGGTTCATGCGCTCGGCGAAGGCTTCATAAGAACCGGAAATGCGCCTTGCAAGCGCATAGGCGGCGTCGTTGCCCGAAACCACCGCGGCGCCGAGCATGAGATCGCGCACCGAAACTTTCATGCCAGGGTGCAGGTACATGATAGAGGAACCGTACGGCACGTACGGCGAGCAGTCGCGTTTGTCGATTTCGATGAGTTCGTCTTCCGAAAGCCTTCCCGCCGCGATTTCTTCATACACGATATGGAGGGTGACGAGTTTGGTGAGACTCGCGGGAGGCAGGGCGAGGTCCGGATTCTTGGCGTACAGCAGCGTGCCGGTACAGGCGTCGATGAGGGCGGCCGACCTGGCGTTTATCTGCGGCGCTTTCGACACTTGCGCGGTCGCGGAGAACGCGAATGCCAAAAACAGGACCGCCGAAGCGAGGGCACGGAATCCGGCGAAGGGAGTGGATGGTCGACGGTTCATCGAGTGTGTTCCTTCCTGTGCATCAGAAATCGGCGAGGCGAGGTGCGCGCGGGAAGGGAATGACGTCGCGGATATTGGTCATACCCGTTACATACATCAGCAGTCGCTCGAACCCCAGTCCGAAACCGGAATGCGGCGTCGAACCGAAGCGGCGCAGGTCGAGATACCATTCATAGTTGCTTCTCGGCATGTGTTTCTCTTCCATGACTTTTTCGAGGCGATCCAGTCGCCATTCGCGCTCGGAACCGCCGATGATCTCGCCGAAGCGGGGCACCAGGACATCCATTGCGGCGACGGTGCGACCGTCTTCATTCTGTTTCATGTAGAACGATTTGATTTCTTTCGGATAATCCGTTACGACGACCGGGCCGCCTATGATTTTCTCCGTAAGATATTTTTCGTGTTCGCTCTGGAGGTCGCAACCCCAATATGGTGCGAATTCGAACGCCGCGCCCGATTTTTCGAGCCGTGCCACGGCTTCGGTATAGCTCATCCTTGTGAAAGGCGTAGCCACGACTTTTGCGAGGCTCTCGATAAGGCCCGGCTGGATGCGCGCATCGAAAAAGGAGAGGTCCTCGGCGCAGTCGGAAAGAGCGATCCGGACGAGATACCGGATGAATTCTTCGGCGAGATCGATGTTGTCGGCCAGTTCGTTGAAGGCGACTTCCGGTTCGATCATCCAGAATTCGGAAAGGTGGCGGGTTGTGTTCGAATTTTCGGCGCGGAAAGTGGGACCGAACGTGTAGACGCGGCCCATGGCCTGACTGTAGGTCTCTGCGTTCAGCTGGCCGGAGACGGTAAGATATGCGGGTTTTCCGAAAAAGTCCTTGTCGTAATCCACCGGCCCGCCGGATTTCGCTATCCTGTCCAGATCGAGGGTGGTCAACTGGAACATCGCGCCGGCGCCCTCGGCGTCGGATGCGGTGATGAGGGGCGTGTGCACATAGAAGAAACCGCGTTCCTGGAAGAACTGGTGCACGGCGAAGGCCATGCGGTTCCTCACTCTCGCCACGGCTCCGAAGGTATTCGTGCGGGCGCGCAAGTGGGCGATTTCGCGGAGGAATTCCATCGAATGCGCTTTTTTCTGGAGCGGATAGGAGTCCGCGGGAGCTTCACCGATCACGGTGAGGGAGACGGCGGCGATTTCCGCTTTCTGCCCCGAGGCGGGGGAAGGAACCAAAGTTCCTTCGATGCGCACGGAAGCGCCGGTACCGGCCCTGGCCAGTTCCGCGGCGATGTTCTCCATGGTATCCGCAGAATATACGCACTGGAGATTGGACAAGCAGGATCCGTCGTTGACTTCGAGGAAAACCGCGGTCTTGGTCTGCCTGCGGGTACGTACCCAGCCTTTGGCGACGACAGTGCGTCCGTCGGGCTGGCTGTACAGAAGTTCTTTGACGCTTTGGCTGCTCATAGTTTGCTTCTCCGGGAAATCGGCTGTCGGGCCGCGGAAAATGCGTTTTTCTGCCGTGCGGCCCGTCGATCCACTGGTGTACCACGGCTCGCGCTGTGTGGTCAAATGGCCTTGCGCTTCTTTTCCGGTCTGTGGTCTACACGCGGACCATGTGCGCGTGGTACATTATGCCCTGTGTCAGGAGGCGTTCCCAGTGCGATACAGTTTGCCCGTTTCCTACGTGCTCTGGCTCATCTCGGGCTGCGGGGCGCTGGGACTGCACCGTTTTTACCTTGGCAAGACAGGGACCGGCTTTCTGTGGCTCGTCTCCGGAGGCTTGGGCGGTGTCGGCTGTATCTATGATCTCATAACCCTGCCGCGTCAGGTCCATGAAGCCAACGTAAAATATGAGGTGGAATCCGCGCTCGCTTATGACGATTCTTACGCCCGCATAGGTCAGCGTCCGGTGTTCGCTTCGAAGCCGGGAAAAACCGAAAAGCCCGAAAAGACGATTCTGCGCATCGCCAGGAAAAACGGTGGCCAGGTTACTCCGGGCGAAGTCGCCATCGATGGTGACGTCTCCATCGATGAGGCGCGGAAAGAACTCGACAGACTGACGGCCTCGGGCGTCGCCGAGATGCGCGTGCGCTCTTCGGGTGTCGTCGTCTATTTCTTCCCGGAATTTTCAGGCGATAATTCCGATTTCGTCGATTTGGGCTGAACCTACGGCGCCTTGAACAGCACGAAATCCCTCATGCCTCCCGAAATGCGCGGCAGGTAGTCTTCGTCGTCCTCCGGTGGAACATCTTTGGTGGAGTTGCTTATGCCGTTGTTCCAGTATAGTTGTATCCCTTTGGACGCATACGCATACGCTTCCGTGCAGCTCACCCAGCCGTCGCCGTTGAGGTCGCCCGCTTCGGCCGATTCCATGAAGAAGTAGGTAAACAGTCCGTTATCGACAGCCCCGCCTTCCCAGGATGTTTTCACTTCCCAGGATGTTTCCAGACTGCCCGCCGCGGCGATGACGATGGGAGCCGCAGTTCCCGACGCGGCCGAATTCCGGACAAGAAGTTCGCCGAATCTGGACAGGGCCGAGAAGGGGAACAACTCCGTCGTCGCTCCCTTGCCGAGGCTGTAATCCTGCGGCGCCGCATCGGCCGCATCGCTTGGGCCGATAAAGCCGCCCGAATAGCATGCGTCGATTACGACAACCACATTCTTGCCCGCAGATGCGGACATGGCATCCGCAAGTTCATCGGCTGAAATTAGCGCGGTTTCCGCAGGAAAATAATCGTAAGGCACAAGATATGCATCGTTATTCAGCCCGAGGCCGCCGTGCCCCGAGTAATAAATCAGAGCCGTTTCGCCCTTCTGTAATGGGGTCAGGAAGTTTTCGATGCCGGATAAAATGGCCCCTTCTGTCGCGGCAGAGTCCTCCAGGCGCGTGACCGTCCAGCCCTGTCCATCAAGCAGATTGTCCATATCGTCGATATCGTTCGCCACACTTGTAAGGCCATTAACTGTGCCCGGGTAATCCGACAGGCCGATCAACAATGCGTGTCCCGTGACTTTGATGTCGGCGCTGCAGCCCATCATCGCAAGGCCGATCGCCGTGATCGCGATGAGACCCATTATTCGCGGCGACGGAGCGGAGTGCTTCATTTCGCCGTCCTTCCCGGCATCAGACCGAAGGCGGCGCCGACCGACAGCGACGCCGACGTGCTGAAGCCGCCTGCGCGGAATGCCAGTTCCAGGGGCAGGACAACGATGAGCGTCTGTCCGGAAGGGAACGAAAAACCTGACTCCAGGCGGCAAAGCAGGGCAGGGTAGGCCGAAACCAGGGTGGTGTGCGAATAGCGCGACGCCCTGAGGCCGCCGCCTGCAAGGGCGGCGATCGACATGGATGTGCCCCGCCTTCCGATCGGGACCGGCGGGAACTCCGCGCCGGCCAGAATGCCCCATCCGAAATCGTCCCACGCGCGATAAAGGGATCCGTCGGAAAGGATAGCGGACTGGCCCGTATGGGAAAAACCGGTTTCGATACGCACCCGTCCGTCGATGGAAGGCTGAACCGAAAAGGCGGCTCCTCCCTGCCCGAGGCCGGATTTCCCGCGGAACGAAAATGTGTAGTCGAGTCCGAAATTCGCCTTGAATCCGGCATGCAAGGCCGGATCCATGTCGGGGGCTTTGCTGATTGCGGCCGAGGGGCCGGCGGTCGCGTCGAACTGCAGAAATCCTTCCGCGGTCGCAGGCATGAACAGGCAAATGGCCGCAAAGAGGAAAAAAACGGGCGCGAACGATTTTCCGTAGTGGCGATACCGCATCGATGACTACAAAATGACGCGCAAATGCAGTAAATTCAAGTCGTGCCGACACGATCCTCCCGAACGCTCATTGCGGCGCTGGCCGTTTTCCTGTTGCTCGCTTCCGGATGCCGCGCCAGAGGCGGCACTTCCGTACCCCTTCCTTCCGAACCACTCCTGTCCGGCGGCATGGGCTGGGCGCTCGTCGTATCCGCATACGCCCCCTTGCGCGCCGCACCCGATAAAGAAGCCGCACAGTCCGGTACGATGCGGCGGGGCGAGATCCGGGAAATCGCGGAAAGCCGATTCGACCGGCAGGGTCCCGATTCGGGCGGCATCTGGTATCTGACAAAACCTGCGGCGAACGCCGCGGCCCCTGCGACAAGTACTTCCGGTTGGCTGCATTCTTCCGACATATCTCTCTATCCCAACGAAGCGCGCGCCGTGAACGCCGCTGAAGCGATGTAATGATGGAATTTTTCCGCACATGGCTGGCTCCGCCCCTCATCGGGGGAGTCATAGGCCTCTTCACCAACTGGCTTGCGATAAAAATGCTGTTCCGGCCTTTGAAGGAAATCCGTGTTTTAGGCATCAAAATGCCGTTCACGCCGGGAATCCTGCCTCGTGAAAGGGAGAGAATAGCCGACAGCGTAGGCGAGATCGTCGCGAAAGAACTTCTCACTCCCGATGCGCTGGAGACCAGGTTCCAGGATCCGATCCTGAAAGAAAAGCTCAGTGCGACCATCGACCAGGGGTTGGAGCACTTTTTTGCCGAGGACTCAGGCAAGCTCCTCTCCGGCGGCGTAAAGGCGTCGGAACTCGACACGACTCAGGAAAGCCCCCCGGATCCTCTGGGAGAGGCCTTGCGCTCGGCGTTCCGCGCCGTCTCTTCGACTGCGGCCTTCCGCGATGCCCTGGCTCAAGTCTTGCGCGCATCGACGGGTCGCGTTTTCGACATGCGTCTGGGCGACGTCCTCGATCCGCCCGCCGCGCGCGCCATGGCGATCAGGATTTCGGAAGGAGCCGGACTAACGGAGACGACGGAACGCCTCGACCGGATCGTCGATGCATGGTACGACACTTCCGCGCAGGGATCGCATGCGCAGGGACCGCGGTCGGCGCCCCTGATTCCTGCGGCGGCGCTGGAACCTCTGATCGATCCTGTCGCCAAGGCGCTCTATACCGCCGCCATTCCCGTTCTCGAGGACTTTATCGCCGATCCCGGCCTGAAAAAGGATCTCGAGAAAAAGGCGAATGAAATCATCAAAAGGGCCGTAGGCAGGCTCGGCCCCGTCCAGCGGCTCATTGTCGCGGCAGCCAATTACGAGGATGCCATCGCCAAGACCATGCCCGAAACCATCGCGGATCTTTCGGGCACCATATCGTCGCTGCTTCGCGATCCGGGGATGTCGGACCGCGTTTCAGCCGCATTCCGTTCACGGTTTCTCGCTTCCCGTGCCGCGAACAGCAACGCATCGAACACCGATCGCAATACTGCGGACAGTGCCGCGGACAGCGCTGCGTCCGGCACTGCATCCGGCACTAGCACTGCGGACGGCGTCCGCTGGGAGATCACCGGCGAAAGGTCCGGCGCCAAAGGCCTTGAGGCTTTGATTTCGCGCGAAAGTCTGAAAATCGCACTCGCCGCTTCTTTGAAAGGGCTGGCCTCTTCGAGTGAAGCGACCGCCTTAGCCGCCGAAGCCAAAGTGCGCGCCCTCGCCGACCGCAGAATCGGAGACCTCGCCGCCGGTTCCGAAGATCTCGTACGGGCCCTGGCCGACAAGGCCGCCGAAGGCATATCAAAAGCTTTCGCAGGTGAAGGAAAGGGTGAAGGAAAGGGTGAAGGAAAGGGTGAAGGAAAGGGTGAAGGAAAGGGTGAAGCTCTTTTTGCGGGTATGATCGAACTCTTCAGGGTTGAGCTTTCGAACGGGCTTCATGGAGTGGCGGTGGGCGAAACCCTGGGCTTCACTGAGGAAAAACGCAAGGCTCTTTCGACCGAACTCGCTTCCCGCGCCGTGGCTCTCGTTTCGGGACAGGCGGGGCGGATAATCGAGGCGATCGATATCGGCACGATGGTTGTGACCAAAATCAACGCACTGGATATGCTGGAAGCCGAGCGCATCATTCTACGCGTGGTCGACAAGGAGCTGTACTGGATCACCGTTCTCGGGGGCATTCTCGGAGCCATCATCGGCGTGATCCAGAGCCTGCTGTACGCGTTGTAGCCCCGGGACACGAAGGCCGCGCCTCCAGCGAGGGCCTCGCCTCTGCGCAGAGATAAAACGATCCGGTCACGAGGAGGGCGGCGCCCCGTGATTCCGCCAGGGCGAGCGCTTCCCTTATGGCGGTTCCCGTGTCGGGAACCAGCCTTGCGTGCGGTGTTTGCCGTCTGAAACTTTCGAACGCTTTTTCAGGCTCGCTCTGCTTGAATGTACCCGGTTTCGTCACGATCGTCGCATCGAAGTGGGGCGCGAGGATCGCGGCCATCTCGGCGTGCTTTTTGTCCTGCGCGCAGGCGAAAAGGAGCACTTTCGGCCCCGGAAACAGGGCTGTGAAACTGTCCGCGGCCAGTTGCACCGAATCCGGTGTATGCGCTCCGTCCAGCACCACGGGCGGGAACCCTGGGGCTCCCGGGAGCCCCAAGAGCCCCGGGAACAGCTCGAACCTGGCGGGCTGACGTGCCGTTTCGAGACCCGAGCGCAGCGCTTCCCGCGACAGGGACGGCAGCAGTGTCGACGCGGCCAGGACGGCGAGCGCCATGTTGGACGCCTGTACCTTCCCGATCATGGGACTTGATACGTCCATCCCATCAAGCAAAAGACGGGCCGTCGATTCAGGTGCGCCGCTCAAGGCGCGCAAACGGGCGCGGGTGCCTTCAGGGCTCACTGCGAGATCTTCGATCGCAATGCAGTCGGGAACGGCGAAAAGCGCGCAACCGCGACGCGACGCCGTTTCTGCGAAAACTTCCGCGGCTTCCGGTTTCTGGGCGGATATGCAGACCGGTTTGCCGGGTTTGATTATGCCGGCCTTTTCGCCGGCGATGAGGGCGATCGTGTCACCGAGGTATTGGGTATGCTCAAGCTCGATGGGCGTGATGACCGAAATGTCCGGGTCGACGATGTTGGTCGAATCCAGACGGCCGCCCAGACCGGTTTCGATCACCTGGGCGCGACAGCCGGAAAGGCGGAATGCGCAGAAAGAGAGCAGCGTCGTCAACTCGAAAAAGGTAGGCGCTTCGCCTCCCGGAAAATCGCCCGGTCCCTTGCCTTCGACGAGGGGCAGGATCATGTCCATGGCTTCCAGAATGGTCGATTCGGGCATTTCTTCGACCGTGAGCGTCAACCGCTCCTTCCAGTGCATGAGGTGGGGCGACGTATAAAGACCGGTACGCAGCCCGGAAGCTTCGAGAATGCCCGCGATCATGGTCGAAACCGAGCCTTTTCCCTTTGAGCCCGCGACATGGACCGTCAATCTGCCGAGCTGCGGGTCGCCCAATGCCGATGCGAGAGCGCGCATCCGGTCGAGCTTGAATTCCGTCGCCTGTCCGCGTTCGACATTGACGAAACCCATAAAGTACTCGAATACCGCTTCCGAGGACGCGAATCTGCCCGAAATCATGGGGCGAGCATGCCTATACGGTCAGGTTGCGGTCAAGCCCCACCGGCGCCCGGCCGATACTGGATGCGTGGGAGTTCAGCATTGAAGCACGGATACCTTGTCGATTCACCCGCCCCTCCTCACAACGCAGTCCGCAGAAGAAGCCGGTCTCCTCTGACGCCGCGTCGCCAGGCGGGAGCGGACTCGAGGGCTGCGGCTCAGGTGCATCCGTCGGGCAACAAAAAGCTCATCGTCGTCGAATCCGAAGGCGCCGTTTTCGACGGCTTGCGCCATCGTCACGAACAGGGTTATCTGCCCGCTTTCATAGGCCGTTTCGCGTGGGGCGCCGATCCCTCGCTGTGCGCCCGGATCTGGCGTTCCGTCGCCCTGGAATCCCGGTTCAGGGGGGAGGCTCCGCAGGTCTGCCTCGCCGCCGCCCTGCGCCTCCTCAATACCAGGTATCCTTCGGTCCGCCGCGTAGCGGTGGCCAAGGCGCTGGAGACACATCTCGCCGCCCGGGCGCCCGGAACGCCCGGATTGGACCGCGCTGTCTCCGGGGCGGCCGCAGACCTGGTCGCAGACTGGCAATCCATGGCCGAAGGATTGCTGCGGGAAGCCGGTCCGCCGCCCGTTTTCGAGGAAGCGTCACGCTTTCTCGCCCGGACCGCCGCCGAATGCCCGGACACCGACGTGCTTGTCTTGAGCCGGTATCCCGAGGCGACCGCTCTCAATCTCTGGGAAATGGCGGGATTGGGCGACCGGTTCCTGCGCATCGCGGGCTGCGAGCGCGGCGATATGGCGGAATATCTGCGCTCCGCTCTGGAAGCCGGTTACGATACGGTACCCCTGCTCGTTATAGGTTCCTGCAGGTCCACGTGGATCGCTTCCCAATCGGCATCGGCGCGTTTCTATCCGATCGTGCCCGGAAAGGAAGCCGAAAGTTGGCTTCGGCTGTCGGAATCGCCTTTTGCGACGCAGCCGTACGGCGATTTTTCCGCGCCCCGCGGCGATTTTCCCGCTTTTCTCGAAGCCGCCTGCGGCGACCCTTTTAGCGCCGGTCGAGGCTGAAAGTCAACACAACGAGCGGCCAGAGAGAAGGCGCGGCCGGTTTTGCAAGGGCGCCGCGGAGGGTTGCGACGGAACTCGGGCCAAGGGCTTTGGCCAGCGCCTGACCGTATTCACTTCCGGGCGACAGCCAGGAGTCGATTTCCTCCGTCCGCAGAGTCCGTGGATACGACGTCGGCAGCATTTCGACGCGGACTTCCCCTCCGAGAGCTTCTTTATAGGCATCGATCAGAAGCTTTTCTTCGGCCGCGGGCCCCCCGTCCACTCTGAAGCCGGGGCCTCCGCCGTAGTCGAGTTCGAAGCGTTCGAGCTTGTCTATAAAGGTCGGATCGAAGCTATCGCGGCGGAGTTTGGTCGACAGCATCGTCGATCGCGCTTTCAGGATTTCGGCGCCAGCGATCCGGGCATTCCCGGCCGTCAGCGCCAGCATCTTCAGGATCGTAAGCTCCCTGTCCGGCGAATCCGGCCCTTCGAGAAGCTCGCAGGCGAGAATAAGGTCGAAACGGTCAAAGCCAAAGATTGAAGCCGCGCCCGAGCCGCCGGATTTCTCCGGGCGTTTCTTCCCGGCCACGGCGCCGAAAGCCCCGCTCAGTTCGTCGGTACCGGCCAGAAGGGGCTTCGCGAGATCGGGCAGATTGTCCGTCATGCGCCCGGCCTGTTCCCGTGCGGCGCCGTCGGGCAGCACCGCGGCGATCGTGCCTTCGGGCGAGCGGCGAAGGGCTTCCAGCATGTAAAAACCGCGCCGTGCGTCAAGGACGAGCACACGGTCGGATCTTCCCTGCCGGACCGAGTCGAAAAGGGCGGTTCTGGCCTGGCGCAGGCGTTCGGCGGCGGTGCTCTCGGCCCTGGCCATCCAGCGGGCTCGCTTTTCGCCTTCCTGGGACCAGATGGAGCTTCCCGCTTCGCTCCGGTCCGCGCCGGTTTCCAGGTCCGCAGGGGAGAGCGAGAGCTGCGCTTCCCGCCGCGCCAGGACGAGCGCTTTGCGTTCTCCTTCGACTCCAAGTTCTCCCGGTTTGTAGAAAATCCTGTTTTTGAGCGCATCGGGCAGATATTGCTGGGCGACCCAGTGATCGTGGTAGGCGTGCGGGTACTTGTAGCCCTCGCCATGCCCGAACCCCTTGGCGTCGCGGTTCGCATCCTTGAGGTGATCGGGCACTTCCGCGCCTTCTTCTTCGACGGCCTTGAGCGCGTCGAAATACCCCAACGCCGAGTTGGATTTGGGCGCGGTGGCGAGATAGAGCGCGGCGAGTGTGAGATGGAACTGGCCTTCCGGCATTCCAATCCTGTCGAAAGCCTGGGCGCAGGCGCTGACCACTCCTATGGCGGCGGGGTCGGCAAGGCCTATGTCTTCGCCGGCCGAAATCAGCATCCGCCTGAACGCGAATGCCGGGTCTTCGCCCGAATAGACCATTCTGGCGAGCCAGTAGAGAGCCGCGTCCGGATCGGAGCCCCGGATACTCTTTATAAGGGCGCTCGCGGCATCGTAATGGTAGTCTCCGTCCTTGTCGTAGAGAACCGCCCTGCGCTGGATGCTTTCTTCGGCGGCGGCCATGGACACGAATACTTCCGAGCCTTCCGGCGGCGGCCAATGGTCGACACTGGTTTCCACGGCGAGTTCCAGAGCGTTGAGCAGACTCCGGGCGTCGCCGTCGGCGGTGTCGACCAGATGCTCCAGAGCGCCCTCGGCAAAATGCACCTTCCATGCGCCGTAGCCGCGCACCGGGTCCGTCAGCGCCATGGACGCGGCCTTGGCGAGGTCGTCGCCCGTCAGGGCTTTGAGGAGGAACACCCTCGACCGCGACACCAGGGCGCGGTTCACTTCGAAAAAAGGATTCTCGGTCGTGGCGCCGATCAGGATCACCGTGCCGTTTTCGACCCAGGGCAGCAAAGCATCCTGCTGGCTCTTGTTCCAGCGGTGGACTTCGTCGACGAACAGGATCGTCTTCCGGTCGTACAGTTCGCGGTGTCTGCGCGCTTCCTCGATAGCCAGACGGATGTCCGCCACACCGGTCAGTACTGCGTTGAGCGATATGAAGCGGCTTTTCGTGCCGTTGGCGATGACGCGGGCGAGGGTAGTCTTGCCCGTGCCGGGAGGGCCGGAAAAAATGAGGGAAGAAAGCTGGTCTTTCTGTATGGCGCGCCTCAGGAGCCTGCCCGGTCCGACAATATGTTCCTGACCGACGAATTCATCGAGCGTGCGGGGTCGCATGCGGGATGCAAGCGGTTCGGCGGGGTCGGGCGCGATTCCGAACACCGATTCGGGGTCGTTGCCGGAGGCCTGGCCTGAGGCTTGGCCTCTGGCTAGGCCGGAGTTGGTGTCGTCCGAGCCGGCGTCAGCGGCGGCCGGACCTTTCCGGCCGCGGGCGGACGCGAAAAGCGGATCTCCGGAAGCGGCGCTCATCTACCCCTCATTCGGCTATTCCTCATTCGGCGATCCA